>Ga0180221_1000396_pt1 | contig 40845 bp, 29 predicted proteins | sample eDN5th37CKraftMG_FD_151339 | JGI IMG/M metagenome (GOLD analysis project Ga0180221, IMG submission 151339) | Enriched Miracle-Growth compost microbial communities from Emeryville, California, USA - eDNA 5th pass 37_C Kraft MG (version 2) (version 2) ...
CGCGCAGCCACTCGTCGCCCTCTCCTTTGCCCGCGAGCCATTTGGCCCAGTCGCGCACCAGTCGCGGGATGTCCCCGGCCGGCGCGCCGCTCCAGGCCGGACTCAGCGCCAGCGTGGCGCGCACGGTCGCCCGGCCGGAGGCCTTCACCTGCTGGTAGGCGCGGCGTACGTCGTCGGCCACGCCGTGGCCTTCATAGACTCCCGTGGTGCCGTAGGAGTTATAGATCTGCATGGAGCGCGGCAGCGCCGCCGCCCGCGCCGCGAAATCGAGCGTCGGCGCGGCGCGCATCAGCGTGAGATCGAGCACCGGCATGCGATTGCTGTCGAACAGCACGCCGGTCGGCTCGCCGGAGGCATCGCGCTCGATGATGAGGCTCGGCACTGGCGACACCGTGGCGCGCGTGATGTTGGCGAGCGCCAGCGCGCGCGAGTTGGCGATGGCGACCGACGGCATCGTCACGCGCCAATAGCCCCACGCCGGCTTGATATAGACCGGGTTGCGCGGCGCTGCGCGGTCGAGGTCGTGGCGGTTGGGCCAGCGGCCTTCGGCCAAATCCGACGGCGCGATGTCGAACTCCGTCGGCCCGCCCAGCGGCATGGTGACGATCCACCGGCCGGGCTCCGTTTCCTCGGCAAGCTCCGCGACGCGCGCGACCACGGCCTCGACCGAGCGAAGCCCGGCCATCGACGGCAGCGCTTCCTTCAGTCCCTCGCGGTCCATGTGGGCATGCGCGTCGATCAGGCCGGGCATCGCGACCCTCCCGCCGAGATCGATGACGCGGGTGCCGCGGCCTATGAAAGGAGCGATGTCGTCGTTCGCGCCGACGGCGACGATACGCTCGCCCGCGATCGCGACCGCCTTCGCGATAGCGAAGCGCGCGTTGACGGTGACGATCTTGCCGTTGACGAGGGCAAGCGAGGCGGTCCCCTCGAATGATGTCATGAATGCCGCTTCACGAACGCTTCCACCAGCGCCACGGTGTCATCGAGCCGCTCTACGAACGGGATGTGCCCGACGCCCGGCATGATCGTCACCGAGGCGTGGGGAATCCCGCGCTTGAACTCGTCGGCATAGGCGGCCGACACCAGACCGTCCTGAGCGCCCCATACGATCTGGGTCGGCACGGTGATGCGATGCAGCCATTGGCGCAGCTTGGGGTTATAGAAGCGCGGGTTCCAGGCCAGCCGGACGGAAGCCATGCGCGCGGTCATGATACGCTGGAGCTCCGCCATGTCCGGCACCCGGGCCGCCTCCTCGGCCCGGACCTTCGGGTCGGCATAAAGCAGGGGCAGGACCTCGGACGGCGACATCACGAATATGTTGGCGATCGGGTCGGTTTCGATGGTGATGCCGACCGAGTTCATCAGCGTCAGGCTTCTGATCCGGGCCTGAGAGCGGATGGCAATCTCGAGCGACAGCCAGCCGCCCATGGAGTGACCGACGAGGTGAATGTCCTTGAGGTCGAGCTGCTCGAACAGGTCGAGATAGAAGAAAGCGAGATCGCCCACCTCATCGAGCCAGGGCGGGGTCGGCGAGCGGCCGTAGCTCGGGTGGTCGGGCACCAGGAGGTCGAAGCGGTCCGAGAGGCGGTCGAAGAACGGTATCCAGCCGGCGACGCCGGCCGCGCCATGGATGAACAGCACCGTCGGCCCCCGCCCCGCCCGGCGCAACCACAGGTCGCCGTTGCGCGTCTTGACCATGGTCTCCGTGGCCTGCATCGCCTCCCTCCCTTCCGTGTTGCTGCGCCGGAGTGTTGTTCGCGCGCCCGGCCGGCGCCAGCAAATTCTTTCTCGCGCCGGCGCCGCCGAGGGAACGGACCCGGCCTCACGTTTTTGCGCTTTGAAATCGGGCACCGGCGCGATTAGGTCACAGGACACGCCCCTTTTTGAAGAGCGATTTTTCATGCCAGACCGTCAGCTCAAGCTGGGCGCCTTCATGCGTCCGGTCACCATCCACACCGGCGCCTGGCGCTATCCGGGCGCGTTCCCCGACGCCAATTTCAACCTCGCCCACATCAAGCGTTTCATCCAGACGCTGGAGCGGGGGAAATTCGACGCCTTCTTCATGGCGGACCATCTCGCCGTGCTCAACATGCCGATCAACGCGCTGAAGCGCAGCCATACGGTCACATCCTTCGAGCCGTTCACGCTGCTCTCGGCCCTCGCCATGGTGACCGAGCGCATCGGGCTCATCGCCACCGGTTCCACCACCTTCGATGCTCCCTATCACGTCGCGCGCCGCTTCGCCTCGCTCGACCACCTGAGCGCCGGGCGCGCCGGCTGGAACATCGTCACCACATCGAACCCCGACGCCGCGCTCAACTTCGGCCTCGAAGAGCACGTCGAGCACGACGAACGCTACCGCCGCGCCCGCGAGTTCTACGACGTGGTTACCGGCCTGTGGGATAGCTGGGACGACGACGCCTTCGTCCGCGACGTGGAGCAGGGCCTGTTCTTCGAGCCCGGAAAGATGCACAGGCTCGACCACAAGGGCAAATACTTCTCGGTGCGCGGCCCGCTCAATATAGCGCGGCCGGTGCAGGGCTGGCCGGTGATCGTCCAGGCCGGCTCGTCGAACGCCGGACGCCAGCTTGCCGCCGAGACCGCCGAAGCAGTGTTCGCCGGCGCCAACACCATCGAGGATGGCCGCAAGCTTTACGCCGACATCAAGGGCCGCGCCGAAAAAGCCGGACGCAACCCGGACCACATCAAGATGCTGCCGGCCTGCTTCGTCGTGGTCGGCTCCTCGCTCGACGAGGCGAAAGAGAAGCGCGCGAAGCTCGACAGCCTGGTGCATTGGGACAGCGGCATCGCGTCGCTGTCGATCGCGCTCGGTCACGACGCCTCCGGCTTCGATCCCGACGGCCCGTTGCCGGACATCCCGGAATCCAACGCCAGCCAGAGCGGCCGCGAGCGCGTCATTGCCATGGCGAAGCGCGACAATCTCACGGTGCGGCAACTGGCGCAGCGGCTCGGCAGCTACGGCGGCCTCGCCATGCTCGGTACGCCGGCGCAGATCGCCGACCAGATGGAGGAATGGCTGACGACGCGCGCCAGCGACGGCTTCAACATCATGTTCCCGTTCGTGCCCGAGGGGCTCGACGATTTCGTGGACAAGGTCGTGCCGGAATTGCAGCGGCGCGGCCTGTTCCGCCGCGAGTACGAAGGCCCGACGCTGCGCGACAACCTCGGCCTGCCGCGGCCGAAAAGCCGCTACGCCAAGAACAGCCAGTAGGAACGGTCAGAACGCGACCTGGTCGCCGCCCTTGAGGGAGAGCATCTGCCGCGCTTCGTCGGGGGTTGCGATCGAGAGACCGAGGCCCTCGACGATCTGCTTGGCCATCGTCACCTGCTGCGCGTTCGATTGCGCGAGCTTGCCCGGCCCGATCCACAGCGAGTCCTCGAGTCCGACGCGGACGTTTCCGCCCATGGCCGCGGCCATGGCGGCGATGGGCAGCTGGTTGCGCCCGGCGCCGAGCACGGACCAGCGATAGTTCTCGCGCCCGAACAGCCGGTCGGCGGTGCGGCGCATGTGCATCACGTCCTCGGGATGGGTGCCGATGCCGCCGAGAATGCCGAACACGGTCTGCACGAACAGCGGCGGCTGGACGAGACCGCGGTCGAGGAAATGCGCGAGGTTGTAGAGATGCGCGGTGTCGTAGCACTCGAATTCGAAGCGCGTGCCGTTTCCCGCGCAGGTGGTGAGGATGAACTCGATGTCCTTGAAGGTATTGCGGAAAATCAGGTCCGTGGTGCCTTCGAGGTAGGGCCGCTCCCAGTCGTGCTTGAACTCCTTGAAGCGGCGCAGCATCGGGAACAGGCCGAAGTTCATCGAGCCCATGTTGAGGCTCGCCACCTCCGGCTTGAAGGCGTGGGCGGGGCTCACGCGCTCGGCCACGGCCATGGTTGGAGCGCCGCCGCTCGTGAGGTTGATGACGACGTTGGACCGCTGCTTGATGCGCGGCAGGAAGCGCGCGAAAGCCTCCGGCGACTGGTCGGGTTTGCCGGTCTTCGGATCGCGGGCATGGAGATGCACGATCGCGGCGCCCGCCTCGGCCGCACCGATGGCGGCGTCGGCGATCTCGTCCGGCGTCACCGGAAGATAGGGCGACATGGACGGCGTATGGATCGCGCCGGTGATGGCGCAAGTGATGATAACTTTGTCCGGCCCGGCCACGGTCCATCCTCCCTGCGATGTTCTGGTTGCCAGGATTGTCGCCTGCCGGCGCGGACGGCGCAACCGGCTGTGCGTCCGGTCGCCTTTGCGGCATCGATCAGAAGGCGCCAGGAACGAACGCCCTCGACGCGGTTCTGTTTGTCAATGTCTGCCGCAGCGTGGACCTGAAGAATACGTCGACCGGCAGACTTCGGACGCCCCGAGCGGAATCCGGGTCTTTTGGAAGCGTCACGAACGGTGGCGAACGTCTAGGAATAGGTGAATGGTGCCCAGGGGCGGAATCGAATATGGAACGCAAGCATTTGATAAATAAAGTGTCTCTCAATGAGATTTCGTTTTGAGCCAACACGTCAGCCAACACGTTTTCCGCCTTAAAAAATCGCGGGTTCGATTCCCGTCGCGAAGCTGGCGCGCGGTCCAACGGCCCAAATCGACACGCCAAAAGCGAGAGGCGCACCCGCATTCGAGCGAAGAGAACTGAAGCGAATCACGATCTCCGTCGGAAAAGATGATTCGCTCCGCGCGCGAAGAGCGATAACGGCAACTCTGCATTCGCCGACATTCGACGGCAAATCCCGGATCAAGACGTAGAGAAAACCGCATTCGCGATGGCGACAAATCGGGAAATTTGTTTAGATTAATCCGCCATCGCCCGCAGGGACGCGGGTCTGACTGCCGGAGTCAAACCGGTCAACGATGGCGAGACTATCATGGAACAACTTGCCCTGACGGTCGCCGAGGCTTGCGCCGCTGCCCGGATCGGCCGAACCACGCTTTACGAGGCGATCAAGCGCGGCGATCTCGTTGCCGCAAAGTATGGTCGCAAGACCCTCATTCGCGTCGACGATCTGCGCAGCTGGCTCGCCCGTTTGCCTACCATTGGCCCAAACGCGACGCCGACCAGCGCATCCGATCACCGCGGCAGGCAACATCGAATTTGAACTCACGGCCAAGCGTCAAATGGACGACCTGTCCATGCTGCCGGATATCTGGGCCGCGCCTTTGTCCCAAGGATGGAGCGTGTTTCCGCTTCAGCTTCGCGGGAAGAGGCCGCTTTGCGAATGGAAGAAGTTCCAGATGGAGCGCGCGTCCCTCGAGCAAGTGCGCGAATGGGCGACGCGCGAATGCAACGTCGGCATCGTCACAGGTCGCATCTCCAAGATCGTGGTCCTCGACCTCGACAGCGAGGAGGCCATAGCCGAGGCGAAGCGGCTCGGCCTGCCCCACACATCTACGGTGCGCACCGGAAAAGGGCTTCACGTCTATTTTCGTCACCCTGGCTCCTTCGATGTTCGCAACGCCGCCGGAGTTTTCCCCGGCGCCGATATCCGCGGCGACGGCGGCTATGTGGTTGCACCGGGCTCGGTCCACGAAAACGGCAAAGTCTACACGTGGGCCTTGCCACCCGGATTGTACGACTTCGCTCCGCTACCGGAATGGCTTTTCGACCGGCTCAACTCCGATGCTGTGCACGTCCAGGCGGAACGGATGAGAAATGCTCCGCCGGGCACCCGCAACGATACGCTCAATCGAGTCGCGTTTGAGACGGCGCGCATGGCTGCCCGTCATGAGATCGACGGTCCAGATGCACGGCGCCGCCTCGCCGAAGCAGCAATGGACGCGGGACTCGATCCCCACGAAATCCTGCCGACGCTGGGCAGCGGCTGGAAGGCCGGGCTTGCCGTAGAACTCGCAAAAGGTGTTGCGGCAAGGCCGCATCCGAAACCGCCGCCCCGTTTCGACTGGGTGAGCGGTTCGATCATGCCCGTACTCGGCGGACAATGGATCATCAAGGGCTTCCTACCTAGAGAAGGAATGGGCGTTGTCTACGGCCGGCCCGGTTGCGGAAAGTCTCTCGTCGTCCTCGACATCGCGCTGCGGATCGCGGCGGGCATGGACTGGCGCGGCCTCAAAACCAAACGATATCCGGTATCCTATATCGCCTCGGAGGGCGGCGGCGCATTCGCCAATCGGGTCGTCGCGTGGTGTGCCGCGTACGGGGTAGCTTGCCCGCCGGGGTTTCGTTTCTCCACCGTCATGCTGAACCTGCGCAGTGACGAAACCGACGCGCTCGCCCTGATCCAGGATGTGCAAGCACATCAGCCGGGCTGTGGGCTCGTCGTCATCGACACGCTGAGCCGCAACTTGGCCGGCGGGAACGAGAATGCTGCCGAGGACATGGGCGCGTTCGTCAACTTATGTGACCGGATCTCCAATGAACTCGGCTGCCTTGTGCTGATCGTCCATCATACCGGCAAGGACGAAGCGCGTGGCGCACGAGGCCACAGCCTACTCCTCGGAGCCGTCTCGACCGAAATCGAAATCACCCGGAAGGACGAGCCGGGTTCGATCAAGGTCACCAAGCAGCGCGATGGCGCGGACGGCGCCGAGTACGGATTCGTGCTGAAAGCCGCGACGTTGGGCACAGATGAAGACGGCGATCCGGTGACCAGCGCCGTCGCGATTGACGCAGATGCTCCGAAGCGAAAGCCTCGGCCGCAGGGGAGGATTCAGGAACTGGTCCACGATGCATTTCACCAGTTCGTCCTCGATCACGGAGAGCCAAATCCGGCCGGCACCGGTTTCCCCGAATCGGGTCGGGTGCGCGTTGTGGACTTTGAAGCCTTTCTGCAATTCGCTGCGGGGCGCGTGACGGCAGCCTCGCCATCCGAGGCAAGGAAGGCAGTCCGAAGGGCCATCACTCGCCTAATGGAGCGGCATGTGCTCGCCATGAACGGGGGCAAGCTTTGGTCTTTGTCGTGAAAGAAGCTCATGGGGCAAATAGGACAAAAGAGGAAAAATCCCGCTTTGGTCCCGAGGACCCAACGGGGCAAAGGGGACAAATCTCTTTTGGGATTTGTCCCTTGCCTCGTGTCCCAGTTGCTGATCTTGGGCGCCCCCGGCATTAGGTTCTTCCCCGGCGCAAAGGTATGCGGGCGGCGAAGGCCCGATCGAATTCTAATGGCAGACAAGATTTCCGGGTGCGCACCCGGACTTTGGGTGCGCACCTTTGCGGGTGCGCGGGTGCGCACCATCGTCGCGAACCTTGAGATAAGCGCTTGCAGATTACGATGCCGCGTTGATCAGTGCCGACGACGTGACCGCGGCCGGAGGCCGCATGCGCGTGACGTCGAAAGCGCTCGCCCGTTAGAATTGCCAAGTCGGAGGGCAAAAATCGTCCCGTTCGGGATGTTTTCGGCCATCCTGCGGCCGATTCCACACAAATCGTCCTGATCGGGTTCTTTTTATGGTCGGGAAGCCGTCGATCTGACGAGCCGCCCTTATCGTGAGATCAGGCGCCTCTTTGGTCGCAGCTGTTTTCAACGTGCAAGCATCAAAATCGGCCGTGCTTTGGCCGGCCGGGAAATAAAACACGGCCCGTCATGTGACGGGCCGCGTGGCGTTCTGGAATGTCGCCGGACCCCGCGAACCCGTGATCAGGCGGCGTGCCGGCGCGCCTCAAGCGCGATGATGCAGAGATCGCGGTAGCGCGCGATCGCCTTCGGGCTCGAGCTGACAGGATTGATTTGGAATGCTTGCAGCCCTTTCAGATCGTCGGCCTTGGCAAGCTCAACGACGCTGACGAGTTTGTTGCGAAAGCGCGTGTGAGTTGGCGCGCTGAAATCGGGCGGCTCGGGCAGCTTGCCTTCGCGGGCCGCGGCTTCGATTGTCGCGCGCTTGCCGAGGGGCCGCTTCGGTGCGGCGGAGTGTTTCGCTCCATCCGCCGGCGGTTCTCGCGAAGGATCGGCGGCGAGTTTTGCATCGCGCGCATCGGCCGCAGACTTCCGTCGCCGCTTCACGCACCACGCAAAGCCGTCCTTCGTCTTTATGATGTCGATCTCGTCGGGATCGTGACCCGCCGCCTTCGCGGCGCGCTGGGCATTGAACTTCTTCGCATAGGTCTTCATCGGGTCCTCCATATTGGGCGTGTCGGTGACGAGACCCGATCGACCATCGGCCGTGACGCCGTAGATCAGCGGGCGCCGGCCATTACGGTGCATCGCGACCAAGCGAGCAGCCTTGCTGCGCGCTTCGTCGAGTGTCTCCGCGGTATCGGTGGCGTAGTGGCCAACCCCGAGGAACAGGGCGATTTCGAAGCGGACCGCCGATGCGACCACATTGGCGTTGGCAATGTCGGCGGGATGCGGTTTGCGGGCTCGCGCCATCCGTGGCTCCCTCGGTTGATCGGGCGAACGCAGTCAGGCTCGACCCGCCGATGGGAGCAACTGGGCAGGCGGCTCGATCCAGCGCCAAGCTGGCACCCATCCGCCCCAGCCTACCCGTCAGTAACCCATTGAGCCTGCGCTCGAAGACGGCCTCCAAGGCTGTGAACTTCTGACAGCGACGCGTGGATTAGCCCCGGACTCGTCGGGCGATTTGCGCTAAAGGGAAGGTCTATTGTCGCGGGAGAGATTCGGAGCTTGGCCGCCATATCCGGCAACGCCTAGTGTTAGGGTTGATCGCGCGCAACCGAACCTAACCGTCTGGGCCGGGGATATGCCTGTAGGGACCGTAAAACAGCTCTGCACACCGAGCAGCCTCGTAACGAGCGATAGCCTGGTCGAGCAAGTCGCTCAGATCGAGGATTTCGCATCCGGCAAGATCAACGGCGAAGAATTTTTTCGCCGGAATTATTTCACGGATGGCCTGCGGCGATTGGTCGAGCGTGGCTTCGAGCGGCTCGCCGGGAAGACCGATGACGGCGCCTTTTATCTCACCCAGGCTATGGGTGGCGGCAAGACGCACAGCTTGATCGCCTTTGGTTTGCTTGCAGCCGATCCCAAGCTGCGGAAGGAAGTCCTGCCTAGACTTACGACCGGCAACGAGTTCTGGGCCGCCAAGGTCGTCATCTTCAATGGCCACCAGAACCCCGACAGCCTCCTGTGGGGTTACGTCGCCGAGCAGCTTGGCCGCGGCGACGTGATGGCCCCGTTCTGGCAAAAGGGGGCCAGGTCGCCAGGCGTCGACGAGTGGGTCGAGGTTCTGGGCGACGAGCCCGTCCTGATCCTTCTCGACGAGCTCCCGAGCTACCTTCAGATGGCGCAGGGCGAGCCGGTGGGAAACTCGACGCTGGGCGACCTCACCATCGGCGCATTGGAACGCCTTTTCAATGCCCTGCCGCGCTGCCCTCGCGCATGCGTCGTCGTCACCAATCTGAAAGACGACGTTTATCTCGATGGCTCCGGGCAACTGCGCACGCTCATCGAGAACCTCACCAAGCATTATGACCGCAATGCGCAAGCCATCACGCCGGTTCAGCAGAACACCGGCGAGGTCTTCGCGATCGTGCGCAAGCGTCTGTTCGACGGCCTTCCGCCTGCCGACCGTATCGACGAGGTGGCGCAAGCCTATGTGGACGCGTTGCAGAAGGCCAAGCGTGTGGACACGATCGCCACGACGCCGGAGACGTTCATAGAACGAATCCGAGAGACTTACCCCTTCCATCCGTCCATCCGCGATATTGTCGCGCGCTTCGCGGAGAACCGCGGATATCAGAAGACGCGGGCGCTCATCCGGCTTCTTCGGCTTGCGGTGAGAAGCGCCTTCAAGGCGAACGACAACGCCTTCCTGATCGGCCTTCAGCATCTCGATTTCAACGACCAAGCGACAATAGAGGAAATCCGCAAGATCAATCCCGCCTACGCGAATGCGATTTCGCGCGACATTGCGGATCGGGGAAACGCTCTGGCCGAGCGCATCGACGCGGCCGAGGGCGTTCCAACCGCGTCGGCGGTGGCGAAGGTCCTTCTGATGTCGTCACTCTCGACCGCGGAGACGCCGCTTCGGGGCCTGACTGATGGCGAGTTGATCGAAACGCTCGTCGATCCTCTGCTCGAAGTCTCGGAGATCAAGGCGTCCCTCGGCCGCCTGCAAGGACAGGCATGGTATCTCTTCCAGGGCGTCGATCAGCGCATCTTCTTCGGCCAGACCGCCAACGTCACTGCCGAGATCACCGAAATCGCCGCGAACATTGCGGAGGAACAGGTCGATCAGACGCTCAGGGCCAAGCTGCAAGAAGTGTTCAAGCCGCGAACCGGAGCGCTCTACTCGGACAAGATGGCAATCCTGCCGGCGCTCGACGAAATCCAGCTCGATGACGAGCGCCCGACGCTCGTCATCCTCGAACGGCCGGCCGACAAGCTGCCCCAGGATTTCGTCGATTGGTGGAACAAGCAGGATCTCCAAAATCGCGTGCTCGTTCTCACCGCCGATCCAAACGCCGTCACGACGCTGCGCACCAGCGCACGACGCATGCGGGCGATCGAGAAGGTCGAGGAGCGGATCAAGACGCAGCACGGTTCGGCTTCCACGCAGATGCAGGAATTGCAGGGCGTGAAGGAACGGGAGGCGGCCGGCTTCACAAGCTCGCTGCGCGAAACCTTCAAGACGATCGTGTTCCCGACCGGCAAGTCGCTCCGCAAGGTCGATGACTTCCGCATGGAGTTCGATCGCAACGACTATTCCGGCGAGCAGCAGATCGTCGATACGTTGACGAAGCGCGGCAAATACATCCCGAGCGAAAAATTCGATTCCGAATTTGAGACGCTTCGCCTCGACGCCGAGGAAATCCTCTTTGACGCCGATGCCGTGCAGCAATCGTCGCTCCGCCGCAACGCGGCCGTGCGTTCCGGCTGGTTCTGGCTTCCCCGCAACGGCTTCGATCAGCTCGTCAAGACGTCTGTGCAACGTGGGTTCTGGCGGGAGAAGGACGGCCTGATCGCGAAGAAATGGGAGCGACGCACCAAGGTGACGGCGCGCCTCGACGATTTCGGTCCGAACCCGCTCGAAACCGGCCGCTTCATCGTCAACGTGACGCCCGAAGACGCGGATACGGTCTACGTGTCCGAGAAGGGGCCGCCCGATCCATCGCGCGACGCCAAGCTGGACGGCCGCGTCTACGAGACGGAAGCCGCTGCTGCATGGTTCCTCGCCGTCGATAGCAAGGGCGCGGCCAAAACGGGCGATCCGTTCGAATGGCGCGCGCCCATTCGCGTGAAGCCGGACGTGAAACGCGTCTCCGGAGGGTACAAGGTTTCCTTCACCGTCAGCCCCCGATCCGCGGTGGTCCGCGCGACCTTCGACGGGTCCGATCCGAAAGCTGGCCCGGTCGTCGGCGCGGAGATCGATGCCCCCGCCGGAGCCACGAAACTGCGGGCCGTCGCCGAGGTGGCCGGGCAGTTCAGCGAGGAGGAAAGCGCACCGCTGACGATCGGCATGGACGACGCCGGCGTGAAGCCGAAAGCCCCGTTGAAGCCAGATGCTCCGGTGACAATGACGTCACGCTTCGAACCGAAGGATACCGCCGCCGCCTTTTCGGCCCTCGATCGACTCGCCAAGACCGCAGGCGCGCAAATCCTGGGCGGCTCGATCGAGGTGAACGGCGGGCGCCTCGCGGGAGACTATCTGACGCTCAGGGTCGGCCAGGACGTGAAAGTCGGCGCGGCCGAGCTCGACGCGCTGGTCAAGACCTTGGTCGGAACGCTGAACGCTTCGACGCCCACGGTGAAGCTTCGCATCGACGGTATTGCATTCCTTTCCGGACGAGACCTGACTGCTTTTTGCGACGCGTCCGGCGAAGATTTCGACCGTGTGACGTGGTTGCAGGAGTAGACCGATGGCGACACCAGCAGCCAATTTCGATTGCCCCGACATCTATCAGGAACACGGGTATCTCGTGCGCTTGACGAAAGGGCGCGATGCCAAGGTTCATGTCTTCGAGGTGTTCGGCCGCCCGCCCACCGACCGCGAGCCCGAATGGGCGCCGGAGACGATCCTGCGGTGCGAGGCCTCGCGCGATGTGTGGGACTTGATCTCGCCCGAGGTTCGCTCCGAGTTCAATCGGCGCCTCAAGGCGGAGGGCAAGCCGGCCGGCCGCTGGGGCGCGGACGAAACGGCGGTTCAGCGCCTGCTTGGGAAGGAGCTGCTGGTTCTGCTTTGGGCGGTCGAATTGCCCGACGTCAAGCCCGAAGAGATCGCCGTCGCCATCCGCAACTGGCTTGGCCTCAAGACCGAGGAACGCTGGTGGCTCTACACCATGACGGCGGCGGCGACCGGACTCGCCCATCAATCGGGGATGGGATGGCGCGGCGCGCTTCGGCAGGCGCTCTGCTTCGGCACGCGCGCCGACACATTCCATCTGGGCGCCGTCACGGGTCGCGGCACGTTGGCGCCGCGCGCGAACGAGGGGTACGCCGCAAGCGGCGGAAAGCCCGCACGCAAGCGGAAGAAATCGACGCCTGACGATCCTGGCTTTCTCTTCAATTCGCCCGTTCCGGCGGAGTGATCGTTTCATTCGGGAATTTCAATGTCCGCAATGACCGCTGTGGCCGAAACGAAGGGAGCCCCCGGCCTTGCGCCGTTCTCGCTCAAGGACGCACCGTCCTTCATCGAGCGGCAATTTCCCGTCGGGCGGCTTTCGGCAGAGGCCTACAAGGAACGGAAGGCGGGCGCCGGTCAGACGCTGACCGCCCTCGGCTCCTACTGGAAGGGCCGCAAGCCGCTCATCCTCGTCCGCGCCGTAGTGTTGGGCGCACTGCTTCCCGCAAGCGATGATCCTGCCGCCGATCTCGACATTTTTCTCAAGCTCATGGCGATGGACGACGCCGCCTTCGCGCGACGTTTCGACGGCAGCGCCTCGGAGTTCGCACGCCTTTTTCCACAATATGCAGAACTGGTCACCGAGGAGAATGGTCGCCGACGCGTCTGGCGTGACGATTTGACGGAGAATGAACGGCAGACGCGCGTGGCCGAGGCTTTTGCAAGCCTTCCCTATGCCGAGAGGCTGAAGCACGTTCGGCGGCCCGAGGAATGCGACGAAGCGGAATTGCTCAAGCCGATTTGGCCGGCGGTCAACCGCCATCTCGGAACCGATGCGCGAAGCTTGCCCGAGCTTGTCGAGCAGCTCGGCATCGCCCGCTTCGGCCATCGGCCGAAAGTGGCCGATACGTTCTGCGGCGGGGGGTCCATTCCCTTCGAGGCGGCGAGGGTCGGCTGCGATGTCTTTGCCTCGGACCTGAGCCCGATTGCCTGCATGCTGACCTGGGGAGCATCAAACATTGTTGGCGCGCCCCCAGAGAAGCGCGCCCAAATCGAGCGCGTCCAGCAAGAAATTTCTCGCGCTATCGACGCGGAAGTCACAAGCCTCGAGATTGAGCATGACAATCGAGGGAATCGGGCCAAAGCATATCTTTACTGTCTAGAAACACGCTGCCCTAAGACCGGCTGGATGGTGCCGATGTCGGGCAGTTGGGTCATATCAAGGCAGCGTAGAGTCGTTGCGAAGCTAGTCCCGGACCACGCCAATAAGCGATACGAGATCGAAGTGCACTCCGGCGTGTCGGCGGAAGAACTGATCCTCGCAGAAGAGGGCACTATTCGTGATGGGCGCCTTGTCCACCCGATGAATTCAGAGCGTTCCGGAGTTGAACTGAAGACCATTCGTGGCGACTACAGAGATTCCGACGGGGTAATCCGTAACCGATTAAGGTTGTGGGGTAAGTCAGATTTCAAACCGCGTAAGGATGATGTCTTTCAAGAGCGTCTCTATTGCATTCAATGGATTACGAAAGAATCGCTTTCCAATGGCCGGCCCGAAACGTTCTTTGCCAGCGTGACGGAGAGCGATCTCGCGCGAGAACGCAAGATTGAGCTCATCGTCGAAGAGAACCTCTCTCGTTGGCAGGAAGATGGCCTTGTTCCCGACAGTCGCATCGAGCCGGGTGAGAAAACTGACGAGCCGATTCGGACTCGCGGCTGGACGCACTGGCATCATCTGTTCCAGCCTCGCGAGCTACTTACTTTGGCTATTGCAGGAAAGTTTATCCGCAATGTCACATCCGCTTTCGTGACATTTCCAAAGGTTCTGGACAACTCGTCTAAGCTTGCAAGGTGGTATATTCGGGGAAATAGCGTCGGAGGCTCCGACTTCGTTGTGGGGGTATTTTATAATCAAGCTCTCAACACCATGTATAATTATGGAAATCGGTCGACTCTCGACCAAGAATACACTTTTGACACGTTGAGTCGGCCAGTTCACGGCGCTGTAAGCGTTTGGTGCGGACCAGCACACGAAGCTCCTTTCGAGGCAGACGTTTTTGTCACCGACCCGCCCTACGCCGACGCGGTGAACTACCACGAGATCACCGAATATTTCATCGCTTGGCTGCGCAAGAATCCACCGCCGCCTTTCGACCAGTGGACATGGGACTCGCGGCGCGATTTCGCCATCAAGGGCAAGGACGAGCATTTCCGTCGCGACATGGTGTCCGCTTATGCCGCCATGACGAAGCACATGCCCGACAACGGCCTGCAAGTCGTGATGTTCACCCATCAGGACGCAGGCGTCTGGGCCGATCTCGGCGCCATTCTGTGGGCGGCCGGCCTATGTGTCACCGCCGCCTGGAATGTCGTGACCGAGACCGAAAGCGCGCTGAAAGAAGGCAACTATGTCCAAGGCACCGTCTGCCTCGTTCTGCGCAAGCGTCTGCGCGAAGCGAATGCACGTCGCATGGAGATCGAGGCTGAGATCGAGGAGGCCGTCGCGGCACAGCTTGCACGCCTCACCGCCCTCGACGATAGCTGGCACGAGCGCAGCAACGCGGAGACGCTCTATACCGACGGCGATCTGACGCTTGCCGCCTATGCCGCCGCGCTTCAGGTTGTCACCGCCTATTCCACCATCGACCGGCAGCCGCTCGATCGCGACCTGTATCGCAAGCTCGCCAAAAACGAGCGGACCGTGATGCGCGATCTCGTCGATTACGCCGCGCAGGTGGCGAACGGCTTGCTTGTCCCCGAAGGCTTCCCGCGCGAGATGTGGCGCGATCTCTCGCCTTCGGAACGCTTCTACGTCCGCATGCTCGATATGGAAGCCAAGGGTGCGACGAAAGTCGCCGACTTCCAGAACTTCGCGAAAAGCTTCGCCTTTGCCGACTATGCGTCCCTGATGGCATCGACGACCGCCAATGCGGCCTCGCTCGCCGGCGCCGCCGATCTGAAAGGGCGCATGCTCGACGGCGACGGCTTCGCAAGAACGCAGCTCCGGCAGGTGCTGTTCGCCATCTGGAAGACACTGGACGGCAGGGAGCGTGACCCGAAGCGCGGTGTTACCATTCTGAAGGCGGAATACGCGGCCGACTATTGGCAGCGTCGCCAGAAGCTGATCGGCCTCGCCGAATACATCGCGGCCAAGACCAAGGCCACGCGGCCGGAAGAAAGCCAAGCCGCTCACGAGCTTGCCGAAGCGCTGAAGCTTGACCGGGTGTGACCGCGATGGGGATCGAGCGCTTCTCCTCGCGGCGTCAGGCGCTCGGCCCCGTTCTGGCGGAGCGACTCGATCACGCCTCGCGCTATCTCCGCATTGCCGGCTATTTCCGCTCTTCGCTTCTGGAAGTCGTCGGAGAAGCGCTCGATACCGTCGGCGAGGTTCGGGTTGTCTGCAACGGCGACCTCGATCCCTATGACGTGAAGGTTGCAAAGGCCGCCCGCGACGGTCAGGAAGCCTTGGCCCGGACCCTCGTTTCAAGCTGGCAATCGACCGAGGACGGGCTTGATCTCCTGCTTTCCCGCGAGCGCTATCGGCGCCTCCACGATCTTCTCGCATCCGGCCGGATGAAGGTCCGCGTCGTGCCGCGCGATAGCGACAACGTGTTCGTACACGGTAAGGCCGGGGTCATCGAGCACGCGGACGGCCGGGTCTATTCCTTCGTCGGGAGCGTGAACGATTCGGCGACCGCCTTGCGGCATGCCTATGAAATCCTTTGGGGCGACGAAGACCCTTCGGCTGCTGAGTGGGTCCGCGAGGAGTTCGAACATTTCTGGCAACAGGGGATCGATCTTCCCGACGCCGTCGTGAAGCACGTCGCCGCGATGGCAAGCCGGATGGAATACCGCTCCATCGAAGATGCGCGACAATCGAACAACGGCAACGTGCCGGCGGAGGCGGTTCTCGCGGATCGGCCGATCTACAAGGGCGGCCAAATCCTGCGTCCGTGGCAGAAGCGCTTCGTCCAGACCTGCGTCGATGATTACCGCCTGCACGGCAAGGCGCGCTACCTGATCGCCGACGATGTGGGCCTGGGCAAGACGCTCTCGATGGCCGCCGCGGCGCTGGTCCTGTCGCTGCTCGAAGACAAGCCCGTGCTCGTCCTCGCGCCTGCCACCCTCATTTGGCAATGGCAGGAAGAGCTTGAAGACAAGCTCGGCATTCCGTCGGCGGTCTGGTCCACGACGAAGAAGTGCTGGCTGGACGGCGAGCGCCGGCCCCTGACGCAACGCGGCGATCCGACGCTGGTGGCGAAGTGCCCCTGGCGGATCGGGATCGTCTCGACCGGGCTGATCGTCAACGGCGACGATGAGGCAGAGCGTGGTGCGCTCGCGAAGAAGACGTTCGGCGTCGTCATTCTCGACGAAGCGCACAAGGCGCGCGCCTCTCGCGAGACGCGGCGCGGCCGCACCACAGCGACACGAAATAATCTCCTCGAGTTTCTGCACAAGGTTGCACGGAATGCGACGAACGTCATCCTCGGCACGGCGACGCCGATCCAGCTCGATGCGGTTGAGCTTTGGGATATTCTGGCGGCGCTCGGTCAGGGCGCGCCGCAGGTGCTCGGCACGCCGTTCGACGGCGGCGAATGGGTGCGCGAGGATTCCATCCGCTTGCTGACTGGCGAACGTCCCTGGCCGCAACACGAAACCTCACGATGGGGCCTGTTCCGCAATCCGCTGCCTCCCGCTGTGGAACATTCGGTTTTTCGGGATGTACGCAGCGCCGCGCGTCTCGCTTCCAGGGATGTCCTTGGCCCGCGTTTCGACGAGCTCGATCGCGACGTTCGGGATGATTTCCTGCGGGAATTCGCAAGCCTCGCCGAGCGCCATAACCCCATCGTGCGGCGAGTCGTCCGGCGCACGCGGCCGATGCTTGAGGAACGGGGGCTTCTGAAGCGGATCGGCGTCATCACGCATCCTCGCGCCGACGATGGGCTTCCGCCGGCGCTGTTCGATGGGCAAGGCCTCGTGATGGGATTGGCGTTCACCGCCGCCTACGAAGCCGCGGAAGCCTTCAGCCGCCTCTATGCCGCGCGGCAACCGGGCGCGGGCTTCCTCAAGACGATCCTGTTGCGGCGCATCGGATCGTCGGCACGCGCGGGCCTTGAAACGGCGCGGCATCTTCTCGGCCGTATCGACGCGTCGGCGGTCCCCGAAGACGAAATCGGGGATGAGGGCGTGCCGACGGACGACGCGCCGCCTGACCCGCAGGAAATCGAATTGCTTCGCGAGGTCGAGCGGAACCTCGCCGCTGTGGTGGGCGGCGCCGATATCGATCCGAAAGTTCAGGTGGTTCTTCACTATCTCCGCGACAGGCGTTGGCTGGAAGAGAATGGAGCAATCATTTTCAGCCAATACCGCACGACGGCGGAATGGGTGCTGGAAGCCCTGTGCGCGGCATTCCCCGACGAGCCGGTGGCGCTTTACGCCGGCGGCTCCGCGTCCTTCGTCCAGCGCGGATCAGACCGCCGGACGGCCGCGCGCGAGCAAATCAAGGCGTCGATCCAGAACGGCGATATCCGTCTCGTTTGCGCGACGGACGCTGCTTGTGAAGGGCTGAACTTGCAGCGGTTGGGCGCGCAAGTGAACATCGACCTGCCATGGAATCCGTCGCGGCTCGAGCAGCGAAAGGGCCGGGTCCAACGGATCGGCCAAGTCCGCGACAACGTCCACATCCTGAACCTCCGCTATGCCGGGACGGTTGAGGACGATGTTTACGCGGCGCTTTCAAACCGTTTCGGCGACATCTTTTCGGTTCTCGGCCAACTCCCGGATGCCTTCGAGGATCAGTGGATCGAAGCGGTTCTTCGGGACCGCCAAGCGGTCAAGAACTTCTCCCAGCGCGTAGAGACGGCCCGGCCACCGATGGAGCTGCGCTACCTGCGCGATGTGGCCGACGATCAGGGCCTCGATTGGGAATACACCGAACGGGTCCTGTCGTCGCGCGACCTTGACGAGTGGATGCGGCAAGGGTGGTGATGGGGCCGGATATCGAAGATCGCGTGATATCGCTCGGCGATGGACTAGCAGCCATCCCTGAACGCCTCCTGTTGGCCCACGCGCGCGGCGAAGTGCTCTTCATCTGCGGAGCGGGAATTTCAAGCCCGGCTGGCCTTCCCGATTTCCGTCAGCTCGTGCTCGACGTCTACGCGCGTCTGGATAGCGTCGTTCATTCCGTCCTGACCGGCCTACCCGTTGGGGCGTGTAACCAATGGCAGGCCAATTGTGCTGGGCTGACTGAACGCCAGACGGCTGAAGTGAAGCGATTCATAGCAGGCGACTATGACGTTGTCCTGGGAATGCTTGAACGGCGCCTCGACGATCAAACCCGCGGCGATAGTCAAGTTAGGCGCGAAGTAGCAGCGCGGCTTCGCTCCGGCGCCAAGGACCCCGCACCAATTCATCGGGCACTTATGCGCCTGGCCGACCGAGGCGGGGCTAGGACTATCGTAACGACCAATTTTGATCTTTTGCTGGAAGCAGCAGCTCGGCGGCTTCGATTGCCCGTCCAGACCTATGCATTGGGTTCAATCCCCCGTCCTTCCAGACAGGCAGAATTCTCAGGTGTTCTTCATATACATGGCGCTCTGGATAAAAGCCCGGCGCGCGTTTCTGAACTCGTATTGTCGGATCAGGATTTCGGTGAGTTCTATCTGCGGCGGCGTGTCGTGCCGGACTTCATCTACGACGCGGCGCGCCTCTATCACCTCGTTCTGGTTGGGTATAGCGCAAACGATCCGCCGATGCGTTACCTCTTGAATGCGGTTGCTGCCGACGGCAGCCGCTTTGACGATTTGAAGGAGCGGTTCACATTCTTCGGTACAAGCGTACCCGATCCGGTCTCGTTGGAGGACTGGAAGGGGCGCGGGATCACGCCGATCCACTACGACTCGAACGGCAACCACGGAGCGTTGCTGGCAACGCTTGAGCGATGGTCCGAGCTGTCCGCCGTCAATGGGAAGAAAGAGATCATCGACTCCGAGCTTCGTCGGATCGTCAAGGCAAGCCGGACAACAGCAACAGAAGCTGATCGCGACCTATTCGACCATCTTTTCCGCCGAAGCAACGCCAGCGAACGCGTGCGGTTGGCGTCGCTGGTATCTGACGCAAAGGCAGACATCGGTTGGCTCGACGCCATCGTAAGAATCGGTTCGGAAAAAGAGCGGGGGCGAAAATCGTGATTCCACCTTGGGCCTATCTCGCACCGCAGGATCAGGACACGTTCCGGGCAACGATCGCATTTCTGCACAAGCGCTTGGCGGAGCAAGGCACGATCGACTGGGCTCTCCGCTTGAAGCCCAGTCAGCGTGTTGAACGGATCGGGGTTGAGTACCTGCTGAGCGGTCCGGGCGCGGAGGACTTGCAGGAGCCGTGGGCGACCGCCTGGCGTTTGATAGAGGAAAGCTGGTCTTCCGATCTTTCAGAAAGAGGCGACGGAACGACGATCTATGGCATTCAGAAGCGCCTGCGCGCCGGCGATCGTTCTGGCGCGGTTGTTGCCGCAATCGTGAATCTGGTTGCTCCGCGTCTCAAAGTCGAATCGATTGATTCCTGGCGCTGGCAGTTCGTCAAAAAACCGCGGAAGCCAAAGTCTTTCGAACATCTCATTTCAGCGAGCCTGACTAGTGGCGATCTGATCGATCTGAAAGTCCTTAAACTTGCCGATGTCACAGACATTCAATTCCTGAAGCCGCTGGCAAATGCTCTTGAGGCTGCGGTCGCTCAAGGTCTCGATATCGCGCGCCGCATCGGATGGGATGGGGAGCGGCGGTTGTGGCAGCTCGGAGATTTGGGACGGGTTTATTACGTGCCGTCCGCGGCGCAGGCTGGCGAAAACAAAGACCCAGATGCCTATCATCGAGGGATCGCCCCGTCAGTGAAGCTCCTCCACGCCGTTGTCGAGCGGATTGCCGATCTCGACCCAGGCGCCGCGCAGCCATTTATGTTGCGATGGAGGCTAGATGGTTCCCCGGTTCACGTTCGTCTGTGGTCTGCAATGTCCCGGAACAGGCAGTTGATCTCGGCCGAGCAGGTTGGGTCCTTCCTCCTGGAGCTCGATGATCGCAAGTTTTGGGACTTGCACGTCTTTCCCGAGATCGCCGAGCTTCGTGCAACCCGCTTTGCCGATCTGGATCAAGAAATCAGAGAAGTCATTGCCAAGCGCCTTCAAAAGGGTCCACCACGTGATCACTGGCCAAAGAAGGCCGAGGTGGCGAAAGTGAAGAACGCACGCCTCTATTGGGCTGTTCGCGAACTAAAGCGTATCGAGGTTGCGGGGGGCCAACTGCCAGCAAGTTCGAAGTCATGGCTTGACGCTCGGATTGCGCTGTTTGCCGATCTTAGCGCGCTGGCGATTGATGGTGGTTTTCCAGAGAGGGCAACCGTTAGGTGGGTTTCTCCAACCCCAGACTATCGATACGACACACTTGAAGGCGTAGCCCGCCTGCGCGCGCTTGAGACGGCACTTTCATCGAGCCGCGGAGGCTGGGACGACGACCCCGCTGAACGGGCGAACGATTGGTTGCAACAACCTGAAAAGGCCGCACTTGTCCTCAGCGATTTAGAAGTCGCGGGGAATGGCGGCGATGACTTCCCCAGAGTATGGAACCGATTCGGCTGGGCACATTCGCCAAAGCCGCCAGAACCTGCCGGCGCGGCACCACGCGATCTTCAAGGCGAGGCAACACGAGTTCTAGCGCTTCTGAACCAACTCTCAGAAGGAACGCTGTCAGCGGCGATCGAAGGCATCAGCGCGTGGCTGGACGCGTGGGAAAAGCAGATTATTGCCACGCCGCTAGGATTGCCCGTGTGGTTGCGGGTCTGGCCGATCGCTGTTGAGGCGACCAATAGCAGACCCGAGAAAGGCGACGAGGCCGATCTCAGCGTCACCGCCCGTTCCGTCGACGACGATCGCGAGCCCATGGATCTCGATACGCTCAACACGCCCGCCGGAAAACTTGTCGGTGTGTTCTTGGCGGCGTGCCCTACGCTCACCCCCGATTCACAGGCATTTGCCGTTGGATCGGCGGAACGAGAGATGCGCGACGCCGTGATTGCATCAACCGGGCGAAGCGGTCTGATCGCACGACATCGTTTGATCGAAGCACTGCCCTATTTCCTGCGCGCTGACCCTGCCTGGGCACAAGAACATCTGATTGCCCCGCTACTGAAGGACGACGGGGCGTCGCTCGCGCTTTGGCGAGCTATTGCCCGGCGCACCCATTTCACCGATGTCTTGAGGATAATCGGCGGTGCAATGGCGGAGCGAGCAACAGATCGCCGGCTTGGGCGGGAGACGCGACAAAGGTTGGTGTTCAGTCTCGTGATTGAGTCCCTTCACGCCTTCCGAGAAGGACGCGATCCTGCCGTTCCCAACTCGCGAGTTCAACAAATGTTGCGCACGCTTGATGACGAGGTTCGTGCATCAGCAGCGAACGCGATCCAGCAATTCGTCCGCGAGCTTTCCGTGCAGGCTCCTGGCGACGGGCACCCTGAGGGTAAGAAGCAACAAAATGCAGCATCCGCAGCGACATTGTTCCGGTCGGCGGCTATGCCTTTTCTTCGCGACGTATGGCCGCAAGAACGCTCGCTCGCAACGCCTGGCGTCAGTGGCGCTCTTGCCGATCTTCCTGCAACCTCTGGAGACGCTTTCGCCGAGGCAGTCGATGCGATCGCGCGCTTCCTCGTGCCTTTTGAGTGCTGGTCGATGATAGACTATGGGCTCTATGGTCAAGAGGGGGAGGCGAAGAAGCTCGCTGTTATAAACGACGAGCCCAAGGCAAAGGCCTTGTTGCGATTGCTTGATCTGACCGTGGGGACCTCGGAGGGCGCCGTCATTCCCCACGATCTCACAGATGCATTGGACCAAATTCGATCTGTCGCGCCGTCTCTTGCCGATGCACCTGCATTTCGGCGCCTTTCAACTGCCGCCCGTCGCTAATCGGAGCTTCCGTACCCGATCCCGAGTTCCTGAGCTTCGGCGGTCAGTTCGTCGAGCGCTTTCCGAGGCCCTTGGACGTCGATCTCCGCCATGTATCGAGCGAGTACTCAATGCGGGCGCGCTCCTCTTAGATAGCCCCGCAGAATTCTGCCGCCTCAGAAGCGCGCTTCGATCGTTTCGCTTGTTTCGACTATTGCGAATGGAGGCGAGTCGCTCTACATTCAAGAACTTGGAGTGACTGGAGATCAAGCATGTCCACTGTTCTAGCTCTCACAAGTGGGCCGCCTTCGAAGGAGGAAGTGGAACTTGCGCGCAAATGCGCACAACGGCTTGCGCCGCTCGCGCGTCGCGAGCAGCCGCTGGTCTTGCGCATCGGTGATGCTGGACGGGAAGAGACAATTGAATTGCCGGCCGGAGCGGTGAGGCTCCTTCAGGCCATCCTTGAGGATATGGCCTCCGGCAGAGCCGTCACGATTGTCCCTCAGAATGCCGAGCTTACCACCCAGCAGGCGGCCGACTTTCTCAACGTATCGCGACCGTTCCTTGTTCAGCTTCTTGAGCAGAAGAAGCTTCCCTTCCGCTTGGTCGGAACGCACCGACGCGTCCGCTTCGAAGATGTCTTGCGCTACAAGGAGAAAATCGATTCGGAGCGTCGCAAGGTGCTCGATCAGCTCGCGGCCGAGGCTCAGGAGATTTACGACCCACCGCCGAAGGTCGATCCGAGGAGGCCGTCCATGCCTACAAAACTTCCCTTTGCGCCCGACGCACTCGCGGACGTTTGCCGTCGGTACCACATCCGCCGGCTGTCCCTGTTCGGATCGACGCTCAAAGGCACCGCGCGTCCGGATAGTGATGTCGACCTCCTCGTCGAGTTTGAGCGCGACGCTACTCCCAGCCTTTTTGACCTTGCCAGTATCGAGCAGGAATTGTCAGCATTGCTCGGCGGGCGGCGCGTAGACCTGCGGACGCCCGAAGACCTCAGTCGTTACTTCCGAGACGAAGTGGTGCGTGAGGCTGAGGTCCAATATGAAGCGGCATGACCGCGTGCGGTTGCGACACATGGCCGACGCCATGGACGCGGCGATGAGATTCGTGGAGGGTCGCAATCGAAGCGACCTCGAAAGCGACGAAATGCTTTTGTTCGCGCTGGTTCGGGCGATCGAAATCGTCGGCGAGGCAGCGAGCAAGATTTCCGACGAGGCGCGCGCCGAGATGCCCGAATTGCCGTGGGCTTCCATCGTGGGGATGCGGCATCGGCTCGTGCATGCCTATTTCGAGATCAATCGCGACATCCTATGGACTACGGTCACAGAGGCAGTGCCGCCGCTGGCCGAGCATTTGAAGGCGCTGCTGAAAGACGAATAGAGCCGCTCATTACGTTCGCGGCAGGAGACGCATTGCATGAGCGATGGGCGGATTATCTTTCACGCCACCCTCAGCGGCGTCACCGTTGCGCCCTCGCGCAGCGCGTCGAGCTTGTCCGCCCACCATTGCATCATGCGGACCCGCTCGTCCCAGAATTCGGCGCGCGCGTAGGCTCGGCGCACTGCGTCCCCGTCCTCATGGGCAAGCTGGCGCTCGATGGCATCCGCGTGCCACAGCCCGCTCTCGTTCAGAAGCGACGAAGCTGTGGCCCGGAAGCCGTGCGCCGTCGCGTCATCCTTTGAGTAGCCGAGCCGGCGCAACGCGGCGTTGAGCGTGTTGTCGGAGATCGGCCGCGTCTGCGACCAGACGCTTGGAAACACAAGCCTGCCGTGGCCGGAGATGTCCCGAAGCTGCGTCAGAATGGCTATGGCCTGCGACGGCAGCGGCACCTTGTGCGGGCGGCGCATCTTCATGCGTTGCGCCGGGATCGACCACACGGCGGCTTCGAAGTCAAACTCAGGCCACTCCGCGAGCCGCAATTCGCCGGGACGCGGGAATAGATAAGCCATGAGCTGCAACGCGGCCTTGGTCGCCGGCTGGCCGTCGTAGTGCCACACGGAGCGAAGCAACGCGCCGACCGCCTTCGGATCGGTCACGGCCGCGCGCGGCTTGACCTTCGGCGTGGTCAGCGCGCCACGCAGCGCAAAGGTCGGGTCGTTGTCGGCGCGCGCGGTGGCGATGGCATAGCGGAAGACTGTACCGATCGTGCTGCGAAGACGGCGCGCGGTCTCAAGACGGCCGCGCACTTCGACCTTGCGCAGCACGGCGAGCACTTCCGCGGCGCTGATTTCAGCGATGGGGCGCTCGCCGATCAGCGGGCGGGCGAAATCGAAAAGCCATTTCGTTTTCTTGAGAGTCGGCTCGGCCCGGCCTTCCCTTGCCATCTTCGCGAGCAACTCGTCGGCGATGGCCGAAAAGGTGTTTCCGGCGGCGATCGCACGGGCGAGCTTTTCCATCCGCCTTTCCACCATCGGGTCCTTGCCTTCGCGCAGCAGGGCTCTCGCCGCTTCGCGGCGCTTGCGCGCTTCGGCGAGGGAGACCTCGGGATAGGGACCGAAGGAAAGACTTTTCTGCTTGCCGTTGTACCGATAGGCGAGGCGCCAGTATTTCGAGCCGTTGGGATGAACGTGCAATTGCAGCCCGCCGCCGTCCGACAGTTTGATCGTCCGGGCGCCCGGCTTGGCTTTGCGGATCGCGGTATCGGTCAGCGGCATGGCGCGTGTTGGTACATTTCCGTTGGCGCCATCTTTGGCCAACAAATGTACCAACAAATTCGCCGGCTTTGGGCGATTGGCCGCGGACGCCTGCGACCGAAATTATGCGAGAAGCCCTTGAAATTCAAGGCGTTTCTGGACGCCTGCGAACATCTGCGAACAGGGCCATGGTGCCCAGGGGCGGAATCGAACCACCGACACTGCGATTTTCAGTCGCATGCTCTACCAACTGAGCTACCTGGGCGCCCGGCCCCGCGGGCGGCGCCGACGGGCGGAAGCGGGGGTTTATAGAGGCTCGTTTCCGGCCTGTCCAGCAAGGGGTTGGGGCTTCGTCCAGACGGAAACGGCCGCGATCAGGGGCCGGCGGCGGCCGGCAGCGCGGCGCTCTCCGGCGCGCCGTGGCCGATCCCGAGCAGCGCGACGAAGGTCAGCGCCGCGGCCGCGGTCAGGTAATAGCCGACCGAGGCGAGCCCGAAACTGGTGGCGAGCGTCGTGGCGATGTAGGGCGCGAGCGACGCCCCGAAAATCCCCGCCAGGTTGAACGCCAGCGACGCGCCGGTATAGCGCACCGACGCCGGGAACGGCTCGGCCAGCGTCGTGCCGAGCGGGCCGTAGGTGAAGCCCATGAGGCTAAGCCCGATGATGAAGAATGCGATCACGCTCGCCAGATGGCCGGAGCCGAACAGCGGCGAGAACGTCAGCCCGAAGGCGCCGATCAGCGCCGTGGTCCACAGCAGCACGGCACGGCGGCCGTACCGGTCCGACAGCACGGCCGAGAGCGGGATCGTCAGCCCGAAGAACACGACGCCGAGCATCTGGATCGGCAGGAACTGCTGGCGCGTGTAGCCGAGCGCCAGCGTGCCCCAACTCAGGGTGAACACCGTCATCAGGTAGAACAGCACGAATGTCGCCAACGCGCCGAAGGTGCCGAGCAGCAGCAGCCAGGGATGTTGCGCGAGCACGGACAGGAACGGCACGCGCACGCGTTCCCGGTTCTCCAGCACGCGGCGGAACGCCGGCGTCTCCGCGATGCGCAGCCGCACGTAGAGGCCGACGAACACCAGGAGCGCGCTGGCGACGAAGGGAATGCGCCAGCCGAACGCCAGGAACTGCTGGTCCGTGAGCGTTTCGGTGAGCAGGAGGAAGATGCCGGCCGAGCACAGGAAGCCGATCGGCGCGCCGAGCTGGGGAAACATGCCGTACCACGCCTTGCGGCCCGGCGGCGCGTTCTCGGTCGCGAGCAGCACCGCCCCACCCCACTCGCCGCCGAGGCCGAGCCCCTGGCCGAGCCGGCACAGCGCCAGCAGCAGCGGCGCGGCGACGCCGGCGGTCGCGTAGCTCGGCAGGAAGCCGATGGCGATGGTCGAGAGGCCCATGGTCAGCAACGCCGCGACCAGGGTGGCCTTGCGGCCGATGCGGTCGCCGAAATGGCCGAAGATCGCCGCCCCGATGGGACGGGCAAAGAACGCGATGGAAAAGGTCGCGAAGGATTCGAGCACGGCCGCCGCGGGTTCGCTGTGCGGGAAGAACAGCTTCGGGAACACGATCACTGCCGCCGTCGCGTAGATGTAGAAGTCGAAAAACTCGATCGTGGTGCCGGCAAGACTCGCGAACAGGACGCGGCGCGGTGAGAGCGCGTGAGCAGTGGTCAAAGGATCACCTTTTCCGTGCATCGCGGCGGACTATAAATCACGTTCCCCGAAAAATGACAGGCTTTTCGCCGAGCGGCGTCACAGCCCGATCAACGCCGCGAGCCGGGCCGGGTCCTTCGCCAGCGTGGCGCTGTCGCCCTGCCAGCGGATCTGGCCGCGGTCGAGAATGACCGCCCGCGGCATCATCTCCAGCACGAGCTGCGCATGCTGCTCCACCAGGAGCATGGCCATGCGGGTCTCCGCCCGAATCCTTTGCAGCGCCGCCATCAGCAGATCGACGATCACGGGCGCGAGGCCCTCGAACGGCTCGTCGAGCAGCAGCACCCTGGGATTGCAGACCAGCGCCCGGCCGATGGCGAGCATCTGCTGCTCGCCGCCCGAGAGCTGGTTGCCGTAGTTGCGGCGGCGCTGGGCCAGCCGCGGGAACAGGTCGTAGACGCGCTCCACCGTCCAGGCGCCGGGCCGCGCCGCCACCACCAGGTTCTCATGCACCGTAAGCGAGGGGAAAATCTCGCGCTCCTGCGGCACATAGCCGAGGCCGAGCGCCGCCCGCTCGTGGATCGGCACGGCGGTGATGTCCGCGCCGCCGAGCAGCACCCGGCCCGCGCGGATGCGCGTATGGCCCATGACGGTTGCGAGCAGCGTGGTCTTTCCGACGCCGTTGCGGCCGAGCATGGCAAGCCCGTCGTTGTCCGCCAGCGCGAGCGACACGTCGTCGATGACGACGGTGCCTTCATAGCCGGCGGTGACGGCGTCGAGGCGGAGCGCGTCAGGCATCGGCGCGTCAGTCATGGGAGCGGCTGCCGAGATAGACGTCCCGCACGCGCGGGTCGCTGCGCACGTCCTGCACCGTGCCTTCGACCAGGATCGCGCCATCGACGAGCACCGTGATGGTGCGGGCGAGGCGGAAGATCAGGCTCATGTCGTGCTCGATGATCAGCACGGCGAGGTCCTGGGGCAGCTTGAACAGGAGATCGAGCAGCGCCTCGCGCTCGGCGTTGGAAAGTCCGGCGGCGGGCTCGTCGAGCACCAGGATTTTCGGCTCCAGGGCGAGCGCCAGCGCGACCTCCACCAGCCGCCGCTGGCCGTAGGCGAGCCTGGCGACGGTGACGCCGGCGAAGTCGGCAAGCCCGGTCCTGTGCAGGATCGCCTCGGTCGCGTCGAGCGTCGCCTTGTCCCTGCGCATCTCGCCCCAGACATAGCCGTCGCGGCCGCGCCGCGCGCTGACGCCCAGCGCCACGTTCTCCGCAACCGTGAGCTTCGGGAACAGCGAGCTGATCTGGAACGTCCGCACCAGGCCGAGCTTCACCCGCTGCTCGGCGGAGGCGCGGGTCACGTCCCGGCCCTCGATGAAGATGCGGCCCGCGCTCGGCCGCAACAGGCCGCTGATGAGGTTCACGAGCGTGGTCTTGCCGGCGCCGTTGGGGCCGATCAGGGCATGCCGGGCGCCGCGCATGAGCGACAGCGAGACGTTTCGCGAGACGCGCAGCGCGCCGAAATTCTTGTCGACGGCCTCGACGCTGAGCAGCGGCGGCTCGATCGCGGCGTCAGCGGTCACGAGCCCGCCCCTGGAAGAGGCCGACGAGGCCGCGCGGCGCGTAGCGCACCGTCAGGATCAGGCCGATGCCGAGCGCGAACAGCCAGTGGAACGGGCTGACGGCGGCGGCGCGGTCGGAGACGACGACGAACAGGATGGCGCCGAGGATGGCGCCGTTGAGCGAGCCGGTGCCGCCGAGGATCAGCATGACGAGGACGTTGCCGGACAGAATGAACGAGAACGAGTCGAGCGCCACGATCTGCGTGACCTGGGCGGAGAGGCCGCCGGCCACGCCGGCGAAGAAGCCCGAGATCGCGTAGAGCATGATGAGCCGGCGCAGCACCGGGACGCCGAGGAGCTGCATGCGCACCGGGTTCTCGCGGATGCCGCGGATGGTGAGGCCGAACGGCGAATTGACGATGGCCTTGCAGACAAGGAACACGATCAGGAACAGCGCCGCCGCGTACCAATAGGCGGTGTGCCCGTTGAGATCGAAGGAGAACAGGCCGAGCAGCGGCTTCATCTCGAATCCGTAGAGCCCGTCGGCGCCGCCGGTCAGCCACTGCATGGCGTTCGCCAGCTCGAGCATCATGGTGGCGACCGCGAGCGTCATCATCACCAGCGTGATCCCCCGCGCGCGCAGCACGACGGGCCCGGTGACGAGAGCGACGATCGCGCCCACCACGCCGGCCACCAGGATCCCGAGGATGGGCTCCGGCGACACCCTGAGCGCGAAAATGCCGGCGGCATAGGCGCCGGCGCCATAGAGCGCGGCCTGGCCCATGGACTCGACGCCGCCGTAGCCGAGCACGAGGTCGAGCGACAGGGCGAAGATGATCATGGTGATGATCTGCGTGCCGAGCGGCACGTAGCTGTCGGCGAGGACATAGAGCGCGACGATCAGCACGAACGGCGCCAGGTCGAGCCAGGTGAAGCCGTGGCGGGAGAAGTTTTCCCTGAAGTCGCGCGGCGCGGCGGACGTTGCCATGTCAGCTCCGCACGAACAGGCCCTGGGGCCGCAGCAGGAGGACGATCACAACGGTCAGGTAGATGACGAAGGCGCCGGCCGCCGGCACGTAATAGCGGCCGAACGTGTCGATGATGCCCAGCGCCAACGCCGCGCCAAGGGAGCCGGTGAGGCTGCCGAGGCCGCCGACCGCGATCACCATCAGCACCGGCACCAGCAGCCGCAGCGCGTAGTAGGGATCGAGCGGCAGGATCGGCGTGCCGATCACGCCGCCGAGCGCGGCAAGCCCGCAGCCGAGCGCGAAGGTCCAGGCGAACACCCGCGGCACGTTGATGCCGATGGAGCGCGCCATGCGCGGATTATCGACCGCGGCGCGCAGTTGCGCGCCGAATACCGTGAATTCCAGTCCGAGCCACAGCACGGCGCCGACCGCCACGCCGACCGCGATGATGAAGGCCCGATAGCGCGACAGCGTGACCGCCGCTCCCTCCCAGGTGCCCTGAAGCCAGGACGGCACGTTGATCGCCTGGGTCGAGGAGCCGAACGCCAGGTTGACGCTCGCCACCATGACGAAGGCGAGGCCGATGGTCATCAGGATCTGGCCGAGCTGGGAGGTGGAATAGACCCAGCGGTAGAGCGTCAGCTCCAGGACGAGGCCGAGCGCAGTCACCGCGAGGATCGCGATCACCAGCGCCGGGATGAATCCCATGCCCGCCTGCGCCGTCAGGGCGAAGGCGACATAGCCGCCGACCATGGCGAAGCCGCAATGGGCGAGATTCGCCACCCGCATGACGCCGAGCGTCACCGTCAGGCCGACGGAGATGAGGAACAGCACCATGCCGTAGGAGATGCCGTCGATCAGCAACGACAGGTTCGTCGCAAGCAGTTTGAGCACGCCGCCTTCGCCTCCCCCGCGTTCCGCCGCCGCTCAGTGCCAGACCTCGCCGGCGATGCCGACCATCATTTCCAGCTTGCGGCGCTCGTCGTCAACGGTGAACTCCGTGCCGAACACGTTGGTCGAGAAGCCGCACTGCGGGCAGAGGCCGAGTTGGCCGATGTCGAGATGTTTGGCCGCCTCGTCGATGCGCCGCCTGATGTCGTCGCGGCTTTCGAGCTTGGGGTCCTTGGTGGAGACGATGCCGAGCAGCACCTTCTTGCCCTTGGGAACGTGACGCAGCGGCGTGAAGTCGCCGGCGCGCGGAGTGTCGTATTCCAGCAGGAAAATATCGACGTTGGGCATGTTGAACGAGGCCTCCGCCACCGGCTCGTAGCCGCCGTCGCCGCCCCAGAACGCGTTCATGTTGCCGCGGCACATGTGCATGGCGACGGTCATGTCTTTGGGCTTGTTCGCGACGACCTCGTTGATGGCCCAGGCATAGGTCTTGATGAGCGCGTCCGGGTCGTCGCCGCGCGAGGCCGACATGGCGCGGTGCCGCGGGTCGCACAGGTACGGCAGCATGCATTCGTCGATCTGCAGATACTTGCAGCCGGCGTCGGCGAGCTTCGCGATCTCGGCCTGGTAGGCCGCGATCAGGTCGCGCCAGAACGACTCGATGTCGGGGTAGACGCCGGGGACGAAATCGGCATCACGCAGGAAATGCACGATGGGGGGGCCCGGGATCGTGGCCTTGGGCGTTTTCGTGGCGACCGACTGGAGGAACTTGAACGACGCCGTCGTGCCGCTGTCGCGCGGCTTGATGGGGCCTTCGACCTTGATGCCGGCGATGGGCCGCTTCTCGCCGGCGGCGTTGACGAGCGTGATCGGCGTCTTGCCGTCGTAGGAAATGGTGAGACCCGTGAAGCTCAGGAGGAAATCGGTCCACCAGCTCCGGCGGCGGAAGTCTCCGTCGGTGACGACGCCGAGGCCGCAGTCCTCCTGGAGCTTGACCACGTCGCGAATGTATTTGTTCTCGATCTCGGTGAGTTCCGCGTTGTGGTGCGCGCCCAGATTGTGGTCGGCGTCGTGCACGCCGAGCAGTCGGAACCGCGCCTCCTTCAGCGCGGCGGGCCGCAGCAGGCTGCCGACATGATCGACGTGAAGCGACCGAAGGCTGATCATCGCTCTCGCACTCCCCTTGTTCGTTACGCCGAGGCCGGCACGGCGCCAAAGGCGGTCCGCAGCGCGGGCATCACCTTGGCGGCGAACAGGTCGATCGAATGCACGGCAACCTCGTGCGGCAGATCGCCGAAGACGAACTGGCCGAGGGTGTAGTTCACGCCAGCCTCCTTCACCGCTTTCGCCAAGAAGTCCGCGACCCTGTCCGGCGTGCCGGCGACGGCGCGGCGGATGGCGGCCATTTCGGCGAAGCTTTTGGGCTGTTCGCCGAGCATCGGCCCGCGGCCGTGCAGCCGGTAGAGGTGGTTGAAGCTCGCATACCATCGCTCATAGGCGCGGGCGGCGTGGGCCTGCGCCTCGGCGTCGCTGTCGCCGACCACGATGAAGAACGAGAGCCCCAGCTTGGCGCCGTCGGCGTCCTTCCGGGCGCGCCGGTAGGCTTCGACGATGGGCGGCAGGGCCTCGGGCGGAACGAGGCTCACGGTGTTGGCGCCGAGCCGGGCCGCGTTCTCCGCCGCGTCCGGGCGGTTGACGCCCATCCACAGCGGCGGGTGCGGCTTCTGCAGCGGCTCGAGCTCCATCGGCACATCGACGAAGCGGTGGGCCGGGCCTTCGTGGTTGAGCGTCCGCTGCGTCAGCCCCTTGAGCAGGATCTGCAGTTCCTCCTGGAACAGCGCGCGGGTGCCGTCCGGGTCGAGGCCGTAGTAGCGGGTCTCGAACGGGGAGATGCCGCGGCCGACGCCGATCTGCATGCGGCCGCGGCTCATCTGGTCGAGGATGCAGATTTCCTCGATCAGGCGCAGGGGGTGGTAGAACGGCAGCAGGTAGACGAGCGGGCACAGGCGGAGCTCTTTCGTTCGCTGCGCCACCGCCGCCATATAGACGCTCGGCGACGACGCGAGCCCGAGCGGCGTCGCGTGGTGCTCGGCGACGTGATAGCAGTAGAAGCCGTGCCGATCGTAAGCTTCGGTCAGCGCGAGCCGCCGCTCGTAGTAGTCCGCAAGCGCCGCGGCGTTGCGGTCCACGTGGTCGAAAATGCCGAATTCCATCGTTCCCGTCCCGCCCGCGCGCGACCTCACGGCTTGCCGGTCGCGTGCCAGGGCTCCTTCTGGTCTTTGAACGTGTAGATGACCTTGTTGTAGATGACGCCGTTCTCCTTGACGAGTTCGCGGATGTAGATGTTCTCCGTGAGCTCGCGCGTCTGCGGATCGATCGACACCGGGCCGCGCGGGCTCTCCCAGGCGTAGCCCTTGACGGCGTCGACCTCCTTCTGGCCATCCGGCGTGCCGTCGATGCTCGCCGCCATCTTCGCGATGACGTGCATGGCGTCATATGCGACCAGCGTGATGTTGCTGGGGTTGCGGTCGGCGCCGTATTTCTTCTTGAACGACTCGATGAAGGTCTTGTTCGCCGGCGTGTCGAGCGACGGCGTGTAGGGCATCGCCGTCATCATGCCGAGGCCGGCCTCGCCGATGGCGGGAATGTCGCTCTCGTTGGTCTCCGACTGGCCGAAGAACTTGATGCCGTCCTTGAGCAGGCCGCGGTCGAGATAGGCCTTCACGAAAGCCGTGGAGATCGGGCCGAGCGGCATGAACACGAAGGTGCATTCCGGCGAGGCGTCGCGGATGCGCTGGAGATAGGACGAGAAGTCGGTGGCGTCGAGCGGCACCATGATCTTCGCCACGACCTGGCCGCCCTTGCTCTCGAAGCCCTTGGTCACGGCAACGACGGAATCCTGTCCCGGCGCGTAGTCGGCGGCGACGGCGACGCATTTCTTCAGGCCCTTGATGCCGGCATATTGGCCCAGCGGATAGTAGTTGGCCCAGTTGGTGTAGGTGGGGCGCACGAAATACGGCGACTGGTCGGTGACGTTCGCGGTGCCGGTGTTGAAGATCACGAACGGGATCTTGGCCTGGTTGATGACGTCCTTCACCGCCAGCACGTTCGGCGTCAGCTCATGGCCGCCGAGGATCGCGACGTGGTCGCGCAGGATCAGTTCCTGCGCGAGCTGGCGGGAGCGGGGCGGGTTCTGCCCGCCGACGTCGCGATAGATCATGGTCAGCGTGTTGTTGCCGGCCTTGCCGCCGACCGAGTCGAGGAACAGGTCGATGCCTTCCTTGTATTCCTTGCCCCACAGGTTGTAGGGACCGGTGAGCGAGGCGATGATGCCGACCTTGACTTCCGCCGCCCGCGCCGGCGCGATGCTGGTTGCGCAGAGCGCCGCCGCGAGCATCGTCGGAAAGAACCCCGTCCGTATCGTGAACCGCTGCATGATGTCCTCCCGTGTTGTCCCTGTTTCGTTACGCTGCCGATGGCGGCGTCAGCACGCCGCCCACCCTCCGTCCTGGGTGATGAGCTGGCCGGTGAGATAGCGCGACGCCGGCGCCGCAAGATAAAGCGCGAGACCGAGGATTTCCGCGGGCTCGCCGGTGCGGCCCATGGGGATCCGCCGCATGATCTCGTCCATGAACCGCGCTTGCTCCTCCGCGCTCGTCTGCTGGCGGCGGAAGTCGCCGAGTCGCGTGCCGAAGTGCCAGCCCGGCGCGATGACGTTGGCGCGGATGTTGTCGGCGGCGTACTCGGCCGCGAGCTGCCGCGTCAGCCCGATGATCCCAGCCTTGGACGCCGCGTAATGCAGGCCGGTCGAGGGGAAGCCGGGGTAATAGCCGTTCACGCCGATGATGGAGGCGACGTTGATGATGGAGCCGCCATGGCCGAGCATCAGCGGCAGGGCGGCGCGCGTCACCAGGAACGTGCCGGTGAGATTGATGGCGATGAGCCGGTTCCAGTCCTCGATGGCGAGTTCGTGGGTGCGCGCCGGCACCGCGGCGACGCCGGCGAAATTCACGAGGATGTCGATCCGCGCGGACCGGCTGCGCACCGCGTCGAAGGCCTGCTCGACCGACTGCTCGTCGGCAATGTCGATGTGGAGAGGATGGGCGCGGCCGCCGGCGCCGCGGATCGCCTTCACCACCTCGTCGATCCGCGACTGCTGGATGTCGGCGCAGATGACCTCGGCGCCGACCTCCGCGAAGCCTTCGGCGATGACGCGGCCGAGCCCGCTGCCCGCGCCCGTCACCAGTGCGCTGCTGCCGTCGAGCCTGAACAGATCGTCGAGACGCGACACGCCCGCCCGCTCCCGGTTACGCGCGGCGTCGATAAAGGCCGGACAATCGCGATGCGCCCATGACGTGCTACTCCCCTGATGGCTTCGGCACGGCGCCTCGGCGTCTGCGCTTTTTTGAGTTGCGCGGAGCGTGCCACCCTATCGGCCGTGGCGCAAGGGCGCAGCCGCGGAATTGCTCCCTATGCGGACGATCTCGCGACGCAAACGCCGACGGGACGACGCCCACCTCGCTCGATCGTGAACGTGGGTCAGGCCGCCTTCGCCAGCCCTGCGAGCCCGAGCGCCGCGCGGTGGTCCGCCAGGATCCGCGGCAGCTCGGCGGGCGGCGTGCGGCCGAAGCCGCAATAGGCCGCGAGCCCGAAGTCCGGCAGGAAGCGGCGGATGACGGCGAGCCGCCGCGCGAAGCTGTCCATGCTGTGGATCATGCCGAGATAGACGCGCGCGCTTTTGGCGTCGAGGTTCGCGAGCGGCGCGTAGAACGCGTCATCCGTGCTGTCGAGCGTCGGTATATGGACCCAATCGACGCGCCGTCCGGTCTCGGCGACCATGGCGTTGACGAACTCGACGGTGCGGCCGAGGTCGGGCGGCGCGAAATGCGGCCAGCCGCCGAACGTGCCGAAGCAGAAATGAAAGCCGAGCGCGACCTCGGACGGGAGCCTGCGGGAGAGCCGGCCGGTGGAGACCGTGTGTGTCTCCAAGGCGTGGTCGAATTCGAACCCCGGCACCACGTCGTGCACGGCGGAGACGCCGGTGTCCCACTGGATCGCAAGGTCGCGGGGCGGGATCGCGTCGAGGATGGCGTCGAGCTCCGCCGCGACCGCCTCCTCGTAGCCGACGCGCACGCGCTCCAGGTCCTGCGGATGGGGGAACGTCAGCCGCCGCACCACGGCAGGCACGATCGGCATGGAGATCTGGAAGCGCAGACCCTCGGGCAGCACGCCCTTCTCGCGCAGCGTCTTGAACACGAAGTAGGAGTTCGCCGCGTCCTTGGCGTAGCCGAGCCGGTAGCCGGGATTGCCGAACCGCACCACGTCCACGCCGTCGCGCACCTTGAATTGCCACTCGTCGCCGCGCCCGCGCGGCATCAACTGCTCGACGCCGTCGACGCGCTGCGGCCGCTTGATGGTCTCGAGGTCGATATGGCCGTTGAACACCTGGTAGGAGAGCCGCAGCACCCAGGAGCGGCGCTCGCCGACCTCGCCGTCGGGGATCGCCGGCAGATACGGCCCGAACGCGCCGCCGACGGTGCGCATCACGTCCTCGACGGTCTTGAGCGGGACGCTCCCGACGAACAAAAGGTCTTGGCCCATCGCGCTCCCGCCTCTACGAAGAGTAAGTGGACTCGCCGCCATTGGCGTGGATCACCTGGCCGGTGATGAACGGGTTCGTCACCAGAAAATAAGCGACGCTCGCGATCTCATCGACATGGCCGAAGCGGCCGACCGGGACCCGCTTGGTGAACTCCTCGACATAGTTCGGCGGCAGAACGCTGAAGTCGCGCTCCGTGTCGATGCGGCCCGGCGCGATGGTGTTGGCGGTGATGCCGGACCTCGCGAACTCGTTGGAAATGACGCGCGTGAGCGCATGCACGCCGGCCTTGCTGACGATGTTGTGGGCGCGGTCGATGGAATGGGCGTTGAAGCCGTCGTTGCCGGAGATATGGATGATGCGGCCCCAGCCCTTCGCCTGCATGTGCGGGATCGCCTTGCGCGCCATGTAGAACGCCGCGTTGAGGTTGGAGTTGAGCACCGAGCGCCAGTCCTCGACGGAGATTTGCAAGAGCGTCTGCACCTTGCGGATGGCGACGTTCGACACGGTGATGTCCACCGAGCCGAAGGCTTCGACGCAGCGGTCCACCATGGCGGCGACGGCATCCGGGTCGCCGACGTCCGCCATCACGCCGATGGCGCGGCCGCCGGCATCCTCGATCTCCCTGACCACGGCATCGACCGCTGCGGCATTGCTGTGGCCGTTGATGACCACGGCGGCGCCGGCCTGCGCGAACCGCCTGGCGATGGCGCGGCCGATGTTGCGGCCGGAGCCGGTGACGATGGCGGCCTTTCCGGCCAGCGGCTGATCCTGGGACACGACGTAACCTCGCTGTTGAAACACTACCGCATGGTCAGGCCGCCGTTCACGTCGACCGAGGCGCCGGTGATGAAGCCGGCGCGCTCCGAGACGAGGAACGCCACCGCCGCCGCGATCTCCGACGGCTCGCCGAAGCGGCCGACGGGCACCAGGCTCTCGACCCTCGCGATGGCCTCGGGCGTGAGCCGCGCCTTGGCGGTGGCGATCGGCCCCGGCGCGATCGAATTGACGGTGACGCCGGAGCCGGCCAGCTCCTTGGCGAAGAACTTGGTCAGCATGATCGCCCCGGCCTTGGCCGCGACGTAGTGCGCCGAGGCCACGGTGCCGAGGAACTGGCCGGCCTGCGACGTGATGTTGACGATGCGGCCGTGGCTCCGCGCGCGCAGGTGCTCGGAGAACACCTGGCAGCTGAAGAACACGCTGCGCATATTGACGGCGACGATCTGGTCGAACTCCTCCGGCGTGATCTCCTGGGTCGGCGTGCGCTTGCCGCGGCCGGCGTTGTTGACCACGATGTCCGCGCCGCCCCACGCCTGCGTCATCGCCTCGAGCGCCGCGACGAAGGCGTCGTGCCGGGTCACGTCGAGGGCGAGCGGCAGCGCCGTCTTGCCGGACGCATCGAGCGCCCCGGCCACCGCCTGCGCCCCGGCGAAGTCGATGTCGCTGACGGCGACCGACGCGCCACGGGCATGAAGCTCGTGAGCGATGGCTTCGCCGATGCCGTGGGCAGCGCCGGTCACCAGCGCCACGCGCCCCGCGAGGGAATCCCCGTCTCCGCCCCGATGCGGTATCGCCGCTGCCACTGTCGTTTCCCCAGCCCGAATGCTTCAGACTTTTCGATGCTTCTAGGTTGGCCGCGTTGCGCTGGCAATCCCTCGCCCGCACAGGCTTCACCGCGCGCAACCCGCTACCTGAAGGGGAGCATGGGTCGCGTGCCAGGAAGACCTGTGCGGCCCACGGCGGCTGTGATAGCTTTTAGAAAAGATCAAAATGCGGAGGAGCGCACCATGGCTCGTCTCGACAACCTGGATGACATCACCCACGTCGGCCCCGGCACGCCCATGGGCGAGCTCATGCGCCGCTATTGGGTGCCGGCGGCGCTGTCGAGCGAAGTGACCACGGACGGACCGCCGCTGCGGCTGATGCTGCTCGGAGAGAAGCTGATCGCGTTCCGCGACGCCCAGGGCCGCGTCGGCGTGATGGACCATCGCTGCCCGCACCGCTGCGCCTCGCTGTTCCTGGGCCGCAACGAGGGCGACGGCATCCGCTGCATCTATCATGGCTGGAAATACGACATCGACGGCAACTGCGTCGATACGCCGAGCGTGCCGGCGCACCAGAGCCTGGTCGGCAAGGTGAAGGCCACCGCCTATCGCGCCGTCGAGCGCGCCGGCCTGATCTGGGTCTATATGGGCGACCAGTCGAACATTCCGCGCCTGCCGGCGCTGGAGGTGACGCTGCTGCCGCAGGAGAGCATCCGCATCAACATCATGCAGCGCGAATGCAACTGGCTGCAGGCGCTCGAAGGCGACATCGATACCTCGCACGTCGGCTTCCTGCACGCCGGCGCGATCGATCCCGACGACCTCGGCGAGGATCATCCGATGCACCACGCGGTCTACAATCGCGCGCCCGAATACAAGATCGAGGTCACCGAGTGGGGCACCATGTACGGCGCCTACCGGCCGCCCCACAACGGCATGGTCGACTGGCGCATCGCGCACTACGTGCTTCCGTTCTGGACCATGACGCCCAACTCGAACATCCGCGAGCGCGTCGTCGCCAACGCCTGGGTGCCGATGGACGACACCCACACCATGATGATCAAGATCACCGGCGGCGTCGGCGAAACGCACAATTTCGCGTACATCCCGATGAAGAACGGCAAGCAGATGCCGGGCACCAATAAGCACTCCTACTTGCCGAATACCACGGACTGGTACGGGCGCTGGCGCTGCACGGCGAACCCGGGCAACGACTGGAACATCGACCGCGAGGCGCAGCGTAAGAACATCATCTATTCCGGCATTGACAGCATCCCGGTGCAGGATCAGGCGGTCATCGAGAGCATGGGGCCGATCGTCGATCACACCCGCGAGTTCCTCGGGCCCGGCGACCGCATGATCGCGCGCACGCGCCAGGCGATGATGGATGCGGTGCGCCGCCTGCGCGACGAAGGCATCGCGCCGCCAAGCGCGCGCGATCCCGGCATCGTGTGGGGCGCGCGCAGCGGCTCCTTCGCCGCGCCCGAATCCATGGACTGGCGGCAGGCGTACCGCGAGCAGCTCACCGTGGCGACGCGCTGGACCGATCACGTGGGCGAAGCCGCCGAATAACCGCCCGCGACGCCATCGTTGGCCGACCTCTCATGAAACCCCAGGCCAGCGACAGGCAAGCCGGCGATTGCGAGCGGCCCGCGATCCGGAAAATCGAAGCCGGCGACGTTGCGGATTTTTCCGGCGCGACGGAGAAGCCCGTCATCCGGGCGGCCGCGCTGCGCGCAGCGGCGCTGCGCGCGCCGCCCTGTGGCCTGCGGCTCTCCGGCGCGCGCATCGAGGGCGGCCTCGACCTGTCGTGCCTGACGCTGCCGGCGCTGGTGCTGGAGGGCTGCGATCTCCCGGACGCCATCGACGTCTCCAATGCACGGCTCGGCGCGCTGTCCCTCGACGGCAGCCGCTTTCGTTGCCTGTCGGCGCGCGGCGCGGTCATCGACGGGCCGTTCGACTTTTCCGATACCGCGCCGTTCGAGGACGCCGCGTTCATCGACGCGGGCAAGGCCCGCATCCGCGGCGGCGTCACCGGCTTCCGCGCGCGGCTCAGGATGCCGCCGACGCGGCCGCGCGAGCAGGTCAAGATGTGGGACCACGTCTATGCGCTGCGCCTCTCCGAGGCCGACATCGGCGGCAACGTCTGGCTCGCCGACGGCTTCACGGCCGAAGGCGGCGTGTGCCTCGATGACACCCATGTGGCAGGCAGCTTCTCGCTGTCGAACGGCGCGCGGATCACCGCCTCGGAGTCCGACAAGCTGCATCCGGGCGACGCATTCCATGCCTATCATTTCCGCTGCGACGGCATGTGCGGCATGAACTTCGGCCTGCAATCCGAAGGGCGCATCTTCATCGCGTTCTCGACCTTCGGCTCGCGCATCCATCTCGACGGCACGTTCCGAAAGTCCGCCGAGACCTACGACTTCAAGGGCCGCCGCCTCAACACCAGCGCCGCGCTGATGATCGACGACTGCGAGATCGGCGCCAACGTGGCGGTCACAGCCGACACGGCCATCGACGGCAGCGTGAGCCTGTCGCGATGCCGGATCGGCGGCAACGTGTCGTTCGCCGGCAACAGCTTCGCCAACATCGCCTCGGTGTGCACGGCCATCGCCAACAAGTCGGACGACGGCCAGTCGCCGGCCCTGGTCATGGACCAGTCCGAGATTCATCGCGACCTTCTCTTCGGCCATCGATTTTCCGCGCAGGGCCGCGTCTCGCTGGCGCGGGTGCGCATCGGCGGCGACCTCGACGCCACCGGAGCGCAGTTCGACAACGGCAACGGCGTGGCGCTCGACCTGCGGCGCGCGTCGGCGGACGAGATCAGGCCGGACCCGAAATCCATCGAGACTCGGGGCCGCGTCGAATACGGCGGGCTGACCGTCGGGCGTCGGACGACCTGACGGCCGCGAACAATAAAGGCCAGGGAGGAAACCTCACATGATGAATCGACGCGACTGCCTGATTCTGACATCGGCAGCCATCGCCGGCGGCTTCATTCGCACCGCCGCCGCGGAGACCTACCCCGCCAACACCATCAACATCATCGTGCCGTTCCCGCCTGCCGGGTCCGCCGATCTGATCGGCCGGCTGGTGCAGCAGGGGCTCGCCGCCGGCCTCGGCGGCACGGTGATCGTCACCAACCATCCCGGGGGCGGCGGCAACAACGGCGCGGCGCTGGCTTCGAAAGCCAAGCCGGACGGCTACACGCTCCTGGTGACGACCGGCGCGCTGTCGCAGAGTCCCTACCTGTTCAAGGACGTCGCCTATAACCCGATCAAGTCGTTCGACGGCATCAGCCTGATCGCCGAGACCTACACCTGCCTCGCGGTGCGAGCGGATTCTCCGTTCAAATCGCTGCAGGACATCATCGATGCGGCGAAGCCGAAGCCCGGCGAGTTGATCTACGCCAGCGCCATGTCGTCGTCGCAGCACGTCGCGGGCGAACTGTTCAGCCAGGCGGCTGGCATCAAGCTGACGCACGCCGCCTACCAGGGCGGCCTGCCCAACGTGCAGGCCGTGGTCAAAGGCGAGGCGACGATGGCGTTCGTCTCGCTGCCGAACGTGACCCCGCTGGTGGCGAACGGCACGATGCGGATCATCGCGGTGGCCGAGCGCCGCCGCATCAAGGCCCTGCCGGACGTCCCGGCGATCTCGGAGACGTTCCCCGACGTGTTCGTGCCGCCGGCCTGGGTGTCGGCGTTCGCGCCGAAAGGAACGCCGCGCCCGATCATCGATCGCCTGTCCCGCGTCATCCAGACCGCGCTCGATACGCCGGAGAAACAGCACCTGATCGAGGTCGCGGGATTCACGCCGGTGCTCAGCAACGCCGCGGAGCTCGACGAGCGG
>Ga0180221_1000398_pt1 | contig 40748 bp, 45 predicted proteins | sample eDN5th37CKraftMG_FD_151339 | JGI IMG/M metagenome (GOLD analysis project Ga0180221, IMG submission 151339) | Enriched Miracle-Growth compost microbial communities from Emeryville, California, USA - eDNA 5th pass 37_C Kraft MG (version 2) (version 2) ...
GGCCCAGCTCGACGACCGCCGGTGGCTGCACATCAGCGAGCGCCGCACCAAGGACGGCGGCTACGTCTCGGTCGGCACCGACATCACCAAGATCAAGCTGCACGAGCAGAAGCTGATCGAGGGCGAGCACCGCCACATGCAGACCATCGCGGACCTGCGCGCCTCGCAGCTCGCGCTGCGCACCCAGGCCGCGGAGCTCGCCGACCTCGCCGAGAAATACGCCCAGGAGAAGGACCGCGCCGAGGAGGCGAGCCGCGCCAAGTCGAAATTCCTCGCCAACATGAGCCACGAGCTGCGCACGCCGCTCAACGCCATCATCGGCTTCTCCGAGATCATGCAGTCCGGCATGTTCGGCCCGCTCGGCGCCGAGAAATACAAGGCCTACTGCAACGACATCCGCGCCAGCGGGCTTTACCTGCTCGAGGTCATCAACGACGTGCTCGACATGTCGCGCATCGAGGCCGGGCGCATGCCGCTCACCTTCGAGACGGTCGAGCTCAACCGCGTGATCGACGACTCGCTGCGCGTGCTCTCCGGCCGCGCCCAGGACAAGAACGTGGCGCTGTCGGCGCGGGTCGCGCCCGACCTGCGGTTCGAGGGCGACCAGCGCTCGGTGAAGCAGATCCTGCTGAACCTGCTCACCAACGCGGTGAAGTTCACGCCCTCCGGCGGCCGCGTCACGGTGCGCGGCTCGGCCTCCCACGCCTCGGTCTATGTCGCCATCAAGGACACCGGCATCGGCATCCCGGCCGAGGCGCTGGGCAAGCTCGGCCGGCCGTTCGAGCAGGTCGAGGGCCAGCTCGCCAAGAGCTATCAGGGCTCGGGCCTCGGCCTCGCCATCGCCAAGTCGCTGGTCGAGCTGCACGGCGGCACCATGCGCATCCGCTCCGCGGTCGGCGTCGGCACCATTGTCGTGGTGCGCATGCCGCTGAAGCGGCCGCCGCTCATCGGCGACATCGCGGATTAGACTGCGCCGCCAGCCATTATCCGCTCGAAGCTCGCGCGCACGCGCACCTGCATCTCCGCGACATGGGCGTCGAGCGCGGCGAAGTCCGGCACGTCGGCGGCGCGCGCGAGAAGCCGCAGCAGGCCCGCGCTCGCGGTCCTGGGCTCGAACGGGCCGCTGACGCACAGCCTGAGGATCTGCGTGAGGTCGTGATAGAGCTTCACCGCCACGCGCAGCGTGTCGGCGTCCTCCGGCGCGAGGATCGCGAGCCGCGCCGCCTTCTCCAGCACGCGCGCGGTGTTGGTATCGAGGATGCCGGGCGTCGCCGCGGCGTTCACCAGTTGCAGGTATTGCGCGACGAACTCGATGTCCAGCAGGCCGCCCGCGACGTCGCGCAGGTTCCAGCGCGCGCCGTCGCCGCGCTCCGCCGCCACCGCGGCGCGCATGGCGAGCACGTCGCCGGCGATCCTCGACGGGTCGCGCGGCCGGCACAGCACGTCCCACACGATCTGCTGGATGCGCCGCGCAAAGCCCGGCGCCGCGGCGACGACGCGGGCGCGCGTCAGCGCCATGTGCTCCCAGGTCCAGGCGTCGTTCTGCTGGTAGAGCGCGAAGGCGTCGATGGAGGTGGCGAGCGGGCCGGAGCGGCCCGAGGGCCGCAGCCGCATGTCCACGTCGTAGAGCCGGCCGTAGTTGGTCGGCACCGTGAGCGTGTTGATGAGGCGCTGCGTCAGGCGGGCGAAATACTGGCTGCCGGCGAGCGGCCGCGCGCCGTCCGAGGCCGGGTGCTCGCTGTCGAAGTCGTAGGCGAGGATCAGGTCGAGGTCGGAGCCCGCGGTCATCTCGCGGCCGCCGAGCTTACCGAGCGCGAGCACCGCGACCTCCTGCCCCGCGAGCCGGCCGTGGTCGCGGGCGAACGTCTCCGATACCGAGCGCAGCAGTGCGCGGATCAGCATGTCCGCGAGCCGCGCGAAGGCGTCGCCGGCCTGCGCGGCGGTGATGGTGCCGGAGATCACGCGCACGCCGATCAGGAACATGTGCTCTCGGCCGAACAGGCGGGTGCGGTCGAGGAACTCCTCGTCGGAGGTGGCTTGGCCGAGCGACTCGATCAGCGCCGCTTCGAGCTGCTGCGCGTCCGGCAGCGCGCCGAAGAACGCCGGGTCGAGCACGGCGTCGATCACCTCCGGCTGCTGCGCCAGGATGTCGGCGAGCCGCGGCGCGGTGCCGAGGATGGTGGCCAGGAGCGCGACGAGGTCGCGGTTCTGCCGCATGGAGGAATAGAGCCGCGCGCCGCCGTGCAGCGCTTCGAGGAAGCGGTCGAGCGCGGCGAGCGCGGCGTCGGGATTCTCCGAGCGCACCGTGTGGTCGACGAACAGCGGCAGAAGCTCGGCGAGATGGGAGCGCGCGAGCTCGCCCTTGAGCGAGCGATAGGTCCCGGAGAACCAGCGCTGCACGGCTGCGGCGGCCTCGGCGGGTTGCCTGAAGCCGCGGTCGGCGAAATACTGCGCGTTGGCGGCGATGTCGGTGCCGGCGGTGACGAGCGGGCGCTCCGCGCCCGGCGCCGCGGGCGCGGCCTCGAACAGCGCCGCGTAGTGGCGCTGCACGGTCTCGAGATGCGGCAGCAGCGCCGCGGCGAAGGCGTCGCGGCCGGCATAGCCCATGAAACGCGCGAAGCGGTCGAGCGCGGCGCGGTCGGCGGGCAGCGTCTGGGTCTGCTCGTCGGCGACCATTTGCAGGCGGTGCTCCACCGTGCGCAGGAAGCGATAGGCGGCGGCGAGCTCGACGCAGGTCTCCTGCGCGATCCAGCCGCTGTCGGCGAGCTGCTGCAGCATGGGCAGCGTCTGCCGCCCGCGCAGCTCCGGGTGGCGGCCGCCGGCGATGAGCTGCTGGGTCTGCACGAAGAACTCGATCTCGCGGATGCCGCCGCGGCCGAGCTTGATATTGTGGCCCTCGACCGCGATGTCGCCATGGCCGCGATAGACGTGGATCTGCTGTTTCATCGCGTGCACGTCGGCGAGCGCGACGAAGTCGAGATGGCGGCGCCACGCGAACGGGGCGATGGACTTGAGGAAAGCCTCGCCCGTCGCGATGTCACCGGCGCAGGGCCGCGCCTTGATCATCGCGGCGCGCTCCCAGGTCTGGCCGCGGCTCTCGTAGTAGTCGAGCGCGGCGGGGATCGAGATGGCGATCTGGGTGGAGGATGGGTCGGGCCGCAGCCTGAGATCGACGCGGAACACGTAGCCGTCGGGCGTGCGCTCCTGGAGGAGCTTGACGAGGCCGCGGGTGAGCCGCACGAACACTTGGCTCTGCGACTGGCCGGAATCGAGGCCGGCGGCGAGCGGCGCGGCGGGATCGAACACGACGATGAGGTCGATGTCGCTCGAATAGTTGAGCTCGAACGCGCCCATCTTGCCGAGCGCCAGCACCACGTAGCCGGTGCCGTGGTCGACGTCGGCGGGCGCGCCGGAAGGCCATGGCATGCGCGTGCGCAGCAGGAACCGGACGGCGGCGCGGACCGCGGTGTCGGCGGTCCGGGTCAGCGCGCGGGTGACGGCCTCGAGTTCCCACACGCCGCCGATGTCGCAGGCCGCGATCATCAGCGACGCCTCGGCCTTCATGCGGCGCAGCGCGCGCATGGCCTGCGCCTCGTCGGCGGCGCCGCCCGCCTCGCGCTCGGCGGCGGCGAGCAGCTCTGCGAGCCGTGCCTCCGGCTCGGCCTCGAGCAAGGCGAGCCAGCGCGCCGGATCGGCGGCGATCAGATCCCACAGGTAGGGCGAGCCGTCGGCGATCTGCGCCATCAGCGCCGCCACCGCCGGCCGCGCCGCCATCAGCCCGGCGAGCGCGCGCACGGCGGGAATGCCATCGTTGTCGGCGAGCCAAGCGGCGAGCTGGGCGCGGCCGCTCTCGCCCGCCGGCGGCGAGCAGGAAACGCGCGCGGCCAGCGTCGCCGCATCGTCGTCGGATCGGATGGATCGCGTCGGTGTCGCCAACCGCGTGTCCCGGTGCAAAAATCCCAGGCGGACCTTAGCGCGAACGAACGACTAAGGCACTATCGAGCGATCCTGCTCGTCGAGCCGCGCCAGAATAGCCAGAGCAGCCTTCCGATCGGCTCCGCCAGCCAATGCTCGAAACCGGGTCTCTGCGTCGTAGGCCGCCAGGGCCGCCGTGCTCAATTCCTCGATCAGCTTGTTGACGCTGATGCCCTTCGACTTGGCCAGCTGCTTCAGACGCTGGCTGGTATCTTCGGGCAGACGGATGGTCAATGTGGTCATGTCAACGTCTCCAGACACTCCGCCGGGGTGAGCACGGCCAAATCGCGCCATCGCAATTCACCAGCCCGCACGTGACGCACGTTGTGCGTAATGATCGCTTGGGCGCCACCGGCCACCGCCAATTCAACCAAATGGTTGCCTCCTTCGTCAGGAAGGTTGGGCCGCCAGCCATAGTAAATCTTGACCCACTGTCCTGATGCCGCGAGCGCCGCAAGGATCGTGCGCCGCTCCTCTTCCGTCGTCTCCGAGGTCCAAACGTCTCGATCCAGCACGTCTTCGTATTCGAGCCACAAGGCGTTCGAGAACAGCGGTCGATAGCGCCCTTCCAATGCCCCGCGCAAAACCTGGCACGATGCGCCGCCGCCCGACCTCAGGGCCGCGACAAAGACATTGGTGTCGATCACCACAGGGTGCACCATGACAGCATATATGCTATCATGGTTTCTTTTCAAGCCGGTACCGCCTACGCCGCTTCCGCTGGCGCGGCTTTGGGCAGCGCGATGACGGCCCGGAGGCCGGGGTCATTGTCCTCGAGCTTCAGTTCGCCGCCGTGGAGCTGCGCCACCGCCGAGGCGAGGCTGAGGCCCAGTCCCGAGCCCGGCTTGGTGCGGCTCTGCTCCAGCCGCACGAAGCGCTCGACCACGCGCTTGCGATCGGTCTCGGGAATACCCGGGCCGCCGTCGCCGACCGCGAGCTCGATGTGGTTGCCCCTGGTGCCGGCGGTGACGACGATCTCGGGCCGCGCGCCGTTGACCGGCTTGTCCTCGGGGCCGGCGTACTTGATGGCGTTGTCGAGCAGGTTGGCGAGCGCCTGGCTGATGAGCTCGCGGTTGCCCTTCATGGGCGCGCTCGCGGTCTCGACGCGCAGCGACAGGCCCTTGTCCTCGGCCAGCGGCTCGTAGAGCTCGCTCACGTCCTGGGCGATCTCGGCGGCGTCGAACTCGGCCATGTCGTCGCGCGCCTCGCCCGATTCCGCGCGCGCGATCATCAGGAGCGCGTTGAAGGTGCGGATCAGGTCGTCCGACTCCGCGATGGTCGCCTCCAGCGCCTGCCGGTACTCGGCCTCGGTGCCGCCGGTGCGCAGCACCTGCTCGCAGCGATTGCGCAGCCGCGTCAGCGGCGTCTTGAGGTCATGAGCGACGTTGTCGGAGACCTCCTTGAGGCCGTGCATCAAGCCTTCGATGCGCTCCAGCATGGCGTTGAGGTTGTGCGCGAGCCGGTCGAGTTCGTCGCCGGTGCCGGACTCCGGCAGCCGGCCGGAGAGGTCGCCGGCCATGATGGTCTGCGCCGTCAGCGTCATGGCGTCCACGCGATGCAGCACGCGCCGCGCCACGAACACGCCGCCGGCGATGCCGAAGATCATCACGATCGCCACCGACCAGCGCCCCGCGGTGGCGACGATGTCGAACAGCCGCTCGCGCTCCTCGAGGTCGCGGCCGACCAGCAGGCGGAAGCCGCCGGGCAACTGGAACACCCGCGCCAGCGCGTGATGCGTCGCCTGCTCCGGCTCCTCCAGGCGGCGGTAGTCGGTCTCGCTCCAGCCCGGCTGGTCGAGGATGCCGGGGGCGAGCCCGGCGACGTTGCCGGCGAGCGTCTCGCCGTTGGGCGCGGTGACGACATAGAGGCTCGAGCCCGGCCGGCGCGAGCGCACGTCCACCACATAGACGAGGCGCCGGATGCCGCCCTGGTTGTATTGCTCGGCGAGGCCCTGGATCTCGGCGTTGATGGTGGATGAGATCTGCTCGGTGATGAGGCGGCGGGTGTTGAGCGCGAAATAGCCGAGCAGGAACGCGGCGAACAGCGCGAACACGAACAGATAGACCAGCGTCATGCGGAACGCCGTGGTGCGGAGGAGCTTGCCGAGCGCCGTCACGGGTCGAGGTCCTGGTGGCGTATTTGCGTCATCGCGGGGGACATACGATCGGAACGCCTGCATGGAAAGCGAATAGTCGGTCGCCGGCTACCTCGCCCGCAACGCGCTACCTCCCCCCCACGACTTTGCTTTAACCGCAGTTTATCAAATCCGTCATAGCCTTGGCTCCGGGTGGCGCGAACGACACAACGGCCCAGGGACCATCCATCGTGACCATCATGCCAACGGCGGCGGCCGCATTGGCCCGGAAGGCCCGCCTCTTTCCCATCCGCAGGACGATTGTCCTCGACATTGCCGAGCGGATCATCGTCACCATCATCTTCGGTGAGTTCGCGGCAGTCTCGCTGCAAAGCTGCTGGCGCTCGCCCAGCCTGTACGTGCTGCTCCTGCTGCTGTCGGAAGCGCTGCCGTTCGCGCTGATCCTGATCCGCAAACCGTCCAGCACGGTGTCGAACAGGCCTTCGGACTGGCTCGTGAGCCTGTCGGGATCGGTCTTCCCGTTGTTGATCGTGCCCGCCCCGGCCGCGCCGATGCTGCCGGGCGCCGTCTGCATCTGGATCATCATGACGGGCATGTTCGTCCAGCTTTCCGCGAAAATCGTTCTCGGGGTGAGCTTCGGCATCGTCCCGGCCAACCGCGGCGTCAGGACGCTCGGTCCCTACCGGTTCGTGCGCCATCCCATGTATGCCGGATACACCCTCACTCATGTGGGCCTGCTTCTCGCCATGCCATCGGCGCTGAACGCCGTGCTCTACGCGGCCGCGCTGGCGTTCCAGATCGCCCGGACCTCTCGCGAGGAGCGCATTCTCATGCGCGACCCGGACTATCGCGCCTATGCCGCGCGGACCCGCTACAAGCTGCTTCCCTTCGTGTTGTAGCCGGACGGCATTCCGCGAGCGCGGACGGGCGCGCCGCCGCTACCGCGCGCCGTCCCTGATCATGTATCCCGCCCCGCGCACGGTGTGCAGGAGCGGCTGCGGGAAGCCCTTGTCGATCTTGGAGCGGAGCCGCGAGATGTGCACGTCGATGACGTTGGTCTGCGGGTCGAAGTGATAGTCCCACACGTTCTCCAGCAGCATGGTGCGCGTCACCACCTGCCCGGCGTGCTTCATCAGGTATTCGAGCAGGCGGAACTCGCGCGGCTGCAGCGAGATTTCCTCCTGGTCGCGGGTGACCCGGTGCGACAGGCGGTCGAGCTCGAGGTTGGCGACGCGATATACCGTCTCTTCGCTGCGGCCGCCGCCGCGCCGCGCCAGGACCTCGATGCGCGCGAGCAGCTCCGAGAACGAGTAAGGCTTGGCGAGGTAGTCGTCGCCGCCGGCGCGCAGGCCCTTGACGCGGTCGTCCACCTGCCCGAGCGCGGAGAGGATGAGCACCGGCGTCGCGACGCCCTTGGCGCGCAGCTCGCCGATCACGGAGAGGCCGTCGCGCTTGGGCAGCATGCGGTCGACGATCAGCACGTCGTAGCCGCCTTCGAGCGCCATGGCGAGGCCGTCGTCGCCGTCCTCGGCGCGGTCGGCGACGTGGCCGACCTCGTTGAGGGCCTTGACCAGGTAGTCGGCCGCGTCGCGGTCGTCCTCGATGATCAGCAGGCGCATGGAGGCCCCGGCGTTCGGTCCCTGATTCATGGCAGCGGCGCTTCGGTCCATTGTAGCGCCCTCGTCTCGGGTAAAAAAATGGGGTAGCCGGCTGTTGCCCGCCACCCCCGTTCAGACTGGCCCGCCGGATGCGGCGGCTCGAAAAAGCTGGGGGCGGGCCGAAGCCCGCCCCCCTTTGGAACATATCACCGGCGGGGGCGACGAATGCCGACGATACGCCCCAAACTCATCACGCGTTGCCCAGCGGCAGGGCGACGAAGCGGGTGCCCTCCCCGGACTTGACCCGGATCAGCACCGTGCGCTTGCCGGCCGACTTGGCGTCGGCGAAGGCCTTGCGGACCTCGGCGGGGGTCGAGACCTTGGCGCCGCCGACGTCGAGGATGATGTCCCCGGTCTTGAAGCCGCGCTCGGCGGCCGGGCCGTTCTCGTCCACGTCGGTCACCACGACGCCCTGGGACCCGGCGCCTTCGACCTTGCTCGCGGGCGCCAGCGTCAGGCCGACGCTGGGCACCTCGCTCGGAACGCCGCGCTCCTCGCCGCCGCCCGTGTCGGCCTTGGCCTGGCGCTCCTTCGGCAGTTCGCCGAGGGTGAGCGCGACATCGCTGTCGTGGCCGTCGCGGATGATGGTCAGCTTCACCGAGGTGCCGGGCGACATGGAGGAGATGCGGCGGGCGAGCGCCCGGGCGTCCTTCACCGTCTCGCCGTTGACCTTGACGATGACGTCGCCCGACTTGATGCCGGCCTTGGCGGCTGGGCTGCCGGCCTGCGGCTCGGCGACCAGCGCGCCTTCCGCGTCCTTGAGGCCGAGGCTGTCGGCGATGTCGCGCGTCACCGGCTGAATCTGCACGCCGATCCACCCGCGGGTGACCGAGCCGTGCTCCTTGAGCTGGGCGACGACGGTCTTCACCGTATCAGCCGGGATGTCGAAGGCGATGCCGACCGAGCCGCCCGACGGCGAGAAGATCGCGGTGTTGACGCCGATCACGTTGCCGTCCACATCGAAGGTCGGACCGCCGGAGTTGCCCTTGTTTACGGGCGCGTCGATCTGGATGAAGTCGTCGTAGGGGCCGGCGCCGATGTCGCGGCCGCGGGCCGAGACGATGCCGGCGGTGACGGTGCCGCCGAGGCCGAACGGATTGCCGACCGCGAGCACCCAGTCGCCGACGCGCGGGGCATTGTCCGCGAGGCGGACATAGGGGAAGTCGTTGCGGCCCTTGCCGTCGACCTTGATGAGCGCGAGGTCGGTGCGCGCGTCGGTGCCGATCACCTTGGCGGTGTAGGTCTTGCCGTCGTCGGTGGTGACCTCGACGCTCTCGGCCTTATCGACGACGTGGTTGTTGGTCACCGCGTAGCCGTCCGGCGAGATGAAGAAGCCGGAACCCTGGCCGAGCGTGAAATTGTGGCGGCGGGGCATGCCGCCGGGGCCCTGGCCGAACCGCTTGAAAAAGAACTCGAACGGCGAGCCCGGCGGCAGCGGGACCTCGTCGCCGTTGAAGTTGAAGCCCGAGGACTGCGGATTGCTGTCTTCGATCTTCACCCGCACCGACATCACCGCGGGCTTGACCTTGTCGACAATGTCCGCGAAGCCGACCGGCTTGTTGCCGGACTGGGCATAGGCCGGCGACACGAAGCCGTGGCCGTTGGGGGAGAGCATGGGGGCGCCGACCACCGCGAGGGCGCCGAGTCCGGCGACGGTGGTGGCGAGGAGAGCGAAGCGGCGGGCGGCGAGAATGCCGCGCGGCTTGCGATCGGTGGAAGAGCGGGAAAGCATCGACAACTCCTTGAGGCGGGGTGGCCGCTTGTGTTGCCAAGGAAGATGGCGAGGGATGCCTTACCGCGTCCTGACGGCGAGATTAAAACTTTGTAATGGGAACAAGAAAATTATACGTTCAAAATCAAATGCTTGCGACGTTTTGTAGCAGGCGTCACAGGTCCTCCCGCCCGGCGAGCTGGGCGAGCCGGGCCTCTTCGTCGGGGGACAGGCGGTCCGTCCCGGCGGCCGCGGGACGCCGCCGCCACGCCACCGCGACGGCGGCCCCGCCGGCGAGCAGCGCCAGGAGCGGCGCGAGCCAGAGCAGCGCCGTGTGCGGCTCGAACCGCGGCTTGAGCAGCACGAACTCGCCGTAGCGGCCGACCAGGAAATCGAGCACCTGCCTGTCGCTGTCGCCCGCCTTGATGCGCTCGCGCACCAGCAGGCGCAGGTCGCGCGCCAGCGGCGCCTCGGAATCGTCGATCGACTCGTTCTGGCAGACCATGCAGCGCAACTCGCGCGACAGCGCGCGGGCGCGCGCCTCGAGCTGCGGATCGACCAGCATCTCGTCGGGCTGCACCGCGAACGCCGGCGCATGCGCCACGAGCATCAGGGCCAGCAGGATGGCGAGCCGCGCGCGCAACCGCCCTACTCCGCCGGCTGCGCCGCCGCGCGCGCACGCGCCGGCCGCGGCGCGCCCACGCGCAGGCGGCGGTCCGACAGCGACAGTCCGCCGCCGATGACCATGACCACGGCGCCGAGCCAGATCAGCAGCACCATGGGCTTGTGATAGATGCGCACAGCCAGCGAGCCGTCGGCGCCCGGATCGCCGAGCGAGAGGTAGAGCTGGCTCAGGCCCCGCGTCATCAGCGCGGCCTCCGTGGTGGTGGTGCCGCGCGACGGAAAGGTGCGCTTGGCCGGTTCCATGACGCCGATCGTCTCGCCGTTGCGGTGGACGGTGAAGTGCGCGACGAGGTCGCGATAGTTGGGGCCGGTGCGCGGCGCGACGCCGTCGAACGTGAAGTCGTAGCGGCGCAGTGACACGGTCTGCTGCGGCCGCATCGCGACGATGCGCTCGGTGCCCCATTGCGTCTCGCCGATGATGCCGAGCAGCGTCAGGCCGAGGCCGAAATGCGCGAACGCCGTGCCCCACACCGAGCGCGGCAGGCCGCGGGCGCGGCGCATCACGGTGACGAAGGGGGCGCGCAGCAGCATGGTGCGCTCGGCGATGTCGGTGGCCGCGCCCGCCATCACGAACAGCGCGAGGCCGACGCCGAGCGCCGGCAGCGCCGGCCGGCCCTCGATCGCCAGCGTCGCGGCGATGCCGAGCAGCGCCACCACGAACGCCCCGGTGAGCCGCTGCGCCACGCCTGCGAGGTCGGCGCGCTTCCAGGCGAGCAGCGGGCCGAACGGAACGGCGATGAGCAGCGGCAGGAACAGCGGTCCGAAGGTGGCGTTGAAGAACGGCGGGCCCACGGAGATCTTGGCGCCGGTGAGCGCCTCCAGCGCGAGCGGATAGAGCGTGCCGGTGAACACCGTGGCGCAGGCCGCGGTGAGGAACAGGTTGTTGAGCACGAGCGCGCCCTCGCGCGACACCGGCGCGAACAGCCCGCCCTGGCGCAGCATCGGCGCGCGCCAGGCGTAGAGCGCCAGCGCGCCGCCGATGAACAGCACCAGGATGCAGAGGATGAAGACGCCGCGGGCGGGATCCGTCGCGAAGGCATGGATCGAGGTGAGCACGCCGGAGCGGACCAGGAACGTGCCGATCAGCGAGAACGAGAACGCGACGATGGCGAGCAGGATGGTCCAGACCTTCAGCGCCTCGCGCTTCTCCATTACCACGGCCGAGTGCAGGAGCGCGGTGCCGGCGAGCCACGGCATCAGCGAGGCGTTCTCGACCGGGTCCCAGAACCACCAGCCGCCCCAGCCGAGCTCGTAATAGGCCCAGTACGAGCCCATGGCGATGCCGAGCGTCAGGCACATCCAGGCGGCCAGCACCCAGGGCCGCACGAAGCGCGCCCAGGCGGCGTCGATGCGGCCCTCGATCAGCGCGGCGACGGCGAAGGAGAACGCGATCGAGAACCCGACGTAGCCGAGGTAGAGCATCGGCGGATGCACGGCGAGGCCCATGTCCTGCAGCACCGGGTTGAGGTCGCGGCCCTCGAACGGCGCGGGCCAAAGCCGCTGGAACGGATTCGACGTGGTGAGGATGAAGAGGTCGAAGGCCGCGGCGATCCACGCCTGCACCGCAAGCACGGTTGCCTTCAGCGTCGGCGGGACGTTGCGCGCGAAAGCCGCGACCAGCGCGCCGAACAGGCCGAGGATCAGGACCCACAGCAGCATGGAGCCTTCGTGGTTGCCCCACACGCTGGTGAACTTGTAGATCAGCGGCATCGTCGAGTGCGAGTTCTCGTAGACGCCGAGCACCGAGAAATCGGACGCGACGTAGCAGGCCGCGAGCGCCGCGAAGGACAGCGCGACGAAGCCGAACTGGACGAGCGCGGTGACGTCGGCGACGCCCATCAGCGTCGCGTCGCCGCGCCGCGCGCCGACGAGCGGCACCACCGCCTGCATCAGCGCCAACGACAGCGCGAGCACCAGCGCGAAATGGCCAACCTCCGCGATCATGAGCCGCCCCGCGCCAGGCCGCCCGCCGCCGTCGGCGCCGCCGGCTTGTCGTAATCGTCCTTCCAGTGGCCCTGCTTCTTCAGGGCGTCGGCGACCTCCTTGGGCATGTAGCGCTCGTCGTGCTTGGCGAGCACGGTGTCGGCCTTGAACACGCCGTCCGGACCGAGCGCGCCCTCGGCGACCACGCCCTGCCCTTCGCGGAACAGGTCCGGGAGGATGCCCGTGTAGGTCACCGGCAGGGTCGCGTTGCCGTCGGTGACGGTGAAGCGCACGGTGAGATAGCCGCCGCGCTGGACGCTGCCCGCGGCGACGAGCCCGCCGAGCCTGATGCGCGTGCCCGGCGCGACGTGCCGCGCCACCACGTCCGACGGCGAGTTGAAGAACACGATGGAGTCGCTAAGCGAATAGAGCACGAGCCCGACGGCGAGCGCGAGCACGCCGCCGGCCGCGGCGATCAGCGTCAGGCGGCGCTGCTTGCGGGTCATGCGATCAGCCGTCCAGACCGAAGCTCTTGGCGCCGTCGTCGATCTGGCGCAGCTTGTCCGGCGCGTCCTTGAGCGCGCGCCGCGCGTCGGAGGCGGCCGCTTTCGCCTTGTCGCGCTCGCCGAGCACGAGGCGCGCGCGCATCAGCCGCAGCCAGCCCTCGACGTCGGAGCCGTCGTCGTGCAGCCGCGCCTCCAGGCGGTCGACCATGGCGCGCACCATCTTGTCGCGCTCGGCGGGCGACAGTTCGGACGCGGCGGCGATGTCCTCCGCGCTCGGCCCGGGCTGCGGCGTGCCCTCGGCGCGCGCCAGCGCGTCGCGCACCGCGGGCAGCCACGGCGCGTCGGCCGGCGCGCGGGCGAGCAGCGCGCGCCAGATGCGCGCGGCATCGGCGCGCCGCCCGTCCTGCTCCGCCGCGAGGCCGAGGTAGAACGGCGCGCGCGGCTCGTCGGGATCGACCGACGACACCTGGTCGAACAGGGACTTGGCTTCGGCGGTGACGACGCCGCCGGCCTGCGCCACCAGCGCCTCGGCGAGGTTGGCCTGCCGCCCCGGCGTCTCGCCGAGGAGCCGCAGCGCGTTGCGGTTTGCCTGCACCGCGTCGTCGAAGCGGCCGAGCCGCAGATACACGGGCGCGATCACCTCCCAGCCGCGGCCGTCGTCGGGCGACTGTTCGAGATGGCTCTCGACGCGGGCGATCAGCGCCGCCATGGAGCGGTCCTGCGCGCCGTCGAGCCGGGCGCTGAGCGGCTGGCCCGGCAGGGCGGGCGAGCCGAGCGCGAGGTAGAGAAGCCCCGCGCCGACCGGGATCAGCACCAGCGCCGCGGCCGCGGTGGCGCGCCGCCGCCGCAGGCCGGCGGCCGGATCGGCGGCGGTCGCGGTCGCGGCGCGGTCGGCCGCGCCGAGCAGGCGCCGCGACACCTCGACCCGCGCGGCCTCGGCTTCCGTCGCATCGATGGTGCCGGCGGCGCGGTCGCGCGCGATCTCGTCGAGCTGGTCGCGATAGACCGCGACGTCGCTCCCGGCGGCGGCCGCAGCGCCCCGGGCGCGGCTGAGCGGCCACAGCACCGCGAACACGGCCGCAGCGGTCATCAGCGCCAGGACAACAGCCAGCACCATGGCGCGAACCCGTCTCCCGACTGTTGACGATCCGGTTGCATCGATCGGCGGAGCGCGGGCCGGAAATCCTGCGCAGCCCGGCATGCGCGTTCCGCCCGGGTTACATCATGCGGCCTGCCGCACCGCAACTGTCATAGCGTCCCATCAGCCGCGACATGATGCACGCGCAAGGCTGCAGGGAGCCCGGTGCGCCTGACGGTTACGCCGGTATCAGGGACCGGCTACACCGGCGTCCACGTGCCGTCCGGGTTGCGGCAGGCGGTGCCGCGCGCGGTCTGCGGCTTGCCGTCGATATAGATCGTGTGGGTGAACTGCCGGCAGGTGTTGCCGGCCTGCTGATAGGCCGGACCGGGAATCACCGTGCCGTAGCGGCCGGTGTCCGGGTTGCGCCAGCTCACCGGCGCGCCCGACGGACCGGTCTCCAGTGCCTGTTCCTCGGCGGCATAGGCGCGCCGCCGGTCCTCCTCGTCCATGGAGGCGCCGATGCGGTTGCCGATCAGGCCGCCGATGGCGGCGCCGGCGATGGCGCCCGCGATGTGTCCGCCGGTGCCGCCGCCGAACTGCGAGCCGACCAGGGCTCCTGTGAGCGCGCCGACCGCGGTCCCGGTGTTCTCCTTGGCGCCCGTGCCGTTCTCCGGATTGGCGGCGCAGCCCGCAATTCCCGCAGCGGCGAGCGCGACGGCGGCGACTTTCCAAACGGTCATGATGTCCGATCCCCAGCCTGAAGCGGGCGCCAAGGGACGGCAGGATTCGGGCAAAACTCTGTCGCCCGCCTACACCGCCGGCAGCACCAGTTCGGCGCGCAGCCCGCCGATGGGCGCCGAGCCGAGCGTGACGCTGCCGCCGTAGAGCCCGGCCAGCTCGACCACGATGGAGAGGCCGAGGCCGGAGCCCGGCTTGGTCTCGTCGAGCCGCCGGCCGCGGCGCGTCACCTGCTCGCGCTGGGCCGCGGTGAGCCCCGGCCCATCGTCGTCGACCACGATGCGCAGCATCTTCTTGCCGTCGGCCGTCTCCGGGATGACCTCGATCGACACCCGCGACTGCGCCCACTTGCAGGCGTTGTCCACCAGGTTGCCGGCCATCTCCTCCAGGTCCGGCTGCTCGCCCTGGAACGTCACGTCGGCCGGCGCCTCCACGTCGATGGCGATGCCGCGCTGGTGGTGGATCTTCTCCATGGTCCGCGCCAGCGCCGAGACCACCGGCCCGACGTCCGTCACCGTGCCGATCACGGTCATGCGCGCGGCGAGCCGCGCGCGCTCCAGGTGGCGCGCCACCTGGTCGCGCATGATGTCCGCCTGCTCCAGCACCTTCTGCGCCAGCGGATCGGCCGCGCGCGCGGTCGCTTCGTTGACCATCACCGAGAGCGGGGTCTTGAGCGCATGGGCGAGGTTGCCGACATGGGTGCGCGCGCGCTCGACGATCTCGCGGTTGGCCTCGATCAGGCCGTTGGTCTCGCGGGCGAGCGGCGCGATCTCCACCGGGAACTCGCCCTCGAGGCGCTCGGCGCGGCCGGCGCGGATGTCGGCGAGGCTTTCGGAGATGCGCTTGAGCGGAGCGAGGCCGAAGCGGACCTGGAATACGGTGGTGAGCAGCAGCACCACGATCAGCGTGCCGAGCGTCACCATCAGCGTGCGGTTGAAGTTGCGGGTCTCCTCGTCGATCTCCTGGGAATCGCCCGCCACCGCGACCAGGTAGCGGCCGTCCTCGCCGAGATCGACGTTGCGCTCGATCAGCCGCAGCCGCTGGTCCTCGGGGCCGGCGACGTAGCTCTTGCGCACGCCGTCGGCGTCGGTCGGCACGTCCATGTCGGCGAGGTGCGGCAGGCCGCCGTCCCACAGCGAGCGCGAGGAGCGCACCTCCGGCTTGGCGCCGAGCTTGGTGACCTGCCAGTACCAGCCCGACAGCGGCAGGTCGAACAGCGGCTCGCCCAGCGCCTGAGGCGAGCGCTGGTCCGCCTCCTCGGGCGCGGCGACCTCGGCGACCAGCGTGCGCAGATAGACGCCGAGGCGGCGGTCGAACGAGCGCTCGACCGCCTGCTGATAGAGGGTGGAGAGGACGAAGCCGGTGACGAAGACGATGGCGACGGTCCACAGCGTCGCCGAGAGGAAGAGCCGGAGCGCGAGCGAGTTGGCGCGCATGCCGGCCTAGCGGGCCTCGGTCGGCGGGGCCAGGAGATAGCCGAGGCCGCGCACGGTCTGGATCACGTCGACGCCGAGCTTCTTGCGGATGCGGCCGACGAACACCTCGATGGTGTTGGAGTCGCGGTCGAAGTCCTGGTCGTAGAGGTGCTCGACCAGCTCGGTGCGCGAGACCACGCGGCCGGTGTGGTGCATGAGGTAGGAGAGCAGGCGATATTCGTGGGAGGTGAGCTTCACCGGGTTGCCGTCCACGGACACCCGGCCGGTGCGCGAGTCGAGCCGCACCGGGCCGCAGATGAACTCGCTCTTGGCGTGGCCGACCGAGCGGCGCAACAGCGCCCGCACCCGCGCCAGCACCTCCTCCAGGTGGAACGGCTTGGCGACGTAGTCGTCGGCGCCGGCGTCGAAGCCCTGGACCTTGTCGCTCCAGCGGTCGCGCGCGGTGAGCAGCAAAACGGGCATGGCGCGGCCGGCCCGCCGCCACGCCTCCAGCACGGAGATGCCGTCCATCTTCGGCAGGCCGATGTCGAGGATCACGGCGTCGTAGGGCTCGGATTCGCCGAGGTAGTGGCCCTCCTCGCCGTCGAAGGCGCGGTCCACCACGTAGCCGGCCTCGGTCAGCGCCGCGGCGAGCTGGCGGTTGAGGTCGGGATCGTCCTCGATGACGAGCAGGCGCATGGTCCCCTCCGCGGCCGGGCCACCCTCACTGTGACATTCCGCGGCAGGCATGTCAGCCCGCCCTTGCGGCAAGTCAAGGGCCGCTCAGCCGCGTTTTATGATCCGCGCCACCTTCTCGATGGAACGGCCGCCGAAGTAGCTCGCGATCATCACGTCGACCCAGGTCGCGACCTCGCCGCCGATGGCGTCGGTGACGCCGAGGCCGAGCACCTTGTCCCACACCACCACCTTGGCGAAATAGACCAGCACCACGGCCATGAACGCCGGCCGCACCGCGGCCGTGTACCAGCGCCCCTCCTCGGCGACGAGGAGTTGCGTGCGCAGCTCCTGCTCGCGGCTCTCCACCGCCAGCTCGCGCGCGGCGAGGTCGGCGGCGATCTGCTCGGAGGTGGTGCCGGCCGCGAGCCTGGCGCGATAGCCGTCGAGCAGCGCGTTGACGATGGGCCCGGAGAGCAGGCCCGCGAGCCAGCGGCCGAGAACGAGCCACATGGCTCACGCCTTGCCCGCGACCGGCGTGCGGGTGACGCGGCGCAGCGCCTCGAACAGCGCCCCGGTCGCCACCAGGATCAGCGGTACCGTCCACGCCGGCACCCGCGCAGTGAACGGCGTCCAGTCCACGCCGGCGACATAGGGCATCAGGAAGTCGTGCAGCCCGACGAGCACGCCGCACAGCGTCACGAGCCGCGCGGCGATGATGGTGCGCAGGCCCTTGAGGCCGGCGGCGAGGTGCGGCAGCGCCGGGCGTACCAGGAACACGTAGAGCAAGGCGGCCGCGACGAGCGCGAGCGCCACGGTGGAGATCATCAGCATGGTGTTTCCCTCGATGAGATCGTGAAGCGCGAACCCGGCCGCGGGCACGGCGGGGCCGGCAGCGGCCGCCGCGACGGCGGCGCGCGGCGCGGCAGGCTGCGGCGCCGGCGGCGCGGCCGCCGCCATCTGCAAGGCGGCCGCCCTCACGTCGGCGACGCGGCGCGACCAGCCGTTGCCAAACGCGGCCCAGGTCTTGAGGCTTTTGAGGAACGCCAGCCGCTCGTCGCACAGCGCCGCGATCAGCGCGACGGGATCGCGCCGCGCCACCGCGGCGAGCGTCGCCGGCCCGATCGCGCCGTCGGCCTCGACCGAGACGAGCCGCTGCAGCGCCTTCGCCGCTCGGGCGACACCGGAGTTCACGCCGTAGTCGAACACGGCGTAGTCGAGCCCGGCCGGCAGGGCGTCGCAGGCGAGCGCGTCCCAATAATGCGTGCGATAGATCGCCTTGGCCGCATCGACGGACATGGCGCGGACGTCGGCCGCCGTCGCGTCCGGCTTTGCGTAGCGGCGATAGTCCGCTATCGTGATGCCGTGGTTGGTGGGGCCGCCGGGATCGCGCGGATCGTTGGTGTAGCCGCCTTCGTGCGCGAGCACGCGCGCCAGCGCGGCACCGTAGGATGACGCGGACATGAGTTATCTCTGCAATGAATCAAGTCAAACAATCCGCCCGGATTCACGGACTTCTTCCTTCGGTGACGCTCGTTCCGCTGTCGATCCGTCCGGAGGACCAGGGGCTCGCCGACACACGGATTAACGCAACCGCATTTAAGCGTCCGGCGATTACTTCAAGAGGGGGATACCAGTTCGCCTCCTACTACGGCCGCGACAAAAAACTACTCGTCGCACGTCGCAGTTTCGAAGATCCACTTCGGTGGAGCATATTTCGCACACCGTTTGAGTCCCGCAAGGCGACAGACCCTCACACCGTCTCGGTTATCGCGGTCGACGGCGACGGTGTGCTGCACCTGTCCTGGGGCATGCATAAGAGCATCCTGCGTTACACGCACAGCAAGAAACCGGCCACCAACGACGAGTCGATAGAATTTCTCGACGAAACGGCGGCAAGCGCCGTGCCGCTGCGTCGCGCGCCGATCACCTATCCCGAGTTTACGGCGGTACCTGCAAGCGGCGACCTGCTTTTCATGTTCCGCACAGGCCGGGCCGGAAACGGCAACTATCACCTATTTCGCTGGTTCGTCAGCGAACGTCGATGGAAAGCGCTCGTTGACACTGCCAATGCGGCCCTCCCCTGGATCAGCGGCAAGCCACACACGCCGAACATAGCGATCTCGCCTTATCCAACCAATTTGGCCTTCGATCGTTTGAACCGCATCCACGTCGCCTGGACATGGCGATCCGGCAACCACGCACCCGACGTCTTCAAGGGCTATCAATCAAATCACAACGTGCTTTATGCGTGCTCCGGACCATTAACGGACGTTCCAACGGCACCAACCTGGCATCGGGCAAACGGAGAAGCCTACGAGCGTATCGACGAAAGCACGGCGAAACCGGTATTGCTGTTGCCGCAAGGCAGCAGTCTCATCAATACTTGGAGCCTGACTACCGACGACAGGGACGAGCCTCTCATTGCAACCTGGTTCGCTCCTCGGGCCGCTCAAGGCGATCACACCCGTCAATACATGTTGCTCCGGAAACAAAGCGAAGCTTGGATCGCACAGCAAATCGGTACGCGGCGAGCCGAAGGCTCCGGCCGGCTGCCGGAGAGTTCCCTCAATGAGTTTAGCATGGCCCGCCCGGTCATCCTTTATGAAGACGGTTATATCATTGTTATATTGCGCGACCATCAAAATGGAGGCCGTGTTACCGCTGCGGTCAAGCACGGCGGCGACAGCCATTGGGACTTCATTGATCTGACGAACGAAAACGCCGGGCTCTGGGAGCCTTCTTATGATGTTGAGCGATTCCGAAAGGATGGCATCCTTAGCATGCTCTATCAACCGTCGGGGCTTGGCATGCATTCGCACGATGTTTATGTGCTTGAATGGAATGTTCGAGATTTCCTACGCGTGTTTCGTTCTCGCGCATAAGTCGAGCTCTCGCACGACGAGAATGCCATCTTGATTGGAAGCCCTCACCTCTTCCCGAACACCAGGATGCTGCCGGCCGAGAACTTGCCGTCGCCGCTGACGAAAAGCCGCAGCGCGTTGTCCGGCTCCGCCGCGGTTCGCGCCGAGACGATCGGGATCGAACCGCCCGCGCCGTTGATCGCGAGAAAGCTCAGTCCGTATGTCGCGCGCGCGGGCGAATTGAAATCGAAAAGATGGACGATGATCGCGGCCTGCGCCGCGCTCGAGAAGGTGCTGTTTCCGATCGCGAACAGCGCCGAGCTTCCGCTCGCCGTTCCATATCGCTGATAATTGCCGGCGCTGTTGAAGAACGTCGCTCCGTTGTCGGCGCTCAGCAGCATATGGACGATCTGGCTCGATGCGCTGTTGTGCTGGAGATTGAAGCCGACGATCATCAGCTCGCGGTAATCGCCCAGCGCCGTGAAATCGATCGACGCGACGTCCGCCCCGTGCGTCCAGGACGCCACCGGTTCGCCCCAGGTGCCGCCGCTGAGGCCGCCCGGCGTCGAGACCGCGCCGGTCGCGCGGTCGATGACGAGCGCCTCCTTCCAGCTCGACCCGTCCGGCGAGACCTTGACGTGGACGTTGTCGTCCCCCGTGAGCCCGATCTCGGCGCGGCCGGAGAAATTGTCCTGGAACAGGAACGACGCGGTCTTGCCGGCGTCCTCCTTGCTGAGCTTGTAGCGCAGGCTGCCGTCGCCGCCCTCGGCTACGGTCCTGGCGACGTAGAGCGTGTTGTTGAGCTTGGCGGCGAGCGGGTTGGTCGCGTCCGCCGTAGTGCCGATCCCGAGCAGCGCGAGATTTTGCAGCACCGGCCCGGTCGCGACCTGCCAGGCGCTGCCGTCGAACACCAGCAGCGCCGCCTCGTCGGCCACGTAGCAGGTCCAGCCGGCGCGCGGCGGATAGAATGCCCAGCCGCCGTCCTGCCACGCGGCCACCGCGTTGTCGCGGCCGGCCCAGGCGCCGGTCGCGCCGGCCTTGACGATCCAGCGCTGGCCGTCGGCGGGGGAAGCCGGCGGCGCGGCGAGGTCGCGGTCGAGGACTGCGAGCTGCACCAGCGCGTCGAGCATGCGCAGCGCGTCGTTATGGGTGACGTGCTTCTGCGCCTGCGCGCCTTCGATGGCCGGCAGGCCGAGATTGGTGGTGTCGGTCATGATGCCTCACAAAGCGAGCGTTGCGGCCACGGGAAAGCCGGCGCCGACGGTCGCGGAAACCTGCGCGACGCGCACGGCGAGCGTGGATTGCGCCGCGCCGAAGTCGGCGATCTCGGCGGCGGCGGCGTAGAGGACGGTCGGCGCGCTCGCGGCGAGCGTGCGCGCCACGGACGCGCCGGAGAGAATGTCGATGCTGTATTGCTCGCCGTCCTCGCCGAGCGGCACCTCCACGTCCCAGGAGTCGCCGTCGCGCCGCGTGCGCCGAATCCAGGTGAGCACCACGCCGTCGTCCGTGCGCCGTCCCCTGACGTGCACCGGCGCGAGCGGCTTGAGCGCGGTCGGCTGCGGCGTCGCGTCGATCTCGACCGCGAGCGGATCGCCATGGCTCCGTCCCGCCGCGACGAGGCGCAGCGTCATCGGCCGCCCAAGCATGTCGAGCCCAGCCGCCACCGGCACCACGGAGCGGTCGAGCAGCACGAACGGCGCGCCCGCGGCGAGCGGCGTCGCCATGGCCCATTCGCTGCCGGCCTGCCCCCTGATCAGCCGCGTCAGCCGGTAGATGCCGTCGCCGACAAGCTCGGCGCCCGCGAACTGCACCACCTCCCAGGCGCCGTCGGGCCGCTGCACCGCCGCGGCGTTGGCGCCGGAGAACAGCGTGATGTCGCTGACCGAAGCCAGCGCGCCGCCGAAAAGCGCGACGCGCACCGCGGCGCCGCAAAAGCGCGCGGTCGGCCCGGCCGGCAGGTCGTCGAGGGTCCGGCCGATCACGGATGGCGACAGCGCCGTGCCCGCCACGTCGTAGGTCTCGCCGTCGAACGAGCGCCAGATGGTCACCGCGCCGGGCCACGGGTCCGCGAACGCGGCGACGCGCAGCAGGGTCGGCGGGTCGCTGTCGTCCACGGTCGGCAGGTCGAGCGCCACCGCGTGCACCGGCCCGAGCGCCGGCGGGATTTTCACCGCGCGCCGCGGCGGCGCGGCGGGCGCGAGGCCGAACACGTCGGGGTCGATGGACTGCGCGGTGACGGCGCGGCTGTCCGTATCGACCAGCTCGCGCAATTCCATCGGCCGCCGCCGGCCGTTCACGGTGAGCCCGACCACGTCGCCGGGCGAAAGCGCGAGCCGGCTCGGCGGCAGCGCGAAGGTCGCGCTCTCGCGGCCCGCCCACAAATCCTGCAGCCAGACCTCGGCGCGGCGCACCGCGTCGCCGGCTTCCATGACTGCCGCGAGGTCGGCATGCGCGGCGCGCGCCGAGCCGCCGACCAGGCGGCGCGACAGGGCCGTGGCGCGGCGATAGTCGGCGAAGCTGTCCGTGAACCCGATCGAGACCTCGCGCGGCAGCTCCGTCTCCTGCGCCCGCGTCAGCCGCGCCCGCGCGCCGGTCTCCGGCTCGACCAGATCGTCCTCGCCGATCTCCGCGACCATGTCGCCGCCGCGCGGGCGGAAGCGCAGCACGTCGCCGTCCGCCGCCGCGTCGAACGCATAGGCCGAGGCCAGCGGCTCGATGGCATCGCGCGGCGACATCGGGCGATCGATCACGTAGCCGTCCGGCCCGGCGCCGAGCGCGTCGGTCGCAACGCCGGAGAGGCCGGCATCGTCGAGCATCGCGGACACGAGCCCGGCGAGCGGCGCGGAGCCGAGCCGGCCGGTGAGCCAGTGGCCGGTCTCCCAGTTCGGCGCGTCGCTCCACACGTCGGCGGCGGCGGGAAACACCGGAAACGGCCGCGCGTCCCAGGTCCACAGGTGGATGCCCGAGGGATCGACCATGCGGCCGCCGTAGGCCGGCGACACAGGATTGGCCTCGTCGCCCGCGCCGAGCGCGGGATCGAACGACGTCAACACCGCTTCGAGGAAACGGCGCTGCACAAAGTCGTCGCGGCGGCCGTTGGAGAAATACGGCAGGCTGGCCTCGGACGATTTCGCGTCGGGGAACACGCTGGGCTGGTTCGCACCCTTGTCGATGGCCGGGCAGCCGACCTCGGTGAGCCAGATCGGTTTGCTGCGCGCGGTCCACGCGGTCGGCGCCGCCAGCTCCGCGCCGCCGACGCGCTCGTAATGCTGGTTCGACCAGAAGTTCCAGATGTCCTTGGCGCGGAACACCCACGGCTTGCCGAGGCCGTCGGTGATCGGCGTGCGCATCTGGGCCGCGCGGTCGGAGTCGCTGGCGTAGAACCAGTCGTAGGCCTCGCCACCGCGCAGGTTGCCGGCAAGGTAGGCGCGGTCGGCGATGCTGTCGGCAACGGCGCGGTCGAGGTGGGTCGCGCCGTCGCGCCAGTCCGCGAGCGGCGCGTAGTAGTCGATGCCGACCGCGCCGATGGCGGGCGACGCCCACAGCGTATCGAGCGGAAAGCGCACCTCGCTCGCCGCCTCGTCCACGACGTGCGACCCATACTCGGTCCAGTCCGCGGCGTAGGTGACAAGCGTATTCGCGCCGACGACGGCCTTTACGTCTGCCGCGAGCGTCGCCAGGGCATTCACCGCGGGATAGACGCCCGGGGCCGAGCGCACGCGGGTGAGCCCGCGCAGCTCCGAGCCGATGACGAAAGCGTCCACGCCGCCCGCCTGCTGCGCGAGCGATGCGTAATGCAGGATGAAATTGCGATAGCCCCACGCCGCCGTGAAGAACGTATCGACCTGCGCCGCCGCCGCGGCGGTGCCGTCGGGCGAACCGGCGACGCCGGGCGCGGGGTCGCAGGTGATGCGCCCGCGCCAGGGATAGGCCGCCTGCGCCGCGCCGCCGTAAGGGTCGGGCAGCGCGTTGCCGACCGGAACGTCCATCACGATGAACGGATAGAGCGTGACCTTGAGGCCGCGCGCCTTCAGCTCGGCGATGAGGCGCAGCACGCCTGCGTCGGACGGCGTGCCGCCGTAGGCCGGGCGGTCGTCGACCGTGGAGACGAGATGCGCGCCGCCGCGGCCGAGGCCCGCCACCGACCACGACACCGGCGAGGTCTGCTTGCTCGCGGAATCCACGCCGGGCCGAATCTCGCATTGGCCCGCGCGCAGGTCGCCGCCGAACCAGGCGACGACGACCGCGACCCGCGCGAGGTTCGGGCACGCCGCCTGCAGATCGTCGAGCGAGGCTTCGACGTCCGACGGCGCGGTGCTGACGTGGCGGTTCTCGGCGCCGGACTGGCCCGGCCCGAGCACCTGCACCACGGTCTCGGTGTCGTAGCCGAACTCGGTGGTGCCCGGGATCAGCGTCACCGCGCGCACCATCTTCTCCAGCGCGCCGACCGGCCGCACGATCTCGAACGAAAGCTGCGGGATGCGGTTGCCGAAGTTTTCGAGCGGCAGCCGCTCGAACACCACGTAGGCGTGGCCGCGATAGGCGGGCGCGTTGCCCGCGCCCTCCTTCGCCACAATGAGCGGGTCCGGCATCTGCGTCTCCGTGCCGGTGTGGACCCGCACCGTGAGGCCGGAGAGGTCGAGCAGCTTGCCGTCGGCCCAGATGCGGCCGACGCGGCCGATCTCGCCGTCGGCGAGTCCGATGGCGAAATTGGCGAAGTAGCTGTAGGTCGTCGTGGTCGTGGTGACGGTCGGACCCGCGCCGCCGCCGAGGCCCTTGCCGCCGCCTCCCCCGCCCGTGGTCTGCACCGTGGTGTTGACCACCTCCTGCAACTGCGTCGCCCAGATCATCTGGCCGGCGAGCCGCGCCCGGCCGTAGACGCGCGCGATCGGCGCGCCCTCGGTCGAGGCCATCACGTCGAGGTCGGCGAGCCGCGGGCCGGTGACGCTGCGCTGCGTGTTGCCGGGGCCGAACAGCGACTGGTCGATGACGTTGCCGACCAGCGCGCCGGCGAGCCGGCCGGCGATGGCGCCGACCGGGCCGAACACGGCGCCGGCGGCACCGCCCGCAATGGAGAGAACGAGCGCCGCCATCAATCGACTCCGGGAAAGCGGAAGGCATGGGCGAGCCGCCTGCGCCACCACGGCGCGATGGCGACCTCCGCCACCGCCGCGCCGTCGTGGGCGTGGACCATGAGGTCCGGCGCGGTGGCGATGGCCGCGTGCTTGGCCGGAAAGCGCGCGCGCCAGCGGAACAGCAGCACGTCGCCGGGCTGGAACCGCTCGATGGGCACCTCGATCATGTGCCGCCGCGCCGCCTCCGCGAGCGCGTCGCGCTTCGTCGCCTCGGCCCAGTCCGGCGCATAGGCCGGCACGGGCTCCGGCTCGCCGCCGTAGAGCGCGCGCCACACCCCGCGCACCAGGCCGAGGCAGTCGCAGCCGACACCTTTCAGCGAGCCCTGGTGGCGATACGGCGTGCCGGTCCAGGAGCGCGCCTCGGCGACGATGAGGGCGGGGGTGAGAGAAGGATGTGGCATGGCGCTACCCCTGCAAGCTGCCGCCGTCGTTGCCGGGCTCGCCGGGCACCGGATAGCTGACGACGAAGTCGTTGCCCGGGATGTGCGGGAAACCGCGGAAATTGACGACGTTGGCGAAGCGGTCGCGGCAGGTGGCGAGGCTCTTGTCGCATCCCGCAGTCACGACGAAGGCGTCGCCCGGCGCGAGCGGCTCGGGCATCGCCTGCCACAGCGTCAGCGTCACCGTGCCGCCCGCGACCACGTGCGACTTCACCTCGACGGCGAGCCCGGCGTTGGCGCCACCCGTGAACGACAGCCGCCCTTCGGCGAACCAGCCGCCGGCGAACGCCGAGAGCCCGTCCGCCGTGAACGTGGAGACGCCCGCGAGCGCCGCGACGGTGCCGCTGCCGCGGAACGCCGGCTGCGTCAGGTCGATGGTGCAGCGCGCGTCGCCCAGGTCGGCGGAGCACGCGGCGGCGTAGAGCCGGCCGCTCTCCTGGTTGAGCCGGTCGGCGAGCGAGCGCAGCTCCGCGGTGAAGGCGTTGGCCTCGCGCCGCACCTCGCCGATGGTGTCCTTCGCGAGCAGCACGGCGAGCGCCGGCTCGCTCCAGTCGACCAGCCAGGTCTCGACGGCCGCGGCGTCGTAGCGGCCGGCGGCGAGGTCGGCCTCGGTGATGGACTCGTCGGCGAGCGCGCCGGCGATCTCCGCGCCGTCCACCGCGAGCCCGAGCCGCGCCGTCGCTTCCGACGCAGTGAGCCCGGTGCCGGCGCGGCAGGCGACGCCGTTCAGAACGACGTCGCAGTCGTGGTCGGTGAAGCCCTGCACCAGGCCGTCGCGCCGCGTGAGCACGTAGCAGCGGCACAGCGTGGTCGCGCCGGTATCGAGCTTCGCCTGGAGCGCGGCCGGAATCGATCGCATCACCCTCTCCTATGGCCTGATCTCGACCAGCGGAATCTTGGGGATCGAGCCGGCCGCGAAGCTGTCGAGGTCGACCTCGAGATAATCGGTGTCGAAGCGCACCGGCACGTCGAAGCGGAAGCCCGCCGTCACCGCCGCGCCGTTCGGCGGAACGTAGCCCGGCAGGAACGTCACGACGCCGGCGGTCGCATCGCAGGTGAACGCCGTGCCGGCCGCGACCTCGGTGCCGGAGACCGCGACGCGCACGCTGCCGTCCACCGGCTTGACGATGGGTCTTTGGTACGGCGCGAACGCGCTGCCGTAAGTCTTGACGAGTTGGAACGTCGCGGTCGCGCCGTCGCCCGTGCCGATGGCCTGGTCCGTCGGCAGCACGGCCGCGCCGGACGCATTGTCGAGCCGGTCGCGCCAGCGGAAGCCGTAAAGCCGCCCGCGCCGCTCCTCGAAGAACGCGACCACCGCGGCCAGCGCATCGAATGTCCTGACGCCGTAGCCGGCGTCGTAGCGCCGCCGCGAATGCGCCCAGCGCGCATTCCTTTCCTCGCGGCCGGAGCCGAGCAGCACCACGTCGGTCTTGCGCTCGGGGCCGCCGGCGCTCCTGAGCGCGATGTCGAGCGGGAACAGCACCTCGTGGAACGCGGTCATCACAGGCTCCGCTGGCCGCGCGCCACCGCACGGGCGATCTGGCCGGCGAGATAGGTGTCGGAGCGGCGGAAGCCGTCGAGGTCCGGCGTGCTGATGTTGACGGTGACGCTCGCGCCCGCGCCGCCGCCAGCGGCAACGCCGAGCCGGCCGTCCGGCCCGCGGCGCAGCGGCACGATGGCCTCCGGCCCGGCCTCGCCGGCGAGGCCGACGCCGCCGGGCAGCATCGGGAAATAGGTCGGCGTGCCGATCACGCCGCCGGCCGCGAACGGCTTGATCGCGCCCGCCGCGGCGGCGACCGTGGCGCCGGACGAGCCGGAGAACAACTGCTCGAGGCCGCCGGTGAGGCCCGCGGCGATCGGCTTCAGCGCCGCGGTCACGGCGATGCCGGAGAGCCGCAGCGCCAGCGATTGCAGCACGGTATCGAGGCTCTTGCCGCCGGAGGCCGCGCTCACGAATGCCTGGCTCATGGCGCGCGCGAAGGCGTTGGCGCTGGAGGTCAGGCTCGCGGTCTTGCTCTGCAGGCCGTCGAGCGCGCCCGACAGGGTCGTTGCGCTGCTCGCGGCATCGGCGTCCGTGCCGCCGTCGAAATCGTCGTCAGCCATCGGGATATTGCCTCATCAGGTCGTCGAGGGCGGCGCGGTCGGGCGCGGCCGCCTCGCCCGCCGTCATGCGGATCGCGCAGGCGAGCTCGCGCGGCGTCATGCGCCAGAACGCATCGGGCGCAAGCCGCAGCACGCCCAGGCCGAAGCCGATGGCCTGCGTCCAGGGAAACGGCCGGAACAGCGGTCCGCTCATGACTCGCCGAACGTCGCCGCGATCAGGTCGGCGGCGATGCGCACGTAGCCCGCCGCGCCGCCGTCCGCGACCATGGCGGCGACCTCCTCGTCGGTCACGGCCTCGCCCGCGCCGCGCAGCCCAGCCGCGATGATGCGCAGGAGGTCGCGCGCGGTAAGCCGGCCGGTGCCGAAGCGCTCGGCGAGCGCCGCGAGGTCGGCTGCGCCGAACGCGCTCTCGAGTTCAGCCAGTGCGCCCAGGGTGAGCACCAGCGTGCGCCGCCGGCCGCCGAGGTCGGCATCGATCTCGCCACGATATTTGTTTGTCATGAGCTACGCCGCCGTGAAGGTGAGCGCGCCCGCGGACTCGAAGGCGAGCTCGTAGGTCATCTCGGCGTTGTGGTCGCCGGCGTATTCGAGGCTGGTGATCTGGAACGGCCCCTCCACCGTGCCGAAGCCGGGAATGACGATCTGGTAGGTCGCGATGCTGCCGTCGAACAACGCCTGGCGCATCAGGCCGTCGGAAGTCTCGTCCTTGAACAGGCCGCGGCCGGCGATGGAGGCGCGCTTGACGCCCGCGCCGGCGAGCAGCTCGCGCCAGCGGTCGGCGGAATCGGCGTTGGTGATGTCCACGGTCTCGGCGTTGAACGACAGCCGGCGCGTGCGCAGCCCGGCGACGGTGGTGAAGCCCGCGCCGTTCGCGATCTTGATGAGCAGGTCCTTGCCTTTCTGGGCGGCCATGAGTGGCTCCTTTCGGGATCAGGCGGGCTGGGTCACGGCGCGGAACCGCACCAGCGCGTGATAGGTGCGCCCGTCGGCCTCGCGCCGCACGTCGGCGACGGAGAAGCGCAGGCTGACGAGCCGGTGGGTGGCGAGCGCGAGCGGCGCGTCGTCGAGCGCCTGCAGGAGCGCGCCGGCGATCATGTGCGCCTCCGCGTGGCCGCCCTGGCGCGACCACGCATGGAGCGTGAGCTGGTGCTCCTCCACGTCGTCGTCGTCGGTGGAGAGGTTCGCGATGCGCGCGTCGCCGAGCGTGACGTAGGGAAAGCGCGCCACGCGCGGCGGCTCGTCGTAGACGCTCGGCCCGCCGAGCAGCGTCGTCAGCGCGCCGTCGGCGACGAGCGCGTCGTGGATGGCGGCGCGCAGCGCCGCGGTCGCGGTGGTCATGGATGGAGGTCCCTGCGGTCAGTCGGTCTGTTCCTGCGCCGCGACTTCGATCAGCCGGCGGTCCGCGTTCTCGCGCCAGGCGAGGATGCGGTAGACCCGCGCGCCCTCGACAAAGCGGTGGCGCGCCGTGAGCGCGCGCGGCGCGCGGACGGTGATGCGGTGGGTGACGAACGCGCCGAGCGCGTCGGCCGCGACCTCGGCGCTGGCATTGACGGGCACGACCTCGGCCCAGATGTCGGCGACCGGCTCGTAGCTGCGCACGACGCCGCCGGCGCCGTCCGGCGTCTCCACCGGCTGCTGCAGCGAGAGCCGGCGGTTGAAGCGCGCGGGATCGCTCATAGCGACAGCACCCGGTAGGGCGAAACGAGCGCCGCGACCGTCGCAGGCAGCGCGGACACCGTCTGCCCGGGCGCGACCAGCGTGCGGTTCTCGTACCATTGCGCCACGAGCAGCCGGACCGCCTGGCGCAGCGGCTCCGGCACCGCCGACGCCGCATCGCCGTAGCCGACGCTGATGTCGATCTCGATGCCGGCGACGGCGCGGCCCGGCTGCGGCATGGCCCAGGGCGCGAAGCCCAGCACGGAGGCGGCGAGGTCCGGCACGAACGCTTCGGTGTCGACGGCGTGCGCCGCGCCCGCGTCGTCGTAGACGCGCGCCGCGGTGACGGCGGCGAGCGGCGCGGGCCGCACGGCGATGCGCCCGTCCGCCGGCCAGGCGTCGCGCACCAGCCGCCAGCTTTGCGTGACGAGCGCGCGGCGCGTGCCCGCCTCGACGGCCGCGCGCGCAGCGACGATTAGCGACGCGATCAGATCGTCCTCGGCGTCGTCGTCCACGCGCAGGAACGCCTTGGTCTCCGCGAGCGTCAGGGGCTCGGCGGCGGGGCCGGTGAGCAGCAGGGATGCCATGTCGGGTCTCGCTCGATGGCGGCGCGCGGCCGCGGAAAAGGCGAGACGCCCCGCGAGGGGCGCGCGGAGCGTCTCCGAGGCGCGTTAGCGCCTCCTGCCGCGGGGCCGGGAGGAAACCCCGCGGTGTTGTTGACAGGCGGCGCGCGAGCGGGCTCAACGGAGCCCATGCGCCTGCTCGCCGCGATCGTCTTTCTGGTGTCGTCAGCCGTCGCCCGCGCCATGGTCGGAGGCGCGCCGCTGGCGGAGCCCGCGATCGCGCGGCACGTCGTGCTGATCGTCGGCTCGCGCGGCACCGCCTGCACCGGCACCGCCGTCGCGCAGACCATCGTGCTGACGGCGGCGCACTGCGTGCTGCCCGGCGCCGACTACAAATGGGTGTCGTTCGATGCGGCGGGCGCGCCGACGCTGCACGACACGGTCGATGTCGAGCATCACCCGCAGTTCGACCTCAAGGCGTTCCTGAGAAGCCGCGCCACGGCGGACGTGGCGCTGCTCAAGCTCGCGGAGCCGCTGCCCGCGTCCTATGCCCCCGCCCCGCTGTCCGCGCGCACCGCGCAGGTCATGCCCGGCGAGCCGTTCGTCGTCGCCGGGACCGGCGTCACGGTCCGCGGCGACGGCAAAAGCGGCGGCAAGGTCCGCGCGGCGCGCCTCGTCGCCACCGGCCATCCCGGCCCGCTGCAGCTTCGCCTCGTCGACCCGTCGACCGGGAACGACAAGCCCGGCCTCGGCGCCTGCACCGGCGACTCGGGCGCGCCGGCCTTCGACCTCAGCGAAGGCGCGCCGGCGCTCTACGGCGTAGTGAGCTGGTCCACCGCCGCGCGCAACGAAGGCGGCTGCGGCGGCCTCACCGGCATCACGCCGCTCGCGCGCTATCGCGGCTGGATCGACGCGACGATGAGACGGATGGGCGCAGAGTAGCCGTCCGCCGGATGACGCATCGGCGGCGTAGCCCGGACGGAGCGTCACAGATCGCGATGATGCGATCGACACAATTCCGCAACGCCGGGCGCGCGGCGATCGGCTACGGCATCGCTCCGGCGCAGCTCCCGGTCGTGCACAAACTCCAACAGCCGGATATAGGCTTCATTGAGCGCAACCCGGAGGTTGTCGTCCTTGGCCTCAAAGAGCCTTGTCATTTCCGACGCGCAGGTCGCGTATGGTGCTCGGAACGGGAAAGCCATAGCCTGCTCCAGGCTTTTCAAAGAAAAGCTGCCCCGCTTTATGATAATTGCTGGTGTAAAGATCAGTCCCAACCATCTGAAGCGCGACCAACAATGCCTGGACAGAGTCGAAACCACCGGCTGCCCTGACCTCTGTCCCTTCCGGCCAGTCGATTTCATAGCGACACGACCAGGCCGGTCCGTCGGGCTGCGGCGCATGGATTCGGATTGGCAAGGGATGTTCTCCATTCGGGCCGACAAACGTCAATTGGCGCGTGGCGACGATCATGACCTCCTCAATAGTTGAATGGCAGAATTGGACGCTGAGCAAGACATGCCGCATATCGCTCGCTGGCCTGCCGATAGCAGGCGGGCAAGCCTACCATTTTGCACTGGAACAAATCCTGTCGATATTGGGCCTCGCATTCAGCCTCGAGTTGGGGAGAACGTCGCGACGCTATTACACCAGTGCGGCCCTTCGGCCACTTGGTCAGCATCGGGCGCGTGAAACGTTGCCGCTGGAACGCTTCCCAGGGGCTTTCGAATGGCGATGTCATGGATAGGCTTCCGGTGACGGCGTAGCCCGGACGGAGCGAAGCGAAGTCCGGGGCGGCCTCGCGACCTGGCGCGGCCGCCCCGCATTGCGCTCCGCTCCACGCGGGCGACGGCGGCGGCGCGCCTAGGACGCCGCGAACTTCATCAGCTTGATGGCGTCGAAGTCCTGCACGTTCCCGCCGACGCGCTTGGTGGTATAGAACAGCACGTAGGGCTTGGCGCTGTAGGGGTCGCGCAGCACGCGCACGCCGGCGCGGTCGACGATAAGATAGCCGCGCGCGAAGTCGCCGAAGGCGATGGCGGTGGCGTCCGCCACGATGTCCGGCATGTCCTCCGCTTCCACCACCGGGAAGTTCATCAGCGTGGCGCGGGTGCCGGCGCCGGAGGGCGGCTGCCACACGTAGCTGCCGTCGCTGTCCTTGAGCTTGCGCACCGCAGCCTGGGTCTTGCGGTTCATCACGAAGCTGGCGTTCTGCCGATAGCCGGCCTTGAGTGCATAAACGAGGTCGATCAGCGGATCGGCCGGGTTGGTGCTCGGGAAGCCGGCCGACAGGCCGGAGGCGACGTAGCCGAGCTTGCCCCAGGCCCACGAGGCTTCCGCGACGATGGTCTGGTGCAGGAATCCGGTGGGCTTGTTGCTGCCGTCGCCGTTGACGAAGGCCGCGCCCTCCTGCGCCGCGAACACCTGCTCCACCTCGCCGGCGAGCCACTGGTCGATGTTGACCGCGGCGTCCTCGAGCAGCGTCGCCGTGGCCGCCGGCATGGCGTAGAGCTCCATCGCCGGGAACGGCAGCTCGGCGAGCGTCGGCGAGCCGGTCTGCGCGCGCGCGTCGGTCTCGCCGACCCAGCCGTAGGCCGGGCCCGCGGTCATGAACGGCTTCTTGTAGATGTTTCCCGAGATCGTGCGCACCGAGGCGATGCCGCGGATCGGCGAGATGGCGGCGAGGCGCTGGCCGATCACGGTCTCGATCTCCGGCGGCACAACGTAGCCGCCGTCGGCGTCCGAGCCCGACGACATCGCCTTGTGCTCGAGCTGGCGCAGGCCGGCGCTCTCGCCGCTCCTGACATAAGCCTCGAACGCCGCCTTGTGCTCGATCGACGCCTGGCTCCTCGCCTGCGCCGGCTCGGCGCCGAGCGCGGGCCGCGCGCCCTTGAGCGCGAGGGCGTCGAGCCGGCGCTGCTGGGCGTCGAGCGCGGCGTCGATGCGCGCGAGCCTGTCCTCGGTCAAAGGATCGACGGCGCCGCGCCGCTCCAGCGCGGCGAGGCGCTCGTCGTTGGCGTCCTTGAACGCCTCGAAGGCGCGCATCATGTCGGCGAGCGCGTCGGGCGCGCCGCCGGCCTTGGTCTCGAGCGAGTCGTGGGAAGCGATGTCCATGACGGTCTCCTTGTGAATGGACGAAAGGCTAGCGGCGCCGGCGCGGCGTCGCGGTCCGGCGGCGAAACAGAGTCAGGAGGCGAAAGGAGGATCGGCTTTGCTGTCCGGGCGGTTTTGCCGCCTCAGATGTAGCGGCCGTAGGTGTCGAGGCTGGCCTCGATCTCGGCGGTCAATTCCGGATGGGCCGCAAGCGCCTTGTTGGTCAAGGCATCGCCGATTCCGGCAATCGCCGTCGCGATGCCGATAGCGTAGTCCTTGTATTCATCGGAATTCATCTGCCGACGCAGCAGGTCCATCAAATCCTGGAGATCGCGCGACGTTTGAAACGCGACGCGGATGATGTGGCGTGCCACCGCTTTATCCATACGAGGCGCCCTGTATCCAAATCATGGGTCGAGAGATCGCGAGCTTATCCATCAATCACAACCCGTGCCAGGCCGACCGAGTGCATGTGTTCATACCCCACACGTCCGGCGACGCGTTGCCTCGGCCGCGCCTCTTTCACCGCCTGCACGCGCGCGCCGGCGAGCAGCGGAAAGGTGACGACGGAGATTTCCCACAGGTCGACCTCGTAGAGCTTGCGCACCCGCGTGCGCGGATCGACGCGGCCCTTCACCGTGCGGAAGCCGATGGAGAGGCCGTCGATGGCGCCGGCGCGCACCAGCGCCAGCACCTCGCGCGAGCGCTGCACGTCGGGAATGAGCTTGCCGCGCGCGCGCAGGCCGCGGAAATCCTCGACGAGCTCCAGCCACACGCCGATGGGCTCGGAGGCGTCGTGCTGGAACAGCATGGGAATGCGGCGCAGGCCGCGCAGCTTGAGCGTGCGCGCGAACGCGCCGGGCATCACCATGTCGCGCGCCTGGTCGATGGCGCCGAACAGGCTGGCATAGCCCTCGACGATGCCGTCGCCATCGATGGTCGTCGTGAAATTCGCGCGCGCGGCAACGGCCGGCGCCGGCGCGCCGGCAGGGCCGGCCGCCAGGTCGGGAACGGACATGGGACTTTCCTTGTCGGGTGGGTTGAGCGCAGCGTAACCCGCCATGGGCGGTGCGTTTGGCCCGGTGGGTTTCGCTATCGCTCAACCCACCCTGCGCACTACTTCCCCCGCGTCGCTTTCGGCTTCGCGCGCTTCGCCGCCTTCGGCCGCCTGCGGCTGACGCGCTCCAGCTCGTTCAAGAACTCGCGGAACACGGTGAGATGGTCGGGCCGCGACTTGGTCTCGCCGCGGATCGAGCGCATGACGGTGTGCAACGTATCCATCGCTATCCTTTCTGCCGGTCGTTGAAGCGCGCGAGCTCGCGCACGAAATCGTCGAAGCGCCGGCTCGCCGCTCCGAGCTCACGCAAGAGCGCGAGCGCCAGCGCGCTCGCCGAGGCGGCCCACAGGAACAGCGCGAGATGCGCGAGGTCGCCGCGCTCCGCGAACGTGGTGATGAGGTCAGTCATGGCGCGTTCCGCGCGCCGCGCTCACGCGGCGAGGAAGAACCCGCGCTGCGGCTCGTAGTCGAGCACCTTGCCGTAGAAGAACCTGCTCAGTGCTTCGGTGGTGAAGAACACGAGGTCGATGCCGGAGACGGTCTGCACGCCGTGGGCGACCTCGTCGGCCTGGGCCTGCCCATAGAATCCGATGGCGACGTTTCCTGACTCGGCCGGCATCCGTGACACATAACCCCAGCCGACGCTGAGCACGCACGCCGGCGTGCCGGGGGACTGCGTGTCATGCTCCGCGCGCAGCCCTATGAGCCGTTGTTTGGCTCGCTCCGAGATTATGAAATTTGCCCGCGGCATTCCTTCGGGGAAGCATGGCAATCTCCTTCACCGCCGGTCGTCATGCGCGCAGGGAGCGCGGTCTGACGCCGAGCCGCGGCCGGCAGACGACCGACGGACCTACCAGAACTGCACGCGCTGGAACTCGCTTGGAAAATACTGGCGCTTCAGATCATCGACGATCTCCGCAGCGCGAATTCTGAACCCCATCGGGGGCCAGGCCTCCTGACCCGGCACGTCGATGGCGACAACGATCTCCCAATCCGGAACGTCCTTCAATAAGTCCTGGAGGGAGCGAACGACCATCGGCTGCAGGAACGAAAGCCTGTTTATGCAGACTTTGTTTGACCGGAATCCGTAATTGTCGTCGAGAACCCAATAGTCCCCTTTACCGAAAGCGTCTTCGGCTCCAAATTGACCGAGCTGATCGCTGATCTTTCTGTACATCACGTTCCAGGTGTCAGTCTGAGAATCGTGACCCGCCATGAGCACACCCTTTTATTCAATACCCCGGAAACGAGGCATTCGCATTATTTCGCGCAACAGCATTCGCATATTGAAGTTACGAATTCTCGGATCTTTTGATGTCAGAACCGAGTCAAGGAACTGTCTGGCCTGATCTGGGGTCATTTGTCCCTCTTGAATCCCATTGTCAAATTTGAATTTCTGGAACAGCTCCTTAACAGCGTCATTATAAAGACGATGATCCTTATCATACAAGTTGTTCCTAGGGTCTCGGAGCGGCCCAGTCGTGCTATTCTTGAATACTTTTCGTGTTTCCGGTGAAAGCAACTCGTTGTCGAACAAAGATCGTGGAATGTAGTGATGGCCGCCGCCCGCGAGCCTCGTCCATTGCCCGCCGTTGGGATTCCCCGCTGGCACCCGCGGCTCAGTTTCCCAATGCGGATACGGCGGCAGCGACTTGAATTGCGGTGCGCTGGCGTGGCTGTACGCCAGCTTCAGGCACCGCGTCGCGAACTCGGACTTGCGCTCGACGTACGCGGCGCTGCGCCGGCCCGCGCGTTCCAGCAGCCATTCCCGCATCGCGGCCCGGTCGCCGATCAACCAGACGCGTTCGCGCGCAGCCGTTTCGCGGAGCTCGTTGAGAAGCAACATGGGAGAGCCTCCGGCAGACGCCGCGAGACAGGGCTATTTCAGCGAAAGCGAACGTCGGCGGAGCCGCCCTACCCCACCGCGTCGCCGTCCTCGATCGGGCCGAATCCGACCATGGCGCGCTTCTCGTTGACGGTGAGGAACGGCGCGGCGGAGACGCGCGCCCACAGCGCGGCGCGGTCGGCTGAGAGCGCGTCGATGGCGTCGGTGTCGATCACAAGCTGCAGGCCTTCGCCGAACGCCGGCGAGAGCCAGCGGGCGAGCGCGCCGAGCACGCGCCCCGCGAGCGGCAGCACGGTCTGGCGCCAGAACACGCGGTTCGCCTCCTGATAGTTCGAATAGGTGTTGTCGCCGGGGATGGCGAGCAGCATGGGCGGCACGCCGAAGGCGAGCGCGATCTCGCGCGCGGCGGCGTGCTTGGCTTCGAGGAAGTCCATCTCCTTCGGCGAGAGCGACATCGCCTTCCAGTCGAGCCCGCCTTCGAGCAGCAGCGGCCGGCCGGCGTTGCGCACGCCCTGGTAGGTGTCTTCGAGCTCGCGCTTCAATCGCTCGAACTGGCTGTCCGACAGCACGCTGCCGTCCGGCCCCGCATAGACGAGCGCACCGGAGGGCCGCGCCGCGTTGTCGAGCAGCGCCTTGTTCCACACCGCCGCCGCGTTGTGGGTGTCGACCGGCACGGCGGCGGCTTCGAGCGGCGCCAGGCCGTAGTGGTCGTCGAGCGGGTGGAACAGCTTGAGGTGCAGGATCGGCGGCAGCGGCCCCGTTTGCGCGAAGCGCACGGTCTCGACGCCGACGCTATACTCGTAGGCCTGCGGCCAGCCATCCGGCCCCGGCTGCACGCGCATGCGGTCCGGCCGCAGCGCGTAAAGCTCGCGCACGGTGGCACCCGACGCGCCGTCGAGCGCCACCGCCTCGATGTAGGCGTTGCCCGCGATCAGCAGGTTCGCGGCCACGGCTTCGAGGAAGCCGGCGCGGTCCTCGCGCGGGTTGGGCTGCGCGAGAAGGTCGAGCAGCGGATGGCGGTCGATGGGCCGGCCGCTCTCATAGAGAATGACCGGCGCCGCGCCGACGTTCTCGGCCACGAGCTTCACCGCGCGATGGACGATGGCGTTCTTCACGAAGCCCTCGCGCGCCAGCGCCGCGTAGTCGCGCGGCGTCCAGCGCGCCCGGCCGCCGCTCTCCAGTTGGAGAAGCCGCGCGGTGCGGCTCGCCTTGGTCTCGGGCGCGAGCGCGACCGCGGCGCGCGCCATGGCGTGGCCCAGCGTGGAACGGAGGGTCATGGAGCACCCGTCTGCTTGTAGTGATGAATGAAATCGCGTGGTCATTCCGGGACAGCGCGAAGCGCCGGGCCCGGAATCCAGAAAAAAGCTTAATCCGTCTCGTTGGATTCCGGGTCCGCGCCTTCGGCGCGCCCCGGAATGACGTCGGAGCAAATGACTACAGCCCCCTCACCCGCGGCTCGCCGCGCGCGCCGAAGGTCAGAGCCGACACCGCCCACACCAGGGCATCGAGCCGGTCCGGCGAGCGGCCGGACGTGAGGCCGTCGACCCCGAAGTCGCACATCTCGTCCTCCAGCGCGGCGAACACGCCGGCGTGCTTCACCCTGCCCTGCGCGTAGAGCGCGGCGACCGGCTCGGCGCGCAGGTACTTGCCGCGATGCGCGTGCACGGCCGTCACCGGCACCGACGCGTCGGCCTGCGCGATCACGGCGCGCACCATCTCGCCGCCCTGGTTCACTTCGACCACCAGCGCGTCGGCTTCGAGCCTGCGCCACAGCGCGATCGCTCTCGCCGCCCAGCCGGCGGGCTTGAGGCCGGCGACGGTCTCGTCGGCGAGCACGTAGGCGGTGCGATCCTCGGCGATGCCGCAGGCGACGAGGCCGCAGGCGTCGGCGCGACTGCCGGCCGCCGCCGGCGGATCGACCGCGACCACGATGCGCGCGAGCGGCGGCGCCGCCGCGACGCGGCACGCCTCGATCAGCGCGCGCGACCACAAAGCGTCGGCGCGCTCCTCGATGATCTCGCCGTCGAGCTCCTGGCGGCCGAGCCGCGTGCCGGCGTAGCGCGCGACCACCGCGTCGAGGAACGCCGGCGCGAGAAACGCGGCGTTGGCGCGGGTGCGCGCCCGCGTCGTGACGCAGCGCGGGTCGGCGATCAGGCGTTTCAGCAGCGCGCTCGGCCGCGGCGTCGTGGTGACGACCTGCCGCGGCCGGTCGCCGAGCCGCAGGCCGAACTGCAGCATGTCGAACGCCTCCTCGGCGTATTTCCATTTCGCGAGCTCGTCGAGCCACGCCGCGGCGAACTGCGGCCCGCGCAGCGAGTCGGGGTCCTCCGCCGAGAACAGTTGCGCGACGATGCCGTTCGGCCACTCGAGCCGGCGGCGCGAGGGGATCCACGCCGGCCGCTCGGCGCGTCCGTGCGCGGCCATCACGCCGGAGACGCCCTCGACCATCACCTCGCGCACGTCGTGCTCGGTCTCGCCGATGAGCGCGATCGGCCCCGCGGCGCGCGCCGCGAACGGCGGGATGCCGAGCGCGACGCGCTTCACCCATTCGGCGCCGGTGCGGGTCTTGCCGCTGCCGCGGCCGCCGATCAGGAGCCAGGTGGTCCACGGCGCATCGAGCGGCGGCGGCGACTGATAGGCGTGCGAGAGCACCGGGAAATCGGCGGCGAGCGCGCTAATCTCGCGCGGGCTCAGCGTCGCCAGCAGCGCCTTCACCCTCTCCGGCGGCGAGCGCAGCAAGGCGGTCCGCAATGCCGCGGCGTAGTTCGTCGATGTCGTCATGGTCATCCGGCGGGACCGGCGCGTCGGGCTTGCCGGACTTGCGTGTGACGGCGCGCTCGTCGTCGAGCGCGGTGAGGCCGGCGAGCGTCTTCACCAGCACGGCGAGCATGCGCGCGTCGCGCTCGCGCTCGGCCGGCGCCTGGTCGGCGGCGGCGAGCCGCTCCTCGATGGCGCAGACCTGCCGGCTCGCCGCGTGCCACAGCCGGTTGACGAGCCCGCGCCGCGGCACGCGCGGCAGGGTCGGCTGCCGTGGCCGCTTGCGTCGCGGCAGCGGCTCGCAGGCGGGCTCGCCCGGGGCCATGATGCCGTCCACGACGCGATAGAGCGTGGAGCTGGTCACATCGCAGAGCCGGCGGATGTCGGCGGTCGGCGCGCCCTCCTGGTAGAGCGTGCGGACGCGCGCAATCAGCGCGGCCGGCAGCGGCGCGGACACGGACATGACGAAATCCTGCTTGGAGACGGCGCGGCGGCCGGCGACTAGCGACCGCGCGTGAACGTAAATCAGACTCTAGGCGACAAAAACCAGCAATACCGCGCCGAGAATGACGACGGCGGCGGCGAGGCTCACCAGCAACACGTAGCGTACGTTGTGGCCGGTCACGCCCTGGCGCGCCTGGGTCGTGTTCTTCACGGGAGCGGTGTCGGTTCGAGCGTTGGTCGAGTCCATCTCCAGCCTCCCTTGCAGTGACAGGCAGTCGAAAACGAAGGCTTGGACCCAACGCCCGCCGCGGCCCGGTGTTCCCGATCGCCTCGGGGCGCAATTATCGAGCATGGCGCGACCTTATAGGACCATCGTCACCATGTCAAGCATATATTCTGTTGTTAGGAATTTACGCCCGGAGATTAGCCGCGTGGCGGAGGTGTGCCGTATTATATAGTCGAATCGGTTCAGCCCGGAGCCGCCGATGTCCCATTCGCCCGAACGCTGGCAGCACGACCACGTCTTCCTCGGCGAGAGCCACGAGCTCCACGAGCGCCGCACCTGGGCCGTGGTGGCGCTGACGCTCGTCATGATGGCCGGCGAGATCGCCGGCGGCGCGCTCACCGGCTCCATGGCGCTGCTCGCCGACGGCTTCCACATGGCGACCCACGCCGGCGCGCTCGGCATCGCCGCGCTGGCTTACAGCTTCGCGCGCAAATACGCCCGCCACGCCCGCTTCAGCTACGGCACCGGCAAGCTCGGCGAGCTCGCGGCCTTCGCCAGCGCCATCATCCTCGCCCTGGTCGCGCTGCTGATCGGCTACGAATCGGTCGAGCGCCTGATCGCGCCGGTGCCGATCCGGTTCGGCGAGGCCATCGCCATCGCCGTGCTCGGACTCGCGGTGAACGTCGCGAGCGCGTGGCTCCTGGCCGACGACGACCACCCCCATGGCGACGCGCCCGGCCATCGCCATCACGACCACCACGCCGACTACAACGCCCGCGCCGCCTATGTCCACGTGCTCGCCGATACGCTCACGTCGGTTCTCGCCATCGCCGCGCTGCTCGTCGCCTGGCAGTTCGGCTGGACCTGGCCCGACCCGGTGGTCGGCATCGTCGGCATGATCGTGATCCTGTCGTGGTCGTGGACGCTGGTCCGCGCCGCCGGCGCCGTTCTGCTCGACGTGGTGCCGAGCCCCGAGCTCGCCGAACGCATCCGCGGACGCCTGGAGCAGGACGACGACGTGGTCACCGATTTCCACGTCTGGCGGCTCGGCCCCGGCCACCTCGGCGTCCACGCCACGATCCTCGCGGACGATCCCCGGCCGCCGGACCACTACAAGGCGCGGCTCGCCGGCATCGACGGGCTCTCGCACGTCACCATCGAGGTGCAGCCCTGCCCCGAGCACGCGGCGGCGCGCGCGGGGTAAGCCGGCGGCCGGTCCCCGCTACGGCCACCGCCACGCCAGCAGCGGCGCCATGAACGCCGGCAGCGGCAGCGCGTCGAGGCTGAGCGAGATCACCACCACGCCGAGGAACGACACCACCGTTCCGACCAGGATCTTCGGCCCGAACACCTCGTGCTCGGGGTTGAGCCAGCGCGACAGGTGGATGCGGAACACGTTGTTGAGCGCGATGATCGGCGCGGTCACCGTCACCGGCGCGATCGACACCGCCATGTAGGCGAAGATCTGCGAGACGTAGACCATCATTCCCGAGGTCATGAACCACTTGGCGGCCTCGCGGTTCACCGCGCGCAGGTCACGCCAGCGGCCGGGGAAGAAAAGCGTCAGCCCGGTGAACGCCGTCGCCGACAGCGAGGCGATGACGCCGCCGGCCAGCGCCGCGGCGAGCCCCTGCCCGTTGGCGGCGAAGCGCACCAGCGGCGGCGACGCGCCGTAGAACAGCGCGGCGAGGAACGCGAACAGGTAGCCCTCGACCAGCCGCGGCGCGAAGCCCGCCGCGGCCGCGACGGGCTTCTTCGGCGCGCGGTCGCGCGATACGATGGCCGGCCCGGCGACGATCAGCAGGATGCCGACGATGCGCAGCCCCGTGAGCGTCTCGCCGAGGAAGACGATGGCGATGGCGAGCGACACCACGAGGTTGAACTGCATCACCGGCCCGGCGAGGTTGGTGCCGATGGCGTTGAGGGCGCGGTAGTTGCAGTAGCGGCCGAAGCAGAAATGGGTGACGCCGACCACGGCGAACACGATCACCGAGACGCGCGGCAGATCGAAGATGACGCCCGGCCGGCCGGTGAGCAGCAGCGCCGCGAAGAAGATCGGCCCGCCGGTCGGGATCGAGAGCGAGGTCGCCTGGGTCACCGATT
>Ga0180221_1000399_pt1 | contig 40738 bp, 36 predicted proteins | sample eDN5th37CKraftMG_FD_151339 | JGI IMG/M metagenome (GOLD analysis project Ga0180221, IMG submission 151339) | Enriched Miracle-Growth compost microbial communities from Emeryville, California, USA - eDNA 5th pass 37_C Kraft MG (version 2) (version 2) ...
CCAGGTGCAGCATGACCGCGCTGTCCTTGCCAACCGAATACAGCATCACAGGACGCTCAGCCTCGGCAACCACTTCCCGCATGATGTGAATGCTCTCCGACTCCAAACGCTCCAAATGCGTCAACGTGGAATGCGGGATTCGGTTTGCGAGCATTATATCAGTCCTCGATCCGGACGCCGAAATGGCGGATGTAGAAATCATAGTCGGACCGGATACCTTCCTTGGTCAGGCCGAACTGTTCGGCGCTATAGCGGTGGCGGCCATGGGCCCCGTTATGATTGGCCTCGACCCACCGCGTGACGGCTGCACGCATCTCCGGACGCAATTCCAGATCGAGAAAGGCATAGATGCACTCGAGCGTCCCAATCGGGTCGCGATCGATCTGATGCTGATGCACGTCGATGAACCGGTGCTCGCCGATCCGCGCACGCGCCTCCATCGCCCGCTGGACGCCGATCAGCATATGTTCGTGGATCAGCCGTCCGACCCGTCGCATATCGTGCCTCTCGGCGGCGCCCGCCGGATAGAGCGATGCGGCGAAACTGGCAAAGGACGGCGACACCTTCGCGGGATCGCGGTGCGTGAAGACGAAGCGCGTGTCTGGATAGGCATCGAGAAACGCTTCCAGATGGAAGCGGTGATGCGGCGCCTTGAATAGCCAGCGGTTAGGCGGCCGGCTTGACTGGAGCAGCGCCGTCACCCGGCGATGATAGCGATAGGCCGCCCGCATGTCGGCGTCGCGCCACCAGGCATGATAGCCGAAGATCGGGATGATCGTCTGCTGCGCCCGAAATTCCAAGCCGAGCAGATCATGATCTTCGACCGTCGCATCGATATCGTAAAGATGCATCGCCTTTTGTTCCGGCCGTGCCGCAATCAGCGCCTTGATCCGCGCCAGTGCGTCGAGCCGTCGGGGATCGCGCATCTCGCCCTCCAGCGTCGGCGGCGGGCAAGGCTGCCCCTGCTCCCACGACCGCAGCGATCGGAATTGCGGATCGAGCGACATCATGTTGGCCAGCGCGGTGGTGCCCGTCCGCTCCAGCCCCATGATCGACACCGGACCGTCGACCGGCGCCTGTTCAGCTTCGGGATGGCTGCGATACCAGTCCTCGATCTGCAGCCGATTGGTGAGGCGGCGCAGCAGCATCGGCTTGACCCCGGCCCAGCCCGCCTGCGTCAGATCGGCATCTTCGCGCAGGCTTTGCAGAAGGCGGTCCAATCCTTCGCGGAATGTGGGTGCGCCGAAATCCGACAAACCTGCCGCCGCGCTGGCTTCCGCCATCAGTGCGTCGGTTGTCGGATAGGCTATCGCGTCCGCTCCTTGCTGATTGTCACCCATTAAAGTCATGCTTTCCCCTAAATGGTTGTGGCACCTGTTTGCTGCGCGGATGCCGGTCATGGCTGCTCCCGTTCCATGACGATGGCGCGCGCCGCGGGCAGGCCGATGGCGAAGACGAGCGCCGCCAGCAGCGCGACGCCGACATACATCACCCCCAACGATGCGCTCAGCCGCGCCGGATCGCAGAACAGATAGTCAGTGAACACGGCGACCAGCGGCGGTCCGAGGCACATGCCCATGAGGTTGAAGACCATGACGAACAGCGCCGAGGCCCGACCGCGAAATTCATTCGGCGTCGCCAGTTGCAGATGCGCGGCCGCCGGCCCGGTAAAGGGATGGAAGAAGTGCAGGATCGCATAGCCGGCGAGCACGAGTACAAGACTGCCGGCTACGAAGAAGGTGACGGCTGCCAGAGCCGCGGAGCCTAGGCAGGCATAGGCATAATAGCGCAGATGTGCGTCGCGGGCACCGCCCGCAAACCAGCGGTCGGCTATCCAGCCCCCGAAGATGGAGCCGGGTATGGCCGAGACCACCGAAATGGCGCCCAGCAACAAGCCCGCTTCCGCGACGCCCACATGAAAGCGCCGCATCAGCATCGCGGGCATCCAGGCCGCGCTGCCATAGGTCAGGATCGTGACCAGGCCGAAACCGATGAAATGGCAGGCATAATAGCGTCGATGCCCCTGCAGATAATCGACGAAGCCGCTGGCCTCGCCCCTTTGCGGCATCAATTGTCGGCGTTCGGGTTCAGGTAACGCCAGAACCAGGAGCGCCACGGCGACGCCCGGCAGCCCCGTGATGACGAAAACCATCTGCCAAGGCTGTAATGCACCGATCAACGGCACCGAGACGGGACCGATCGCTTCCAGCCGGGCGATCAAGGCTCCCCCGCCCATGAAGGCAAGCGCCGATCCGATCGAGGCGCCGGTGATGAATACACCCAGCGCCAAGCCCCAGCGACGAGGAGGAAACAGGTCGGCGATCATCGAATAGGCGGCTGGCGCCAGCGCGGCCTCCCCCATGCCGACACCAAAGCGCGCCGCCAGCAGATGCCAGTAAGTGCCCGCCATGCCGCAGGCGGCAGAGGCGAGCGACCAGCAGGTCATGCCCGCCGAAATGATCAGCCGGCGCGGATAACGATCGACCAGCCAGCCGATGGGCAAGCCGAACAAGGCGTAGAACAGGCCGAAGGCCAGACCATAGAGAAGGCCGACCTGAAGGTCGCTGACGCCGAACGCCTTGCGGATCGGTTCGACCAGCAGCGCGATGATCTGGCGGTCGACGCTGGACATGGCCGATGCGATCAGCAGAATGCCGACGGTAGTCCAGGCCATTACTGTGGAGCTGCCGGTCGGGAGCGCGGGCCCTTCCGGCATGGCGGGCGATGCCGTATCGACAAGGCTCAATGCCACAGAAGCCTGTGTTGCCGCCCTCAGCTTCATCTCCGTCCTCTCTCTTATTGACCCTTGGCTATGCTGGCGTATCATGTCGCTCAAGCGCAAATTTGTGCAGTTATCATGCAGGAGAGACATGCTTGGACACGAAGCTCATCGAAGCGTTCATCGTCGTTGCCCATAATCTGAGCTTCACGCGGGCGGCCGAAGAACTGGGGACGACACAGCCACTGCTCAGCCGCGCGATCCGACGCCTGGAAGACGTGATCGGTGAAGAATTGATAGACCGTCGAAGCCGGCAGATTGCCCTGACCCCGGCCGGCCTGGCACTGCAGCAAGAGGCGCAGAATATTCTCAATCAGATCGGCGTCGCCTTTCAGCGCGCCCGAAGCGCAGGGCATGGATCACCCGGTCTGTTGCGCATCGGCTATGTGGGTGCGGTCCTTTCGCAGGTCTTCCATCGCGGCATCCGCAAGTTTCACAAGATCCATCCGGAAGTGACGCTGGACCTTATCATGATGTCCGGATCCGCTCAGACGGATGCGCTGCGGGCGGGAGAGCTGGATTTCGGAATATTGCGGTTCGACGATCACGACCGGCGGAACCTGACCTGGAAGGTCATCGGGCGTTCCAGGCTGATTCTGGCCGTACCGGCAGACTGGGCGCTGCCGCCGGATCAGCCCGTTGACCTTGCAACCCTTCGCGATGCGCCGTTCATCTTTGCCCATCCCGACGCCGCCCCCGATGTGCATGCCGCCCATGTTGCCAGCTGCGACGCGGCCGGCTTTCAACCGCGCAACATCCGGTACGTTCGCGAATCGGATGAACTGCGATTCCTCGTCGCGGCCGGTTTCGGCGCCGGCTTCGTGTATGAGACCACATTGCTGACGCAGATGGACGGCGTGCGATTCCTGCCGATCGCAAACCCGCCCGAGAATCTCTTCGTCGATTTCTATCTGACATGGCTTCCCCAGCACCCCCCGCGGCTGGCCCAGAGTTTCATAAGTTGCATGACCGACGAAACCTATGTCGCCTGGGTCATGGAACGCGACGGCGGTTTCGCTTTGGAATGGCGCCATGCCATTTTCTAAGGGCAAGGCGCCGGCAATCGGCCGCGGCCGGCCCATGTTCTTGGCGCATGATAACTGCGCCAAAGCTGGCTTGAAGCTCTGCTTTGAGGCATACATTCTGCATGTCGGAGAGGATGGCTATAACTCCGTGCGGCAGCGGCGCTTATCGGCGATGGGCGGCTATGCATGAAGCGGACGGAAAATCCCGCTCTCCATAGCGCCCGCGAGAAAGGCCAGAATAAGGGGAGGATAAGCCAAATGCTGATGAGAGCCACATATCCGACAGCGGAGATGCTATTGGCCCAGGCCAGCGAGATTGCCGGTCTGATCGATTTCGGGCCCAAGGGATTTCGCGAGGGACTCGATCGATTGCTCGAAAGCCTGCGCGACGACGCTCGCTTTTCGGAGGAGGCAGCCGCCGGCGTAACGCCGCTGCTGGTCAAGCGACTGGTCAACCGGCTGCTGATCGAACAATGGTTCGCCGAAAATCCCGGTGCGTCTCACGCCTCGATAGAAGCGCCCATATCGATCATTGGCCTACCGCGCACGGGCACCACGGCACTTGCGAACATGATGTCGCTCGACCCGCAATTTCGGTGCCTCCGCCCTTGGGAACAGGCCGAGCCCTGCCCTCCGCCTGTGCTGGCGACCGAAGCGAACGATCCTCGTCGACTGTCTCATATCGCGGGCCTGGAAGCGATGGCGCGCAATCGGCCCGATCTGATGGCGATGCATCTGTTCGACGCCGACGCATCCGTAGAGGATACCGAAGTGCTCGGCCTCGACTTCGCCGCGCAGCAGGCAGTCTGGCCGGTCTTTGGCTATCACCAATGGTACCGGGATCGGGACATGCGCGAGACGTTTGCCTATCACCATCGCGTAGCGCAAATGCTTCAGTCGAGCCGCCCGCCCAATCGCTGGCTGTTCAAGGCACCGCACCATAAATTCCATCTCGAGGCCGTGGCGAATGCCTATCCGGACATCCGCTTCATATTCACGCACCGCGATCCGGCCAAGTCGGTGCCGTCCTACGCCAGCTTCATATCCTCGCTCTACCCCGCCGGTGCAGCCGACGAGATAGGCCTGGAGACGATCGGGCGCCAGACCCATAACCACCTGCTGATCGGCATGCAGCGGGCCGTAGAGGCGCGCGGGCGCCTGGGCGAGGGCAGGTTCATCGACGTCTATCAGCATGAGATCGATCGTCAGCCGATCGAGACCTTGCAGCGCATCTACACCAAGCTGGGCCTCGACCTGAAGCCCGAGGTCATCGACGCAGTGCGCCGGTGGGGAAAAAGCAACAGCGCGGGCGCGCATGGCACACATCGTTATACGCCGGAACAGTTCGGCCTTTCTGTCGACCAGATACGGTCGGACTTTGGTTTCTATATCCAGGCGTTCGACGTCCCGGTTGGCGGTTGAGCCGATGGCCCGTGCTCTCCATCCGCGCATTTCCGTCAACCAGATCTCGTCGTGGAAATGGACGACGGCACAGGACATCGCCTTCTATCGCGAGCAAGGCATCACCACGATCGCTGCCGCGCAATATAAGCTGGAGGAGGATCCGGCGGCCGGCATCGCCGCGATCCGGGATGCCGACCTGCGTTGCGTGACGGTCGCAACAGGCACAGGGGGCCGCTCGCTCGTTGCGCCGGCTGATCCGGACGCGTGGGAAGTGCTGCGCGGCGGGATCGATTCCGCCGCGGCCCTGGGCGCTCCGTGCTGCTATTTCACCTCGGGGGGCACACCCGATAGGATGCCCACCGACGATGCCTATGCCGCACTGGTCAAGGCGATCGCGCCGGCTCGCGATTATGCCGCGCGCAAGGGCGTGCGCCTTGCGATCGAGAATAACAGTATCCCGACCCGCGCGAGCGGCTTCATCCACACGCTGGCCGATGCCGCAGCGCTGGCGGGCGATGCCGATATCGACATCGTGCTGGATATCCAGAATTGCTGGGTGGAACGACGTCTGCCGGAGCTGTTCCGGCACCATGTGCCGCATATCGCGCTGGTCCAGCTCAGCGACTTCAAGGTCGGGGAACCCGCCATGCTGAACCGCAGGGTCCCCGGCGACGGCAGCATCGCGATCGAATGGATATTGGGGCATCTGCTCGATGCAGGCTATGCGGGCGCGTTCGATATAGAGATGCTGGGCCCGCATATCGAGGAAGAAGGCTATGCCTCGGCGATCGGGCGGGCCACCGATTGGCTGTCCGACTGCCTCGATCGGCTGGGAGCCTGAAGCGCTCTGGATGCGGCGCGATGTGTTGCTCGCATTGGAGTTAGCGACGCTTCGGTCCACGCTTGAGGCCATGCTCGCGCCGCTCGATCAGTTTTCAATCGACGGCGCGCATGATCCCGGCTGGGCAGGGAAGGATAATTCCCGGCAGGCTGAGGCAAGCATCCCGGCTAACACAAGGAAGAGCAGACATAAATTCCCGTTATTGGTTTACGGGAATTCCATCGGCGTGCCGGCGCAGATTAGGGCTTTGCGGCCTTCCATGTCAGGCCTCTGCGGGCCGAAAACAGCCGATTCCCCGTTAAATTCCCGTCAAAACGGGAAAGGCGCACCAGAGGGTGGTTTGCAGGTGCGCGGTTCCTCTCGCCATTACAAGTTATTGATATAGAATGATTTAATTCCTTTCCCAAAGCTGCGGCCAAGGGCGTGCACGCGCCAGCCCTTCACCGCTGCGGGATATGAACCGGAATGATCGGATACTGCTTTAGGATGCTTGATCGCGCAGAGCAACGATGCGAGACTGAAACATCGCTTTGAGTGTCGCGGCCATGCGTGAGAGGCTGCGCCGTTCCATGGAATAGAACATGATGCGCGAGCTGACGCCGCTCTGCCAATCGAGCCGCGTCAGAGTGCCGGATCGCAACTCCTTTGCGACTGTGTAGGCCGAGGTTTGCAGTATGGCGTCGCTCTCCAAGGTCAGTTCGACAAGCACGTTGAAGTCGTCGATGACGTGGGGACGCCCGACATCCATTCGCGCCATCTCCGCGGCCAGCGCAAGACCCGTCCTGCTCGACATGAGCAATGGATAGGGACCCGGCTTTGCATCCGGTCGCGTCAATGGGTGGCCCGCCCGGACGATGAGGTCCACCGGAAACTCACCGAGGGGCCGGCTGGACAGATGTGGGGCCGACTCTATCTGTCCTTCGGCGGCGATGAAGAACTCGATCCGACCGCTCGTCAGAAGCTGCACCAGCCGGTCGACATTGCCGACCGCAACCTCGTTCCGCACCTCCGGATAGGCCCTCATCCGCTCGGCGAGCACGTCGGCAAGCAGGGCTCGCGCAGGCATCGGCGCGATCCCGAAACGGACGATCCCCGCTACACCTGAAGCGATGCTCGCCCATTGCTGCTCAAGATTTTCGGCATGTGCGATCAGCCCGGCCGCTCCTTCGATCAGATTGCGCCCCTCGGCCGTCACCGATGCGCCATGACGGCCCCGGTCGAACAGGCGGACACCATAATGCCGTTCCAACTGCTGCACCGCCCGGGTCAGCGATGGCTGCGAAATCCGCAGTTCCTCAGCCGCCTCAGCATAGGTGTTACAACGGGCGAGCGTCACGACATAGCGGAGCACGGAAATGTCCATCATAGCCATCTGCTATCGATAAACCGATTATGATGTATTGGAAATATGATTCCAGCCGGCGGATAGCAGTCGGGGAGGCATCTATGGGTAATCTGATCCACTGGGTATTCGCCGTGACCGGCGTCATCTTCATCGCAGAGCTTGTCGTGGGCCGCCATCGGGGGATTTACAGCCGCAACGACTGGTTCGTTAACACCATCTGCATCCTTTTCGGTCTGCTGTTGCGGCCGCTCAGCGCTGCAGCGATCGCGACCGTGCTCGCGGCGTTGCTGCCGCAATGGAAAGGCGCGCTGGCCGGTGCGCCATTCCTGCCGTCGTTGATAGCGATCGTGCTGCTCGGCGAGTTCGCCAACTACTGGGTTCATCGCCTGTCCCACCAGTTCAAGGGCGCGCGCCATATGGATTGGCTTTGGCGGATGCACCGCACGCATCACACCGGCAAATATGTGAACGTGCTGCTGAACTTCCGCACCAGCTTGTTCTGGACTTTGGTCGGGGGGCTTTCGTGGGTCCTCGCGCTGTCGCTCTATCTGGGGCTGGCCCTGCCCGCCGGCTTCGCCGTGACCCTGTTCATGTTGTGGGGCATCATAACCCATGCCGACTTCCGCTGGGATGACGCCATTCGCGCGCATCCGCGTGTCGGACCGGCGTTTCGCGCGATGGAACATGTGCTGATATCGCCCGGCGTGCATCACAGCCATCATGGCTATGGGCGTGACGGTGGTAACTTCCGGAATTATGGCATCATGCTGGCCATCTACGACTGGATGTTCGGAACGCTCTATATCCCCAAGGGGCGACCGTTCCGTTACGGGATTCCCGGGGAATCGCCGCATTGGGCCGACGACGCCTTCGCGCCGCTGAAGCCTGTCGAATGGACACGTGGCCTGCGGAACGGGAGCTGCTCGCACATGCAAGCGGAAGGCGCCATCGACCGCCATGATTGAGTATAATCCCCCAGTCGGACCATGTGCCGATGCTCCGATTTGTCAGGGCACTATCCGTCGACGAATGAACAGGGGCGGCACCGGCCGGGCAGTGACGCCCTTGTGTAGTCAATGTTGAACCATTAACCGATCATCCCATAGGAACGGCGCTATGCACGACGTCGTTCGGCAACAAGCGGGGATGTCTGATGCATGAGCCGAATGCCAAAATCACCGATGAGCAGCGCGAAGCCGCGCTTGCGCTGCTCAGGAGCTTTGATTCGCAGGTCATGCGCGAAGCGGCGGAAGGCGGCGCCAAAACCGGGTTCGCCCAGGAAATCGGCCCCATCGCCTTTGAGAATGTCTTCGCGCGTTTGTGGACCCGGCCCGGGCTGGACAAGCGGGCGCGGAGTCTCCTCACTCTCGGCATTCTGATCGGCCTTCGGTCCGAGGATGAACTGCAAATCCACATGATGATCGCGCTGGCCAATGGCCTGACGATGCAGGAACTGGAAGAAGTGATCTATCATGCCTCCGGCTATGCCGGCTTCCCCGCAGCCAACTCGGCGCGGCGGGCTGCGGTCACGGCGTTTCGCAAGGAAGGCTTGATCGACTGAGGGAAGCGGGTAGTGCCTGCAGAGGGCCGCATCTCAGAAAATCCGGCCTGATTGAAGCATCGCCGGACGCGCCTTGCAGGGGTTATCATGAAGAATATGAATCTTCCAGGCGGATCGCAGATGCGAAATGGCCTCGGATTGTAGGGCCATAACAGCCAATGTCGCGGGGGGACTGCGCTACACCCGCAGCGCCTTTGCCCGGCACATCAACCGGTGCATGCTGGATGATCTTGGATATGGACTGCAACTGGAAGCCATGGCGGCCACAGCCGCCGTGCAAGGGGCGTCAAGCTGAAGTCGGATTGACGCCGACGGTCCATGCGACTCTCCAGCGAGGGCGGAGGCTTCAAACGCCCAGGACGAATTGGACCAGAATGGATGGCCCCATGACAGGCAGGGGGCCATCCATGCGGACGCAGTCCCATCGCTCAAGCATGGAATCTCCCAACTGTTGAGCTTCGAGCGCGACAAGGAAACCTGCTCCCCGAGAGGGCGCAACGTCGCCGGCGCGGAGACGCTGCATCACGATGTGGCACGCGCCGCGCCGTCCCATGGCGTTAAGGTCCAGCACCGGGCCGTCCACCGGCTCTCCCGTCACGGCCGCGGCTCCATCAAAGGCGTAGGGCGCGCTGGCGCCGTCCAGCCGGACGTCGGGCGCCGGACCGGACAGATGCAATACACCATCCAGCACCGCCAGGACCCGATCGATGCCCGCAAAGGTGGAAAAGGCGCCCGCCTTTTCCACCCGCGCCATGCTGAGCCGCCAGAGGAAATCGTCCATGCTCGCGCCAGGCGGAAAGACGGCGATTTCCCGCGTCGTGCCCCCGCCATTCTTCCAGGCGACCTCCGGACAGTCGCCCGCCCGGATGATCTGCGTGACGCTCACCCCAATATGCCGGGCAGGTCGAGGCCCTTTTCGCGCGCGCAGTCCCGCGCGATGTCATAGCCCGCATCGGCATGACGCATGACGCCGGTGGCGGGGTCGTTCCACAGTACGCGTTCCAGCCGCTTGGCCGCTTGCGCCGTGCCGTCGGCGACGATCACCATGCCGCTATGCTGGGAAAAGCCCATGCCCACGCCCCCGCCATGGTGCAGCGACACCCATGTCGCACCCGACGCCGTGTTGAGCAGCGCGTTGAGCAGCGGCCAGTCGGAAACGGCGTCGCTGCCGTCCTTCATCGCTTCCGTCTCGCGATTGGGGGAGGCGACCGATCCGCTGTCCAGATGGTCGCGCCCGATGACGACCGGGGCCTTCAATTCCCCCTTCGCCACCATCTCGTTGAAGGCAAGGCCCAGCCGGTGCCGGTCGCCCAGACCCACCCAGCAGATGCGCGCGGGCAACCCCTGGAACTGGATCTTCTCCCGCGCCATGTCGAGCCACTTGTGGAGATGCGCATTGTCGGGCAACAACTCCTTCACCTTGGCGTCGGTCTTGTAGATATCCTCCGGGTCGCCCGACAGCGCGGCCCAGCGGAACGGTCCAACCCCCCGGCAGAACAGCGGCCGGATATAGGCAGGCACGAAGCCCGGAAAGTCGAAAGCGTTCTCCACGCCTGCATCCTTCGCCACTTGCCGGATATTATTGCCATAGTCGGTCGTCGGCACGCCCGCCGCCTGGAAATCCAGCATCGCGCGGACATGGACGGCCATGGAGGCTTTCGCCGCCTTCGCCACGGCTTCGGGTTCCCGTTCGCGCCGCTCGATCCACTCCGCCACGGTCCAGCCGATGGGGAGATATCCGTTCACCGGATCATGCGCGCTGGTCTGGTCGGTGAGCAGGTCGGGCCGGATGCCGCGCCGGTAAAGCTCCGGCAAAATCTCCGCCGCATTGCCCAGCAAGCCGACCGACACGGGCTTCCTGTCGGCGCAGCTTTTGTCGATGATCGCCATCGCCTCTTCGATGGTGGAGGCGGCGACATCCAGATAGCCCGTCCGCAGCCGCATCTCGATCCGGCTCGGCTGACATTCGATGGCGAGACAGGATGCGCCCGCCATCACGCTGGCCAGCGGCTGCGCCCCGCCCATGCCGCCAAGACCCGCCGTCAGCAGCCATTTGCCGCCAAGGTCGCCGTCATAATGCTGGCGTCCCATTTCCACGAAGGTTTCATAGGTGCCCTGCACGATGCCCTGCGTGCCGATATAGATCCACGATCCGGCGGTCATCTGGCCATACATGGCGAGGCCGCGCCTATCGAGTTCGTTGAAATGCTCCCAATTCGCCCAATGCGGCACGAGGTTGGAGTTGGCGATGAGGACGCGGGGCGCATCTTCATGGGTGCGGAACACGCCCACGGGCTTGCCGGACTGGACCAGCAGCGTCTGGTCCCTTTCCAAGCGCCTCAGCGTCTCGACGATCCGGTCATAGCTTTCCCAGTCGCGCGCCGCCCGGCCGATGCCGCCATAGACGACCAGTTCCTCCGGCCGCTCCGCCACGTCGGGATGGAGATTGTTCATCAGCATACGCAGCGGCGCTTCGGTGAGCCAGCTTTTGGCGGACAGTTCCGGCCCTGTCGGGGACTTGATGATGCGGCTGTTGTCGATACGGGTCATGGCTTGGCTTCCTGCTCGGCGAAGGCGACGCAGGCCTTCAGGATTTGAATGAGGGTCGGCGTAACGGGGGCACGCGCCGGGTCGCAGGCGGTCGGCCAATTGGCTTCGTCGAGCACATCCGGCTCGTCCATATAGCCCCGCATGGCTAGTTCCATCTGGATCGCGTGCACGCCTTTTTCAGGGCGGCCATAATGGCGCGTCGTCCAGCCGCCCCGGAAACGTCCGTTCAGCACATGGCTCATTCCGCTATTCGCGCAGATGTCCGTCACCGCCCTCTCCAGCGCCGGATCGCAGGTGACGCCGCCATTGGTGCCGATGTTGAACTGCGGCAATTCGCCGTCGAACAGGCGCGGCACATGGCTGCGGATCGAATGAGCGTCATAGAGGACAATGCGCGGATGCCGTGCGCGCAGCCGGGCGATCTCTTCCTCCAGCGCTGCATGATAGGGCGCGAACCACGCCTCCCGCCGCCGTGCGATTTCCGCTTCGTCAGGCGTTGCGCCGACATAGAGCGGATCGCCGTCAAAGGTGGTGGTGGGACATAATTCCGTCGTCGCCTGCCCCGGATAGAGCGACGCCCCCGACGGATCGCGATTAAGGTCGATGACGCTGCGCGAAATGCGGCTGCGAACCATCGTCGCGCCCAATTCCCGCGCAAAGCCGTAAAGCCGGTCCATCCACCAGTCGGCATCGCGCCGCGCGAGCCAAGGGGAACGGAATGCCCCCTCCACGTCGGCAAGGTCCGTGCCGCCATGGGGAAAGGAAACGATCAGCGGCGCGTCGCCCCGCGTGATTTCCAGCCAGTCCTTCATGCGACCCCCGGCAGCAGATCACCCGCGCCCGCCACCAGCGCGCCCGATCGGACCAGCGCAGTGGCCCGCCCCATATCGGGGTGGAAATGCCGGTCGTCGGCCAGCGTCGGCACATCCTTGCGCAGGCTTGCGCGAGCGGCCTCCAGCGGCTCGCTCGACGCCAGCGGCGCATGGAAATCGACGCCCTGCGCGGCGGCGAGCCATTCGATCCCGATTATCGCCGTCGCATTCTCCGCCATTTCCAGCAGGCGGCGCGCGCCATGGGCGGCCATGGAGACATGATCCTCCTGATTGGCCGACGTCGGAATGGAATCGACGCTGGCGGGATAGGCGCGCTGCTTGTTCTCGCTCACCAGCGCGGCCGCCGTCACCTGCGGGATCATGAAGCCGGAGTTGAGGCCGGGCTTTGGCGTGAGGAAAGCAGGCAGGCCCGACAGCGCCGGATCGACCAGCATGGCGATGCGGCGCTCCGCGATGGAACCGATCTCGCAAATGGCAAGCGCGATCATGTCGGCGGCGAAGGCGACCGGCTCGGCATGGAAATTGCCGCCCGACAGTGCCTCGTCGGTGTCCGGAAAGATCAGAGGATTGTCCGAAACGCCGTTCGCCTCGATCTCCAGCGTCGCCGCCGCCTGCCGCAGCACGTCGAGCGCCGCGCCCATCACTTGCGGCTGACAACGCAGGCAATAGGGGTCCTGCACCCGCGTGTCGCCTTCCAGATGGCTGGCGCGGATCGGCGATCCGGTCATCAGCGCGCGCAGGGCGGCGGCGACCTCGATCTGCCCCGTGTGACGGCGCAGGTCATGGATGCGCGGATCGAAGGGCGTGTCGGAACCCTTGGCGGCTTCGGTCGAGAGCGCGCCCGTCACCAGCGCCGACTGGAACAGCAATTCCGCCTCGAACAACCCGGCCAACGCATTGGCGGCCGAGAATTGCGTGCCGTTGAGCAGCGCCAGCCCTTCCTTCGGCCCCAGTTCGACCGGCAACAGGTCCGCCTGCTTCAAAGCCTCCGCTGCGGGCAGCCGCGCGTCCCCGATGAAAATCTCGCCCACGCCGATCATCGTCGCGGCCATATGCGCCAGCGGGGCAAGGTCGCCGCTCGCCCCTACCGAACCCTGCGCGGGGATGACCGGCGTCAACCCCTTCGCCAGCATCGCCTCCAGCAGAGCGATCGTTTCGGGCCGCACGCCCGAAGCGCCCTGCGCCAGACTCGCAAGCTTGAGCGCCATCATCAGCCGCACCACCGGCACCGGCGAAGGCGCGCCCACGCCCGCCGCATGGCTCAACACGATATTGCGCTGGAGCCTCGCCAGATCATCGTCGCCGATGCGGACGCTGGCGAGCTTTCCAAAGCCGGTGTTGATGCCGTAGACCGGCGCACCCTTCGCCAAAATGCGCGCGACCGCCGCCGCGCTTTCAGCCACGCGCTTCGCGCACTCCGGATTGAGGCGCACCGCCGCGCCGCGATACACTGCGCGCCATTGGGCGAGCGTCACGTCACCGGGGCAAAGAAGGACTTCGTTCATTGACCACTCCAGATACGGGCATGGAGCGGGTTGAACCCCATGCGATAGACAAGTTCGGCGGGACTTTCGATGTCCCAGATGGCAAGATCGCAGCTCTTGCCGGCCTCGATGGTTCCGATCCGTTCGCCAAGACCCAGCGCCCGCGCGGCATTGCGCGTCACGCCCGCCAGGCATTCCGCGACGGTCAGCCGAAACAGCGTCGCCCCCATGTTCATCACCAGCAGCAGCGAGGTGAGCGGCGACGTGCCCGGATTGCAGTCGGTCGCCAGTGCGATCGGCACACCCGCGCGCCGGAGCCCCTCGATCGGCGGCAGCTTCGTCTCGCGCACGAAATAATAAGCGCCCGGCAGCAGCGTGGCGACCGTCCCGGCCCGCGCCATCGCTGCAATCCCGCTTTCATCCAGATATTCCAGATGATCGGCGGACAGTGCGCCAAATTCCGCCGCCAGCGCCGCGCCGTGCAGGTTGGACAATTGTTCGGCATGAAGTTTCACCGGCAGGCCATGACGCGCGGCCGCCTCGAACAGCCGCCGTGTCTGCTCCGATGTGAAGCCGATGCCCTCGCAAAAAGCATCCACCGCATCGGCCAGCCCGCTTGCGGCCACCTGCGGCATCAGTTCGTCGCAAAGCATGGCGATATAGCCGTCCGCATCGCCCGCAAATTCGGGCGGCAGGGCATGGGCGCCCAGGAAGCTCGTCTCGATCCGCACCGGCCGCTCCACGCCCAGCCGCCGCGCCGCGCGCAACATCCGCATCTCCGACGCTACATCGAGACCATAGCCCGACTTCACCTCCACCGTCGTCACGCCCTCGGCGATCAGCGCGTCCAGCCGGGGAAGAGCGGATGCGATCAGTTCCGCCTCGCCCGCCGCGCGCGTCGCCTTCATGGTGGAGAGGATGCCGCCGCCCGCCCGCGCGATTGCCTCATAGGACGCGCCTTCCAGCCGCATCTCGAACTCGCGCGCGCGGTTGCCGCCGTGGACCAGATGCGTGTGGCAGTCGATCAGCCCCGGCGTGATCCAGCGGCCCTCGCAGCGGACGGTCCGCGCGGCGTCGAAGGCGGGCGCGCCGGATTCGGGGCCGGCATAGAGGATGACGCCGTCGCGCGCGGCGATCAGTCCATGGTCGATAATCCCCAGATCATCGCCCGCCATGGTGGCAAGGCGCGCATCTTTCCAGACTGTGTCGCATTGCATGGATATAAGACCCTTCACCTGTCACTCATGGTGATTGCACCATTCGGATTTAATGTATAGACAAAAAACAGCCCAAGGAGCAGATTTATGAGTAGCGGGTCCGGCAAAAACGCCAAATCGTTGTTTTTCGACCATCTGCTGCTGCCCGAAGGCTGGGCGCGCGATGCGCGCGTGACGATCCGCGATGGCCGGATCACGGCGCTGGAAACAGACGGCGAGGCGCGTCCCGAGGATGAGCGCCATGGCTGCGGCCTGCCCGGCATGCCCAACCTTCACAGCCATGCCTTTCAGCGCGGCATGGCGGGCCTGGCGGAGCGGCGCGGGCCAAGCGACGACAGCTTCTGGACCTGGCGCGACATCATGTACCGTTTCGTCGACCGGATGACGCCGGACGATGTGCGCGCCATCGCCGCGCTCGCCTATGCGGAGATGCTGGAGAGCGGCTTCACCCGTGTCGGCGAGTTCCACTATCTCCATCATGACCGGAATGGCGCGCATTTCGCCGACCTCGCGGAAATGAGCGGGGCCATCGCCGCCGCCGCCGCCGAGAGCGGGATCGGCCTCACCCTGCTGCCCGTGCTCTATAGCCATTCCGGTTTCGGCGCGCAGCCGCCCCGCGACGGGCAGGCGCGTTTCATCCTCTCGGTCGAGGATTATGCCCGGCTGCTCGAAGGGGCGGGCCGTCATGTGGCGAGCTTGCCCGATGCGGTGGTCGGCGTGGCGCCGCACAGCCTGCGCGCCGTATCGCCGGACCAGTTGAGGCTGCTGGAACCGCTAGCGGCCGGACGACCCGTCCATATCCACATTGCCGAGCAGGTGAAGGAGGTCGGGGACTGCCTCGCCTGGAGCGGGCGGCGGCCGGTCGAATGGCTGCTGGATCATGCCGATGTCGACGGACGCTGGTGCTTGGTCCACGCCACCCACATGACGGATGCCGAAACGGCCGCGATGGCGCGCAGCGGCGCGATCGCCGGGCTGTGCCCCATTACCGAGGCGAATCTGGGCGACGGCCTCTTTCCGGCGGAGGCTTTTCTGGCGGTGGGGGGACGTTATGGCATCGGCAGCGATTCCAATGTACTGATCGATTGCGCCGAGGAGTTGCGGCTGCTGGAATATGGCCAGCGGCTGACCCGCCGGGGGCGCAACATGCTGGCGCGGGGGGCGGGGCAGTCCACCGGCGCCGCGCTCCATGCGGCGGCGCTGGCGGGAGGAGCGGCGGCGCTGGGCGTCCGGAGCGGCCTTGCCGTTGGATTGCCCGCAGATATCGTCAGCCTCGATCCCGATCATCCCGCCCTCCTGCATAGGCAGGGCGATGCGATCACGGACAGCTTCCTTTTCGCCGCTGGACGGTCGGCCATTGACTGTGTCTGGCGCTACGGGGAAAAGCTGGTGCATCAGGGAAGACACCGGGCGCGCAGCCGCATCCTTCGTGATTATCATGCTGCGCTGGAGACACTGATCGCGTGAAGATGCCGCTGCATGAACGGATTCGTTCCGATTTCGAGGGCCGGATCCTGGGCGGAGAGCTGGCGCCGGGCGACCGCCTGCCGATCGAGCAGGAATTGATGCAGGAATATGGCTGTTCCCGCATGACGGTGAACAAGGCGCTGTCGGTGCTGGCGGCGGCGGGCCTGATCGTCCGGCGCAAGCGCGCGGGCACCTTCGTCGCGCGTCCCAGGGTGCATTCGATGGTGCTCGACGTGCCCGACATCGCCGCCCAGGTGCGCGAGCGGGGGCAGGATTATGCCTATCGCCCGATCCGCCGCGTGCTGCGCGGGGCGGGTGAGGATCAGGAGGAGGCACTGCTGGCCGGCCGCGGCGCGCTGATGCAGATCGACGGCGTGCATATGGTGGACGGCGCGCCATTGGGCGTTGAATTCCGCCTAGTGAGCGCGACGGCGGTGCCGGAGATCGTGAAGGCCGATCTGGACAGCGTACCGCCGGGCAGCTGGCTGTTGCAGCATGTCCCCTGGACGGAGGCGGAGACGCGGATTTCCGCCGTGGCCGCATTGGCGGACGAGGCGCGCTGGCTGGGCGTGCCGGCCGGATCACCCTGCCTCTGCGTCGAGCGCCGCACCTGGCGCGGGACGGAACGCGTCACCTATGTGCGGCAGCTTTTCCTGGGCGATGCCTATGATATGGTCGCGCGTTTCGGACCGGGCGCTTCCGCGCGATAGAGGCTGTCCCGGTGTGTTTCGTCAAAAAGGGCGCCGCGAACGGCGCCCTTTCGCTTATTTCTTCCCACCTTCGGGATAGAGGGTGTTGAACAGCAGCTTATAGGCTCCATGCGACTGGCCGCGCCATTGCGGGCGGAAGCCGTAGAGGTAGATTTTCCCCTTGCCATATTCCACCTCCAGCGCGGCGGCCTTGCCCTGGATCGCTTCGGGATGGAGCAGCACGCCGCTGCGCAGCGGATTGCCGGTGGGGGCGTAGGATGCCAGCACCTCGCCCTTGAAGCCGGGCTTGGGCGCGAAGGCGGGACCGCGCTCGAACATCACGATCGGATCGGCGGGCATCCCCGCGCTGACGCGGGTGCCGGGCTTGAGGTCGATCTGCAACAGCGCGCCGGAGCAGAAGAACTGCTCGCTCTTTGCATCCTTGAGGATGTTGATCACCGGCAGGCCGAACAGATCGATGATCGCGTCCGACGCATTGTTGAGCGCGACCAGCGTGCCGCCATTGCTGACGAAGCTCTTCAGCTTTTCCGCGCCGTCGGTGCCGATGCCGCCATAATAGGGCGCGGGCATCTGGTTCGGGCTGAACCCGTCCATCAGCGATGCGAGCGGGCCTTTATATTGGGACTCGAAATTGGCCGGCGGCGTGGTGTCGCTGGGACGCGATTTCGACGGCGCGGTCAGGTCGGGAATGACGATCGTGTCATATTTTCCCGAAAGCCCGGCCTTGACGTCCGCATTATAGAGGCTCTTGGGCGCGAAACTATATTGCTCCAGCAGCCAGCGGGTCCAGCCTTCGTCAATGTTCGACCCCCAGGGGCGATAGAGGCCGACGCGGCCCTTATGCACTGCTTCGCCCACTGGCTCGTCGGCCGATGCAGTGACCGCGACGCTGTGGTCTGACGCGATCTTGCCCATGGCGGCCGCCGACAGGCCGGTGATGGCGATGGCGTCCTGCGGCGCGGTGCCGGGATACAGCGCCGCGTTGGTCCACACCGCCTTGCCCCCGGCGGCGAGCGCCGCGTTCAGCACGCGGTAGCTGTTGTTGACGCGGCGGTCGACGAGATAGGTGCTGCCCGACCCGTTGATCCCGCCGGCGGGCGGGGCAGCGGCCGCGACCTTCTGCATGGCGGCGCGCGCCGCGCCGTCGATCGGCTGGTCGATCCGGTCCACATGCACGCCCATCTGCATGGGCAGCGTCCACCCGGTCACGTCATAGGGCAGGTCGGCGGGCTGGCCGTCGCCGTTCAGGACCGCGTCGGGATATTTCTGCTTCTCGAACAATTCCCGGGCGAGGCCCGCGAAGGGCTGGTCCATCGGGATCACCCAGCTTCCGGCCGCATAATTCCGGCCCCCGATGCTGGTCGGCTGGTCGATCCGCATCACGTCCAGCCCATGGGCGATCATGAGCTGCGCCAGCGATGCGGCTTCGGGCAGGTCGGCCTGGCTCGCGGGGATGACATAGGCGGCCGGGCCGTCCTTCGCCGCCGCGGCGATCATGTCGCGGCCCGCCTGATAGCGGTTGTAGAGCAGCGTCTGGCGATACTTCTGCGCCGTCTCCAGCACCGACATGGACGCCGTCATCATATAGTCGACGGAATCCTTCAGGCGCCATTCCCCGCCCCGCCAGGGGTTGGGATACATGATCTGCGCCTTCAGGTCCTGCATCGGCTTGGGAAAGTCCTCGACCTTGTAGGTCTTGGGCGTCGCGCTGTCATGCGCGGTCTCGGTGAAGAAGGAGATCGTGTTGCGGAAGACATGGATATAGTCGAGGAAACCCGCATACCAATTGTCGAAGCGCGCCTGCGCGATGGCGCCCGGCTTCTGTTCGGTTTCCATCCGCGCCATGATGTTGGTGCCGATGGTGTTGGTCCATATCCGCATATAGGGGCTGATATTGGACGACACCGGATCGGCGAAAGGCGGCACCCAGATGCGCGCGGGGAAAGGCGCGACCTGATGCTGGCTATACCAGATGACCGGGGCATAATCCTGCTCGGTCGCGTTGACGACCTGACTTTCCTTCATGTTCAGCATATAGCCGTCACGATTATTGTCGTGGCCGACATATTCCTGATAGAGCCAGGGCGTACGGCTGGTTTCCCACCGGGTGCCGCGCTGCTTGCGATACCAGTCGACGACCATGTCCTGCCCGTCGGGGTTCAACGTCGGCCAGAGGACGAGGATGACGTTCTTGAGGATCGCGTCGACCTCGTCGTCATTCTTCGCCGACAGCAGCCTATGGGCAAGGGCCAGCGGCAGTTGATGGTCGGACACTTCGCTGGCGTGCATGCCGCCGTCGATATGGACGATGACCGGGCTGTCCTTGGCCAGCTTGCGCGCTTCCTCGTCGGTAAGGCCGCGGGCGTCGCCCAGCCGCTTCGAGATCGCCTTATATTTATCGAAATTGGCGATGTTCTGCGGCGAGGAGATCACGGCATAGACCATCGTCCGGCCATGCGTGGTCTTGCCCGTCTCGAACAGCTTGATCCGGTCCGACGCCTTGGCCAGAGCCTGGAAATAGCGGATCGAATCCTCATAATTGGCGAGATAATAATCCTCGCCCACATCATGGCCCAGCACCGCCTTGGGCGTGGGGACGTCGGCCAGCGCCGGGGCGGCAAGGCCCATCGCCGACGCGGCCAGCAGGATGCTTGTCACTTTTCTCATGGTGGTCATGTCGCTGTTTCTCCGGAGGCGATCAGAAGTGGCGGCGCAGGTTGACGCCCACGGTCCGCGGCGCGGCCGACGTTGCCGAATAGCTGTTCGGGGTGGAAGACATCGACGCGCGGTTGATCGCGACGCTGTCGAAGATGTTGTTCACGAACAGATAGACGCCCGTGTCGCTTTCCGGCAACTCGAAACCGACGCGCAGATTGGCGAGCGCATAATCTTCCATCTTCACGCGATAGATGTTGGTCGCCCGGAACTCCGAATAGGAGGCGCCGACATAGTTGACGTCCCCGCGCGCGAAGAAATCGACCGAACTGCTGACCGGCATACGATATTCCACGCCGAAGGACCCGCTGAAATGCGGGATATAGGGAATGCGGTCCCCCGCGCGCCCGGCGGCCACGACGGAATCATTGACCTGATCCTCGGTCAGCTTGGCATCCAGATAATTGCCCGCCAGGTTCAGCGTCAGCCCCTCGGCCGGACGGAGGAAGGCTTCGGCCTCCAGCCCCCGGATGCGTGCGGCGCCCGCGTTGGACAGGAAGGAGAAGGCGCCGTTGGTAGTGCGGCCGCTCACCTGCATATTGTCCCAATCGATTTGGAAGGCGGCGAGGTTCAGCGTCAGCTTGCGGCCCAGCAGGCTGAGCTTGGTGCCAACCTCATAATTCCACAGCTTGTCCGATTCATAAGGGGTCAGGTCCGCCGACAGGCCGATCACCTGGTTCGCGCCGCCCGGACGGAAACCTTGCGATGCCGTCGCATAGAACAGCATGTCGGCATTGGCCTGCCAGGATGCGTTGAACTTGAGCAGCGTGCCGTTCTCGGAGGAATCGACGGTGTTGAGCGGCCGCACCGGCGCGCCGATCAGCGTCCAGCCGATATCGGTGAAGCCCGACACGGTCTTGCTATAGTCGAAATAGCGGATGCCCGCGGTCAGGCTGAGCGCCGGGGTGACATGATAGGTGCCCTCACCGAAGACCGCGACCTGTTTCAGCTTGTCGAAGATTTCGCGGCGGTAGAAGATTTCGACCGGCATGATGATCTCGCCGCTTGCCTTGTCGGCACGGGCGTCCTCGGACGTCACGTCATTCTTGCGGTTCTGGTAGAAGCCGCCGATCGTCCAGTCGAAAGCCGACTCGCCGCTGGAACTCAGGCGCACTTCCTGCGTGAAGTCCTTGGTCGAACCGGGATAGTAGATCGCCGCCGGGCTGAGGCTGTCGATATAGCCATAATAGCCGGTCAGTTGGCCCGACGAACAGGGGCTGTTCGCATCGCCGTTCACATAGGCGGCGCAACGCGCCTCCGTCCGGTAGGTGCCGATATAATAGCTGTCGTCGGCGGCATAGGCGGACTTGCGGTGCTGATAGCTGGAGATGGAAGTCAGCGTGGCGCCGCCCATGTCCCAGGCGGCGGTCAGGCTGTAGAGTTGCGACTTGTCGGTATAGGGCAGGACGATCTGCGCGGCGGACTTGTAATCGCCCACGAGCGGGTTCCAGCTTGCCGACACCGCATCGGTGTTTTCGAAGGCGGCGGTCGCGTCGAGCGTGAAATTCGGAGCCGGGGTGAAGCGCAGCATCAGCCGGCCGCCGGTCGCGGTATAATCGTTCACATTCTTGCGGCCAAGGAAGCTGTTGTCGACATAGCCGTTGCTGTCGCGGCGATAGAGTATGGCGCGGGCGGCCAGCAGGTCCGGCACCAGCGGGACATTGACCATGCCGTTGACGAAATAGCCGAAGCCGCCGCCCTTGGTGGTCTGCATCTGGCCTTCGACCTTGCCTTCATAATCCTGGCTCGGCTTGTTGAAGATGACGCGGATCGCGCCGCCCATGGAACTGGCGCCGTAAAGCGTGCCCTGCGGCCCGCGCAGCACCTCGATCCGGTTGACGTCGAACAGGGTGAAATCGGCCGTGCGGCCCGCCGCGTCGCTCGAAACGCCGACCGATCCGGTGACGGGCGTGTCGTCATAATAGACGCCCACCGTCGCTTCGCCCGACGCCTGCACGCCGCGCAGGCTGACGCGGCGCTGGCCGGGGCCGTTGTCCTGGATGCGCAGCGCGGGCACGAACTTGGCATAGTCGGCGATGTTGGTGACGCCCGCATTGGTCAGCGTCTCGCCGGTCAGCGCCGTGATCGCCATCGGTGTCGTCTGGAGCGTGGTGTCCCGCCGCAATGCCGTGACGACGATGTCGGACCCGCCATCGGCAGGGGCAGCGGCAGGCGGCTGGGAAGTCTGGGCATGGGCCGGCATGGCGGCGCCGGCGGTAAGCAGGAAAAAGGTGGAGGCGATTTCGCAGCGCAAACGGGTGCGGCGAAGCAGTCGGCTGTTGTACATGAATTTCCCCTTTTTTGCTATTTGCAGAGGCGGCTTCTAACGGCCGTTCCCAACAGTTGCGAATCGCATGATGCACCGCAATTAATGTCTATACAAGAAATTTTATTGCCCATTTATTGTGCATTGCGAAATTAGCAGTGCCTAATTTTTAGGCGGACCTTTGGACAACTGCTTGCAGGGGCGCAGCAGTCGATGGGACGAGGCTGATCTCCCCTTTGATCCTTCCGTTACGGTAGATTCGTGGCGCGCCGCTCCGGCCGGGGCGGCTCATGTACGTCGTGAAACGCGCCGGAAAGATCCGAAAGGCGAGGGAATAATCCAGAATCCTAAAGCGTATATTCGCTTATGGTTGAGAATTACCCCCATGCATCTCCTGTTGTGAACGCCCGAGAGACGTTCCTTGGGAGCCACGAAAACGTCCCCCCGTCTGCTCAGGCGGCGCCCTGCAAGCGCGAGGCAATTCCACTTGACAGGGTTATCGCCGTCGTCGGTTGCGACGGCGCCGGCAAATCCACGCTGACCGCCGATTTACATGCCCATTTGCAAGATCAATGCCCGACGCAATTCCTGTATCTGGGCCAGGATTCCGGAAATATTCTGCGGAGTATCCTGGGCCTGCCGCTGATCGGCCCGGCAATCGGACGCTATCTGGTGCACAGGAGTCAGCGTGCCCATGGCGATAAGGACAAATCGGCCGCGCCCGATGCAATCACCGCCCTCGCCATCCACCTCCTGTCCCGATGGCGACGCCATAAATTCCGACGAATGCTGGCCCTGAACCACCGGGGCATCGTCGTGATCGCCGACCGCTATCCCCAGGCCGAAGCGCCGGGCTTCTATTTCGACGGTCCCGGCCTTGCGGCGAGCGATGCCGGGACGGCGTTTATCCGATGGCTCGCCGCGCGGGAGCGGCGTCTTTACGAGGATATGGCGCGTTATGTGCCGGCATTGCTCATCCGGCTCAACGTCGATGCCGGGACGGCCCATGCGCGCAAACCCGACCACAAATTTGCGATGTTGCGAGACAAGGTGAGAGTCATTCCCACGCTCGCCTTCAATGGCGCGCGGATTGTCGATCTGGATGGCAATGCGCCCTACGCCGAGGTTTTGCGGGCGGCCTTGGCTGCGGTGCGCGAAATCCAAAGGCCGAGCGGCGACTTCGCCGCTCCCGGCTGACGCAAAGGTTCTCAACCCGTTCGAAGGCGACCGCATGGAACGACAGTCAGCTTCCTCATGCGATCGCCGCATTCAACCCGATTTGGCGCACTTCAGCCGTGCGCGGAGACGTATGATGTGGATCAACCAACCGAATGCGACATTCGAGCGCATCGAGCCGAATCCTCCGGATGCCTTCACCCCGGCGCAGAGCGCGGCCGGCCAATCGATCCACCTTCCCGGCGTAGTGGCCGTCGTGGGCTGCGATGGTTCCGGCAAGACGCGGCTCGTGAAGGATCTGGTCGCCGCCTTGCGACAGGAGCGGCCGGCCGAACGCCGTTATATGGGTTTGATCTCCGGTGAGACAGGCGACAAGATCAAGCGACTGCCGTTCATCGGAGTGGCCCTCGAACATTATCTCGCGGCCAAGGTCCGGCGGGCGCAGGATATGAAGAAGAAAGTTCCCGGCCCCTTCACGGCAACCATAATGTATCTGTTTTCCCTATGGCGCGTCCGGCAGTTGCGCCGCCTGAGAAGGCGGGCCCAAAGCGGTGTGCTGATCATTGCCGAACGCTATCCCCAGGCGGAAATAGCCGGTTTCCATTATGACGGGCCGGGAATCGCCGTCGAGCGCAGCAACAACCGGCTCGTGCGCAAGCTCGCGCAGCGCGAGCAGAAGATATACGATCGCATGGCGGAGCACAGGCCCGCCCTGATCATCCGTTTGGCGATAGACGCGGACACGGCCTACAGCCGCAAATCGGATCATCCCATCGCCGAACTGCGTGACAAGACGGAGAATATGCCGCGGATAAAATATAACGGTTCCAGAATATTCGAGATAGACGCAACGCTTCCTTACGATGCGGTTCTGGCAACGGCATTGAGCGCGGTCGGCAGGGTGGCCAGAGCGATTTGACCATTGGGTCGCACCGGCAACGTCCGTCGCTCTTTTCCTATCTCAGGAGGCGTTCATCAGGAGCGCCCCCAAGGATTTTCGATCAACAATTTTAGGTCCATCAATGCATCCTTCCCCGTTTCCTCCCATGATCGCCATTGTCGGCTGCGACGGATCGGGGAAGTCCACCATGACGCAAGTGCTGCATGACTGGCTGGCGGAATTCCAGCCGACCGTCATTTGCCACCTTGGCAAGCAAAGCGGCAATATCGGCCGGGCGCTCGCCCGGATGCCGCTTTTCGGCGCCCGGCTGGAGCGCTTGATCTACAGGAAAGCGAAGGCTGCCCAGACCGAGCGGGGGCCGGGCCTTGCAACGGCCATCGGGATCTATGCCTTCACCGTGCGGCGGGAGCGCCGGTTTCGGCGCATGATGAAGCTGCGGCGGGCGGGTAATCTGATCATCGCGGACCGCTTTCCCCAGATCGAGGTGCCAGGCCCGATGGATGGGGTGGGACTCGGCAATGCCCGGCCGACCGGGCTGATCGGCTGGCTGGCCCGCAGGGAAAGGCGCAAGTTCGACGTCATGGTGGCCCATCGGCCCGATCTGGTGATCCGCCTCAATGTCAGCCTGCCGGTGGCCCAGGCGCGCAAACCCGATCATCGTCCCACCTCGCTCGCCCGCAAGATCGACGATCTTTCCCGCCTGACCTTTCAGGGCGCGCCGATCGTCGAACTCGACGCGGACGAACCGCTCCAGAAGGTTGAGGCCAAGGCAAAAGCGGTGATCGCGAAACTGCTGGAGAGCCAATATGGCAGGACAGTCCCTGTAGATTCCCCATCCCGATGAAACACTGGTTTTCCGACGGCGCCTTCCGCGCCATTCTCCGCAATGCCGCCTATCTGGGATCGGGCAAGCTTGGCGGCGCCCTGCTGAGCCTGGTCGCGCTGGCTTGCGCCGGGCACGCGCTTTCCCCGGCCCTGTTCGGAACATTGGCGGTGGTGCAGGCCTATGCCAGCGGCGTCAGCGCGCTGGTCAAGTTCCAGACGTGGCAGTTCATCGTCCGCTTCGGCGCGCCGGCCCTTGTCCGCAACGATGTCGATCGGTTCCGCGACGCCACGCGCTTTTCCTTCGGCCTCGATCTGGCGAGTGGCGCGGTCGGTCTGGTCGCCGGCATGGCGTTGCTACCGTTCCTCGCCCAATGGGTCGGGATAGACGACGGGGATCTCACTCTGGCGCTGCTCTATTGCACGCTCATTCCGATCATGACCGCGGCGACGCCGACAGGCATTTTGCGCACGCTCGACAGGTTCGACCATATTGCCGTTCAGCAGCTCGTCACCCCATTGCTGACTGCCATGGGAAGCATCATTTCCTATGTCGGCGGTCTGGGATTCGCAGGCTTCGTGATCACCTGGTATGTCGCCGAACTCGTGGGCGACCTGCTGCTCTGGTTCTTCGCGGCCCGGGAGCTGAAGCGCCGGGAGATACCACATGCGCTCCGCCCGGGCCTCCTTGCCCCCGCGCGGCGGATCAAGGGGGCATGGGACTTTGTCTGGACGACGAACATCGCCCATTCGATCTGGTCGGCCTGGGGTCCGCTCAGCAATGTCGTCGTCGGGGGGATGCTGGGGCCGGCCGCTGCCGGGCTGTTCAGGATCGCGTCGACCTTCTTCGAATCCGCAGGCAAGCCGGCGAATTTCCTCGAAAAGAGCTTCTATCCGGAGATCATGCGGCTCGATCCGGCCAGCAAACAACCCTGGCAGCTCGCCATTCGCTCCGGATTGCTCGCCGGCGGCATGGGTCTTTTGATGTGCCTGGTGGTGATGATCGGAGGCGAGCCGCTGATTTCGCTGGTCTTTGGCAAACGCTATCTGGGCGCCTTCGACCTGTTGCAGATCATGGCGGTATCGCTGGTGGTTTCGACGGCGAGCTTCCCGCTGGAATCCCTGCTCTATATGGCGGGCCGTCAACGGGCCGCGCTGGTCGCGGAAGGCCTTGCCGCGCTGGGCTATGGGATCATCCTTGTCGCCCTGATCCATGGACTGGGACTGGCGGGGGCGGGCATCGCCTATGTCGGCGGCATGTGCATGAAAGCCCTGTTCACGCTGATCCCGACTCTGACGGTCTATCGCAGGCGGGCGTCGCTCTCCCACCATGGCGAGGCGGCGGCGGCATGACGGCCCGAAGCGATCCCGCATGGGAGACATTCCCGCCCGAGACGCTCCATGCCCTTTTCGAAGCCGTGGAGATCGACGATGTGGTCGATCCCGATGTCGGCCTGCCCGATCCGATCGACCTGCATTGTTCGCGGGAGGAGATGGGGCGCTGCTTCGCGCTGTGCCTGGCCTTCTGGAGCGAAGGCGTCCGCAGGAACGATCTGTTGCGATTGGTGAGCACGCTCCTGCGCAAAGGCGATCTCTCCCCTGCCGAGCGCCTGCAATACAAGCATATTCGCGCGAAATATAAACATCTCCGTTTCGCGCTGGTGCTTTACGACGCGCGCCATCGGGTGCCCCCGCTGTTCAGCCTTACCGTTGCGATCATGGGCCACTTGCAAGATGCGTTCCGCAATGGCCGCCGCGGCGCGGTGACAGGCTATGCCCTGCTGTTGCGCGCGCTGCTCGCAAGGCCCTTCTGGGCCATGGTCAAACGCAGAGCGCGCGCCATCCGCCTCGACACCGCCGATGGCTTCCTGGCTTATCGCAAGGCGGAAATTCGCCGCCTGGCGAAGGCGCTGGAGCAGGAAAGGCTGACGGGCCATGAATTTCACACGATGCGAAAGATCGTGAGCCGCCATGTGTCCTTCTATGACACGCTTCGTTCGCTTCGGCCCAGCGAGCACCATTATAAAATGTCTCGCTATCTGAGCGCCATCAACGGCCTGATGGGAAGCCGGCATGACGACATGATCGAACAGGCGGTATCGGGACAGCGGGCCTATCGAACGGCGGCCCCGCTGGACGCGGACATATGGCGGAGAGTGGAAGGGCTGGTCGCACGCTATCCGCTGGGAACGCCGCAATCCCTTCCATCATCGAAAAGCGACGGCCGGTGATCCGGACGGACCTATGGCGCGTGGGCGTCGTCAAGGCGCCGATGGCCGCCATCATCGCCGCCGGGTCGCTGGACGGTTTCGAGATGCTATGGCTGCCGGCGGAAGGGCCGCTCCGGTTCATGGCCGACCCCTTCGGTCTGTGGAAGGATGGCCTGCTCCATATATTTGTCGAAACCTACGATTACCGTACCCGCCACGGCGCGATCGATGTCCTGATCCTCGACGAAAAGCTGAATCTTCTCGCGCGGGAGCCTGCATTGCGGGAACCTTGGCACCTGTCCTATCCGTTCGTCTTCGAAGCGGACGGAGCCATATGGTTGCTGCCCGAAGCCTATAAATCGGGCCGCCTGACGCTTTATCGCGCCACCGAATTTCCCTGGCGCTGGGAAGCGGAGGAGCGGTTCGTCTTCCCGGAGGCGGCGATAGACGCAACGCCCGTCCGCACCGCGAGCGGTTGGCGGATGTTCTACACGCCGCCCGGCCCCAAGCCGTGGCGGACAAGCGCGTTGAAACTCGCTCGGGCAGACTGTTTGTTCGGGCCTTGGAAAGTATCGGAAGAAGCCCCGATCCTGCTCGATCGAGGCGGCGCACGAATGGGAGGGACGCCGCTCCGGCAGGATGACAGGCTGCTTCTGCCGACACAGGATTGCCGCAAGACCTATGGCGGGGCGATCGCGATCCGCGAGATGCGCGACGCTGGCGATCCGGCGCCCCAGATCGCGGCCGGCCCTCATATCGCCGCGCCTTGCACCTTTCATCCCTATGTCGACGGCTTGCACACAATGTCGGCGGCGGGTCCGGTCACGCTTGTGGACGCCAAGCGGACGGTTCGTTCCTTTCGCCATCTCGGGATCAAGATCGCCCGAGCTTTCTAACCGGCCGCGACGATTTCCTCGACCCGGCGAATGACCGCCAGACCCGCCTGCTCGAAAGCGGCCTTGCCATAGGTCCGCCCGATATAGCGTTTCCCGGCCTCGCCCATGCTGGCGAGCCGTTCGGGCTGGGCCATCAGCGCTTCGATGGCGGCGGCGCAGGATGGCACCACATTGCCCTCCAGCAACAGGCCGCCCCCGCTGGCGCAAACGCTCTCCCGCAATTCTCCCACGGGCGTGACGAGTACCGGCAATCCGGCCGACATGGCCTCATGCGCGGCCAGGCACATGCCTTCATAGCGCGATGGCTGCACATATAGGTGCCAGGATTGGAGCCAGGGGCGCACGTCCGAAGCCGCGCCGGGCAGGTCCACCATCGGCCGAAGGTCATGGCGGGCGACCAGCCCTTCCAGCCTGGTGCGCTCCGGGCCGTCCCCCACGATCGTCAGGTGGACCCGTTTCGAGAGATCGGGACGCGACTGCCGCAAGCGCGCCATCGCCTCGACAAGCAGGTCGTAATTCTTCACCGGATGGAGACGGCCGATGCTTCCGATCCGCAGGACTTCCCGTCCATCCCATGGTTCCGGCGGCTGTTCGAACGTCAGTTGCTCGAACAACGGCCATGTCATGACCTTATCGTCCGCCATGCCGAGCTTGCCGGTGAGGAAATCGGCCACGGACGGGGAGTCCGCCACCCATAAGCGGCTCAGGCGCCGCGTAAGGCGCGTATGCAGACGGATGCTGGCGCTATGTTTCCAGCCGACCACCGGTATGCCCAGCATCGCGCCTGTGACCATTCCGACCAGCCCCGCCGCGCTCAGCGACGTCCAGATCACATCGGGCCGCGCGTGCCGGATGAGGCGTGTGAAAGCCCGGATCGTCGCCGTTTTGCTCCGGCGCCTGTCGAACAGCAGGCGATACGGAATCCCTGCTTCATCCAGCAGCCGGGCGGCCGTCATGTCGCGCGGCTCACATGCCGTCACTTCAACCTCGTGACCGGCCTTGCGCATGACCGCGACGATGCGGGGAACCGCCGCTTCGGCGCCGCCGCTTTCAAGGCTGGTAATCAGATAATGAATCTTCATCCTGCGGGCCTGACGGGATTGTCGAACATGATCAGCCCGAAGATTGGCTGCTGAATTTCGGCCTTCTGCCGCTTCCTTGTCGCGGCGACAGGATCAGGCGCGCGGCAACAGCGGCGATCAGAAACGGGACGACGAAAAGCGCGGCGCCCACTGCCAGCATCCGCCATCCGCTCAACATTTCAAGAGGAAGGCTGGCGCCTGCAAGATAGCCGGGCGCGAGCATCGCCGGAATCCACAGGACCGCCGAGAGTATATTGGCCATCTGAAAGCTGCGCTGGCCCATCTGCATGACGCCGGCCACCAGCGGGATTGTCGCTCGCACGGGGCCGAAGAAACGGCCGAGGAACACCGAAATGAAGCCGTAGCGCCGAAAGAACAGGCGCGCGCGGGCAATCGAGGGGCGATGATTGCGCAGCGGCCAACGCCGGTAGATCGAAGGACCGATCCAGCGGCCCATCAGATAGGAAACCCAATCGCCCAGCGCCGCGCCGGCGATTGCCCAGAGCAGCACCGGCGCGGGATCGAGCACGCCCGTCGCGATCAGACCGCCGACTGCGATCATCAGCGCCACGGCAGGCACGAACATACCGATGACGATCAGCGACTCCATAAAGGCCAGCAGTCCGATGACAGGGGCCGCGATTCCGGCATTCGTCGTGATCAGCGCGAGAAGATGTGCCGTCATCGCATCGATGGAGGTCATGTTCTCCAGGAGTCCGCGAGCGCATCGGCCGTAGCGTCGATCTGCTCGGGCTCCCCCTCCCCTGTCAATGCGTAGGAAAAGTCGCCCCTGCGCCAATAGGCGACCGATTGCTTGCCGTCGCGCACCGCATCGGGCGCCCGGGGCGCTGAAGAACGCTCACGAATGGCAAGAATGGAAAGGTGGAGGCCTTCCGTCGTTTGCACTGCAATCAACATCGCCGGTCCTGCCGCGGCGTCGAGCAGTTCGACATCGGTTACCCGCCAATCCGACGGCAATCGCGGCACAGCGATGCGCGACGCCAGAAACAAGGCGTGGGCCCGGTCGGAAATGGGCTGGTTCGCTGCGATGTTTACACGATCGACAAGCGTCCGATGCGATTGGGCGGCCAGACTGACATAGGCCGGGGGCGCGCTATCGGGTCCAAGCATTGTCACGGTCGTCAGCGCCATGACGATCACCGCGGCAAGACCCAGAGCCGGGCGACGCCAGAAGGAGCGGCTTTCCTTCCGGATCTTCTCAAGGGCATCCGCGAGCGAGCGGGAAGGAGCGACATCTGATCCCATCAGCAACCGCAAGGCGCTGCGGTTACGGAAATCGGCCATCACTTTCGCGGCCAAGTCTGGATTGCGCGAAAGATGATCTTCCACGGCCAGACGACGCGCCAGATCAAGCTCGCCATCGATATAGGTTTCGATCTCTATATCATCGACTATGTCAGCCGCCATCCTGCCCTCCCACGATTTTCAACCTGTCTGGATCGCGTGCGTCTCCAGCATGATTGGGAGATCGCAAAGCAGCCCGCGCGCGGCTGAGTCGTGACATGACTGTGCCGACGGGAACGTCCAGAATGGCAGCGGCTTCCTGATAGCTTTGTCCTTCGACCGCGACCAAATGAAGGACCGCACGATGATGGTCCGGCAATGCCGCAAAAGCGCGGGCCACCTCTTGCAGGCAGGCCGCATGTTCCTGGTCAGGCTCCAGCCGATCGATCAGCGTTTGAGCAAAACGGATGTCCCGCCTCGCCTCGGCCTGCTCCCGGCGGCGAACCGAAATGAAGATATTATGCACGATGGACAGCAACCATCGCTTTGGCGAACCGTCCGGCCGAAAGGCGTGGCGTTTTTCCAGAGCCTTGAGAAGCGCGTCCTGAACGACATCGTCCGCCACATTGTCATCGCGCGCAAGCGAGCGGGCATAACGCCGCATGAACGCCATTTCTTCCACTATATCGGTCGGCTGGAGGTAAGGCATATTCGTACTTACGCCTCGGAGAGGATTGTTATTCCCTTGTCGAACCGGACAACTCTTTTGAGGCGTATGTCATGGGCTTCAATGCCGATGTGCCTCGACGGCATCGCGCATCATCTTCCGAAGGCGCTGCACGGCGGATAAATCCTGTTAGTCGGCCAAGACGACGACGCTTCCCTCAACGCCCGATCACCCCGGAAGGTGTAGGTAACATCGGTCATCGCTCCGCCTCATCTGCGGCTGTTCCGTTATCGAATGTAACATATCGATTCACATTGGCCACAAGTTCGGGCTTCGATCACCAAGCGCGTTAGAAGCTTTCCATGATGATCGACCGGACATTGGCCACATGGTCGCGGGCAGCGGCCTCCGCCGCTTCCGCATATCCTGCGTTCACCGCTTCAAAAATGGCGCGATAATCGGAAAGGCGGACTTCGCGCAATTTGCGAGTTTGGTGCTGAGAATAGATGATGTGCATCCCGATAGCTGGAAAGAGGCGCTGAAGCTCACGATTCTGCGCGATCGCCAGCAGAGCACGATAGAAATGGCGGCGCGCACGGCTGAAAGCGATCACGTCATGGCTGTTGTGCGCATCTTCCAGTCCGGTCATTGCGATTGCCAGTTCAGGGGCTTGCACGGCGCCCGGCATATGTCGGGCGGCGTATCGAGCAAGAAGGCCCGTCATGACGTCAGCCACATCCAGCACCTCCAGGGTTTCGGCAAGATCAAGCTTCCGCACCATGCTAGACCGATTGGGCGTAAGGTCTACCACCCCTCTTCCCGCCAGTTGCTGCATGGCTTCGCGCACCGCATTGCGCCCGACACCGAACTGGATCGCCAGATCGGTTTCAACAAGGCGCTGGCCGGGGACGATCCGGCCCTGTTCAAGATCTGCCATCAAACCGAGATAGACTTTCCGCCTGGCGCCGAGCGCACCCTCAGAAAACTGCTTTTCCACTTCGCCGCTCATTTCAGCCGCCTTGATTGTTCTACAATAATGTACCATGCTATTACTCTACGATCGGGAGAGCAAACATGGCAACAGACGCCTGGAGCCTGGAAGGGAAACGCGCCCTAGTTACCGGCGCGTCTGGCGGGCTAGGCGCGCATTTCGCGGCCATCCTGGGTTATGCGGGCGCGAGCGTCCTCATTGCAGCCCGTCGCGAGGAGGCTCTGGAGACGCTCGCGAACGACCTTCGCACCGAAGGGGTGAAGGTCCAGACGCTCCCCCTGGACATTACCGATAGCGCCCGGGTGATCGAAGCGATAGGCGCGGTCGACCCGATCGACATACTTGTCAACAATGCGGGCATCGTTCGCTCCAACCCTGCGCTGTCGCAGACGGAGGAAGATTGGGACGCCGTCATCGACACCAATTTGAAGGGGATGTTCATCACCGCGCAGGCGGCCGCCAACCGCATGAAAACCAGCGGCAAGGGCGGCTCCATCATCAATGTCGCGTCGATCCTGGGGCTGAGGCAGGCAGGTGGTGTCCTGCCCTACGCCGTGTCGAAGGCAGGCGTGATCCAGATGACCAAGTCCCTTGCGCTGGAAGTCGCGCGTCATGGCATCCGGGTCAACGCTCTCGCGCCGGGTTATCTGGCGACCGATCTCAACCGGGAATTTTTCGAATCGCCCCCCGGACAGGCGATGATCGGTCGAATCCCCATGCGTCGACTTGGCAATCTGGAGGATCTCGACGGCCCATTGCTGCTGCTCGCCTCCGAAGCATCACGCTATATGAATGGCTCAACCATCGTCGTGGATGGCGGCCATCTCGTCAGCACACTTTAGGAGCCAATCCGATGGTCCAGAAAATCTATGACAATGCACTGCTGGCGCTCGATGGCCTGCTCTTTGACGGCATGGTTATCGCTGCGGGCGGCTTTGGTCTGTGCGGTATTCCGGAAACGCTGATCGACGCCATCGTCGAGAGCGGCGTGACAGGGATCACCGCTATTTCCAACAATGCTGGCGTGGACGATTTTGGCCTGGGCAAGCTACTGAAAACCAGGCAAATTCGTAAGATGATCTCTAGCTATGTCGGCGAGAACAAGGAATTTGAGCGGCAATATCTGTCGGGAGAACTGGAGATCGAATTCTGCCCGCAGGGGACGCTAGCCGAACGGATGCGCGCCGGCGGAGCGGGCATAGCAGGCTTCTACACCCGCACTGGGGTCGGCACGATGATCGCGGAAGGTAAGGAGACCAAATTATTTAATGGCGAAACCTACGTGCTGGAGACTGGTCTGGTCGCTGACCTCGCCATCGTCAAGGCCTGGAAAGGCGACCCCTATGGCAACCTCATCTTCCGCAAATCGGCACGCAACTTCAACCCAATGGCGGCGACATGCGGCAAGGTCACGGTTGCAGAGGTGGAGACGATCGTCGAGCCTGGGGCTTTCGATCCTGACCATGTGCATAGTCCGGGCGTGTTCGTCCAACGGCTGCTCCTCGCCACCCATAATGAAAAGCGCATCGAGCAGCGCACAATAAGGCAGGAGGCCGCCTGAAATGCCCTGGACTCGTGATGATATGGCGGCGCTTGCCGCGCAGGAATTGCTGGACGGCTTCTACGTCAATCTGGGTATCGGCATTCCGACATTGGTTGCCAACCATATCGCGCCGGGTGTGGACGTGACACTCCAGTCGGAAAACGGAATGCTGGGCCTTGGTCCCTTCCCCACCGAAGCAGAGATCGACGCAGACATCATCAACGCGGGCAAGCAAACGATCACCGAACTCGATCGCACTAGCTACGTATCGTCGGCGGACAGTTTCGGTATGATCCGGGGCGGGCATATTCAGCTATCGGTGCTGGGTGCCATGGAAGTCGCCGAAAACGGTGATCTGGCCAACTGGATGGTGCCCGGCAAGATGGTGAAAGGTCCGGGCGGCGCGATGGACCTCGTCGCCGGGGTAGGTCGGATCATCGTGCTGATGGATCATGTCGACAAGGCGGGGACCGCGAAGTTTCGAAAAAGCTGCACTCTGCCCCTCACTGGCGCCAATGTGGTCGATATGATCATCACGAATCTTGCCATATTCCAGCGGCCTGATCGCCGTTCGCCATTCTTCCTGAAGGCAATTGCGCCAAATGTGCTCCCCGACGAGGTCCGGGCAAAAACCGAAGCTCATTATCTGGAAATGCCGGCGTGAGCGGCATTGGTAGCGAACCTGCGGCGGAAATCGCAGCCAAGGTCGAGGCATTCGTGCGCGACGTCGTGATCCCTTATGAGAAGGATCCCCGGATCCAAATCCATGGCCACGGCCCGCCCGAGGATCTGGTTGTCGAACTCAGAGCCAAGGCACGCGCGGCCGGCGTCCTGACTCCGCATATCCTGCCCGATGGCCGTCACCTTACACAGCGCGAAACCGCAATGGTGCTCAAGCCGTCCGGACTCTCGCCGCTTGGGCCGGTGGCGGTCAATACAATGGCCCCCGACGAGGGCAATATGTATCTGATCGGCAAGGTCGGTTCGCGGGAATTGAAGGAAAGATTCCTCCGACCTCTGGTGGCGGGCGAGGCGCGCTCCGCTTTCTTCATGACCGAGCCGGCCGCCGATGGCGGCGCGGGGTCTGACCCATCCATGATGCAGACGAGTTGCGTACCTGACGGCGATCACTGGGTCATCAACGGACGCAAGGCATTCATCACCGGAGCGCAAGGCGCCAAGGTTGGCATCGTCATGGCGAAATCCGATGCGGGCGCGTGCATGTTCCTGGTCGATCTGCCCGATCCTGCTATCCGCATCGAGCGCGTGCTCGACACGATCGACAGTTCCATGCCTGGCGGCCATTCGGTAATCGCGATCGACAATCTGCGCGTGCCCCGCCACCAGATGCTTGGAGCATCCGGCGAAGGTTTCAAATATGCGCAGATCCGCCTTAGCCCCGCGAGGCTCTCGCATTGCATGCGCTGGCATGGTTCGGCAACGCGGGCGCACGAGATTGCTACCGCCTATGCCTGCAAGCGAACGGCTTTCGGCAAATTGCTCATCGATCATGAAGGGGTCGGCTTCATGCTGTCGGAGAATATGATCGAACTCAAACAGGCCGAATTGATGATCGACTGGTGCGCCGACATACTGGACAACGGGTCGCTGGGCACGGTGGAAAGCTCCATGGCCAAAGTCGCGGTCAGCGAGGCGCTGATGCGGGTCGCCGATCGCTGCGTGCAAATAATGGGCGGCACCGGCGTGTCAGGCGACACAATCGTCGAGCAGGTGTTCCGCGAGATCCGCGCATTCCGCATCTACGACGGCCCGACCGAGGTTCATAAATGGAGCCTCGCCAAGAAGATCAAGCGGGACTTTCTGAAAGCGCAGCCGACATGAGCGCAACGCCGGACGAGAATCTCGGCACCACATCAGTGCGCGAAGGCTATGCGTTTGACGAGGCGGCGCTTGCGGATTGGATGCGGGTCAATGTTCCAGGCTACGCAGACCCATTGACGGTCGAGCAGTTCAAGGGCGGCCAATCTAACCCGACGTACAAGCTGGTGACGCCCACTAAGGCCTATGTCCTTCGCCGCAAGCCACCGGGTCGATTGCTCAAGGGCGCTCATGCGGTCGAGCGCGAGGCGAAGGTCCTGATCGCTTTGGAGAAGGTGGGCTTCCCCGTAGCGCATGTCCATGGCCTGTGTGTCGACGAAAGCGTCATCGGCACCTGGTTCTACGTAATGGACATGGTGGAAGGCCGCATCTTTTGGGATGCGACCGTGCCGGGCGTTTCCAAGACGGAACGCGCCGCCATATTCGATGCGATGAACGCGTCCATAGCGCAACTCCATTTAGTCGATTACGAAGCAGTCGGCCTTGGCGATTATGGCCGGCCCGGCAATTATTTCGAAAGGCAGATCAGGCGCTGGTCGCAACAATATTTGGAGGATGCCGATGCTGGGCGCGATCCCAATATGGATCGGCTGATCGAATGGCTGCCAGGCAACATACCGGCGGATGACGATGACACGAGCATTATCCATGGCGATTTTCGCATCGATAATATGATCTTCCACCCGACCGAACCCAAGGTGCTGGCGGTGCTGGACTGGGAGCTGTCGACATTGGGGCATCCGGGCGCGGACTTTGCTTATAATGCGATGATGTATCGGATGCCGCCCCATATCGTGGCGGGCCTGGGCCATGCTGATATTGCCAATCTCGGCATTTGTAGCGAAGAAGACTATGTCGCTGCCTATTGCGTCCGCACCGGTCGCGCATCACTGCCCGGATACGAATTCTACCTTGCATTCAACTTCTTTCGCCTTGCTGCCATTTTCCATGGCATCAAAGGCCGCGTCAACCGCGGCACCGCCTCTTCTGCCCAAGCGCGGGAGCGGGTAAGGGTATTGCCGGAACTTATGGCATTGGCTTGGCGGCAAGCACAAAAGGCCGACAAATCAAAGTGACTCGGAACGTAACGCCAAACCTTCATCTCATCGCCCAAGAACATGCCGACTTCAGACCCGGTGCGCAAAAACCACGGATGTGGTGACGGCGAGCGCTGCGTTCGCGAGAATGATCGATCTTCGCCGGATCGTGGAAACATAGTGTACGGCTGCTCAACCGGCCGTATCGGAATCAACCCGATTTGAAATGATCCCGATAAGATGGATGCGGTCTTAGCACCTTTGCCGCTTTGGCGATGGTTTTATCGGCTCATCCACTGTTGGATCTGGCGAACTTTCCAAGAACGACTGTCGCATGACATGTTCAAAAGTGATCGCGAACCGCCGTCCGAGTTGTCGGCGCGACCGTTGGGAATCACCAGCGAAAACGGCAAGAGCCGCGGCAAACCACATGCCGATGATGACATGGGACACGTGATCAACCTCGATTCCCTTAAACAGCTTTCCCGATTCAGCAAGATCGGCCTGATACTTCAGCCCCGCCCGTAATAGCGGATCGTCGTCATGCTGCCGGTCAAGCAGGCTTCTCAGATAGAAGCGGACCAGTTCCGGGCTGTCTGCAGCAAAGCGTGCGAACGCTTCATAGGGATTCCCGCTATAGAGTTCGCCATTGGCGAAGAGTTCCACGAAGGCGTCGTCCAGATGATCGCGTACCGCATCGAGAAGCGCATCCCGGTTGGCGAAATGATGGTACATCGTGCCGCGGGTGCGCCCTGCCCGTGACGCAACAGCGTTCATGGAGACAGCATTGACTCCGCTTTCGCTCCAGATCGCGACGGCGGCGTTGATCAAATCACGAAATGTCGCATCGCCCCTCTTGCGACGCTGACGCACGGCAGGTTTCTGCCGCACTTTCCTGTATTCCGAATCCTGATGGTCCTTCAAAACCATTCACACCTAACCATCGCCTCAATGCTGGCAAACATGCTGCACATGCAGCGCAAGCCAGTCATAAGCTGCAAGCATTTCGCTAGCAGTGCGCGACTTCCCTTCCGTTGCCGTCATGGCATACAATCTGTATAATATCAAAGGTCTGCGGAATAATGAGCGCGCGCCTGCGTCCATAGAACATGATGAAGCCGCATACGGAATCGACACCGCACCGGAAGAGTTGAGGCAACGCTGAGAGCAGGTGCTCCCTCCCGCTATGCTCTGGAAGAAGCACAACAAAAAGGGGTGGCTCTTGCCACCCCTTCTTTTCGAACCTTTCGGCGCTCAGAAATGATAGCCTATCTGAATGCCATAGGTTCGCGGATCGCCATAGTGACCGGCAAACCAGTCGAGCGAGCGTCCGGTCAGGTTACCGCCCTGCACATATTTTTCGTTGCCCAGATTTCGCCCGTAAACGGCGATATCGAACCCGGTCTGGGCAATATTCTTCAGATCGATCCGCGCATTGACGATACCATAAGGTCTGGCGACCAGTTGCTGAAAACTTACCGCGCTGGAATGGTAATAATCGACATTAAGCACCAATTGCCCCACATTCCCCAGATCCGACGCATAACGGGCATTTCCCGTCCAGGTCCATTTGGGTGTGTTCTGGAAGGTTGCTTCATTGCCGCCAACGCTGGGGTCGTCGAACAAAGGAGGCAAGGACGTGTCCGTATATTTCGGATCGGTATAAGCCATTCCGCCCGTAAATTGCAGCCCGCGCGCCGGGGAAATCATCAAAGTCGCGTCGATACCCTGGATTCGTGCCGCGCCGCGATTGATCGTGAGCGCGGTATTGGTGGGATCGTTGGCCGAATTGCCGTCGCCGTCGAAGCCGACAGGCACAACGATGATCGCCTGGATGTTCTTGAAGATACCGCGGTAGGCCGATAGGTTGAACCGCCCGGAAACCGATCCAACGTCCCAGCTAGTTTTCAAACCGATCTCCCAGTCATTGATGAATTCGGGATCATAGGTCTGATGAGCAGTCAGCGTTCCGCCGAGCAACGGCGAATTGATACCGCCACCGCGATAGCCACGACGCTTGGTCAGGTAGAGGAACACATCCTTGTTCACACGCCAGTCGAGCCCAAACGTATAGGTCGGTTCTTTAGACTCAACCGAACTGCTAAAGCTGGTTGCATCTGATTGACACGCGCTTTTGCTTACCGGGACCAGCGCATCATTGGCGGTCGTCGGCGAAGTGGAGGAACATAGTTCCTGCTTATCGACCGTGTACCGCGCACCCATGTTGAACTTCAGCCCTTGAACCCATTGGGCCAGATCGATGGACAATGTGCCGAATACGGCCTTGCTGGTATCCGAATAATAATTATGCTGATCGAAATATCCCGGCGAAAACCCCGTGAAGGGGTTTTCATAGGCTGTCTGAATGACACCGAAATTACCGTCCGGATCCGATTTCAGATAGAAACCGCCGATGCGCCAGTCCAGCCGATCCTCGAACAGCGTGCCATAGACCTGGAGTTCTTCCGTGATCTGTCGCTTGGGTGCGAATTGGCGGACGGTGATCAGGCCCATTTCAGTGCCGTCGACATCCAAATAAACGTCAATCTTGCTATGGCGATAGCCGAAGATATTTTTAATTGTAGCCCCGCCAAGTTCGAGCGTGGTCGTGTTCGAGATACCCCAGTTCGTGACGCGTTCGAACGGGTCTTTAAGATCGGTATACTGGCGCCGCGGCCCAAGCTGCTTAGCGCGCTCCACAGCCAGATCGGCATCGCAACTCGGCGAGGTGCCGCAATTATAATAGGTGGCCAAGAACGGCGTGGTGGTGCCTGGCGCCGGTGACACCCGGTCGGTGGGCGTGGAGCTTGCACCGACATTGTCGGTCTTCACATAATCATACACTGTCAGGTTGGTCAGCCATTCGGTCGGCTCAAGCAGCAGGCTGGCGCGGAACGCGTCACTATGCTGATTGTCGAAGTCGGGACCCCCGCTCATATTCTTGGTATAGCCATCATGCCGCAACAATTGGCCGGCAAGGCGCAGAGCGACCTTGTCCTGAACGATAGGGACGTTCACCGCACCCTCCAGACGCCTGTCATCGTAGTTGCCGTAGGAGGCCGTAACATAGCCGCCAAATTCGTAGGTAGGCGACTGCGAATAGGTCAGGACGAGGCCACCCGTCGTGTTCCGTCCGAAAAAGGTTCCTTGGGGCCCTTTGAGAACCTGGGCGGAGCTCAGATCGAACGTAGGAATGTTGCTGCCGTCATTAGGCAGCGGCACCTCGTTGAAATAGGTAAGCACGGCCGGCAGGCCTGCGCCCGTCACTGCACGGGTCTGGCCCCGAATGGTCAAGTTGACGTTATAGGACGCACCGGACGACGTAAAGGTGACGCCGGGCGTCGCAAATGTGAGGTCGCGCGTATTAAGAATCGTCTTTTCGGCGATCGCCGCGCCCGAGAAAGCGGTAACGGACACTGGAACCGACTGAATATTTTCTTCGGAGCGTCGGGCGGTGACAACGATGTCCTGGAGCCCATCCGAATCCGACGCCCTCTCTCCCCTCGCACCGGCTGACGTCGGATTTGCCGCCTGTGCGTAAAGCGGCATGGGCACCAGCGCGATCGCGGTTGCGCAAAAAAGATGAAGCCTCATTGTATGTTGCATTTCGCCCTCTCCTCCCATGGCTGAGTGAAATACCGCAGCCTTAGCCAGCCTTTCTCGACCGCAATTCTTATACAGCCATGTATACATTAATCTTGGCCACCCAAAAGTGAGCTGTTAAGAAATCATGCTTATGATCGAAGCCGGCTTGCGGACCGTCATGCGTCGATATTGCAACCCTGCAATGCTCAGAGCCACAACCCTTCATGCGCCCGATGTCGCAAAATCACGCTGCTCCTGTCCGGCACCCGGTATGATTGCGCTCCAAAAGTGAGCCCTTGGTCCGGGATATGGCACCTGCGTTCGCTAAGTCAGTTGTCAGAAAAAAATAGAAACTCGGGCCATCCTATTATTGAACAATATCGTATAATATTTTCCTTGGATTCGCCATATATCGCGACCATGATTTTCTCGCCCGCTCCCTTCGCTTTAGGGCGGAGAAGGTGCAGGTCTTTTTCGACACGCGGGTGCGATCAACGCCCTACAAGATTTGGAGACCAGACGTGACGATCAAGCCGGAGGATGCGGT
>Ga0180221_1000402_pt1 | contig 40420 bp, 37 predicted proteins | sample eDN5th37CKraftMG_FD_151339 | JGI IMG/M metagenome (GOLD analysis project Ga0180221, IMG submission 151339) | Enriched Miracle-Growth compost microbial communities from Emeryville, California, USA - eDNA 5th pass 37_C Kraft MG (version 2) (version 2) ...
TGCAAGGGGCGCTCTACCGGGTGATCGACGATGAACATGGCTTCGGCTCGCGCAACCGCTACGCGCCCGATGGCTCGCCGCTGCGCCTCACCGACTACAAGCAGGCTGAAGGCACCAGCTACAAGGAACTGTCCGGCGCCTACAGCCAACCGCTCGCCGGCGGGTCGTTCCGCGCCAGCGGGCTGTTCAAGGACAGCCGCATGTTCGCGGACATCGAGCACGACATCTTCTATCCCTCCGACACCCTGATCCTCGGCAGCGAGCGCAAGCACACGCGCGCCACCGAGGGTGAGCTGCGCTGGGACCGGCCCATCGCCGCCAGCAGCCGGATCGAGCTGCTCGCGATCCGGCGCGACACGCGCATCCGTGGCATCGACACCTCGCGCGACGACGAGAGCAGCGAGGTCAACCGTGAAGCCTCCGACTCCGCCGAGACGATCGTGCGCGGCGTGTTCCGCCGTAAAGGATCGCTGCTGTCGATCGAGCTTGGGGCGGAAGGGACGATCAACACGCTCGACAGCCATGTCGCGCTGACAGAAAATGACGTCGATGTGCCGCTGCCCGCCGCCGACGTGCGCGTGGAGGAGAAGCGGGCGGAGTTGTTCGCCACCGGCACCTGGAATCTCGCCTCAGCCCTGACGGTAGAGACGGGCCTGCACTTCGAGACTTCACGCCTGACGCAGAGCGGCGACAGCGCGCTGGTGAAGTCGCTCTCCTACCTCAAGCCGCGCCTGCTCCTGACCTATGGTGCATCCAGGCGCGACCAGCTTCGCCTGCTCGTCGAACGCGAGGTCGGCCAGCTCGACTTCGCGGACTTTGTGAGCGCTGCGTCGCTGACCAGCGGCACCATCACCGCGGGCAATCGCGATCTCGAACCCGACAGCCTGTGGCGCGCGGAACTGGCCTGGGAGCATCATGTCGGCGCTGGCTCGATCGTGCTCACCGGACGGCATGAATGGGTGCGCGATGTGGTAGACCGCATCGCTGTCGTGTCGCCCGAAGGCGTGTTCGACTCCGTGGGCAATATCGGCAATGGCAGCCGCAGCGAGGCCCGGATCGACGCCAATCTGCCGCTGGACGGCTTCAGGCTCTCCGGCGTGACGATCAAGGGTTCAGGGCTGTTCCGCCGCAGTCGCGTGCCCGATCCGCAGACTGGAGTGAAGCGCCGCATCTCCGATGATGCGCCGGTCGAGGCGTCGGCCTCGTTCACGCATGATTTGCCCAACCTGCACCTGCGCTGGGGGGTCAACTACGCGTTCCGGAAGGTGGAGACAGAGTTCAAGATCGGCGAGGTGCAGCGCGACCGGCTGTCCGATCGGGTCGATGCCTTTGTCGAATACAAGCCCGACGCGCGCTGGACATTCCGCCGTTTCGGCAAGAACCTGACCGATAGCCCCGCCGTGCGCAGCCGGCTGATCTATACCGGCCTGCGCGGGAGCAGCGGTCTCGATTACCGGGAGGAACGTGTCCTGCGGAGCGGGCGCTATTTCGGGATCAATGTGCAGCGCACGTTCGGCGGTTGAGGCAATCAGCGTACCGCACCGCGCGCTGAAAGATGACAGGCCGGCAGGTGAGCGCTTCGAGATTTTCGAACGTAAGGCAGCCTCCAGGATCACCATTTTGCCTGTCGAGGCACCGAGAAGAGGGCGTCATGGCCATTTTACCGGAATGGACGCGAACTTCCTGCCGCCGTGCGTCGCCGCGACTACACTATCGCGCTATCAGGCCAGCGTAGTCCCGGCGGCGAAAGACGGCTCTGGCGTACTGTAGCGTAGTACCTACGGCGGTGTTGGCGCCCCACGCTGGATAAATGGGACGAATATGAGTCGAAACTCCTACTCGCTAGAACCGCCATCTGCCGCCGCACACCGTTCGTGTCGCGGTAACATCCTCTGGAGCACTACTCCCGTCCTCTGAACTTGGCGATCATTGACATTTGCGATTGCGGCTCGGACGCTTCGTAGAATATGAGGATTGCTGGGCTCGACACAGCCGTCAAGGATAGCGGCGGCGGGGTCATCCAGCACGACACCGACTGGTCGCGGGACCCGTCGCTCGAGTTCGAATGGATCAGGCGGCTTGCCGAGCGGACCGGCCAGACGGTGTCCTTCACCCTCATGCAGTTGGACGAGACGCCCGGCGCCTTCCGCAAGATCCTCGACTGGACGAGCGATGCGGTCGCCGAAGGCGTACCGCTGCGTCCCGGTGCCGGTTGCCGCCCGGTCGGCATGCTGATCAACCTCGAAAGCTCGACGCATCCCTTTTCGGAGCATCTCTCCTATCTCGAGGTCAGGCATCTGCCGCTCGCCGAGCGAACTGCCCGATCACACCGAGTCGCAGGAGTTCAGCTTCGCATCGGCGAAATGGGGCGGTTTCAGTTTCCTGGCGGGTGCCCAAGTCTATCGGAACCGGTGATGGTATAATCCGCTGCTGGCCTATCTCACAGGCCCGATCGATCCGCCCGCCGCGGCGCTTTACGTCGGGGAAACCGCGCGCTCCTTCGCCGGCTATGTCGAAGGCACCGATGAGTTCACCCCCGAGCTGACCGCCATCACCGGCGTCACGGACGCCGCGCTTCCCGGTCATATGCCTTCGCCGATCGCAACAATCTGTTTTCACCTACAGTCAAGGCTTCAAGAGCGGCCTCTATGACAGTGCTTCCTTCTTGAGCACACCGATCAAGCCCGAGAAGATCAAGTCCTGCGCGCTGATGTACACGCTAGCGGCACCGCGCCAGATCGGGGTATCCGCCGAAGTCACCTTCTGATCGAAGACCGATCCAATCCCGATGGTACGCCGCCATCGGGATTCTTCGTTCGGGGATCGCGGCTATTTCGTCGGCAACGCGTAGATATCGTCGCGGCGCTTTCGTCCGACGTGCCGTGCCTGGCGCCGCCGATCGGCTCCATAAGCGCAATTCGATACCGAAGCGGCATCGAGATCCGGTGTGGATTATATTGGAGACGGCCGTGGTTCGCCCATAGGTTTCCGGGCACGGGGTCGCGAGCACGGCGGACAAGCGCAATCGGCGGGCGGCGACAGCGCGCCGGCTGCGCATCGCGCATGCGATCGCTCGTCGGAAACTCTGCGTCGACACGCGGTCGCGATCGGCTAAAACGGATGACAGGAGATCGGCATGTCGACAGTTGCGGAAACCCTCGCGCGGCTAGCCCCGTTGCCACCCAGCGAATTTTCCGAGTTCGGCGATGTCGAGGTCGTGCCGTTGACGCGCTACCAGCAGCTAGCCGGGGCCTTTCTCGGCAGGAACTGGGTGACCATCCCGCACGTCACCCACCATGACGATATCGACATTGACGGGATCGGCGCACGCAAGGTCGCGTGGGAGCAAGCTCATCCGGGGGCGAAGCTCACGCCGGTCGTCGTGCTGATCAAGGCGTTAGCCGAAGCGTTGCGACGCTATCCGTATTTCAACGCGTCGCTCGGGGACGACGGCAAGTCTCTGGTCCTCAAACGATATTTCAACATCGGTGTCGCGGTCGACACGCCGAAGGGTCTGTTGGTGCCGGTGATACGCGGCTGCGACGCCAAGTCGCTTGGGGAGATCGCAACCGAACTGGCCGCCTTGTCGGACAAGGCGCGCACGAAGGGTCTGTCGATGTCGGACATGTCCGGCAGTTCGATCGCGCTCTCGTCGCTCGGCCATATCGGCGGCACCGCGTTCACGCCGATCATCAACGCGCCCGACGTCGCCATATTGGGCGTATCGCGCAGCCGGAGCACGCCGTTTCCGGGAGATGGCGGCGCGATCGCATGGCGGACGATGCTGCCGCTCTCGCTGAGCTACGATCACCGCGTCATCAACGGAGCCGATGCCGCCCGGTTCGTCCGGCTGCTGGGCGAACTGGTGAACGACGACACGCTCTATCAATGAACATGCGATCATCGGCGCTCTCGATGGCTGATGCCGGTCACTTCAGCGAAGAAGCGATATGAAGCTATTCGGCGGCGGACTGGCGTCGCCTGAAGCGGTGGAGCTGGCCGAGATCGCGCCGGACGTCGTCGGCAAGATCGTCGTCGACACGACGGTGCCGCTGGTGCCGACCAAGGTGGATGCGCGTTCAGCTCCCGCCGAAGGCAGCGCCGCGACGCGGGCGCAGACGTTGCTCGGTGTTCGGGTGACGGTCGTGTCGGCGTTCCACAATGTCGCGGCCCACAAGCTCATCACCGATGCCGAGATCCAATGCCACATAATGCCACATATTGGTGTTCGGCGACGACAGGGAAGCACGGGAGAAGGTCGTGGCGCTAGCCACCGGGATGGACCTGCGCGGGCTGCACGGCGGCGCCTTGGCCAATTCGGCCGCAGCCGAGGCGATGACGTCGGTTCTGATTTTCCTCAACAAGACCTATCAGATCGATGGGGGCGGAATCCATATTACCGGTGTCTGAGGAGCCGGCGCGCTCAATCGAAGCGCGCATAGCCATTGTCGATCACGATCCGGTCGCCGACGAGGCAGCGGTAGCTCGCTTCGTTCGGCCCCAGTCGCCATATCGACGTGTCGATTCGCTCGCCCGGAAACACCGGCGCCGAAAAACGCGCGTCGAGGCGGCGCAGCCTGTTGCCGTCCCCGTGGCAAAGAGCGTCGACGATGGCCGCCCCCGCCAGCCCATATGTGCACAGGCCGTGCAAGATCGGTTCTTCGAACCCACTCCGCCTCGCGAAGGCGGGATCGATGTGCAACGGGAAACGGTCGCCCGACAGACGGTAGAGAATCGCCTGCTCGGGGCGGGTGACGAGGCTGCGTCGGAGGTGGGGAGCGCCGTCGGGCACCGGCCGCGGCTTCGGTGCGACGGCGGTGCCCCCGAATCCGCCGTCCCGCCGAAAGAATACGGTCTGGCGGATGGTTGCCAGTTCGATACCGGAAGGCTCGGAGACCAGCGTTTGCCGGGTGACGAGCAGCGCTCCGCGCCCGATACCCTTGTCGAAGAGCTCCTCGACCTGGCAGTGGCTGATGACATCGCCCTCGGGCGGCAGCGGCGCGTGCCATTCGATGCTCTGTTCGCCATGGACCGAATGCTCCCAGGCGAAACCCGTGCGCGGATCATCGAACCAGTAGGCAGGCTGCGCCAGCACGGCGACCATGGTTGGCAAGGCGCGAAGCCTGTCTTCCCAAACGAGGGTCAGATCCGCATCGCTCAGCTTTTCGAGCGCGCCCGCGCCGATACCGAGATTGTAGATAATGGTGTCGCGCCGTTCATAACGCTGTCGGACCGGAGCGATCCGCCAGCTTTTAATAATGTCATAATCTATCGCCATCAGCCTTGCCTCGTTGCCCAGGGAGCGTCGGCCAGCGCCTCCGCAAGATAGTCGATGAACACGCGGATCCGCGGGCTGAGGAGGCGTTTCTCACGATAGAGGATGTGGATCGGTTCGGCGCAAGCCGACGGATCTGGCAGCAACTCGACCAGCCGGCCCGCCGCCAGATCGGCGCTGATATGGAACTCGGCCAATCGCGCGATGCCGCTTCCGGACAATGCCAGGGCCCGCAGCATGTCACCATTGTCGGCGGCCACGCGACGGTGGGATCGAATGTGTCGGGACCACATGTTCCACGGTGAGGGGATCGCGAAGTTCAGGCATTGGTGATGTGGCAGGTCGTCCGGCGCGGTCGGCGCGCCGTGGCGTGCGACATAAGCGGGGGAGGCGCAGATGATCCAGCGGCTCGTGGCGATCTTGCGCGCCACAAGATTGGACGAAGAAAGCTCGCCGCTGACGATGGCGACATCCGCTCCGCCGCTCAGCCGCGCGGCGCTGTCATTCCCGAGCAGAAAGATCAGGTCGAGATGCGGATAACGACGCAGAAACTCGGGCATAAGCGGGGCGAGCTGATGGCGAGCGAATGTGGGCATCGATCGGACGCGCAAAGTTCCCCCGGGATCGTCGGGCGCGAGTACGGACCGCGCATCGTCTGCCGCGGCGAGCAGCCGCGCAGCCGCTTCGCCGAACCGGTCGCCCTCGGAGGTCAGCTCCATCGAGCGCGAGGAGCGGTCGAACAGGCGGCGGCCGAGTTCCCCCTCGAGCCGCGAAATAGCCTTGCTGACGGTCGAGGGCTTTAACGACAACGCCCGCGCGGCGGACGAAAAATCGCCTTCAGCCACGACCTGGGCGAAGATGGCGACATCTTTCAGCTCCATGACGGCGCCATTTGTGACCGCTCGTCATAGCAGCTTTGCGTGGCGCGGGGATGGTAGCCGCGCACAGTAGCTGCGACACACGGCTCATGGCACAGGACATCAGCAAAGTGGCATATCAGCTGCCGCAACCCGGCGGCATGATCGCCGATATCTTCGCGTCCGGCGCGTTGTGCCTGGATGGTGACGACGGGGAGTGGGTTCCACAGTCGGACGACGTTTCGTTCAAACCGCTGATCCTGAACGTCAGCCAGGGCTATTATCTCAACATTCTGCGCGTGCGCCGCTCGGGCGTGCTTTCCCGCCACCGGCATAGCGGCCCGGTTCATGCTTTCACGTTGCGCGGGAGCTGGCGCTATCTCGAACATGATTGGGTCGCGTCGGCAGGCGACTATGCGTTCGAACCCGCGGGCGAGACGCACACGCTGATCGTCCCCGGGGAGGTCGCGGAAATGGCAACCCTGTTCCACGTCACGGGCGGCTATACCTATGTCGACCCCTGGGGAAACGCACTGGGTTATGAGGACGTGTTCACCAAGCTCCAAAATGTGCGTCGGCATTATGCCCGCATCGGGCTGGGCGCCGACTATGCCGACCGCTTCGTGCGTTAGCGGCATGGGGCAGGCCGGGGCAGGTACGGCAGAGATCCGGAAACGGGCTTCGCGACGATCATCCGGCAGCCGGGCGGCCATTCTCCTTTCCGCTTCTGCGGTATTGCAAAGAATGTAGGACATTTTATAGCGTTTGACAATGACGGCTTCCGGAAAGATCGGGCACAGGATGATGATTTTGGATCCGGCCGACGCGCCGCTTTCCCCCGCTGCGGAGGCCTGGCTGGAACGGCATGTCGACGGATATCGCGGCCCCGGCGTCCTAACCAAATTCGGCTTCGGCCAGTCCAATCCGACGTTCCGGCTGTCCGCGTCGTCGGGCGACTATGTGCTTCGCCGCAAGCCCCTTGGCGACTTGCTGCCCAAGGCTCATGCGATCGAGCGCGAATTTCGCGTATTGCGCGCCCTCGACGGCGGAACCGTCCCCGTACCGCGGGTACATGCGCTGTGCGAAGACCCATCGCTGCTCGGCGCACCCTTCTTCGTGATGGACTTTGCCGAGGGGCGGATCTTCTACGATCAGCGGCTGCCGGGCGTCGCACCCGACGAACGTGCGGCGATCTTCGACGGTATGAACGCGGCGGTTGCCGGTCTCCACAGCATCGATCCCTTTGCGATCGGGCTGGAAGGCTATGGCCGGCCTGAGAATTTCGTCGAGCGTCAGGTGTCGATCTGGACGCGCCAATATCGAGCGAGCGAGGGCGAGCCCATCCCGGCGATGGAGAAGCTTATCGACTGGCTGCCCCGCCATCTGCCCGGCGAGCAGCCCGCTCGCATTTTCCACGGCGATTTGCGCCTCGATAATATGATCTTCCACCCGACCGAACCACGAGTCGTAGCGCTGCTCGATTGGGAGCTGTCGACACTTGGCGACCCGGTCGCCGACTTCGCCTATCACATGATGGTATGGCGGGTCGGCGCAGATCTGTTTCGCGGCTTTGCCGATCTCGATCGTGCATCGCTCGGCATTCCCGAAGAGGCGGACTATGTAAGACGCTATTGCGAACGCACCGGCCGCTCCGAACTCCCGCACTGGAAATTCTACCTGGCGTTCAGCCTGTTCCGGGTTGCCGCCATTCTGCAGGGGGTATGGCGCCGGGCGCAGGACGGCAATGCAAGCTCGGACGACGCGGCCGAAGTGGGCGGGAAGGCCGCGCCGCTGGCCGCGATCGGTTGGGAAGTCGCCGGGAGCTGAGCGTGGCCGTGCGCTTCGTGCCGCCGGATCGGTCGAGGTCCTGTCAGGTGGCTGCCCGCAGCGCGGCGATTGCCCGCGCGATGTGGGTCCTGGCCGCAGTTTCTGCAACGGCCGGCTTGCCCGCCGCCACCCCTGCGGTGATCCGACGATAATCATTATGACGATGGCGGTGGGTCGCCGCCATCTCGGCACGGAACTGCGTACGGATCAGATGGATCTGCACCGTCGGGAGAATCCGCTTGAGTTCGGCATTGCCAGACATATCGGTCAGCGTCGCATAGAAATGGTCGCGCGCCAGCGCATGTTCGGGGGCGTTGCTGGCCGGATCGAAGCGCATCAGCCGATCGAGCGCGGCGCCAAGCCGCTCCGAATCCTCCACGCCCGCGCGCTCGGCAGCGAATCGCGCCGCGAGCCCGACCAGCGACTGGACGATCACCAATATCCCGATCGCCTCGTCCCGGGACAATCGCCGGACCTGGGCGCCGCGCTGAAGCGTCAGCGAGACGATACCGCTTGCGGCGAGGCGGTTGAGCGCCTCGCGCACGGGACCCCGGCTCACGCTCATGCTCTTGGTCAGGTCGATTTCCTTCAGCCGCTGACCGGGCGTGTAGCGCCCGTCGTACAGCCCGCGGATGATATTGCGGACGACCTGCTCGCGCGGACTGAGGCTGTCGTCATCCACCCGGTGCGCTGCGCCAGCCTGGCTTGCCCTTTCCACCGACAAAGCCGGCGCGGACTCGTTGCTTGAGAAGCGCGGGGGGACGGAATCGCTCGCCATAAGCTTCCTGCATGATCTCTTGCGCCTGAACACACAAGCTCGAGGTGACCGCGTCCATCAGCGCGAACGGGCCGATCGGATGGCCGAGCCCCAATCGGCACGCCGTATCGAGGTCCTCGGGCGTCGCGACGCCTTCCTCGACCAGCCGGACCGCCTCGATGATGAACATGTGCAGCATGCGATTGACGGCGAAGCCCGCGACGTCCTTGACGCGGATCGGCGTCTTGCCGGCGCCTGCCGTCAGCCGCATCGCGGTGTCTATCGTTGCCGGCGCGGTCTCGAAGCCCGGAATCACCTCGACCAGCTTCATGCGAGATACCGGCGAAAAATAATGGGTGCCGACGAAATAGGGCCGCCGCGCCTGCGGCAAAAGGCCGGCGAGTGTCGATATCGGAATGGTCGACGTGTTGCTCGCGATGAGGCAATCGGGGCGGCACACGCGATCGAGCTCGGCGAGTATGACGGCCTTGACGTCCTGTGCCTCGAACACCGCCTCGGTCACCATGTCGACCCCGGCATAGTCGTCGAGCGTGGTGGTGGTGCGGATACGCTGCAGCGCCGGCGCGATCGTGTCGGCGGTATAGAACCCCCGCTCCGCGCCCTTTTGCAGCAGTGTCGCCAGTCTCGTCATCGCGCGCTCGAGGCTGGCTTCGTCGCGATCGTTGAGCAGCACGTCATGGCCTGCGAGCGCGAAGACGAGTGCGATTTCCGCACCCATCAGTCCGGCTCCGACGACGCCTATCTGTTCCATGGCAATTCTCCGCATCCGCTATTGATGAGTGGGGTTCGGCCACAGGCCTTCGGCGGCCAGCCGTTCGGCCTGCGCGAGCGACAGCACGTCGGCGTCGCCACCGGTGCGCGCCGGATCGATGTCGCGGTGGCGACGGATCTCGAGGCGGCCGATCTGATTGCGATGTACCTCGTCGGGTCCGTCGGCGAGGCGCAGCAGCCGGGCGTTGGCCGCGGCGGCTCCGAGCAGATGATCGTTGCCGGTGCCGCCGCCGCCGAACATCTGGATCGCCCAGTCGACGATCTTCTGCGCCATCATCGGTGCCGCAACCTTGATCATCGCGATTTCCTGACGGGCGGCCTTGTTGCCGACGGTATCCATCATCCACGCCGCTTTCATGGTCAGCAGCCGCGCCTGTTCGATCATGATCCGCGCCTCGGCGATCCGCTCGAGCGTCACGGTCTGCTCCGACAGCAGACGGCCGAAGGCGGTGCGCTGCGCCGACCGGCGGCACATCCGCTCCAGCACCCGCTCGCTCAGCCCGATCAGGCGCATGCAGTGGTGGATACGGCCTGGCCCGAGCCGGCCCTGTGCGATCTCGAAGCCGCGGCCTTCCCCGAGCAGCATGTTCGTCGCGGGCACGCGCACATTGTCGAAGGTCACTTCGGCAGCCCGATCGGGCACGCCATAATAGCCGAACACCGGCAGCGCGCGGACGACGCGGACGCCGGGCGCGTCCTTGGGCACAAGGATCATCGACTGACGGCGATGGCTGTCCGCATTGTCGGGATCGCTCTTGCCCATGAAGATGATGACGCGACAACGCGGATCGGTTGCGCCGGTCGTGTACCATTTGCGGCCGTTGAGGACATAGCAGTCGCCGTCGCGGACGATCGAGCTGCCGATGTTGGTGGCATCGGACGAAGCCACCTCGGGCTCGGTCATCGCGAAGGAGGAACGCGCTTCGCCGGCCAATAACGGCTCCAGCCAGCGGGCCTTCTGCTCGTCGGTGCCGTAGCGCAGGATGGTTTCCATATTGCCCGTGTCGGGCGCCGCGCAGTTGAAGATTTCGGGGGCGAACAGCGAGCGGCCCATGATCTCGCACAGCGGCGCATAATCGACATTGCTCAGCCCGTCGGGCGATTCTGCCACCGGCAAGAACAGGTTCCACAGCCCCGCCGCCTTTGCCAGCGGCTTCAGCTCCTCGACAACCGGATAGGTCGCCCAGGGGCCGAGCCGCTCGGCCTCCAGATAATAGCGGCGTTCGTTGGGATAGATGTGCTCCGCCATGAAGGTCTCGAGCTTTTCGGCAAGTTCGAGGCTTCGTGCGCTGCGGCTGATATCCATTTCAAGATCCTCTGGAGATGATAAAATGTCCTACATTTTTTGTCCTGATCCAACAACCCGCTTCTGTTGAAAGGTGGGCGAGACACGCATGATGGCAATGCTTTTCAGGCATCGAATGCGGCAAATATTCCTATTGGAGTGTTCGGCCTTATTGCTCGATGAAGGTTAAAGCGCGGCGGTGCCGACACGCCCGTCGCTATTCGGAGGGGCATATGGATTTCGACGCGCAGCTGGCGGATCGGCTTGCGATCCAAAGCGTGCTAAGCAGCTATTGTCGCGGTATCGATCGGCTCGAAGGGGCCAGGATAGCCGATGCCTATTGGCCGGATGCGATCGACGACCATGGCATCTTCGTCGGCACCGCCACCGATTTCGTGCCGTTCATATTGCGCTACATGGCCGATGCCTATGCGGGAACGGCGCACCGGCTCGGCCAGTCCTATATCGAATTCTCCGGGGACGAGGCCGTCGCTGAAACCTATTTTGCCTCACAGCATCGCCTGCGCGACGATGAAGCCCGGATCGAGGCGGTGGACGGGCGCTATGTCGATCGGCTGCAGCGCCGCGACGACGTCTGGAAGATATTCCGGCGGCTGGTAGTGATCGATTTCCTGCGGGAGCACGAGGGCGGGGCACCGCGGCTCGCCGATATCGAGGGGTTGACCGTCGGGCGTCATGGCGACGACGATCCCTCCTGTGCGATCTTCGCCGATCTGAGGGGGAACCGGTCGTGAAGGCGCTGCTCAGCAGCGTGCCGGGCGGGCCCGAAAGTCTTGCTATCGGCGAACGTCCCGATCCGGTGCCGGGGGCCGGCGAAGTGCGCCTGGCGGTGCGGGCCTGCGCGATCAATTATCCGGACGTGCTGATCATCGAGGATCGCTACCAGTTCAAACCTGAGCGGCCCTTCTCGCCGGGCGTCGAGGTGTCGGGCGTCGTCGAGGCGCTGGGCCCCGATGTCGATGGCCTGACGGTCGGGCAGCGGGTGATCGCGAGCGTGGGCTGGGGCGGGCTGGCCGAGAAGGTCAATGCCGAAGTCGGCAAATGCGTTCCGATGCCCGACGACGTGCCGTTCGACGTCGGGGCGTCGCTGCTCGTCACCTATGGTACGACCTATCACGCGCTCGTCGACAAGGCGGCCATCGCGCCGGGCGAGACGCTGTTCGTGCTCGGGGCGTCCGGCGGCGTCGGTCTCGCCGCGATCGAGATCGGGCGCGCGCTCGGCGCGCGCGTCGTCGCCGCGGTCTCGACCCCCGAAAAGGCGGAGATCGCGCGTGCGGCCGGCGCATCGGACGTCGTGATCTATCCCACGGCTCCCGACGATCCGCGAGCGCTTACCGCGCTGTTCAAGTCGGCGCTACCGTCCGGCGCGGACGTGATCTACGACGCCGTCGGTGGCGGCTATGCCGAGCCCGCGCTGCGCAGCATCGCCTGGGAAGGGCGCTATCTGGTGATCGGGTTCGCGGCTGGCATTCCGGCGCCGCCCTTCAACCTGACCCTGCTCAAGGGCTGTTCGATCATCGGTATCTTCTGGGGCGCCTGGCTGGAGCGCAATGCGGAACAGCACCAGCACAACAATCAGGCCCTGTTGCAGATGTATCGCGATGGCCTGATCAAACCGCTGATCTCGGAGCGTTTTCCGCTCGAACGTGGCGGCGAGGCCATTCGCCGGCTCGCCGATCGCAAGGCGGTCGGCAAGCTGATCGTCATTCCCTGACCGGCTGCGGTCCCGCCAAGAAAGCCCGTGCATGAAAACCGATGCCATTCGGATCAAGAACCCGGCCACGCTCGACAGCCTCCATCTCGCCGCCGTCGAGGTTCCGGAGCCGGGCCCGCGCGACGTGCTGATACGGGTGCGGGCCAGCTCGCTCAACTATCATGACTATCTGGTCGTCACTGGCGGTCTGCGCAGCGAGGACGGCCGCATCCCGATGTCCGACGGCGCCGGCGAGGTCGTGGCAGTCGGCAGCGCGGTCGACGAATTCGCGGTCGGCGATCATGTGCTGGGGACCTTCTTCACCAACTGGCAGGACGGCACGCTGCTGGACGGCAGCTTCAGGCCGGTCCCCGGCGACGGCTGCGACGGTTTCGCGGCGCGTCATGTGCTGATGCCGGCATATGCGCTCACCCGCATGCCCACCGGCTACGATTTCGTGCAGGCCGCGACCCTGCCCTGCGCCGGCGTCACCGCCTGGCGCGCGCTCATGGTCAATGGCCGGTTGAAGGCGGGCGAGACGGTGCTGGTGCAGGGCACGGGCGGCGTGTCGATCTTCGCGCTGCAACTGGCCAAGGCCGCCGGCGCGACGGTGATCGCCACCTCGTCGTCCGACGAGAAGCTCGCCCGGCTGAAGGCGCTCGGGGCGGACCATCTGATCAACTATCGCACGACCCCCGAATGGGGGGCGACCGCTGCCGCGCTGAGCGGGAAAGGCGGTGTCGATCACGTCGTCGAGGTGGGCGGCGTCGGCACCTTGAGCCAGTCGATCGTCGCCACGCGCAACGGCGGGCACATCGCCCTGATCGGCGCGCTCACCGGGCGCGAGGGTCCGGTGCCGACCGCGCTGATCATGCGCAAGCAGATCCGCCTGATCGGCCTGACCGTAGGCAGCCGCGCGCACCAGCTCGAACTGATCCGGGCGGTTGAGGCGACCGGCATCCTGCCCGTCATCGATCGCAGCTTTCCGCTCGAAGAGCTGGCCGATGCGTTCCGCTATCAGGAAACCGGCCGCCATTTCGGCAAGATATGCATCACGATCTGAGCCGCGTCGCCGCGCGCGGGGCGCTCAGCCGGCCGGCTCGATCCGGTAGAAGCGCTCCGCGGTGCGGCGGAACAGCCAGCCCTTCTCGTCGGCGGAGGCGCTGCCGGCGACGCGCTTGAGGGCGTTCCACAGCATCCGGTAGCTGCAGGTGAAGCCGTCGACCGGATAATTGCTCTCGAACATGCTGCGCTCGACGCCGAACGCCTCGATCGCGGTCTCTATATAGGGCCGCCAGGTGTCAGCCAGGATTTCGGACGACAGCGGCACATCGCCATAGTCGAAGCCGCAGATGCTCATGCCAAGGCCGCCCAGCTTGATCGAGACATTGGGGCAGGTCGCGAGCTCGCGGATCGACCGCCGCCATGTCTCGAACACCTCGGCGCGCTTGCCGGCATAGGCACCGATGCCGATCGGCGTGCCAACATGGTCGAGGACGATCGGCTGGTCCGGGAAGCTGCGGGCGAGCGCGATCAGGTCGGGTAACTGCGGATGATAGAGCCAGGCGTCGAACGACAGGTCGAACTCGCGCAGGCGGGCGAAGCCCTGCCGGAAGGCCGGCAAGGTGTAAAGATGTTCGGGCGGCTCGACCGCCAGCTTGGGCGCGGAGCCGGTCGGATCGAGCGAAGCGCTCAGGCGGATACCCCGGAAGCGACCGCCGCCGGCCGCGACATGCGCGGCCAGCGTTTCCGTCACGGCGTCGCCATCGGCGAGATAGGCGCGGCCGACGATGCCGGCGCAGATTCGCCGGTCGCCATAGCGACCGCTGGCGGCCATGGCCGCCACGCCGTTGACGACCTCGGTTTCACCGACCGGCGCCAGCGCCGCCGGACCCGAGGCCCGATAGAAGGCGCGCGCGTCCAGGAAGACCGTGCTGACGATATTGTGGCCCGCTTCCAGATCTTCGAGCAGTTCGGGCAACAGATAGCGGCGCGTCTTGATCGACCGCAGCAACTCCGAACTGCCATGCTCGTCGAGATGCCAGAGATGATGGTGGGGGTCGCAGATTTCGAGATCGGGGTCGAGAATCTCTTCCTGACGCTCGGAAACCTGTTCCACCGTCACTTCTTGACCATCTCGCCGAACATGCGCGGCAGGGTGCCGCCGATCGGGACGGGAACCCAGCTATCGCCATAAGGCCAGTTGTTGAACCCCATCGACGCGTGACAACCGCCGTCGACGTGCAGGGTCGTGCCCGTCACGAAGGCCGCGAGATCGCCGGCGAGAAAGAGCACCGCATTGCCGAGCTCCTCGGGCGGCGGGGGCGCACCCATTGGTATATACATTTTCCACGCCGCCTCGAAATAGCCCGGCGGCAGCGCCTCGATCGCGTCCAGCCCCATTTCGCGCATGGCGTTCCAATTGCCCATGCTGGGAGTCTGGTCCGGCGCGATGGTGTTGACCCGGATTCTTTCGGGGCCGAGCTCGACCGCCAGCGCGCGGGAGAAATTCTCGAGCCCGGCCTTGGCGCCGGCATAGACCGCGAAGGTGCCGGCGCCGCGATGCGCCTCGATCGTCGTGAAGTTGATGATGCTGCCGCCGCGCCCGCTCTTGCGGATCAGCGGCACGGCGCGCTGGCACGATTGCAGCACATAGCGATAATTGCGCTGGATATCATGTTCCCAATGGTCGGGGCGCGTATCCATGAAGGGGCGGCGCGTCGTCCCCCCGGCGAGATTGACGAGGATGTCGACATGGTCGAACGCGGCTTCGACCTCGACGTAGAAGGCCTCGATCGACGCCGGATCGAGCACGTCGGCGGTGGCATGGTGGACGCGACCACCGAGCGCCCGCGCCTTGGCGGCGGTCGCGGCAACCGCCTCGGCGTCCCGGTCGCAGATCGCCAGGTCGACTCCCGCCGATGCCAGCGCGAGGCTGACCGCCTCGCCGATGCCGGCCCCGCCGCCGATCACGACCGCGATCCTGCCGGCCAGCCCGCAGCGTTCGTCGAGAAAGCCCATGACGTTCGCTCCCCTGAGCTCAGCCCTTGGGCTGCTCGCCATAAGCGAGATATTTGTCGAGGAAAGGCTCGAAATCGTCGGGCCCGCTACAGAAGGCCGAGATGAACACCGACACGTCGGTGCAGCCGATCTTGGCCAGGTCCGGAATGCCGGCGAGGGTCGCGTCGACGTCGAGCCTGCCGTCGCGGATCACCGGATCGGGGTTGAGGCGCAGGCGGAATTTGGTCGGATCCCGACCGAGCTCCTCCATGCGGCGCTTGATGCGGTCGAGCGCCTGGCCGACGACCGACGGCGGCATGCCCAGCGGCGTCCAGCCATCGGCCCATTTTGCCATGCGCTCAATGTTGAGATCCGACGGGGCAAGGCCGAACATCAGCGGCGGCCCGCCGGGCTGAACCGGAAAGGGCATGCAATAGATGTCCTCGAAGGCGACGTGCTTGCCCTGGAAGCTCGCGGGCGCCTGGGTCCACAGCAGGCGGCAGGCCTCCGCGGTTTCGAAGAGCCGGCCGAAGCGGCCCTCCCAGGGTATGCCCTCGGCATCATATTCGATCTTCTGCCAGCCGGTGCCGATCGACATCTCGACACGGCCGTTGGTGAGTACGTCGAGCGTCGCCAGTTGCTTGGCGAGCAGTGCCGCGGGCCGCAGCGCGGCGAGCAGCACGCCTGTCGACAGGCGCAGATTCTTCGTCATTGCGCCGATCACCGACAACAGCACGATCGGTTCGGGAAAATCGGTGTGGGCGGTGAACATCGCATCGCGCGCCTCGGCGCTCGGCGCATAGGGATAGTCGTCGAGATCGCGGGTGCCCATCACCACATGCTCGGGCAGGTCCACACCATAGATGCCCTTGCGATCGGCGATCTGGATGAGGCCCAGGACTGGCAGCAGCTTTTCGCCATACCATGCCTCCGCCCGGAACGGATTGATCAGAAGCCGCAAATCTCTCTCCCTTTCGGGTGCAGGATAGGGAAACCCCGGCTGCGCAACCAATATAATAAAGGGTGGCGGCCGATAACCGATATGAAGGGCTCAGCCGGCGTCGAGCGCCGGATAGTCGACATAGCCGCGTTCATCGCCGCCGAAGAGCGCGGCCACCTCATAGTCGGCCAGCGGAGCGCCGATCGACAGCCGGCGCGGCAGATCGGGATTGGCGATGAACGGCCGTCCGAAAGCGACCAGATCGGCATGACCGTTGGCGATCACGGCCTCGGCGCTGTCGACGGTATAGCGGCCCGCGACGATCAGCCGGTTGCGGAAGCGCCGGCGATAGTCGACACGCGCGGAATCCGGGATCGTGGGCGCATCGTCCCAGTCGGCTTCGCCGAGATGGACATAGGCGATGCCGATGGCATCGAGGCGATCGAGCGCCAGCCCGATCGTGCCCAATATCTCGGGATCGTCCATGTCCTTGAAGGTGATGAACGGCGACAGTCGCACGCCGACCCGATCGGCGCCGATCTCGGACGCCACGGCCGAGGCGACCTCGTCGAGAAAGCGCACGCGCCGTTCAGGCGAGCCGCCATAGCCATCGTCGCGATGGTTGGAGTTGCTGCGCAGGAACTGCTCGATCAGATAGCCGTTCGCGGCGTGGATCTCGACGCCGTCGAAGCCCGCTTCGATCGCCAGCGCCGCGGCCCGGCGATAGTCGTCGACCACCCGCGTGATCTCCGCGGTGTCGAGCGCGCGGGGCGTGCTGCACGGCACGAAGCCGGCGACGCCGTGCTCGTCGACGATATAGACGCTGGTATCCTGCGCGGCGATGGCCGATGCCGATACCGGCGGCTGGCCGTCGGGCTGCAGCGAGACGTGTGAGACGCGCCCGACGTGCCAGATCTGCAGGAAGATATGCCCCCCGGCGGCATGGACCGCGTCGGTGGTAAGCTTCCAGCCATCGCGCTGGACCGGGCTATAGATGCCGGGCGTGCCGGTATAGCCTTTGCCTTCGGGCGAAATCTGACTGGCCTCGGTGATGATGAGTCCGGCGCTGGCGCGCTGCGCATAATGGGTCGCCATCATGGCTGTCGGCACGTCGTCGGGCTGCGCGGCGCGCGACCGCGTCATCGGCGCCATCACGATCCGGTTGGGCAGGGTCAGCCGTCCGAGGCTGATCGGCGTGAAGAGATGTCGCTGATCAGCGGCCATGGTCGTCCCGCTCCAAAATGCCGCGATGTTCGACGGGAACGAGCTCCAGGCCCACCTTGCGTCCGGCGATCACCGCCGGGCGGTTGCCGATATTGGCGTGCCAGCGGGCGACGTTCGGGAAAGCCAACAGGTCCTGCGCGTGCAAGTCGTGGAACCAGACCCAACCCCAGCAGGCGATGTCGGCGATGCTATAGTCGTCGGCCAAATAGTCCCGGCCTTCGAGGCGGCTGTCCATGACCCGATAGAGCCGCGCCGCCTCGTTGGTGAAGCGTTCGACCGCTTGTATGTTGTCGGGCGCGTTCCGGCGGAAATAATGGGTCTGGCCCGCTATCGGACCGAGACCGCCGACCTGCCAGAACAGCCATTCGAGCGCGCGAGCGCGCGGGGCACCGGCGGCGGGCAGCAGCTTGCCGGTCTTCTCGGCGAGATAGAGCAGGATCGCACCGGATTCGAACAGGCTCACCGCGCCGCCGTCGCCGTCATGGTCGACGATGGCGGGCACCTTGTTGTTCGGGCTTATCCTGAGGAATTCGGGTTTGAACTGGTCGCCGGCCAGCGTGTCGATCGGGATGAGGCGATAGGGCAGGCCGCATTCCTCCAGCATGATCGACACCTTCCAGGTGTTCGGGCTGGGGAAATAATAGAGGTCGATCATGCGGCGTTTCCCATCGACGTCAGAAATCCAGCGGCAATCGGACATATGTTTCGAACACATGATCGCGGTGCTCGATCAGCAGATCGTCGAGCGCATCGGCGATCTCGGGCGGCAGCCGGGCGTACAGATCGTGGACGAAATCGGGAATCTCGGCCCAGTCGCGCCGCACCGGCCGCACCATCAGCGAAAAGCAGGCCCAGTACAGATCGCAGGCGGTGATGCCGTCGCCGACGAAGGCCCGCCGTCCCGCCGCATATTGGCGGTGCAGCCGTTCGGCCAGTTGGCGCAATATGGCGGCCGTGCGGGCCGGGGCCCGGGCGGCGGCCTCGGCCTCCAGTCCGTAAGAGCGGTGGAGATCGCTGGCGTCCGCGCCACCGACGCCACTCGCCACGAACAGCGTCAGCCGGCGGTTCCAGCCGAAGCCGTCCCGTCCGCAAATGGCGTCGGACAGCGCGAGCGCGTCGGCGCGCCCCTCGGCATCGGCCGGCAGCAGCGCGGGCTGTGGGGCAAGTTGCTCGGCCAGGGCCAATATCTCACGCCACCCGGTCTTCGGCGATTCGCCGGGATAGACCGCGACCGGCGCGTTGCGGACGCCGACCCAGTCGCGCAGCTCGGCATTTTCCCCGAACAACTGCTGCGCGACCGGCAGGAAGGCGATGCGCTTGTAGGCGAAGACCTGCTTGGCGGACTCGCTCCACGGCCCCGGCACGCCCGCCGTCAGAACAAGCCGCAGGCCATCGGCCTCGCGCGCCTGGTCGATGGTCAGATAGTCCATCTAGATGCCACCGGTGGAGATCGTCAGCCCGCCGTCGACGACGATAGTCTCGCCATTCACATAGCGCCCTCCGGCCGATGCCAGGAACACCGCCGCACCGGCGATGTCGTCGGCCTCGCCAAGCCGCTTCATCGGCATGGCCTGCATGGCGTCGGCCAGATTGTCGGGATCGTCCCATAGCGCCTTCGAGAAATCGGTGCGGATCAGGCCGGGCGCGATGCAATTGGTGCGGATATTGTAGCGACCATATTCGACCGCCAGGTTGCGCGCGAGCTGCATGTCCGCCGCCTTGGTGATGTTATAGGCGCCCAGCATCTCCGAACCGCGAATGCCGCCGATCGACGAGACCAGGATGATGGCGCCGTCGCGCCGTTCGACCATCTCGGGCAGCACCATCTGCGCGAGCCAGTGACTGGCCATTACATTGTTCTCGAAGATCTTGCGGATTATCTCGTCGCTGATCCCGGACATCGGGCCGAAATGGATATTGCTGGCGGCGTTGCAGACCAGGATGCCGATCGGACCGAAGGCCGCGCGCGTTTCGCCGACCAGCCGTTCGAGATCGGGCTTGGAGGAAATGCTCGCCGGGATGGCGATGGCATGGCCGGGATGCGCGGCGTTGATCGTCTCGACCACGGCGTCGCACGCCGCCGCCTTGCGCGAGGACACGACGACCCGAGCGCCCTGTTCGGCGAGACGGATCGCGATGGCGCGGCCGATGCCCCGCGAGGAGCCGGTGACGATCGCCACCTGGCCCGTAAGGTCGAATAATCCAGCCATATCAATTCCCAGCGGTTAAAGTGCGCGCGCGGGCTGCAGTTCGATCAGCCGCCGCAATCTGGTGAGCTTGAGCGTAGCGATCAGCCATTGGCCGCCATGCCGTTCATACGTCTCGTGATAATGACCCCAGCCCTGCATCTGGTACAGGCCATAAGGATTGCGAGAGCCCTCCGGCCAGAAGACCCGGTCTTCCATTGCCCAGACGGCTCTTGCGGTGTCGGGGGTGAGGATCTCGATCTCGGGCATGTGGCCATGATGGATCGTGGTCGCATCGGCCAGCGTGTGGCCGATGAACGCCATGGCCTTGTCAACGGGTTCGGGGCCGTTGTCGGGATTGGCATCGGTGTAGTGCAGCGTCGCATGGTCGCAGAACAGGCTGCGCAGTCCGGCCCAGTCCTTGGTGTCGACGAACCGGAAATAGCGGGCCTTTAGGTCCTTGATCTGCTCCGCTGCGACCAGCCTGGCGATGTCGTCCATGGGGTTCCGTTTCTATGGGCTGGCCGTCAACTCGCTTGCAACGCGTGGTCGGCAGCGATGTAGGAAAACACCATCGATGCGCCGATGCTCGCGCCGGCGCCTGGATAGGATGGACCCATCACCGATGCGGTGATGTTGCCGGCGGCATAGAGACCCGGGATCGGCCGGCCGTCTTTGTCGAGCACGCGGGCATGTTCGTCGGCGACCAGGCCGCCGCAGGTGCCCACGTCGGCGGGAAAGACCTTCACCGCGTAGAAGGGCCCGATCTCGATCTTGCCGAGGCTGGGGTTCGGCCTGTTGGTCGGATCGCCCCAGACGCGATTATAGGCGCTCTCGCCCTTGCCGAAATCGGCGTCGTGTCCGGCTTCGGCGAAGCCGTTGAAGCGATCGACGGTCGCGCGTAGCTGCTCGGGCGGGATGTCGCACTGCCGGGCGAGGTCCTCGATCGTGTCGGCGCGCTTCATGTAGCCGCTGGTGATCCAGTCTTCGGGGGTCTTGCCCGCCGGCGCGATCCCCATCCGGTAGCGGTCGCGATGCCGGCTCTCGACGATGAACCAACTCGGCACGGCGGGCACCGTCTTGTCGCGCTCGAACATCGCCAGGCCGACCGTCACATAGGAGGTGGATTCGTTGACGTAGCGCGATCCGCCCTGATCGACGACGATCGCATGCGGCTTGCCCATGTCGATCGGGTTATGCCACTGGATCGATCCGTCGGGCAGGAAAGACGCCGGAATCCACCAGGCCTCCTGGGTCATTGCCGTGTCGGCGCCCAGATCGGTGGCCATTTTCAGCACTTCGCCGGTATCGCCTTCGTTAGCCACCGTCCATTGGCTGTGCGGCACGCGGGACATGTTGGCGCGCATTTCCGGATTGCGCGCGAAACCGCCCGCGTCGAGCAGCACGCCATGGCGCGCGCGCACGCGACGGTCACGGCCATTTTGCCGCACGACCACACCGACGACCCTGCCATTCTCGCGGATCAAGTCGGTCAACGGCGCACCAAGCCAGATTTCCACGCCAGCATTTTTGGCTAGCAGGAAAAGCCGTCCCTGCAACGACGCGCCGGCCGCCACCAGCAATCGTCCGAGCTTGCGCTGAATCATACGCCAGCCGACCTTGACGAAGGTGATGCGGCTTTTCCAGGTCCGTCCGCTCAGCACGAGCTGGCCGATTTCAGGAACGGTTGCCGGGATTTCCTGTATACCCGATGCCCGGCGCATCTTGGGGAGCCAGTCCCCAAGCCGGTTTAACGCGAACAGCTTGCCGCCCAGGGATCGTCCCCGTGCCAGACCGCCGGGATATTCACCTTCATGATAGTCCGAAAAGCCATCAAGATAGGCGAATTCCATTCCCTCGGATTCGAGAAAGCTGATCATTTCCGGGCCTTTGCCCAGATAGGCTTCGCGGCGCTCACGCGTGGTGCCCGGAGCGTAGGGACCCGCGCAGGCATCCAGATAGGCACGCCCCTTCTCGATGCTGTCATCTACACCGGCTCGCAACAGGGGGGCGGCATTGGGAATCCATGTCACGCCGCCCGATAGTGCGGTCGATCCTCCGAAGAACTCGGCCTTTTCGACAATCAGCGCGGTCTTGCCCCATTTCTTGGCGCGCAATGCGGCGGTCACGGCGCCCGCTCCGCTGCCGACGATCACCAGATCGACGTCATGATCCCAGGGCAGGCTCGCTTTTGTCACGCATCTTCCTTCCGTCAGGCCGCGTCCGAGATCCGGAACATCCTCCGTCGCGACGGACAAGACCGACGGCGCTCTCGCGCCGCCCGTCCATATTAGAACTCGTAGCCGACGCTGAGACCGATTTCGCGCGGGGCCTGATAGACCACGTTAAAACCGGTCGCGTTGACCAGATAATTGTTGATCGTGGCCTTGTTCGTCAGGTTCTTGCCCCAGACGCTGACCTTCAGGCCGCTATTCTCCGGCGACCAGTAGATCTGGCCGTTGACGAGAGCATAGCCGTCCTGATGCACGAAACGCGACAACTCATAAAAGAAGTAGGACGAATAGCTGACGTTTGCCGAGGCGCCAATCTTGCCGAAGGAGACGCTGGTCTCATAGGCGGCCAGCGCGTTGAGCTGCCATTTCGGCGTCTTGGCTATGCGGGTTCCGGCGAGGTTGGGAACGATCGCGTCGACACCGCCGCCGCCGGCAACCGGCGCCACGAAAGCGGCGTTCGCATAGTCGAGATATTCGGCTTTGGGAATATAGGAACCGCTGCCGCTGACCCGGAATTCGGGAGTGATGCGGTAGTTGATCTCGAGCTCCCCGCCCTCGATCCGCGCCTTGCCGGCATTGGCCAGAACGGCGAGACCCTGAGCGTTGTTGGTCTGGGTCTGCAGATCGGAGACCGTGTAGCGGAAGATCGCGCCGTTGACCTGCAGCCCGGATAGGGGAGATGTCTTGAAGCCAGCCTCCCAGGCCTTCATCATTTCGGGGCGGACGGGCGTGCCGGGCAGGGCAGAGGTATCGAACAGGCCGCTCTTGAAGCCTTCACCATAGCTTACGTAGAAATTGTAATCGCGGTCAGGCGAATAGCGGACGGACACGCGCGGGGTCCAGTCGCGGAACGATGCCGAGGCGCGCACCTCCGGCACGACGGGAACCGTCAGCGTCCCGCGGGCTTCGCGATTCTCATAGCTGTAGCGGACGCCGCCCGTGATCGTGACCGTCGGCGTGACCTTCACCGTGGTCTCGAGAAAGCCGGCAAAGGCGTCGGTACGTGACGAGGAGAATATCTCGTAGAACGTCGGCCCGGCCAGGGCGGCGCGAACCGCGAGCGGCGTGAAATCCTCGCGGCCATGATAAGCGGTGGCGCCCACCAGGAAGCTGAAGATGCCGAACTCCCTGCTCGCGAAGCTGACATCCTCGGAGATCGTCTTGCCGGGCTGCTTGAGATCATAGATGTTGCCGGGCGTCGGCGAGCCATCGGCGTCGCCCACGGCCCTGGGCTTGAAGCGGTTGTAGCCGGTGATACTGGTGAGGGTGCCGGCGTCGGTTTCGAAGGTCGCCTTCAAATTGACGCCATAGCTTTCCGTCGAAAGGAACCCCACGGTATCATTGGCAATGTCATATTTCTTGGTCGGCGTGTCAGGGAAGGGCGAATTGCGATTCTGGGTGGCGAACACACTATGATCGGTCTTCTTGCTGTAATAGCCGTTCAGCAGGAAGCTGACGCCATCGCTGGGCTCGTACAGCAACTTGCCGCGGATGTTTCCCGAGGTGATCCCGCCAGCGCGCTTGTCGCGCAGCACGTCATGGAAATAACCATCGTTGCGGGCATATTGTCCCGAGACGCTGGCCGCCAGTTGCTCCGTCAACGGGGTGGTGAAGAAACCCTTGACGCGGAAGTCGTTGCCGCCGCCGTTGAAGACGCCGTCCGATATCTCGATATTGCCGGTCGTCTTGAATTCGGGGTTGCGAGTATAGACCAGGATCGCGCCGCCAGTCGCGTTGCGGCCGTAGAGCGTGCCCTGCGGGCCCTTCAATACCTCGACCCGATCGACGTCGGGGAGATCGAAGGAGTTGGCGTAGATGTTCGACTGATAGACGCCGTCGACGTAGATCGCGACGTTGTTCTCGGCGCCGGCCGCCGTGCTCTGGCTGGAGATGCCGCGCATCGTGGGCTGCGCCGCGCCGCCGATGAAGGTGAAGTTGAGACCGGGCGTGAGCTGGCCCAGTTCCTTGAAGGAGACGATGCCCGACTGGGCCAGCTTCTCGCGGGTCTGGACGTTGATCGTCACCGGCACTTCGCTCAGGCGCTCGGAGCGGCGCTGTGCGGTGACGACGATGTCGTCGATCGAGTTGGGGGTTTCGGCGGCCACTTTGGCTGCCGCGGTCTGGGCCAGTGCGACGGCCGGCATCAGCGCGAGCGCGCTCGCACCAGCCAGAACCGAAAGCCGCAGCGAAGAAATGGAGTTCATGTGCCTCTCCCCTGAATGTTTTTCCGTTCGCCGGCGTTGTTGCGCAGGTCGGATTGCTGTCCGCTGTCTGCTGTCCGGTGCCTCAACCGTCAAATAGAATTGATATGGCATTTTGATGCCCGATTGATATCGTTCGGTGATGAAACTGACTGCTGGCTCATGCGGGATGCTGCGCGGAACCGTCGCTTGACGGGGAGGCAATTCATCGAGACAATCTTGGTATCCCGCGCATGCGTGTCGAGCCATGCCCATTTACCGTCGGAACTAGAAAATGAATTTGCGACGCTTGCGATACTTCGTGGCTGTAGCGGAGGAGGAAAATATCCACCGCGCGTCGGCGCGCCTTCACATCGCGCAGCCCGCCCTGTCCCGGCAGATAAGGCTGCTCGAGGAGGAGCTCGGCACGACGTTGTTCGTGCGTCTGCCACGCGGCATCGCGCTGTCTCCGGCGGGCATATCCTATCTGGAGGACGCGCGGCAGATATTGCGGCTGTCCGATCAAGCGCGCAGCCGGGCGATCGCGGTCGAAAGCGGCCAGATGGGGACGCTGCGGGTCGGCTTCCACGATGCTGCGCACCATTATCCGGTGGTCAAGTCCGCCTTCAGGAGCTTTCGCGCCGAATTTCCCAACGTCCATTTCCGTTTCATTTCGTCATCCTCGCAAAATCAGTTCGAGGCGCTGATCATCAACGATCTCGATCTCGGCTTCGCCTATGGCTGGGAGCAGCCCGTGGACGGCCTGCAGCATATCAAGCTGGCCGATGACGATCTGGGGGTTGCGCTAAGTCCGGACCACCCGTTGGCGAACAAGCCGAAAATCCATGTCGACGACGTACGGAACGAGCAGTTTCTGTGGGCCGACACCGTTGCCTTCAGGTCGCACAGCGACGCGATCATGCGCGCATGTGCGGCCATCGGCTTCATCCCGAATATTTGGCACCAGGGGCTGACCAGTCTGGAAGCGATGATCAGCCTGGTTGCGGCAGGCATGGGACTTGCGATCATTCCAAAGTCGGCCAGTTCCGAAAACGTCATCGTCCGCACGATCGAAGGCATGTCCCACCCGGTGGAACTGATGCTGGTCTGGCGGGGTGCGAGCAGTTCGTCGGTGGTGTCCAATTTCATCGGCCATACGCGGCGGGAAGTGGAGAAACGACGGCGTGACGCGGCTTGACGGCGCGGCCGGGGCGAGAGGTCGGTCGGGAAAGAGCGCACGGCGGCATGGACGCCGGCTGCCGGCGATCGAAACCGCCTGTTATCGGATCGTCAGTCCGCCATCGACCACCATGGCATGTCCGACCATGAAGGAGGAATCCTCCGACGCCAGGAACAGCGCCGCGCCGGCCATCTCCTCGGGCGAGGCCAGCCGGCCGATTGGCTGTGCCAACATCACCTTGGCGGCGATCTCGGGATTCTGCATCCATTCGGCGAGCATCTCGGTATTGGTGCCGCCCGGGCAGAGGACGTTGATGCGGATACCCTGCCCGATATAATCGAGCGCCGCCGACTTGCTCATGCCGATGACGCCATGTTTGCTGGCGGAATAGGACGCGGCGCCGGGCTCGCCGAACAGGCCGGCAACCGACGAGGTATTTACGATCACGCCGCCGCCGTTGTTCAGCATCGCCGCGATCTCATATTTCATGGAGAGATAGACGCTCTTCATGTTGATGCCGACGATTCGGTCCCAGCTCTCCTCCGGTTCGTCGGCCGCGAGCATGCCGGCGCCGGCGACCGCGCCGTTGTTGAACGCAATATCGAGCCCGCCGAAGCTGTCGATCGCGCGGCGCACCATCGCCTCGCAGTCCGCGGGGCTCGCCAGATCGACCGGCTGGAACACCGCCACGCCGCCTGCGGCGCAGATTTTGTGCGCAACGTCCTCGCCCTTATATTGGCGATCGGCGATGACGACCTTCGCTCCTTCGGCGGCGAACCGGCGCGCGGCTGCGGCGCCTATGCCGGAAGCGCCTCCGGTTACGATCACGCGTTTGCCGGCGAAGCGTTCGGTCATCCTGTTTGCCTTCTTGCTATGTTGTCGTCGGCGTGGCTGTCGCGATGACCACCGGCGGGTGGTGGCGATGCGCAGCTCAGCCCTTCTGCAGGTCCGGTTGCGGCCCGGCCGGGCCGACTACCAGCCGCAGCCTGCTGATCTGCCAGCGGCCATCGACCCTGACCAACTCATCGATATAGCGACCGTACACCGTGTCCGGACTGGTCGCGCCCCGGGCGATGGTCAGGCCCTGCAAGGTCCAGCGCGCCGACGCCCGATCACCGTCGATATCCACGATCGGGCTGTGGAAGCTGTGCCACAACCAGGACAGGTTCTGCTGCATCTGGCCGCCATAAAGATCCACTATGCCCTGACGGCCCGACAGTTGCACCGAGACGAAGTCGATCTCGGCATCGACGGTGAACAACTCACCAAGCGCGTCGAGATCGGCCTGGTCGATCCGATCCGCGAGCCGGTCGATCAGCTCGCCATAACGATGCTTCACCTTGAGGATCGCCTCGATCGCTTCGAGGCGGTCGAGACGCGCGGCCAGCCGCTCGGCACTGCCGATGTCCGTATCCCCTGCCATGGTGGCGGCTGTCATTCGGCCGCGAGCGCGGTTGGCGCATGCGAACGCGCGCTATCCGGATCCGGCGAAATGAACTCGTACAGGGCGCGGTGGAAGTTGGACACCGCCTGTTCCTGGACGGGATTGGTGCGCAAACCCTTGAAGCCCATCGACTTCATTCCGCGCTGCATCTTTTCGAGATTGATGAAGTCCTGCGTCAGGATCTGCCCCCAGCTGCAATCGTGCCAATCCTTGTAGAATTCGCGCTTGAGCGGCGGCTCGGCGCCCGGCGCATAGCGCACAAGCGACCAGATATCGAAGATGCAGCTTTCCGGATTGTCGCCATTGGGACGCGCGCGGTACCAGAGCACGCCATCGACGCTCGAGTGCAGAAAGACGGTATTGGGAAACACGTGCCAGTCGACATGCGACCGTTCGACGTCCTCCATCGTGATCGGCGGCCAGCCGGCGCCATCCGCGATGGCGGCTTCCTGCTGGAACTGGATCCACTTCGCGACCACCTCGTCGGGCGATGCGTCCGCGGACACCTCGGTCCTCAGTCGCTGGGTCGCCTCATAGGCACGCGGCGTGATCATCGCCGCAAGCTCCTTATGGAAATGTTCGACGAAGCCCAGGATATACTGGCGCGCATCGGGCTGGGGCTCGCGCCCGAGCCGGGACGATCCGGTCATCTGATGCGGGCCATTTTCCACCATGGGATACCAGAAGGCCGAATGGCGGCCATAGGCCCCGCTGTTGGAATAATCCTCCAGCCAGTTCAGCACCTGCCGGTGGGTGGTCTGGACATGGTAGGACTCGTTGAAGGCCTCGACCGCCAGCTTCCAGTTGCACGGCAGAACGACCGTCCGATACCAGCGGAAGCGCAGCTTATCGAATTCGTAATTCTTGCAGCGCTCGTTGACCGGATCGAGGAATCGCTCGAGCGGCTCGGCCTCCCGGTCCATGTTGATGAACACGAACCCGCCCCAGATGTCGACCAGCGCCTCGCTGAGCCGGACATCTTCGTCGGTCAGGTGATCGCCCCAGTCCTTGCGATCGACGACGAGCGTGTTGTCGCCCTGCAGGTTCCAGCTCCAGCCGTGGAAGCCGCACACGATCTTGGTACACCGGCCTTCGCCGTCGATCAGCCGCCGTCCGCGATGCGGGCAACTGTTGTGATAGGCCTTGATCGTGTCGGGCGCGGTGCGGATGACGACCAGCGACTCATCGGCGACATCGTAGGTGATATAATCGCCGACCTTCGGAATCTCCTCCTCGCGGCAGGCGACCTGCCAGACCTTCGGCCACAATTCGCGCGCCTCGACCTTCACGAATTCGGGGTCGAGATAGCTGTTCTTCGGTACGAAATCGGGCCGTACCTTCATGTCACACGAGTCCTGATGGTACGCCGGCATGTCCTGCTCCTTAGTGATGCAGCCTAGCCGACGCCCCTGTTGAGGTTATCGGCATGGCTGAAGCCGTTTCAGTCGATATGGCCCAAGACGGTGCCAACCGGATAGGGGCCGCCGGGTTCGATCGCGATGCGCAGCCTGCCGCTGGCAGGCGCCTCGACCTCCTGGGTCGACTTGTCCGATTCCAGCGCGTAGAGCGGCATGCCCTCCGTCACGTCGCCGCCATCAGCGACGAGCCATTCGGCGAGCGTGCCCTCGCCCATCGAGAAACCCAGTTTCGGCAGTAATATTTCGACGCTCATGCTGTAATCACTTTCCAGCCAATGTTGACCGAACCGCGGACTCGAGGTCCGCCTCGTTCCACATAAACGCTTTCTCCAGCGAGGAAGAATAAGGCACCGGCGTATTCTTGGAAGCGACACGCCGGACCGGCGCGGCCAGTTGGCCGAACAGTTCCTCGTTGATATGCGCGGCGATTTCCGCCCCGACGCCGAAGCTGCGAACCGCCTCGTGGACGATCACGGCGCGCTTTGTCTTCGCCACCGAGGCAAGGACGGTCTTCATGTCGAGCGGCGCGATCGTGCGCAGATCGATGACCTCGACGCTGATGCCCTCCCCGGCCAGCCGTTCGGCGAGCGAATGCGCATCGGCGATGGGGCGGCCATAGCCGATCACGCTGACATCGGTGCCGACGCGGGCGACATTCGCCTTGCCCAGGGGGATGCTATAGCCCGGCTCCGGCGCCGGCGTCTTCATGCCGGTCATCACCATCATCGTGCTCTCGATGAACACGCAGGGATTGTCGTCGAAGATGCAGGCCGTGAGCAGGCCCTTCCATTCGGTCGGATCCGACGGCACCACGACCTTCAGGCCAGGGACGTGCGCGAGCCAGGCTTCAAGCATATCCGAATGCTGGCCACCAAAGCCGCCGCCCGCGCCGCTCATCGTGCGGATGGTGAGCGGCACGCCGGTCTGGCCGCCCGACATGAAGCGGATCTTTGCTGCGTGATTGACCAGTTGGTCCATTCCCACCGTAAGGAAATTCATCAGCATGATCTCGGCCACCGGGCGCATGCCGGCAACGGCCGCGCCGACCGCCGCGCCGAGGATCGCCTGTTCGGAGATCGGGGTCGATCGCACGCGCAGATCGCCATATTTGGCAGACAGGCCCTTGGTGCCATGGACGATGCCGCCGCCCTGGCCATCGGCGACATCCTCGCCGAAGACAAGGACGTGGGGATCGGCGGCCAGCGCCTCGTCCAGCGCCATGTTCGCCGCTTCGGGCCCGGTGATCATGCGAACTTTGGTGTCGGTGGCGGCGTTCATGGTTCGATCTCCTCGAGCAGGACATCGAGTCTCAATTCACTGTCCTCGGGATAGGGGGAGGCAAGCGCGAATTCGACGGCGTCGGTGATCCGCGCCTCGATATCGGCTTCGATGGCGGCCAATTCTTCCTCGGTGGCGAGGCCGCCTTCCAGCAGCGATTTGCGAAAGGCCGGAACCGGATCATTAGCCAGCGCCTCGGCATATTCTTCCTTGGGGATATAATCGCCGGCGTCGCCGAAGACATGGCCGTCGAAGCGGAAGGTCATCGCCTCGATCAGGGTCGGCCCCTCGCCGGCGCGAGCACGGTCGATCGCAACACGGCAGGCCTTCCACATCTCGACCGGATCGTTGCCGTTCACCCGCACGCCCGGCATGCTATAGGAGGTGGAGCGGCCGGCGACGGTCGGGCTCGCCGTGCCCAGCTCGTAGCTGGTATGTTCGGCATAGCGATTGTTCTGGCAGAGGAATATCACCGGGAGCTTCCAGAGCGAGGCGAGGTTGAGCCCTTCATGGAAGGCGCCGATATTCGACGCGCCGTCGCCGAAAGACGTTACGGCGACCTTGCCGTCCTCCTTGACCAGCGAGGCCCAGCCGAGGCCGTTGGCGATCGGGATGCCCGAACCGACGATGCCCGTCGTGACCACGACACCGCTGGCGGGATGGGTTATGTGCATCGGGCCGCCCTTGCCCTTGCACGAACCCGTCGCCCGGCCGGCATATTCCGCCCACAACTCGCGCAACGGCACGCCCTTGGCGAGGTGGTCATGCAGACCGCGATAGATGGTGACCATGTAATCGTCGGAATTCAGCGCGACGCCCATCGCCGCGGACACGATTTCCTGTCCACGTGGCGAATAATAAGGCGCCGCGATACGGCCGGACCGGATCACCGAAGCGAAGCGGTTGCCGCAGAGCCGGATCAACGTAGCGCGCGTGAATATATCGATCAGCGTTGCGCGATCGGGCTCGCCGACGGCGGCGGTGTGACTGGATACGCCAGACGAGGCCGGGGCCTCAGCGATAGATTGACCAGTCTGCATCATCTCTCCTTAGTTCCGACTTTTGGCGGCCGGCTGCGTGCGCCAATTCAACGCGCAGCCGGTGCATACCCGCCCCATCGTCAACACGACGGATTTGGCACCCGCAGGGCAACATGGTCCAATATAATTCTAACGGTCGTGTGATGCCATTGCCGTATCAATTCCGCGGAATCAGCGAAAATCGGATGGGGTATCCGGTTATGGCTACAGCTATCTACCAAGCTGGAGCCACTCGCTGGCTTGGCGACCCACTCGGCCTTACTTAAGCGCCATTTGCCGTAGGCTAAGTGGGTAATTGATATCAAAGGAGCATCGCCGGGCCGTCCAGATTGTATTGGAGGCTGGCGTCCCCGGCCGATATTCAGACCCGCCTGCTCCTTAGCAGGGATTTGGGATAGGCAATTATGAGCAGCGCAATGGCGCCAGCGGCCGAAACAGGCCTCCACACACCGGCTTCGCCGCAGACAACGAAAATCTCGCATAACGAGTGGATAGCACGTGCGCGGCAGATCGCGCCCCTGATACGGGCCGAAGCGCTCAACACCGAGCAGGGCAATACATTGTCGCCGGCCTCCATCGCCGCGATGCGCGATACCGAATTGTTCTGGGCTGCCGTGCCGGTCGAGGTGGGCGGCCATGGCTGCCGCCTCGTCACCGCCATCGGGATCATGGAGGAGATCGCCTTCGCCGACGGATCGAGCGGCTGGTCGCTAATGGCTAACAAGTTGGCAACGGCGGTGGCAGGCGCCTTTGTCGGCGACGATGCCGCGCACGAGATATTCGGCGGCAGCGAACGTCCGATCCTGGCCGGCATGTTCGGCCCCGGCGGAAAGACCCAGGCGGTCGAGGGCGGTTATCGCGGTTCCGGAAAATACAGCTTCGGCAGCGGATGTGGCCATGCGAACTGGATGGGCGGCGGCATGTTCCTCATGGAAAACGGCGCGAACAAGCTCCTGCCGAACGGCGCTCCGCAAGTCCGGATCTGCTTCGTGCCGCGCGACAAGGTCGTCTTCACCGGCAACTGGAATGTGACGGGCCTGTCGGGCACCGGCAGCTTCGATTACGAAATCCCCGACCAGTTCGTGCCCGAAGCCTTCACGATGGAACGCACCGAGCTGACGCCGCAGCGCGGTGGTGCAACGTTCGATCTCGGCCTGCAATCGTTCGGATGTGCCGGACATGCGGCGATGGCGCTGGGGATCGCCCGCCGCGCGCTACAGGAAATCGCGCTGATCTCGACGTCCAAGAAGCGCGTGGCATCGTCGTCCCTGATTTCGGAATCGCCGATCTTCCGGCATGGATTTTCGGTGCAGGAGTCCAATTATCAGGCCATGCGGGCCTATGTCCTCAAGGCGTTCGACGACGCCGAGCGTCTTGCGGAGAGCGGCCGGCCGGTGCCGGCAGAGGTGCGCCAGCGGCTTCGCCAGGCGACGGCCTGGTCGCATAACGTGGCGGCGGGCATCGTCGACTTCTGCCATCTGTGGGGTGGCTCGGCGTCGATCCGCAAGCCAACTGCGCTGGGAAGGTGCATGCAGGATATGCATGTCGCCACCCAGCATATTTTCGTCGATCAGCATATTCTGGCCGATGTCGCGCCGACGCTGCTAGAGCACTGGACCGGGCCCGACGTATAGCTGCCGGGAATATATCGGCTTTTCACGCGGAAAAGCTTGCTCGATCTCGAGAATGAGAGCGCTTCGGTACCGTGGATTTGACCGCGACGTGGAATGACTCGCGGCGGGAATAGGAATGGGGATGAGCGATGGACCACAAAGCGCCGCGGCTGCAGCCATTGTCTTATGCGTGCCGGGACGAGCCGTTTACCGGACTGCTGGCGTTCGACGAGACCGTGAACGGCCCGCGACCGGGCATCCTCATCGTCCATGATGCCTGGGGCATCGCCGACAATGTGAAGATGCGCGCGCAGACGCTGGCCGGGCTCGGCTATGTCGCCCTGTGCGCGGATATCTATGGCGACGGCCAGCGCCCGGCCGATATCGGCCAGGCGCAGCAGCAGGTCGACAGATTCCGCGTCGATCCAGAATTGTTGCGCGATCGCGCGCGCGCCGCGCTGGACGCGCTGGCGGCCCTGCCGCAGGTCGACGCCTCCAGGCTCCTCGCCATCGGCTATTGCTTCGGAGGAATGACGGTTCTCGAGATGGCGCGGGCCGGCGCCCCCTGCCTCGGCATCGTCAGCTTCCACGGCTTGCTGAAGACCAGCCTTCCCGCCGCCGCCGGCGGCATCGCGGCGAAGCTGCTCGTCTGCACGGGCAGCGAGGACCCGCTCGTGCCGATCGACGACGTCGCCGCATTCCAGCAGGAAATGCGGGAGGCCGACGCCGACTGCCAGATCATCATCTATAGCGGCGCAAAGCATTCCTTCACCAATCCATTCGCCAGCGACAATCCCGGCATCGGCTATCATCCGGATGCGGACCGTCGATCCTGGGCGGCGATGCTCGAACTGTTCGCCGAAGTGCTCGGCTCCTCCAAATGATACCGCCCGTGGCCAGCGATCGCCCGGACGTGACGCGCGATACGGACCCCGTGGAGGCTATTCTCGACATCTATGACGCCGCCGTGGCGCGCGCCGGGGATGAGCCGGCAATCGTCTACCTCGACACGGCCATCAGCTATGCCGAGCTCGACCGGATGAGCGACGCGCTGGCGTCCTTGCTGATCGAATGCGGCTTCGCCCCCGGCGACCGGCTGGCCCTGTTCCTGCAGAATTCGCCGCACTTCGTGATCGGCATGATCGCCGCCTGGAAGGCAGGCGGTATCTGCGTGCCGATCAATCCGATGAACCGCTCGCGCGAGGTCAGCCTGATCTTCGCGGACTCGACGCCGGCGGCGTTGCTGGCGATGGACGAGCTGTTCGACGATGTGATCGTCAATGTCGACGCCGCGCTCGTGCCAGCCATCCGGCTGAAGATATCGGCGCTGGAGTTCCAGACCGGCGACGATCCTCGGATCTTTGCCCGCATCGCCGCGCCCGCGTCCGATGTGACGCGCTTCGACGTCCTGCTCGAAGGCCGCGATGTCCCTCGGCCCGCCGTGCCGCGTCCTCGTCCCGATGATCTTGCCATGATCGTCTATACGTCGGGCACCACCGGCCTGCCCAAGGGCGCGATGATTTCACACGGCGCGTTCGGCTTCAATGCCGGCGCTTTTTGCACCACGGGCCGATTGCAGGACGGCGATGCGGTGCTGGGCATCGCGCCGCTGTTCCATATCACCGGATCGGTCGCGTGCCTTGGCACGGCCTTGAGGCTCGCCGCGCCGCTGATCCTGACATTCCGCTTCGAGCCGGGCGTCGTGCTGGATGTGATCGCGCGCTGGCAGCCACGGTTCATGGTCGCGGCGATCACCGCCTTCATCGCTCTCTACAATCATCCCGACGCGACCCGCGAGGGCCTGTCGAAGCTCGGCAAGCTTTTTTCCGGGGGTGCTCCCGTGCCGCCCGCCTTCGTAGAGCAGTTTGAGGCGAAGTTCGGTCACTATATCCACAATTGCTATGGCCTGACCGAGACATCCTCAGCCACGCACATCACGCCGTTCGGCGAACGTGCCCGGGTCAGTGATGACGGGGTATTGTCGATCGGCAAGGTCGGGCCCGGCGTTTCCGCGCATATCGTCGGCGAAGACGGCAAGCGCCTGCCGTCGGGGGAGGTCGGCGAGCTGATGATCGAAGGCCCGATGGTGGCGAAGGGCTATTGGCGCAATCCCGCCGAAACCAGCGCCGCGATGCGCGACGACGGTTTCACGACCGGCGACATCGCCTTTTACGATAGCGACGGCTGGTATTATCTCGTCGATCGCAAGAAGGACGTGATCATCAGCTCGGGCTACAAGGTCTGGCCGCGCGAGGTGGAGGATGTCCTCTACGGCCATAGCGCCATCCGCGAAGCGGCGGTGGTGGGCGTCGCCCATGCCTATCGGGGCGAGACGGTCAAGGCCTTCGTCAGCCTCAAGCCCGGCAGCGATGTCGATGCCGAACAGCTCATCAGCTACTGCAAGGCGCGCATGGCCGCCTATAAATATCCCCGGCAGGTCGACATTCTGCCCGACCTGCCGAAAACCCCCACCGGCAAGATTTTACGCCGCGCACTGCGCCGCTGACCGGCGCGCCGCCAGCCTTCCCCCGGATCGCCAGACCGCGGGGGCGGAGTTGATCCCCAGCGCGTGACTCGTGGCGATGTAACTGAGCACCAGCGCGGGCCCGATGCTCGCGCCGGCGCCGGGGCAGGATCGTCCCGTCACGGGCGCCGTGATGTTGCCCGCCGCATAAAGCCCTTCGATCACCGAGCCGTCAGGCCGCAACACGCGCGCATTCTCGTCGATAACGAGGCCGCCGAATGTGCCGATGTCGGCCGGAATGGCGCGCATCGCATTAGAAGGGCGCCTTGGCGATCTCGCCGAGATTGGGGCTGGGCCGGTTGGTGAGACCGCCCGGGAAATTGCCACCGCGATAACCGGTTGTTATTCGTGCGCGGAACATTCCCGCAAAGCATCGTGAAACGCATTTCCGATGCCAGGCGGTGATCGATGGCAATGTTCTATTCTATTGGACAGAAGCCGGAATATCCCGAAGTCTGCGCCCATAGCTACGAAACATCGGCGAACATGAGGCCGACGGCCCCGGACGATTCGCCTCCGGAAACGCGGCAGGACTTAGGAGCGGGAAATGGCCGGCCAGGACCGTTATTGGGTTTCCAGCGATGGTTTGCGCCTGCATTATCGGGACTACGCCGCCGATGCGGATACGCCCGTGATATTGTGCCTGCCCGGCCTCTCCAGGAATTGTCGCGACTTCGATCGACTTGCCGGCCGGCTGTCCGGCATCGTGCACATTGTTGCGCCTTCGCTGCGCGGGCGCGGCCTGTCGGCTCACGCAACCGATCCCGCCACCTATGTGCCCGACGTCTATGTCGAGGACATTCTGGCCTTGCTGCGCCATCGCGGAATCACTTCGGTTATCGTGATCGGCACCTCGCTCGGGGCGCGCCTGGCGATGCTGATGGCGTTACGCGCGCCGGGCCTGATCGCGGCCAGCATCCTCAACGATCTGGGGCCCGAGACGCCGGCGGACGCGCTCGCCGGGATACGGTCGAACCTTGCGGCGCGGCAGCGGCGCTGGCCGGAGCGGACCGCGGCGGTGACGTCGATCCGGGAAATGCACGCAGCCACCTACCCGAATTTCGATGTCGAGGACTGGGCCCGTTTCGCGGACAATCTTCTGCGCGACGAGGAGGACGGTTCGGTATCGCTCGATTTCGATCCCGCGGTCAGCGCCGCCTATCAGCAGGCTGCGCCGCCGCCCGCGCAGACGATGTGGGCAGGGTTCGACGAACTGGCGTCCGCGCCGGTCCTGAGCATCCGGGGAGCCCTGTCGGCGATGCTGTCGGCGGAGGTGCAGGACAAGATGCGCGCCCGGGCGTCGGCGCCATTCGCGACCGTCACGGTGCCTTCCGTCGGCCATGCCCCGACGCTCGACGAGCCGGTGGCCCTGGCCGCCATCGATAGACTGCTCGCGCTGGCGTGCCCTGCCCTTTCGGCGGCGCTGTCGGACGATCGCGAAAGCGTCCGCCCATGAGACGGTTGCTTTCGTGCAAGCATTGGAGGGCGGGATTCGGCGGCCTTCAAAAACTGGTATCTCGATAGTTTCGCGCCGTATCTGCTTGCGGTCGATGACCTCGACGGACGCTTAGCGACGGCGTGCCGAGTGTTCGCGACGGATCATTTCCATGACATCGATCTTGTCGGTGCTATCGGAAAGCGGTTTTCATGAAGCGCGGCTGACGAATTACCGGCCCTTCCATCTGGGAGCGCGCTTTTCGATAAAGGCGAGTGGCCCCTCAACGAAGTCCTCAGTGGTCATGACGCGATCCTGGGCCTCGAGGCTCAGCGCAAAAAGTGCATCGTCATCCATGTCATAGGCGCGGCGGGCGACTTGGATGCTTTCGCGCACCGCGATCGGCGCATTGGCGCAGATCTGTTCGGCTAGCGCCACCGCTTGGGCTACCGCCTCCCCCTGCGGCACGACGCGATTGATCAGTCCAAGCTCCGCCGCACGGGCCGCCGGCAGCCGGTCGCCGGTGGCGATCAGTTCGAGCGCCAGCGCGCGCGGCATCGCCCGCACCAGCCGATAGACGCCACCGGCCGCCGCGACGAGGCCGCGCATGACTTCCGGCAGCGAGAACAGCGAATTGTCCGACGCGACGATCATGTCGCAGGCCAGCGCGAGTTCGAAGCCGCCGGCCACGGCGAAACCCTCGACGGCGGCAATCCAGATCTTCGTGCGCGGGTGCTTGACGAAGCCGGCGAATTGTCCATCGGTGGTGTAGAGATCCTCCATCCGGCCGGCTGACACGGTCTTGAGATCCGCGCCGGCGCAGAAGGCGACCCCGCCCTCGCCCGTCAGCACCGAGACCCAGATGTCGGGATCCGCCTCGATCCGCTTGATCGCCTGGTCGAGGCCCGCCGCCACCGCTCCATTGACCGAATTGCGCGCTTCGGGCCGGCGGATCGTGACCAGCGCGACATGCGGCACCAGGATTTCGATCGTCACGACGTCCATGTTCATTCGCCCTTCAATAAATCTCGAAAAGGCCGGCGGCGCCCATGCCGCCGCCCACGCACATCGTTACCACGCCATATCTGGCCTTGCGGCGCCGGCCCTCGAGCAGGACGTGACCGGTCATGCGCGCACCGCTCATGCCATAGGGATGGCCGATGGCGATCGCGCCGCCAGAAACGTTCAGGCGCTCATCGGGGATGCCGAGGGTGTCGCGGCAGTAAATGACCTGGCTGGCGAATGCCTCGTTAAGCTCCCACAGGTCGATGTCCGCGACGGTCAGGCCGTGCAATTGGAGCAGCTTGGGAACGGCGAAGACCGGGCCGATGCCCATCTCGTCGGGATCGCAACCGGCAACCGCCATGCCGCGATAGGCCCCGAGCGGAGCGAGCCCTCTCCGCCCGGCCTCCTGCGCGCTCATCAGGACGAGCGCCGCGGCACCGTCGGATAATTGACTGCTGTTGCCTGCCGTCACCGTTCCGCCCGGCTCGAGCAACTGGCCGCCCTTGAAGGCGGGGGGCAGGCCGCCGATCGACTCGGGCGTGGTGTCCGCGCGCATGCCTTCGTCCTGCGTCAGGACGACGTCGCGCGCGCTCGATTCCTTCGTGGCCTTATCGACCACGATCATGCGCGACTGCATCGGCACGATCTCGTCCGCGAAGAGGCCCGCCGCCTGCGCCGCGGCCGCGCGGCGGTGCGATTCCGCGCCCAGCGCATCCTGCGCCTCCCGGCTGACGCCATAGCGGCGGGCGACCATCTCGGCGGTCTCGAGCATAGCCATGTACAGGTCGGGACGATGTTCGACGAGCCATGGATCCCGCGCGCGATACATGTTCATATGCTCGTTCTGGACCAACGAGATCGACTCGACGCCTCCCGCGACGACGATCTCCATGCCGTCGACGATGATCTGCTTCGCCGCCGTGGCGACCGCCATCAGGCCGGACGCACACTGCCGATCGATGCTCATCCCCGCGACCGAGGCGGGGAGTCCGGCGCGAAGCGCGGCCTGCCGTGCGATATTGGACTGGGTCGCGCCCTGCTGCAGCGCGCAGCCCAGCACGACGTCGGCCACCTCCTCCGGGGCCACCCCCGCGCGCTGGACGGCATGGGTGATGGCATGGCCGCCCAGCGCCTGGGGCTGAGTGTCGTTGAAGGTGCCCCGATAGGCCTTGCCGATCGCTGTGCGGGCTACGGAAACAATGACGGCTTCGCGGTTGGACATGGTCAGGTCTCGCTGCGGACGGAAGGATGGTGATTCAGGACACTTGGCCGCTTCGATCGGCGAAAATGTCCACTTCGAGATTAGCGTCCGGTTCGTAGCGATGCTGCTGGAGCATGGTCATGCCATTCCTGCGCAGCGTCCCCAATTGCCGGACATTCATAGGAAAAAATAACCGAAGATCCCACCTTCGTGCCCATAGATACTAAATTTTCTTTTCATAATGTAGGACATTATTCAACCGCTAAGAGCAAATTTATGATGGAGCAAGGCGTCCCGAGAAGTCCCGCCGCTCCCAAAACTCAATGGCGGAAATGCGCGAGCGGCCGTTCGAGTCCGGGGTCCGGCGTGTCCGAAGGCCGTTCGCCATAGGCGCCGAACGGAGGCAGCGCCCCATCGAACAGTCTTTTGGCCACCGCGTCCGCATCCAGTGGCGGCGTGGCGTGGTCCTCGGCGCGGCGAATGGAGATCAGGGCACGCACGCCGCGATGTCATGGAGCCGCGCCCTTGCCGCCCTCGCCAGCGGAAAGGCGCCGCCACGCCTCTGGAACGAGGTCTTGCGCGATCTCCTCGGCCTTGCCGGCGACCCTCGCAGGCCCGATGTAGAGCCTGTTCCACGTCGCCGACGCCCTATGCGGCGCCCGCCGCGCTCCACGAGAATGGGACGCTGGCTGCCAGCGCACGCTGTATCATTTGAACCGCCAGGGCGGCTTGGTCGCGAAGGTCATGGCTTCAGGGACATTGGGCTGCGGCAAGTCGCGCGGGATCGCCCGTCCAGCTCTCCGGCAGATACAAGGCGCGATCTATAAACGCGTGACCGCGAGCGGATATATAGGCTGCAAATGTCGCGAAGCGCGTCTGCGTCCCAACGCCCTCGGCCCAGAATAGCCTGTTGCCCCCACAGACCAGAAATCCTCCGCAGCCTCAGCGCGCATCCAACCCGGCTTGCGGCGCTCCTCACTCAGCAGGCCGTCCAGAAACAGGTGCGCCGACGCCGCAACTCGCTCTTGCGTGAACAGCCCGCGCATGCGGCCCTTCACATCCCGCAGCGAGGACGCCCATAGCTCCAGTATCGTCCCGGTCGATGCACCCGTCATCGCTTACCATGGAGACCCGTTGCTTCAGAGTTCCATCGCTTATGCAACTGTAATGCAAGCTTCATTATGATTTTTGTCATGCGCGCCACGCAAGGCACATCGTGCAGCCAACAGATACAAAAGCGCCGCCGCGATCCCCAGGATCGTGGTCGCGGTGAGCAGGGCCCAGCGCAACGATTCCTCGCCATAGACCGGCCGATAGAATTCACTGAGCGCCCCCACGATGGCCGGCCCCAGCCCATAGCCGAACAGATTCCCGACAATGCCCATCACCGCCTGCGAGGTGGCCCGCATGCGGATCTCGACCAGCGATTGGCTGAGGCTCCAGGCCGGCGGTGGAAACGCCGTCGCGAACACTTTCCAGGCCGTGACAAAAGCGATCGCCAGGCCGACCGATGACGCAAGGGTGAGGCCGATGCTGGCGATGACGGTGGCCGCGGCGGTGGCGGCGACCGACCGCAGGACGGGCGCATTGCCGCGCGCCGAGAAGTGGTCGGCGAGCCAGCCGCCGATCAGCTCGCCAAGCGGCCCGGCCAGCAGCAGGGCCAGCCCGACCGCCCCGCCCGCCTGGACAAGGGAGAGATGGTGCGAGCGCTCGAAAAAGGCCGGCAGCCAGGCCGTCAGCGAAACGACGCCTGAACTCGCCCCGGCGGCGGCGATAGTGAATATCAGCGTCGGTTGGGTCGCAATGTAGCGGAGGGTCGCGCCGAAGCTCGCCGGCGCCTCGATTGCGCCGCCATCGCCGTCGGACATCCCCCGTCGCGGTTCCCGGAAGGTGAGGAGGATCAGCAGGGCGAGCAGGAAACCGGGAATACCGACGACGACAAAAGCGGCGCGCCAGGAATAACGCGTCGCCAGCCAGGCGCCGACCGAGATCACCACCGCGCCGCCCAGCG
>Ga0180221_1000403_pt1 | contig 40224 bp, 34 predicted proteins | sample eDN5th37CKraftMG_FD_151339 | JGI IMG/M metagenome (GOLD analysis project Ga0180221, IMG submission 151339) | Enriched Miracle-Growth compost microbial communities from Emeryville, California, USA - eDNA 5th pass 37_C Kraft MG (version 2) (version 2) ...
TCGAGCGGGCGGCCGAGGCGCTCGCCCCGGACCTGCGCGCGATCGTCGAGAGCCTGCACGCGCACCCGGAACCGGCGTTCGAGGAGCACCGCAGCGCCGCCACGCTGGTCGAGGTGCTGGCCCGGCACGGCGTCACGGCCGACGTCGGGGCGTACGGCGTGGAGACGGCGTTCCGCGCGGAGCTGCGGGGCTCGGGTGACGGTGACGGCCCGACGATCGCGATCTGCGCGGAGTACGACGCGCTGCCCGTCATCGGGCACGCCTGCGGGCACAACGTCATCGCCGCCGCGGGGGTGGGCGCGTTCCTCGCGCTGCGGGAGGTGATGGCCTCCGACCGGGCACCCGCCGGCCGCGTCGTGCTGCTCGGCACCCCCGCCGAGGAGGGGCGCACCGGCAAGGAGGTGCTCGCGCGCGCGGGCGCGTTCGACGACATAGACGCGGCGATCATGGTGCACCCGTACGGGCAGGACGTGGCGGAGCAGGTGTGGCTGGGGCGGCGCCTGCTCACCTGGACGTTCACGGGCCGCGCGGCGCACGCGTCCGCCCAGCCGTTCATGGGCCGCAACGCCCTCGACGCCGCGGCCCTCGCCTACCAGGGCATCGGCCTCCTGCGCCAGCAGCTGCCGCCGGTCGACCGCGTGCACGCGACCGTCGTCGAGGGCGGCACCCGCCCCAGCATCATCACCGAGCGGGCCGTCATGCACCTGTACGCGCGCTCGAAGTACCCGGACACGCTGCGCGACCTGTCGGCCCGGCTCGACGACGTCGCCCGCGGCGCCGCGCTCATGACGGGCACCGAGGTCGAGATCGCGTGGGACGACGGCGCGCTGCCGAGCCTGCCCGTGCGCACCAACGGCGCGCTCACCGCGCGGTGGGTGGCGGCGCAGCGGCGGCGCGGTCGCGACCCGCTGCCCGGCGGCGTCGTCCCCGAGACGGTCGCCGCCTCGACCGACTTCGGCAACGTGTCCTTCCGCGTGCCGGGCATGCACCCGCTCATCCAGGTGGCGACGCCCGACGTCGCCCTGCACACGGCCGAGTTCGCCGAGGCCGCGGGCGGTCCGGCCGCCCTGCCCGCCGCCGTCGACGGCGCCGTCGGCCTGGCCCTCACCGCCCTGGAGTACCTCACGGACGACGCGCTGCGAGCCGCCGTGCACGACGAGTTCGTCGCGCACGGCGGCCCGCTGGACGTGCCGGGCTACTTCGCCGGCTGAGGACGGCCGGTCGTCACCGGGCGCTGAGCGCGCTGAGCTCCGCCGGGTCGGCGGGGCCCTGCGGCGTCGGCTGCACCGGCGCGTCGTCGCTCGGCACGTCCCCGTGCAGCAGGGTGCGGGTCGCGGCGGGCCGGTCGTCGGTCACCGTGAAGCGCACCGTGTCGGTGAACTCCCGGCCGTGGCCGTCGACGGCCGTCACGGTCGCGGCGTGGGTGCCCTCCTCGAGGTCCTCGGGGAGCGGCAGCCGCCACAGGTGCGCGTTCGACCGGGTGACGTTCCCGCTGGTGAGCAGGTTGCGGGTGGCCGCCGTCGGGTCGGAGAACTCCCAGCCGGTGCGCAGCGCCTCCCCCGTCATCGGCTGCGTGTGCTCGGCCTCGACCGCGGCGCCGCCGTCGATCGAGACCTCGACGCGCGCGGCCGACGAGCCGGCGTAGAAGTTCGCGGTGAGCCAGCTGTCGCCCGCGAGGTCGTCGGCACTCACCAGGCGCTCGTCGCCGAGCGCGGGGGCGGCGCCGTCCTTGCCCCCGTCGCGCCACGCGAGCGCGTCGGCGGCCCAGCCCCGCCAGTGCGGAGTGTTCACGCCGAGGGCGAGCTGCAGGTCGTCCGGCTCGCCGCGCACGGTGTACCGCTCGGCGAACCGGTTGCCGTCGAGGTCCAGGGTGAGCACCCCCGGCCGGGCGCCGTCGGCCATGTACGCGTACGGCAGGCCGTGCTCGTCGAGACCGCCGGAGTACCAGTCGCCGGAGACGGCGCCCGCCACGAGCTGCGGGTGCTCGAGCTCCTCGACACCGCCCTCCTGCCACTCGGCGCGGGTGTCGCCCGCCCGCAGGCTCTCCAGCATGTGCGTGTGCCCGCCGACGGTGACGGCGTTGCGCCCGCGCAGCACGTCGTACAGCTCCGGGGCGTTGTCCGTGATGACCTCGCGGTGGTCGACGATCGGGGCGTGCGCCGCGACGACGACGAGCCTGTTCCGCGGCACCTCCGCGAGGTCCGCCTCCAGCCAGGCGAGCTGCTGCTCGTCGACCGTCTCGCGGTAGCCGCCGTTCCCGCCGTTCTCCTTGGCGCCGTTGTAGACGATGTTGTCGAGGACGACGACGTGCGCCTGCCCGACGTCGTACGAGAAGTAGGCGGGGCCCACCTCCTGGCGGAACGTGTCGAGGGCGTGGGAGTCGTCGGGGGCGTCGTAGTCCATGTCGTGGTTGCCGGGCGCCATGCGGACGGGGCCGTTCGCGGCGGCGTAGAGGTCCTTGAGCGCGGGGTACAGGCTCAGGTCGTCGCCCACGTTGTCGCCGAGCAGCAGGATGCCGCAGCTCGCGTAGTCGTCGCGGGCCATGAGGTCCGCGACCGCGCCGTCCCGGGCGTAGCCGACCTGCGTGAGGTCGTACGTCTGGGTGTCGGCCGCGATCGGGCAGGCCTGCTTCGGCTTGCCGGTCGCCTTCGACTTGCCGAGGGGGAAGTTCACCGCCTGCGGCAGCGGCCCGGTGGGCTCCAGGCCGCCGTACCGTAGGTCCGGCGAGCCCTCGGGCGAGTGGTTGTAGCTGAACTGGGCGATGGCGTTCTCGTCCACGGGCACCTGGTAGCCCGCGGGCTGGGTGACGAAGACCGTCATGTCGTCGAACGCGGGGATGCTGTAGCGGCCCTGACCGTCGGTCGTGACGACGTCGCGGCCGTTGGAGACCTGGACGCCGGCGACGCCCTTCTCCCGCGGGTCCTGCGTGGAGTCCTGGTCCTTGTCGTGGAACACGGTGCCGCTGAGCACCTCGGGGTCGGCGGCCTCGCCGCGCACGACCTCGACGTGCCCGGTGTAGGCGCCTGCCTGGTCGCGCTGGGCGGCCGCGGCCGCACGGGCCGCGTCCGGGTCGGGCGCCGGCGCGGCCACGGCGCCCGGGGCCACGAGGACCAACCCGACGAGCGAGGCGGCGCCGACGACGGCGCAGGCCTGGCGGATGCTGCGGGGGTTCATGTACTGCCTCCGGGGTCTCGGAACGGATCGAGCACACACCCTCGTCAGGGCGCTCCGGCATGCCGACGACGACGGTAGGCAGCCCGGGTGACCTCGAGGTGACGTCCGGTGGCCGGACTGCCGAACGTCAGGGTTGCCCCGGCGAACTCTCGACGAACTCGCCACGACGCACGGGCTCCCCGAGCGCCCGTAGCATTTCCCGGGTGATCGAGACCTACCCCGTCCTCACGCTGGTGCCGCCGCTGCTGGCGATCGCCCTCGTCGTCATCACCAAGAAGGTGCTGATCAGCCTGGGCGCCGGGGTGGTCGCGGCCGCCCTGCTGGTCGCCGGGCTGGCGCCGCTGGAGGCGCTGCGGCTCGTGTGGGACGCGTTCGCGGGGATCTTCTGGGCCGACGGGGCGCTCAACGCCTCGAACGTGTCCATCCTCGCGTTCCTGCTGATGCTCGGGGTGACGACGGCGTTCGTCATGATGTCGGGCGGCACGCGCGCGTTCGCCGACTGGGCGATGACGCGCATCCGCTCGCGCCGCGGCGCGCAGGTGCTGCCCGCCGTGCTGGGCGTGATCATCTTCATCGACGACTACTTCAACGCCCTGGCCGTCGGGCAGGTGAGCCGACCCGTGACGGACCGGCACCGGGTGTCACGCGCCAAGCTCGCCTACCTCATCGACTCGACGTCGGCGCCCGTGTCGGTGCTCGCGCCCATCTCGAGCTGGGGCGCGTACATCATGGGCCTGATGGCGCCGATCGTCGCCGCCACCACCCTGGAGATCGGCAGCGTCGAGGCGTTCCTCGGCGCCGCCGCGGCCAACTACTACGCGGTCGCCGCGCTGCTCATGGTGTGGGTGGTCGTGCTGTTCGGGATCGACCTGAAGCCGATGCGGACCGAGGAGCGGCGCGCCGTCACCGAGGGCAGACCCTTCGCCGACGACGCGGACCTGCCGGGCCGCCTCTCGGAGGACCTCCCGGTGCACCGTCCCGGGGCCAAGCGGGCGCTGGTGCTCCCCTTCGTCCTGCTGGTGCTCGGCGTGTTCGCCGGGATCGTCTGGACCGGCCACCAGGCGTCGGGCTCGTGGAGCCCGGTGGACGTGCTCGCCTCCACCGACTCGTCGCAGGCCCTCCTGTGGGGCGGGGTCGCCGGGCTCGTCTCGGCCGTCGCGCTGTACCTGCGGTACACGGCGCCCAACCCGCGCTTCTCGGGCGGGACGTTCGGCAAGGGGTGGGCCGAGGGCGCGCGGTCGATGCTGCCCGCCATCGAGATCCTCGTGCTCGCGTGGATGCTCGGCACCCTGGTCGAGGAGCTCGGCACCGGGGAGTACCTGGGCGGCCTCGTCGAGGGTGCGGACATCCCGACGTCGTGGCTCGTGCCACTCGTGTTCGTCGTCGCGCTCGGCATGGCGTTCGCAACCGGGACGTCGTGGGGGTCGTTCGGTCTACTGCTGCCGCTGGTGGGCGGGATCATCGCCTCGACGAGCTCCCCCGAGCTCCTGCTGCCCGCCATGGGTGCCGTCCTCGCGGGAGCCGTCGCCGGTGACCACGCCTCCCCCATCTCGGACACCACGATCCTGTCCGCGACCGGCGCCGGCAGCGACGTCATCACGCACGTGCTCACGCAATTGCCCTACGCGGCTGTCGCCGCGGTGTGCGCGCTGCTCGGCTACGTCGCCGTCGCCCTCGGCGCCGGCACCCTCGTCGGGCTGCTCGTGACGCTCGCCGGGCTCGCGGTGTTCACCGTCGCGGCCCGCACGGCGGCCGCCCCGCTCGCCGCCGCCGCCGACTGACGACACGAAGGACGCACGGCTGGCAAGATCGACCCATGCACGAGCGCGCGGGGAAGCCGGCCCAGGACACCGACCTCATCGACGTCGACCGGGTGGTGGGGGCGTACTACGACCTCGTGCCCGACGTCACGGACCCGGCGCAGCAGGTGGTGTTCGGCACCTCCGGCCACCGCGGCTCCAGCCTCGACACGGCGTTCAACGAGGCGCACATCGCGGCGATCACGCAGGCGATCGTCGAGTACCGGGCGTCGCAGGGCACCGACGGCCCGCTGTTCATCGGCCGGGACACGCACGCCCTGTCGCTGCCGGCGTGGCAGACGGCGCTGGAGGTGCTCGCCGCCGCGGGCGTCACCGTGATGGTCGACGCGCGCGACTCGTTCACCCCGACGCCCGCGGTGTCCCAGTCGATCCTCATCCACAACGGCGCGACCACCGGCGACGGCGTGCGCACGCAGGGGCCGGGGCTCGCGGACGGGATCGTCGTCACGCCGTCGCACAACCCGCCCCGCGACGGCGGGTTCAAGTACAACCCGCCGCACGGCGGCCCGGCCGGGTCGGAGGCGACGGGCTGGATCGCCGACCGCGCCAACGAGATCCTGCGCACGGGCGGCCTCGCGTCGGTGCGCCGGGTCACGCTCGAGGACGCGCTCGCCGCGGACACGACGCACAAGCACGACTTCCTCACCACGTACGTGGACGACCTGCCGAACGTCGTCGACCTCGACGCGATCCGCGCGGCCGGGGTGCGCATCGGCGCGGACCCGCTGGGCGGCGCGTCGGTGGAGTACTGGGGCGCGATCGGCGAGCGGTACGACCTCGACCTCACCGTGGTGAACCCGCAGGTGGACCCGCGCTGGTCGTTCATGACGCTCGACTGGGACGGCAAGATCCGCATGGACTGCAGCTCCCCGTACGCGATGGCCTCGCTGGTGGAGCGGATGGTCGCGACGGACGCCGCCGACCGCTCCGCACCCTTCGACGTCGCGACCGGGAACGATGCCGACTCCGACCGGCACGGCATCGTGACCCCCGACGCCGGGCTCATGAACCCGAACCACTACCTGGCCGTCGCGATCGAGTACCTGTACGGCGGGGCGCGCCCCGGCTGGCCCGACGGCGCGGCGATCGGCAAGACGCTCGTGTCGTCCGCGCTGATCGATCGCGTGGCGTCGGGCCTGGGGCGGCGGCTCCTCGAGGTGCCGGTCGGCTTCAAGTGGTTCGTGCCCGGGCTGCTGGACGGCGAGATCGGGTTCGGCGGCGAGGAGTCCGCCGGGGCCTCGTTCTTGCGCCGCGACGGGCGGGTGTGGTCCACCGACAAGGACGGCCTGCTGCTGGCGCTGCTTGCGTCGGAGATCATCGCGACCACCGGCCGCACGCCGTCCGAGCACCACGCCGACCTCGTCGCCCGGCACGGCGAGTCCTGGTACGCCCGGGTGGACGCCCCCGCGTCGCGCGAGCAGAAGGCGAGGCTGTCCGCCCTGTCCCCCGACCAGGTCACGTCGACCACGCTCGCCGGGCAGGAGATCACGGCCACCCTCACCGAGGCGCCCGGCAACGGCGCCAAGGTCGGCGGCCTCAAGGTGACCACCGAGGACGCCTGGTTCGCGGCCCGCCCGTCCGGCACGGAGGACGTGTACAAGATCTACGCCGAGTCGTTCGTGTCGGCCGACCACCTCGCCGAGGTCCAGGCGGCCGCGAAGGACCTGGTCGACGGCGCGCTCGGCGACGCCTGACCCGGCACGCGAATCCGGGGCCGCGCGGCCCTGGGCGTCGTCCGCTACTCGCAGGCGACCCCGTCACCGTCGCGGTCCAGCCGCGTCGAGTACCCCGGGTCGCCGCGGTGCACCGGGGCCGCGCCGGCCGCGCGTGCCGCGTCGCAGTTCGCGAACGACGTCTCCCCCGCGTCGTCGTCGGCCGTGTCGGTCGCGCCGCCGGCCGGCTCGGTCTCGGGCGCCGTCCCGCCGGACGGCAGCGGCTCGTCCGGGCAGCGGGACAGGATGCCCGCGATGGCGTCGCGCTCGGCCTGCGTGACCCACAGGGCGTACGCCTGCTTCACGGCCACCTGGCGGGCCACGTACTGGCAGCGGAACGCCTTGGACGGCGGCAGCCAGGTCGCGGCGTCGCCGTCGCCCTTGCCGGCGTTGGTCGGGCCGTCGACGGCGAGCAGGTTCAGCGGGTCGTTGGCGAGCTGCCGGCGCGCCACGCCGTCGAGCTGCTGGGCGCCCTTCTGCCACGCGTCGGACAGGGCGACCACGTGGTCGATCTGCACCGCGGTGGACGTCGCCTGCCCGCGCACGAAGTCGATCCTCGTGCCGGTGTACGGGTCGGCGAGGACCCCGCTCAGCACGACGCAGTCGTGCGTGCCCGGGTCGGTGACGGTGCGGACCAGGTCGCGCGCGAGCACGTCGTTGCGGGTGTCGCACCCGTTGTGGTCCACGTCGGCCCACGCGGGCCCGAACTGGTCGCGCGAGTACCCCGTCTTCGGCGCGCGGCCCTTGACCGGCAGCATCTCCAGCGCGGCGAGCGCGGTGCCCGACGCGGCGGACCCGGACGACGGCCCCGGGTCGGGCGTCGCCTCCGGTGCGGGGGTCGCGTCCGGCGCGGGCGTCGCGGTCGCCGCCGGGGTCCGGACGTCGTCGCCGCCGAGCCCGGGCGACGCGGGCTCCAGCCCGCCCGCGCAGGCGCCCAGCAGGAGCGCGACCGAGGCACCCAGCGCCGCTGTGCGGCCGCGCCGGGCGGTGGTTCCCGCCCTCACCGGGCCGGGTGCGCGAGCAGGTCGGCGTACTCGGCGTGCCGCTGCACGTACGCCTTGATGAACGGGCACAGCGCCACGATCTTCTCCCCCGCCGCGCGCACCTGGTCGAGCGCGCCGGCGGCGAGCTGGGAGCCGATCCCCTGCCCCTCGAACGCCGGGTCCACCTCCGTGTGCGTGAAGACGACAATGCCCGCGCCCGCGTCGTCGCTGCGCTCGTAGTACGCGCCGCCGGCGCGGCGGCCGTCGTCGAGCCGGGCGAGGAAGACCTGGTTGTCACGGTCGTGGACGACCGTCACGGCTGCGGGGGTGGCGTTCATGGCCCCCATCCTGGCCGTCGCCCCCGACATCTGTCGCCCCTCGGTGGGAGAATCCGCGGGTGACCGTGCCCACCCCCGAACCCTCCGGCGTGGCGTCGGAGGCCGGGAAGCGGAACCCATACCTCGACGTCCTGCGCGTACCGGGCGCGCTGCCGTTCTCCGCCGCGGGCGTGATCGCCCGGCTGCCGATGTCGATGGTCGGCATCGGCACGGTGCTCATGGTCCAGGCCCTGTACGGCTCGTACGCGATGGCGGGCCGGGTGTCGGCGGTGCTCGTGGTGGCCCAGGCGGTGGTGGCGCCGCAGATCGCCCGACTCGTGGACCGGGCGGGCCAGGCCCGTGTGATGACCCCGATGCTGGTCGCGACGACGGCAGGGCTCCTGGGCCTCGTGGTGGCCGCGACGGTGGGCGCGCCGGAGTGGGTGCTGTGGGTGTGCGCGGCGGTGGGCGGGGCGAGCCAGGGCTCCTACGGGTCGCTCGCGCGGGCACGGTGGACCCACGTGCTCCCCGAGGCGCAGCGCGTGCACACCGCCTACTCCCTGGAGTCGGCCCTCGACGAGCTGGTGTTCATCGTGGGCCCGGTGCTCGCCACGACGCTCGCGACGGCCGTGATCCCGTCGGGCGGCCTGCTGGTGGCCGCGATCGTGGGCGGCGCGGGCGCCGCGTGGTTCCTCACCCAGCGGCGCACCGAGCCGCCCGCCCGGGGCACGCCCGTGCCCGCGGACGGCGCCGCCGTCGGCACCGTGACGCACCCGGACGCGGTGCGCCTCGAGCGTCGCTCCGCGATCCGCATGCCGGGGATGCCGGTGCTCGCGGTGGTCTTCGTCGGCATGGGCGTCATGTTCGGGTCGAGCGACGTCGCGACGGTGGCGTTCGCGGAGGAGCAGGGCGTCAAGGGGCTCGCCGGGCTGGTGCTCGCGTGCTTCGCCTCCGGCTCGATGGTCTCGGGCCTGGCGTACGGGGCCCGGCACTGGGTGTCCCCGTTGTCGGTCCGCTTCACGATCACGGCCTGCGGGATCGCCGTCGGCGTCTCCCTGTTCTTCTTCGTCCAGACCCTGGCCGTCCTGGCCGTGGTGATGTTCGTGGCGGGCTTCGCCATCGCCCCGACGCTCATCAACGGCAACGCCCTGGTGCAGGCGCTCGTCGCGCCGCACCAGCTCACCGAGGGGCTCACGTGGGTGGGCACGTCCCTGGGCGTCGGGGTCTCGCTCGGGTCGTGGCTGGCCGGCGTCGCCGTCGACGCGGTCGACTCGCACGCCGGCTTCCTCGTCACGATGTCGGGCGGGTGGATGTGCGCCCTGCTGGCGCTCGCCGCGCTGCCCGGGATGCGCCGGCGGCGCCCGTACGCCGCCGCCTGAGCCGCGCGGCGGGGTACGGCCGGTTCAGGGCTCCGGGTGGCGTGCGTCGTAGCGCCAGAACCGCGGCTGCAGCCGCACCACCAGCCACAGCACCGCGACGCACGCCAGCCCGCCGACGACGGCCGCCCATCCCTCGCCGAACCAGGTCGCCTCCGCGCCGAGCACCATCTCGCCCAGGCGCGGCCCGCCCGCGACCACCACGATGAACACGCCCTGGAGCCGCCCGCGCATGTGGTCCGGCGTCGCGGTCTGCAGGATCGACTGGCGGAACACCGACGAGATCGCGTCCGACCCGCCCGCGAGCAGCAGCGCGACGCCGGCGAGCACGACGGCGCCCCACAGCACGCCGTCCGGGGCGCCCGGGCCGACGGCGACGAGGACGGCGCCGAACGCGGCGACGCTCAGCCCCCACGCGGTGATCGCCCACACGATGACCCGGCCCTGCCGGCGCATCGGCACGAGGGGCCCGGAGAACACGCTCGCGAGGATGCCGCCGACGGCGAACGCGGCCGCGAGCACGCCCGTCGTCGTCTCCCCGCCGCCCAGGTAGAGCGCCCCCGCCGCGGGCCACAGCACGCGCGGGAAGGCGAGCACCATCGCCGCCAGGTCGACCACGAACGTCGTGCGCACGTTGGGCCGCGTCGCGAGGTACCGCAGCCCGTCGAGCACGGAGCTCAGGCCCACGACGCGCCGGCGGGCGGGCGCGTCGCCAGGTGCGGCGTCGTCCCAGGACTGCTCGGGCGGCACCGCCGGCAGCCGCCACACCGCCCACAGCGCGGCCGTGAACAGCAGCGTGTCGAGGGTGTAGGCCCAGCCGTACCCGAGCCGGGCCACCAGGAGCGCGCCGACGAGCGGGCCGCACGTGAGCGCCACGTTGAACGAGAGGGTCTGGAGGGCGTTGGCCGCCGGCATGAGCTGCGGCTCGAGGAGGCGCGGCACGATGGAGGACCGCGCCGGGTTGTTGATCGCGAACGCCGCGGACTGCAGCGCGACCAGCCCGTACAGCAGGTTCACGGAGCCGACGTCGAGCCAGGCCTGCGCCGCGATGGCGGCCGTCACCAGCCACAGCACCGTCGAGGCGAGCAGGGAGACCCGGCGCCGGTCGTAGTGGTCCACCAGCGCCCCGCCGTACAGGCCGAGGGCGACCAGCGGCACGAGGGCCGCGATGCCCAGCGTGCCCACGGCGAGGGTCGAACCCGTCAGTGCGTACACCTGCAGGCCGACCGCGACCACGGTGACCTGCGTGCCGATGTTCGAGACGCCCAGCCCCCACCACAGCCGGCGGAACGCCGGGGAGACGCGCAGGGGCGTGAGGTCGGCGATCAGTCGGGGCACGGTGGTCCAGGGTAGGCGTTGTCCGCGGGCAGCCCCGGGCGGGTCTGCCGCGACCCTCCGTCGAGGGCCCGGTGATCGTCCGCCCGGGGCCGCCGCGCGCGCCCCACGGCGCCGGTGCGTCGCGGGTGCAGCCCGGCCCCCTGCGCCGTGCTGCACCCACGCCGGCCCCAGCCGGGGCGGAGCGGCCACGAGACACTCCCCAGTGATCTCCCGTGACCGCACCGCCCCGTCCGGAGCCGGTACCGGCTCCGGTGGGGTCAGCGGTGGCCGACCGCGAGCACCTCCTTCCGGCGGCGCCGCACCAGCAGGCCGCCCGTCGCCATCAGCAGCAGCGCCAGGCCCAGCAGCCGCAGGTCGCCACCGGTCGCGGCGAGGGAGGAGGTCCCCACCGCGACGTCACCGCCGACGCCGTCTGCAGCGGCCGCCGCCGAGGCGCCGTCCGCGCCCGTGCCGGTCAGCCCGCTCGCGGCGTCCTCGCCCGGGGCCCGCGCGATCGGGCCGCCCACGCGGTCCGAGCCGTCGCCGGTTCCGTCGTCGACGCCGGTGCCGGCGTCGCTCCCGTCGCCGGGGCCGGTGCCGTCACCAGGACCGGTCCCCTCGCCCGGGTCGGTGCCCTCGCCCGGGTCGGTGCCCTCGTCCGTGCCGTCGCCGGGGCCGGTCCCGTCACCCGGGTCCGTGCCGTCGCCCGGGTCCTGCGCGGCGGCGCCGTCCTCCAGGACGTCGTCCACCAGGCCGTCCTCGGCGAGCACGTCGTCGGTCACGGCCCCGAGGTCGCCCTCGAGCAGGTCGGTGGCCGTGTCGTTCACGTCCTCGACCACGTGCTCGACGACCTCGTCGGTGACGCCGTCCTCCGGCTCGTCGGCCCCGACGACGTCGTCCACCACGCCGTCCTCACCGACGATCCCGTCGACGGTGTCCTCGACCAGGTCGCCCGTGCCGAGCGCGTCGTCCACCGCACCGGTGGAGTCCACGACGTCGTTCAGCACCGGGTCGAGACCCTGGTCCTCCAGCACGTCGTCGACCAGGCCGTCCTCGGCGGTGAGGTCGTCGACCACCGCACCGAGGTCGCCCTCGGTGGCGTCGCCGACGATCTGCTCCACGTCGTCCAGCACGTGCTCCACGGCCTCGTCCGTGATGCCGCCCTCGGGCTCGTCGGCACCGACGACGTCGTCCACCACGCCGTCCTCACCGGCGAGGCCCTCGACCGTGCCCTGCACCAGGCCGTCGGTGCCCAGCGTGTCGTCGACCGTGCCCGTCAGGTCCGAGACCTGACGGACCACGTCATCGACGGCCGTGTCGACGCCACCGTCCTCCAGCACGTCGTCCAGCACGCCGGTCTCCGCAGCCACGTCGTCGACCACGCCCGGCAGGTCGCCCGCCGACACCGAGTCGAGCGCCGCGTCCACGTCGTCCACCGCAGCCTCCACGAGGCCGTCCGTGACGCCGTCCTGCGGCTCGTCCGGGCCCACGACGTCGTCGATCACGCCGTCCTCACCCGCGACCGCGCCGACCGTGTCCTGCACGGCCGATCCCGTGCCGAGCGCGTCGTCCACCGCGCCGGTCGCGTCCACGACGTCGGCCAGCACCGTGTCGAGCCCGCGGTCCTCCAGGACGTCGTCGACCAGTCCGTTCTCGGCGGTGACCTCGTCGACAACGCCCGGCAGGTCGCCGGCCGTCACCGCACCGAGCGTCGAGTCCACGTCGTCCGCCACGGCGTCCACGAGGCCGTCCGTGACGCCGGTCTGCGTCTCGTCCGGGCCCACGACGTCGTCGACCACGCCGTCGGGACCGAGCAGCCCGTCCACCGTGGACCGCAGCAGCATCGGCGTCCCGAGCAGGCCGTCGAGCGCGCCCGCCGTGTCCGCCGCCGTCGCGGTGACCTCGTCCACCGCGCCGTCCAGCCCGGACAGGGCGCCCAGGTCACCGAGGCCACCCAGGTCACCCAGGTCACCGAGGCCGTCCAGGCCGGCGTCCGGCAGCTCACCGTCACCGAGACCAGGCAGCTCCACCACGTCCGTGAGGTCCCCGACGCCAGGGCCGGTCGCCGCGTCGCCCTCGAGCGCGTCGTCGACGAGGCCGTCGTCGGCGACGACGGAGTCCACGACGCCGTCGAGGTCACCGGCGGTCACCTCGTCGAGCGTGCCGTCGACGTCGTCGAGCGCGTGCTCCACGACCTCGTCCGTCACGCCGTTCTCGGGCTCGTCCGCACCGAGGACGTCGTCCACGGCTCCGTCCTCACCGGTGATCCCGTCGACGGTCTCCTGGACCGTCGAGCCGGTCCCGAGCGCCTCGTCGGCAGCTCCGGCCGCCTCCGACACCTCGTCGGACACGCGGTCCACGGTGTCGTCGACCGCTGTCCCGACGTCGGCACCGACGTCCGAGCCGGCATCAGATCCGGCACCAGATCCGGCACCAGAATCGGCATCGGAATCGGCATCAGGTCCGGCGTCGCCCGGCTCCTCGGCCTCCCCGGCGCCGTCCGACCCGGCCTCGTCCGACCCGGTGTCGCCGCCCACCCGCGCGACGGCCTGGTCCTCGACCGCGTCGTCGACGATCCCGTCCTCGCCGGCGACGTCCTCGACGACGCCCTGGACGTCACCGGACCCGACGTCGTCCGCGACCCGGTTGACGTCCTCGGCGACGGCGTCGACGAGGTCGTCGGTCGTCGTGTCGGACTGCTCGTCCGGCCCGGCGACGTCGTCGACCACCCCGTCCTCGCCGACGACGGAGTCGACCACCGCCCCGACGCCCTCCGTGTCGACCTCGGGGAGGTCGACGGGCGTGTCGAGCTCGGCGTCGCTCGTCTCCTCGGAGACCTCGCTGAGGTGGAGGTCGACCGACGTGTCCGTCCCGACGGTGGCGTCGACGACGTCATCGTCCGCAGCGTGGGCCGTCACGGCCCCGGCGACCACGAGGCCGCCTGCGACGAGCGCTACTCTCACCGCTCGTCGGACATGGGTATGCATGATCCGCTCCTGACTGACGTGGGACGCGGGCGGCGGACGCCGCCCGCGGTCGCGGTCGCGCACCAGGGCGCGACGCGGCCACGTCAGGCAGGAGAGACGGGGATGTCGGAGGCGACCGCCGGCAGGCGGTCGAGCCGGTCACCCGCGGGGGCGATCCACGCCCGCGCGGTGAGGTGGGTGCCGCCCGCGAGGTCGGCGGCGGCGTCGCCGCCCGCCGGTCCGCGGACGCTCGAGGAGGGTCCGGACGGCGCGCCGCTCGCGACGGGGGCCGACGGCCCGGCCGGTGTGTGCTCGCGCTCGGCGGGAGCGAGCGTGTCGTCCGTGGTGTCCGGCACCCCGCCGGGTTCGGTCCGGAAGGTCGACCCGGCAGGGTCGTTCGCGGGCCGCAGGGTGAGACGCGCCGGCTCGACGGTCTGCCGGGCGTCGAGTGCGGTGTCGGTCGTCCGCTCCGAGGTCGCGGCGGGGTCCGGCGCCGACGCGTCGGGCGTCACCCCCGCGGGTCGGCGGAGGCTCGGCTCCAGGACGGGCTCGACGGCCGGCGCGACGGTGTCCACGACCGGCTCGACGACGGGCTGCAGCGTCCCGCCCACGGGCGCGACGACCGGCGCGAGCGCGTCGACGACGGGCGCGGTCACGTCGAGCACCGGGTCGACGACGGGTCGCAGCGAGGTCGTCACCGGGGACACCAGCCCGACGACCGGGTCGAGCACCGGGTCGAGCGTCGACACGACCGGCGCGACGACGTCGCCCAGCCCGTCGGTGACGGGCGCGAGCGGGCGGGTCACCTCGTGCACCGCACGCCCGGCGGGCTCGAGCACCGGGGACAGCGACCGCGTCACGGGCGACAGCGTCTCCGCCGCGGCTCCCGTCACGGGCTCGAGCGCGCCGCCGACCGGCCCGGTGACCTCCTCGACCACGCCGGCCACGGGGTCCACGACCGGCGACAGCGGGGAGACCACGTCCTCGACCAGCGCGCCGACCGGCTCCGTCACCGCGCCCAGCGGGGCGGTCAGCGCCTCGGCTGTGTCCGCCACGGCGCGGTGCTCCGCGCGCGCTGTCGCGTCGGCCGCAGGCTCGTCGGTGCTCGGCTCATCGGACGTGGCGTCGTCGGCCAGGGCTTCGTCGGCCGAGGCTTCGTCGGCCGGTGCGGGCGACTCCGCCGCAGGGACGCCGTCGGCGTCGTCCGGTGCCTCCTCCTCGGCGGGTGCGGGCGACGGCTCGGGCTCGTTCTCCTGCTCGTCCTCGGTCGCGGGGTCCGGCTTGGCGTCGCCGCTCAGCTCGCTCGCCACACGGTCGGCCGTCTCCTGCGCCGGCGCGGCGACCTCGTCGTGCACCTTCTCGCGCAGCGGCTCCACCTTCTCGCGCACGGGGGCGACGGCCTTCTCGACGGCGTCGCGCACCTCGTCGGCCTTCGGCTCGGACGACTTCCCGGCGGGCTCAGCGGGCTCGGCGGGCTCAGCGGCCTCAGCGGACTCCGGCGTCTCGGGCTCCGCGGCGTCCGCGGCATCGTCTCGCGCGCCGTCGTCGCCGACGAGCGACCGGACCGCCGACGTAAGCGGGCCGTCGTGCTCCGCCCCGTCGTCGGCGGAGGCGGACCCGGCGAGGGCGACGCTCAGGGCGGCCGCCCCGGCGAGACCGACGGCGGCGCCTGCGGCGCGCGCGAGCCAGGTCCGGCGGCGTCCTGCCGCCCGAGCTCGCTCCGCGCTGCGCGTCACTCGGCCCCCTTCGATGCCACGCACGATCATGCCCGGATCTGACATGACCTCCGTCACACTGTGACGCCCGAGCAACTGTCACGCAACAACAGCGAGCCGCCGGCGTCAGGCCACGGACGTGCCGAACAGGAGACCGAGCACGTACGTGACCGCCGCGGCGCCGAACCCGATGCCGAGCTGGCGCAGGGCGCGCGTCCACGGCGACGTGCCGGAGAGCAGGCCGGTGATCGCGCCGGTGATCAGCAACGACACGCCCACCAGCGCAGCGGCCACGACGACCGCCGGCAGGCCCGACAGCCCCAGCAGGTAGGGCAGCACCGGGATCACCGCGCCCGAGGCGAAGAAGCAGAAGCTGGAGATCGCCGCGCCCCACGCGGTGCCGTGCGTCTCGAGGTCGTCCTCCCGCTCGGCGGGATCGGGCTCGGGCTCCGCGTCCCGCGTCTCGTCGAGGCCCTCCGAGGCGAGCGTCCCGGTCGCGGCGAGCCCGGCCAGGACGCGGTCGGCCCGCCCCTGCGCGTCCTCGGACGACATGCCGCGGGCGCGGTAGACGAGCGCGAGCTCGTTCGCGTTCACGTCGAGGTGCGGCAGCACCGACGCGCTCTTGGGGTCCGGGGTGGACGCCTCGAGGAGCTCGCGCTGCGAGCGCACCGACACGAACTCCCCCGCCCCCATGGACAGGGCGCCGGCGAGCAGGCCGGCGACGCCGGTGAGCAGCACGGTCTGCGACGAGACCCCGGAGGCGCCGATGCCGAGCACGAGGGCGAGGTTGGAGACCAGCCCGTCGTTGGCGCCGAAGACGGCGGCGCGGAACGTGCCGGACATCCTCTGCCGGCCCCGGGTGGCCAGGGCGCGCACGACCTCCTCGTGGATCTGCTCGTCCGCCGCCATCGTGGCGGTCGCGTGCTCGTCGTCGTCGTACGACGACCGCGCCTCGGCCCGCTGCGCGAGCGCCAGCACGAACACGCCCCCGAAGCGCCGCGCGAGGAACCCGAGCATCCGGGTGCGCAGGTCGCCGCGCAGCGGGCGGCCGACGTCGTCGCCCAGGAGGTCGACCCAGTGCTGCTCGTGCCGCTTCTCGGCCTCGGCGAGCGCGAGCAGGATGGCGCGCTCCTCGCCGGTGCGGCGCTTCGCGAGGTCCCGGTACGCGGCGGCCTCGGCGCGCTCGTCCGCGAGGTAGCGGCGCCACTTCCTGACGTCCCCCGGTCGGCGCGGGCGGTCGGGCGCGGGCATGGCGGTGCCGTCGTTCATGCCGCCATGATCGCCGGTGCGGCGCCCGCACGGTTCCGGCAGGAGCCCTGCCCGCTTCCGGGAGGCGGGCGTCGCAGGTTTCGGGTGTCCGCACCCGCCGGCCGGACGGGTCTGGCACGGTGGCGTGGACGTGCACCCGCGTGTCAGCGGTACGGGGCACAATGGGGGCGGCAACCAGGGGCTCGGACACTGGGAGACTCCGGCGTGATCATTGTCAGCACCGACGGCTCGTGCCTCCGCAATCCCGGGGGCGCGATCGGCTGGGCGTGGATCGCCCACGAGGGCGGCCGCTTCGACTCCGGCGGAGCCGTGTCCGGCACCAACCAGGTCGCGGAGCTCACCGCCCTCCTGCGCGCGATCGAGGCGCACCCCGGCGAGGAGCCGCTCCTCATCGAGTCGGACTCGCAGTACGCCATCCGGTGCGCGTCGGAGTGGATCCACGGGTGGAAGCGCAAGGGCTGGCGCACGGCGTCGGGCGGCCCCGTGAAGAACCTCGAGCTGATCCGGTCCATCGATACCGCGATCGCCGACCGGGAGGGCCCGGTCCGGTTCCGCTGGGTGCGGGGGCACGTCGGCAACCCGTTCAACGAGCGGGCCGACCAGCTCGCCGGCCTCGCCGCCCAGGACTGGGCCGCCGGCCGCGGCGGCGTGGACGAGCTCCTGCTCTCCGAGGACGCCGGGTCGGCTCCCGCGGTGCGCGACGCCGCCGACCGTCCGGCGGGACGACCCGTGCGCGACGCCGAGCCCGTGGGCGCGCGCAGCGACACCGTCTGGGAGCTCGGGACCCTCTTTGACTAGCGCCATCTCGACCAGACCCGAGGCGGCGACCCTCCCGGCCGCCGCCGAGGTCACCATCGAGCACCGCTCCGACCGGCCCCTCGACGTGGGCCTGACGCTCGGCCCGCTGCGGCGCGGCGCGTCCGACCCGACGTTCCGCCGCACCGCGGACGGCGCCCTGTGGCGCACCACGCTGGTGCGCACGGGCCCGGTCACGCAGCGCTTCGTCCCCTCGGGTGAGCGGTCGGTGGTGGTCCAGCACTGGGGGCCGGGGGCCCGGGAGGCCGCGGACGCCGTGCCGGGCCTGCTGGGCGAGGACGACGACGCGTCGGGCTTCGTCCCGCCGCCGCAGGCGTACGACGCCGCGCGCGCGAACCCCGGGCTGCGGATGTGCCGCACCGGGCGCGTGCTGGAAGCGCTGGTGCCGGCCGTCCTCGAGCAGAAGGTGCAGGTCGTCGCGGCGCACCGCGCGTGGCGGTGGCTCGTGGCCCGCCACGGCTCACCTGCCCCGGGCCCCGCACCCGAGGGGCTGCGCGTGGTGCCCTCAGCACGCGGCTGGGCCACGGTGCCGACGTGGGACTGGCACCGGGCCGGCGTCGACCCGCGGCGTGCCGCGACGGCGGTGCGCTGCGCGCAGGTCGCCGCGCGCCTCGAGGACGCGGCCGCGATGCCCGCCGACGAGGCGCGAGCCCGCCTCGAGAAGGTGCCGGGCGTGGGGGTCTGGACGTCGGCCGAGGTGGCGCAGAGGGCGTTCGGCGATGCAGACGCCGTGTCGGTGGGCGACTTCCACCTGGCGGCCGCCGTGGGCTGGGCACTCACCGGCGAGCGCACCGACGACGAGGGGATGCTGCGCGTTCTCGCGCCGTACTCCCCGCACCGTCACCGCGTGGTGCGGCTGCTGTTCCTGGGCCGCAGGCCGCAGGCCCCGCGCCGGGGCCCGCGGCTGTCGATCGCGGACTACCGCGCCATGTGACCGCGGGCGCGGCTCCCGAGACCGAGTCTCTTTCGGGTGGTCAGTCCGGCAGGGCGCACGAGCCGTCCACGCAGACCGCGCCGTCGTCGCCCAGCATCTGCAGCGGCCGGTCGTCGCCGTGGCGGGGTGCGGCGGCCTCGGCCGGGGTGCGCGACACGAGCGTCGTGCGGCGCGGGTTGGCGATCGATCGAGACGAGTTCGCGATGGCGTCGTTCATGATCCTCCTCCAGGGGTGGCGCCGCCTCGGTCCGCGGCCTTGTGGGCCGCCCGGGGCGTGCCCGCGACGGTGCGGGCGTGCACCCGATTCTCGGTGATACCGCGTCTCACTGCTAGGCGAAGGGCTGTGAGATGCGCCTCGTCGGCACCGGTCACGCGGCGTCGCCCTCGGCCAGCACCTGGTCGAGCACCTGGACGAAGACGTCCGGGTCCTGCGCGCCGGACACGCCGTAGCGACCACCCAGCACGAAGAACGGGACCCCGTTGATCCCGAACGCCTGCGCGCGGGCGATGTCGTCCGCGACCGCCTCGGCGTAGGTGCCGGCGTTCAGCGCGACCAGCACGGCCTCACGCTCCAGCCCCACCTCGGCGGCCAGGTCGGCGAGGTCCTCGACGCGGCCCACGTGCCGGCCCTCGGTGAAGTACGCGCGCAGCAGGCGCTCCTTCATCTCGTCCTGCTTGCCGAACGCCTTGGCGAGGTGCAGCAGCTCGTGCGCCTTGAGCGTCTTGGTGTGCCTGACCTGGTCCATCCGGTAGGTCAGCCCCTCGGCGGCCGCGAGGGCGGTCACCTGGTCCTGCATCTGCTGGGCGGTCTCCAGCGGGATGCCCTTGTGGTCGGCGAGGAACTCCGTGGCCGTGCCCTCGAAGTCGACGGGCGTGTCGGGCGAGAGCTCGAAGGAGTGGTACTCGATCTCGACCTCGGGTGCGGCGCCGTCGCGCTCCGCCATCCGCCGCAGCGCGGACTCGAAGCGGCGCTTGCCGATGTAGCACCAGGGGCACGCGACGTCCGACCAGACGTCGACCTTGAGGGGGGTGTTCTCGATGACGGTCACGCACGTGCGAACGCCCCGCCGCGGGAAGCGATTCCCGCGGCGGGGCGTGTCGTGCGTCGCAGGCCCGTCAGTTCAGGGGCGCCGACTCCGGCTCCCCCGCCGGCGTCTGCAGCTGCCCGCCGGCGATGCCCGCGATGAGCTGGTGGATGTCCACCCCGGTGAGCTGCTTGACGACGCCCTGGCCCTCGCCGAGCACGGACGCCACCGACTTCGTCACCGAGGACGCGCCCTCGGTGGAGACGACCGTCATGCCCTGGATCGAGCCGATCGGCTCGGCCGCGGCCCGGACGATCTCCGGCAGGCGCTCGATGAGCTCCTGCACCAGGGCGGCCTCGCCGTACTTCTTCAGCGCCTCGGCCTTGGCGTCCGTGGCGACGGCCTCGGCCCGACCCTCGGCCTCGATCGCGGCGGCCCGCGCCTCACCCTCGGCCTTGATACCCGCGGCGAGCGCCACCTGGCGGTCGCGCTCGGCCTCGCCGGCGCGGCGCACGGCCGCCGCGGAGGCCTCGGCGTCCTGGATGGCGGCCGTCTTGTTCGCCTCGGCGATGGTCGTGCGCTTGAAGGCGTCCGCCTCCGTGGCCGCGTTCGCGGCGTCACGACGGGCGTTGGCCTCCTGGACCTCGGCGTACGCCTGGGCCTCGGCCGGCTTGCGGACCTCGATGTCGAGGCGCTCCTGCGTGACGCGCGCCTTCTCGGCCAGCGCCTCGCGCTCCTGCTGCGCGACGAGCCGGTCCTGCTCGGCCCGGGCGAGCTGGCCCGCGGCCTCCGCCTCGGCGTTGGCGCGGTCGGTGTCGGCCTTGATCGCGGCCTTCTTGAGGTCGAGCGCCTTCTGCCGCTCGGCGATCTGCTCGGCGGCCTCGATGACGGCGAACTCGGACGCCCGGCGCGCCTCGGCCTCCGAGACCTCCGCGACCTGCAGCGCGCGGGCGCCCTCGGCACGACCGAGGTTGGCGAGGTAGTCCGACCCCGGCGTCGAGATGTCGGAGATGTTGAGCAGGTCGACCTGCAGGCCCTGCTCCGCGAGGTCCGTCTTGGTCGACTCGACGACCCGGTCCGACAGCCCCTTGCGGTCCGAGATGATCTGCTCGATCGTCATGTCGCCGACGATGGAGCGCAGCGAGCCCTCGAGGGACTCCTTGATGATCTCGGTGAGCATCTCCTGCTGGGAGAGGAAGCGCTGCGCCGCCCGGCGGACGCCCTCGTCGTCGCCCCGCACCTTGAAGTTGATCGACGCCTTGATCGCGATCTTGATGCGGTTCTTGTCGACCCCCTCGACGGTGATGCCGATCTGGCGCTGCTCGAGGGAGATCGCGAAGCCCTGCTGGAGGATCGGCCAGACGAACGTGCGGCCACCGATGACGACCCGCTGGCTCTGGGCGGCGGACTCCTTCTTCCCGGCGCCGCGGCCCACGATGACGAGGGCCTGGTTCGGGGGCACGCGGCGGATGCGTTGGGCGACGAAGATGCCCACCGCGAGGAAGGCCACCACCAGGGCGAGCACCGCGATCGTGGTAATGAAGCTGCTGTCGGACGAGTCGTACATGGTGCGCGCCGGAGCGCGTCTCCTTCCGTGGAGGGGTCAGAGGGCGTGCGGGCCGACCCGCACGGTGGAACCGGAGTGCTCGAGCACGACCACGCGTGCGCCCGCCGCGATGTGCACGTCGGACCGGGCGAGACGTCGCTCCAGCTCGCTCGGCACGTCGAGGGAGACCTCGCCCGAGGTCGGGGTGACGTCGGTGGTCGCCGTGCCGTGCGCGCCCACGAGCGACACGGCCACGCCGTCGTCGCTCCGCGCGAGGCGGCGCACGAGCCCTTGCGCCAGGACGACCGCCAGGAGGCCCACGACCGCGGAGGCGACGTACGCGATCCAGGTCGCGAGGTCGTTGGCGACGACGATCGTGCCGACGGCGCCGAAGACGACCGCACCGACGCCGAGCGACGTGCCCGACAGCGCGCCGTCGCCGAGGTCGACCAGCTCGCCGACGAGGAGCGACACGAGCAGCAGGAGCATTCCTGCGGAGCCGATGAGGACGAAGACGAGCACGCGGCCCTCCTGCGGTGGCGGACGGCCGTGCGGCGCCCGGGCGAGTGATGAAGATGTGATGGTCGTGTGACGGCGGCGACACTCTAGCGAACTCTGGGAGTCCGCTGTGACCACGGTCCACAGGGTCCGCTCCGGATGCTCCGCGGGCCGCGCTGCGCGATGCTCGGGGCATGCCACTCGTGCCGAGCAAGGACCCGCAGCTCGTGCTCCTGCGCCACGGCGAGACCGAGTGGAGCGTGAGCGGCCGGCACACCGGCCGCACCGACATCGCGCTCACGCCCGCGGGCGAGGAGCAGGCCCGCACCGCGGGCCGGGCCCTCGCGGACATCCCGTTCGCCGCCGTCTACTCCTCGCCGCTGGAGCGCGCCCGGCGCACCGCCGCGCTGGCCGGGCACCCGGACGCCGTCATCGACCCGGACCTCGCCGAGTGGGACTACGGGCCCGTGGACGGCCGCACGAGCGCCGACGTCTCGCAGATCGTCGGGCACGGGTTCCAGATCTTCGACGACGGGGTCCGGGTGCTGCCGCCCGACCCCCGGCACGCGGACGGCCGGCCGGGCGAGCTGCTGGACGAGGTGGCCGCCCGGGCCCGCCGCTTCGTCGAGCGCGCCGACACCACCCTGCAGGCCGGCGGGAACGTGCTCGCCGTCGCGCACGGCCACCTCCTGCGCGTGCTCGCGACCGCCTGGCTCGGCATCGACCCGCGGTTCGGGTCGCGGCTGGAGCTCGGCACCGCCGCGATCTGCCAGCTCGGGTACGGCCACGACCTGCGCACCATCGAGGGCTGGAACCTGCCGCCGCACGTCTGATCCGCCGCTGAGAAGCCGCGTCGTCCTCGGTGCCCGGTCTGGCACGATGTGCGCCATGGCGCTGAACGACGACGACCTCATCGACGGCGAGCGCGTGGTCATGGACCTGCACGAGCACGCGAAGGCCGTGGTCTGGCCCTTCCTGCTGCTGCTCGTGCTGCTGGTCGCCGCCGCGTTCTCCTTCCTGGCTCCGCTGGACGACGTGGTCCGCTGGATCCTGCTCGGCGTCCTCGCGGTCGTCGCCGTCGTGTGGGTGCTCGTCCCGTGGCTCAGGTGGCGCACGACGTCCTGGACGGTCACCACCCGGCGGATCGCGATGCGCTCCGGCATCATCACGCGCGTCGGTCGTGACATCCCGCTCTACCGCATCAACGACGTCGCGCTCGAGAAGGACCTCCTGGACCGCCTGCTCGGCTGCGGCACCCTGCAGGTCTCCGACGCCACCGAGAAGGCGGGCATGGTGCTGCGCGACGTCCCGCGCGTCGAGCGCGTGCAGGTGCAGCTGCAGGAGCTGCTGCACCACGCCGACGACGGCTCGGACGACGGCGAGTGGCCGCCGACCGAGCCTCCGCGCGGCCGCCGGCGCTGAGTGACGGAGCGGCGCTACCCGCTGAGACCGCGCCTCCCGTAGCGCGGGCGCACCAGCGTGATCCAGGCGCAGGCGACACCCATCGGGACCATGGTCAACGCTGTCACCGCGATGCCGTCCAGCGCGCCTCCCTCGTCCGCGGACAGGGCCGTCGCGGTCACCAAGGACAGCACCATGTTGTTGCCCGCGTGGGCGAGGCTCGACGTCCAGACCGTCCCCGACCGCAGGCGCAGCCAGGTCAGCAGGATCTCCTGGAGCACGAAGGAGGCCGTCCACACCGCCAGCCCCAGAAGGACGTGCGAGAACTCGACGTACCCGAGAAAGGCCAGCGGGTAGTGCCACACCGCCCAGATCAGACCGGTCAGCAGGGTGGACGCCCAGGGCCGGTGCGGCACCAGCCGCAACCGTAGGTACGAGGTCCAGCCGAACTCCTCGCCCCAGTACAGCGGGGTGATCACGAGGACGAACGCCTGGAGGCCGACGACCGTCACCCACCAGGGGGTTCCGCCCTCGTCGGCCATGCTCGTCGACGGTGCCCAGAGGCCGAGCAGCGCGGCGGTGGCCAGGGTCCCGACGGTGAGCGCGAGCGGGCCCCACCAGGCGATGAGGTAGTGCGGCCAGGCCTTGCGCCACCGCGGCCTGAGCCCCGCGTCCGCGAAGCCCTCGCGGGTCACCCACCGTCGCACGACGACGGCCGCCACAGCGGGGGCGAAGGCGAACGGGAGCTGGACCAGCGGGTCCACCACGGACCAGCCCAGCACGAGCCGGGCGACGAGGACGTACCCCCACGCCGGGACGAAGGCGAGCACCAGGAACCAGACGAGTCCGCCGGTCGACGATGTCGTGCAGGGTGACGAGGGCATGGGGAGACGTGGTCCTTTCCGGAGGGCTGAGGGCACCGATCGATCGTCGCGTCCACGGGCACGTCCGGAATCCCCACCGAGAGCGAGATCCCGCTCGCACGAAGGGGTGGACCGCATGTCCCTCCCCTGGGGGAGGTACGCCCGGTCGTCGACGGCGAGACTTGGCGCGTGCCGACCCTGACCCACCGCCTCTTCGGGCCCGCAGCGCTCCGCTCTGCGGGCTACACCGTCGCCGGCCTCGCCCTCGCAGTGCTGCCGACACCGTTCGCGCTCGTCGCCGGGCTCGCCGTCCCGCTGCCCCCTTCCGGCCGCGTCCTCGTCTTCGTGGGCGTCTGGGCCACCCTGCTCGTCGCCGTCGGCCTGATCCCGGTGGTGCACGAAGGCTACGTCCGCGTCACCGACCGGCTGCTCGGCACGAACCTGGGCGCGGTGCGGCCCGCCGGCGGCAGGCGGGTGGGGACAGGTCTGTGGACCCTCGTGCACGCCGTCGCCGCCTGTCTTGCCTGCGGGGTGTGCGTCCTGCTCATCCTGACCGCCGTCGCTCCTCTCGTCGTGTGGCTCGACGGCGGCGGGAGCATGGCGCTCCTCCGCGGGCAGGCGACCGTCCCGGCGGGGCCGGCCGGCGCATGGACGGTCGTGCTGGCGCTGCTCTGCGGCCTCCTCGCCGCCGCCGCGAACGCACTCGTCGGCGCAGCCCTGCGCACCTGGGCGCCGCCCCTGCTCGGCCCGCGCCAGGACGACCTGGTCGCCGCGGCCGAGGAGCGCGCGGCGGTGCTCGCCGAGCGCAACCGTCTCGCGCGCGAGCTGCACGACTCGATCGGGCACACCCTGACCGCGTCGACGATCCAGGCGGCCGTGGCCTCGCGCCTGGTGGACGTCGAGCCGCACGCGGCACAAGCGGCGATGGCGAGCATCGAGCAGAGCTCGCGGGTGGCGCTGCAGGACCTCGATCACGCGCTCGGGCTGCTGCGCGACGAGTCGGCCGCCCCACGGCGCCCACAGAGGACTCTCGCCGACCTCCCGGAGCTCCTCGATCATGTGCGGCGCGCCGGGACCCCGGTGAGCGCAGAGCTCGGGCCCGACGTGGCCTCCGTCCCGGCGACAATCTCGCGGGAGGCGTACCGGATCGTCCAGGAGGGGCTGACGAACGCGATGCGGCACGCGAGACGGGCCCCGGTCCGCGTGTCGGTCGAGGTGACGCCCGCCGCCGCCCCGGGCGGACAGCTGACGATCGAGGTGGCGAACCCGATGCCGGCAGGGTCAGCACGGGCCGGACGCGGACTGCCACGAGAGGATGCACGCCACGGTGGCGGCCACGGCCTCCGCGGCGTGGCGGAGCGGGCGCGCACGCTGCGCGGAGCAGCGACCTTCGGCCCGGTCGACAGGCCGGACGGACCGGAATGGCGTCTCTCGGCCCGACTGCCCCTGTCGACAGGGCGGGGGTGACGGCGTGCGCGTGCTGATCGTGGACGACGAGGAGCTCACCCGGAGAGGGCTGCGGGCCTTGTTGTCGCTGGAGCCCGACATCGATGTGGTGGGAGAGGGCGCGGACGGCGCGGAGGTCGTGCCGCTGGTGCTGAGCCTCCGCCCGGACGTGGTCCTGATGGACGTGCGGATGCCGGTGATGGACGGGATCGCGGCGACGATCGCGCTCCGTGATGCCGAGCTGCGCGAGACGGCACCACACCAGGATGCGCCGGGGCTACCGCGGGTCGTCGTGGTGACGACGTTCGAGAACGACGAGTACGTCTACGACGCACTGCGCGCGGGCGCCGACGGGTTCCTGCTGAAGCGGGCACCGGCGGAGCGGATCGCGGCCGCCCTCCGTCTCGTGGTCTCCGGCGATACCCTGCTGTTCCCCGAGGCCGTGCGCCGCCTGGCACTGGCCCGCCCCGCCGCGGTGGAGACCGTTCCTGAGGGAACGCTGACGGCCCGGGAGCTGGACGTGCTGCGGCTCATGGCGTGCGGGCTGTCCAACCAGGACATCGGCGCCCGGTTGTACGTGACCGTGGAGACCGTGAAGACGCACGTGGGGAACGTCCTGGCCAAGCTCCGTGCGACCAACCGGACGCAGGCAGTGGTGATGGCCTACGAGTCGGGCCTCGTGGAGCCCGGGAGACCAGCGAGCTTGATGCCCTGATCCACCACCGATGATGGCCGGTCCCGGCGCCCGCGGACTGCTCAGAACGGCGGCAAGGGCCCCTCATCAGGACGGACGCCCCCGTCGAGGCCCCCGGCGGGCGGGATCTGGTCACGTGAGATCTGGCGAAATGGGTTCTGGCGGGGCGGGACGTCAGGGAGCCCCTGGACGACGGGCGGCCGGTCGAACCGGTGACCGGTGGGGGCCGTCCACGTGGTGCGCCCGTCGACCGGGTCGCGCGCGACCTGCCACCCGCCCACCGTCTTGGCCCGGTGGTGGGTGCGGCACAGGGCGTGCAGGTTGTCGCCGTGGGTCTGCGGGTCGCCCGACGCGGGGTCGTAGGGGTCGACGTGGTCGAGGTCGGACGACGCGGCGGGCACCCGGCAGCCGGGGAACGTGCACGTGACGTCCCGCGCGACGACGGCTGCGCGCAGGGCCGCGCTCGGGCGGTAGGAGCGGGACGACAGGTCCGTCAGCACGCCGCTCGCCGGGTCGGTGAACAGGCGCTGCCAGACGGCGTCCGGGTCGGACGCGAGCGCCCGCGCCATCGCCGCCGGGATCGGCCCGTGCCCCGCGAGGATCGCCGGCAGGTCGTCCGAGCCGAGCAGGGTCGACGCCGCCACCGTGACCCGGATGCCCGCCCGCGGGTGCGGGTGCCGCGGGGACGGGGGCACGCTCACGTCACCGCGCGTCGCCGAGCCTCCGACGGCATGCCGCCCTCCGGTGACGGCCGGCCCGGTCGTGTCCTCTCGGGGCGCGAGCCCGCCGGTGGCGAGGCTGCCGGTGACGAGCGCGGTGAGGGCGTCGGCGCGGCACTCGTCGAGCCGTCGCGTCTCCCCCGGCGCACGGCGCATCGCGAGCCCGGCGTCGTCGATGGCGGCGAACGCGCGGGCGGCGTCGTCCGCGGGCAGGTAGGCGGTGAGGTAGGCCATCGCGTCGTCGACCGGCTCGAGCCGGACGAAGCGCTCGGCGCGCGCGGCGCGGTGCCGCTCCTCGGTGCCGTCCGGGTCCGCCTCGATCTCCGCCCGGCGCATGCGCGCGCGGATCTGCGGCGCGGTGAGGTGCTCGGCGTCGGGGAGCACGCCGGCGACGACCTCGCGGCGGAGGTCGTCGGGCAGCCGGCCCGCGTCGATCAGGGCCTCCGCCTTGGGGCGGTCGACGACGCCCGCCGCGAGCGCGTCGGCCACCTCGGGCAGCCGTGCGGACCCGTGCGCCACCGTGACGAGCTGCGCCGCCGCGCGCCGGGTCAGCCCGAGCCGCGCCGCGACGGCGTCCGCCACGAACTCGTGCCGCGACGACCCGCGCGTGCGCTCCAGCATCTCGGCCAGGACGCGCGCGGACCCCGCCTGCGCCCACGCGGCGACCCGCTCCCAGGCGGCCAGCGCCTCGAGGATCGTGAAGTCGTCCAGCTCCGCCTCGTCCAGCGCCGCCAGCGTGCCGGCGAGGCCCGGGCCCGCGGCCGCGTCGTCCAGCACGGCGAGCAGCGGGCGCCCGTCGTCGGGGCCGGCCGCTCCGCCGACGAGCTCCCTGCCGACAAGGACCCTCCCGTCGGGCACCGCACGATCGGGCGACCAGCGGAGGTCGGTGACCCGGCGGCCGACGACATCACGAGGCTCGCCGGGCGCACGGTCGGCGCCGTCGTCCCGGAGCAGCCCGGCCAGTGCCTTTTCGAGGACCGTCGCGCGCACCGCCGTGACGTGCGGTGCGCGCGACGAGGGCGGTTCCGGCGCGACCGGGGCACAGGCCGCACCGGAACCGAGCGCCCGAGGACGACGGTGCACGGCCGCGGGCGGCGCGACTCTCGCTCCGTCGTCTTCGAACATGTGTTCGAGAGTAGCGGTTCGCGACCACCCCCACAAGGGCAGGCGCGGATCGGCTGAGGACCCGGCTCGCAGGCTCCTTCGATCGGGTGGTCGGTGCGGTTTGACGACGTCGGCCGCACAGCTTCCCGTGCGCGGGGGACGTCGCTCCCCCGCACGGGGGAAGCCCCCGCGGCGCGGCGGCGCGAGCGTGGGAGCACACCCACCCACCCGACCGGAGGCAGCACGATGACCAGCACATCCGTTCCCAGAGAACTCCCCCGGCGCGGCCCCGACGCCCGCGACGACACCAGCAACCCCGAGGCACCGCCGCCGGACCGTCGGCTCGCGGGCGCGGCGCTCGTCACGTCCGCCGCGACGGCGGCCCTGCTCGGGTTCTTCGCCACGCGGCCGGACGTCGACCCGTTCCGCGAGGCGGACAACACGCTGGGGCACGCGCTCGCGCCCGGGGTGCCGCTCACCTGGCTGCTGCTCGCGGTCGCGCTGTTCGGCACCGCCACGGCCGCCGTCGTGCTCGCGACCCGACAGCAGCCGAGCCGGGCCGTCGCGCCGGTCGCCGTCGTCCAGGTGCTCGTGTTCGGGCTCCTCGCGCAGGGGTCCGGGACGCTCAGCGTCGCCGGCTACCTCGTCGCCCTGTCCGTCCCGGTCCTCGCCGCCTGGGCGGGGGTGCAGGTGTTCCGCACCCGTCCCGTCTGGCGTATCCCCGTGCTGCTCGCGGCCGCAGCCGCCGTCGTCGGCGTCGTCCTCGTCCACGACGCGTTCGGCACGTGGATCGGCGCCGTCACAGCCGGCCTCACCCGGGAGCGCTGGGGCCTGCTCGCCGTGCTGCTGCCGCTCGCGACGGCGTCGGCCTGGGCCGGGCTGGCCCTCGTGGCCGCCTGGCGGCGCGGGTCCCTGCGCCGGGCCACGGTCTGGGTGACGCGGCACCGCACCCTGTTCACGGTCGTCGCGGCGCTCGGTCCGTTGCCGTACGCCCTCGTCCGGCTCACCTGGCTGACCCCGTGGCCGCAGCTCGCCACCGGCGAGACCCTGCCCCTCGCCGTCCGCATCCAGGGGCTGTCGCTCTCGTCCGGGGCCTGGATGGGCATCATCCTCACGCTCGGCCTGATCCTCCCGTGGGGCGAGCACCTGCCGCGCTGGTTCGGCCCTCGCGCCGGGCGTCCGGTGCCGCCGGCCGCCGCCATCGTGCCCGGCGGGATCGTCGCCGTCATGCTCTGCGGCGCCGCCGTCCCCATGCTCGTCATGATGGGCTGGGCCGGGGCCCTGTACTTCCCCGCCTGGTTCTGGGGGCCCGCGCTCGCCCTCGCCGTCTGGGGGTACGCCGGGCACCGCTACGGTCTCAGCTCGTCAGCGCCCTCTCGGCCCGCTCCCGCATCTCGTCGCTGAGCCGCAGCTCGCCGCCGTCGTGGGCCACCATCAGGGTCTTCGCGACGTCGGCGAGCTCGGGCGCGCCGTCGAGCCGGTTGAACGCCCCGAACCAGTCCGCGAGCGTCACGCCGTGGGCGGGGCGGTGCACCACCTCGACGGCGTCGCCGGCGCCCAGGTCGCCGTTCTCCAGCACCCGCAGGTACGCCCCCGTCCGGTTCGCCTCCGTGAACCGGCGCACCCACCGCGGCGGCGAGCCCAGGCGGCGGGCGAAGGTCTGGCAGGGGGTGCGCGGCTGGGTCACCTCGAGCAGCGCCGTGCCGATCCGCCAGCGCTCCCCGACCACGGCGCGGCTCGCCTCCACCCCGCGGGTGCGCAGGTTCTCGCCGAACAGCCCGGGCGTCACCTCGTACCCCAGCTCGGCGGCCCACACCTCCGCGTCCTCCTGCGCGTACGCGTAGACCGCCTGGTCCAGCCCGCCGTGGTCCTTGCGGTCCGCCTGCACGTCGGCGTGCAGGCCGTACGGGCGCACCCGCACGCGTCCCTCGACCGGGCGCTTGTCGATGGCCGTCACCCCCACGGAGCCGGCGTCGGGCAGGAGGGCGTGCACGCGGCAGACGGCGACGAGCTCGGACACGGCAGCATCCTCTCAGGTCACCTACCGTGGTCCCGTGAGCGCGCGCAACGAACTTCCCCATGTCGTGGTCGTCGGTGGAGGGTTCGGCGGCCTCGCCGTCATCAAGGCCCTCGCGAAGGCGCCCGTGCGGATCACGCTGGTCGAGCGGCGGGTCTACAACACGTTCCAGCCGCTGCTGTACCAGGTCGCCACCGGCGGGCTGAACCCCGGTGACGTCACCTACTGGCTGCGGGGCCTGCGCCTCAAGCAGAAGAACCTGCGCGTGCTCCACGAGCACCTCGTCGGCATCGACCACGACGCCCGGACGATCCGCCTCGCCAACGACGAGCAGATCTCGTTCGACCACCTCGTGCTCGCCAACGGCGTCACCGTGAACTTCTTCGACACCCCGGGCGCCAAGGAGAACGCGTTCGGCATGTACTCGCGGTCGCAGGCCCTGAAGATCCGCGACCAGCTCTTCATCCGCCTGGAGCACTCCGCGTTCACGCCCGAGACCGACGACGGGCTGCGCGTGGTCGTGGTGGGCGGCGGCGCCACCGGGGTCGAGGTCGCGGGCGCGCTCGCGGAGCTGCGCACGGCCGGGCTCGCGCCCGCCTACCCCGAGATCCACGGCGACGCGTTCGAGATCACCGTCGTGCAGCGCGGCACCGACCTGCTCAAGGGGTTCCACCCGAGCCTGCGCGAGTACGCCGCGAAGGAGCTCCGCCACCGCGGGGTGAAGCTGCACCTGGGGGCGGGGGTCGCCGAGGTGCAGCCGGACGCCGTCGTGCTCACCGACGGCACCCGCATCCACGCCGACCTCACGGTGTGGTCCGCCGGCGTCGGTCCGCACCCCGAGGTGGACGACTGGGACCTGCCGCGCCGCAAGGGCGGGCGCATCGCCGTCGGCCCGGACCTGCAGGTCGAGGGCCGCCCCGGGGTCTTCGCCATCGGCGACATCGCCGAGACGCCCGACTGGCTGCCGCAGCTCGCCCAGCCCGCGATCCAGGGCGGCCAGCAGGTGGCGCGCAACATCCTCGCGCTGCTCGAGGGCCGGGCCACCGAGCCGCTGCACTATTACGACAAGGGCACGATGGCGGTCATCGGGCGCCGCGCCGCGGTCGCCGAGATCACGCTGCCCGTGACGTCGAAGAAGCTGCGGCTCACCGCCGGCCTCGCGTGGCTCGTGTGGCTGTTCGTGCACATCATGTCGCTCATCGGGCCGCGCAACCGCGTCACGACGCTCGCCGGCCTGGTGACCCGGTACGGCTTCCCGTTCCACCGCCGGCCGATCCCGATCGTCGGCGACGTGCCCACCATCCGGCCGTCGAAGCCGGAGCCGCCGGCCTGACGCCGGGGGTCAGACGCGGGCGGCGCGCACCCGGCGCAGCACGGCGTACACGGCAAGGATCACGACGACCAGGCCCGCGGTCGCGACGAGCTGGGCGCGTGCCGCCGGGTCGGAGAGCATGAGCCCGGCCAGCGCCACGAGCGCCGCCAGCGTGGCCCACGTGAGGTACGGGTAGGCCCACATGCGCAGCCGCATCGGCTCGCCCGACCGGGCCGCGTCGGCCTCCAGCCGCGGGCGCAGCCGCAGCTGCGACACGGTGATGAGCAGCCACACCACGAACAGCGCGGAGCCGACCGCGTTGAGCAGGATGGTGAGGATCTGCGCCGGCAGCAGCCAGTTGAGGGCGACCGCGACGACGCCGAAGAACACCGAGACGAGCACGGCCACCCAGGGCACCTCGCGCCGGGACACCCGCGTGGTGGCGCGGGGCGCGTCGTCGCGCTGGCCCAGGGAGAACAGCATCCGCGACGTGCCGTAGACGTTCGCGTTGAACGCGCTGAGCAGCGCCAGCACCACGACCACCTCCATGAGGCGGGCGGCGCCGTCGAACCCGGCGAGCTGCAGCACCGAGACGAACGGGGACTCCAGCGCCGCGGCGTCGTCCCACGGGACGAGCGCGACGATGATCGCGACCGAGCCCACGTAGAACAGCAGGATCCGCCACACGATGGTGCGGGTGGCGCGGGCGACGGCGGTGCTCGGGTCGCGGGCCTCCGCGGCGGCGATCGCGACGATCTCGATGCCGCCGAACGCGAAGACGACGGTGAGCAGCCCCGCCGCGATGCCCGCCCAGCCGGCGGGGGCGAAGCCGCCGTGCGCGGCCCAGTCGCCCAGCACGCTGCCCGACACCGGGATCACGCCCACCACGACGAGCGCGCCCACCACGAGGAAGCCGAGGATGGCGGCCACCTTGATGGCCGCGAACCAGAACTCCGACTCGCCGAACTGGCGCACCCCCACGAGGTTGATGCCGCCGAGCACCACCACGACCACGGCCGCCACGACCCACTGCGGCACGCCCGGCCACCAGCCGCTCACGATGCCCGCGACGCCGGTGACCTCGACGCCCAGCACCATGATGAGCGTGAACCAGTAGAGCCAGCCCAGCAGGAAGCCGGCCCAGCGGCCGAGCGCCGCCTCCGCGTACACGGAGAACGAGCCCGACGCGGGCAGCGCGGACGCCATCTCCGCCAGCATCCGCATCACGAGGACGACGAGCGCGCCCGCGATGGCGTAGCTGACCAGGACGGCGGGCCCCGCCGTCGCGACGCCGACGCCGGCGCCCAGGAACAGGCCGGCGCCGATCGCCGACCCGAGCCCCATCATCGTCAGGTGGCGCGTGCGCAGGCCGTGCGCGAGCCGGGAGTCGTGGCTCGTGGTCGTACCGGGATCCGTGGGGGTGCTCACGGCCGACCACGCTAACCCGCCACGTCGAGTTGTCAGGACCGGCGCCCGCCATGCGGCGCGCCGGCCCTGACAGCTCGGCTGGGACTACCTCGTCGCGATGTCGCGCCGGCGGAAGCCGACGAACGCGAGCACGAACAGCACCAGCGCGACGGCGCACAGCCCGCCCACGTGCGCCCAGTCGACGTCGGCGGTGAAGGGGGCGGGCACCCAGTCGAACGGGGAGAGCCGGAACGCCCACTGCGGCAGGTCGAAGACGTCGCCGAACATCCCGACGACGAACGTGTACGCCACGAGGGCCCAGGCGATTCCGGTGGCCCTCGGCGCCCAGGCGAACAGCGCGGCGGTGAGCGCCGAGAAGATCAGCACCGCCGGCAGGTACGTGACCAGGGCCTGCGAGTACGCGCCGAACGCCTGGTCGTCCCAGCCCACGGAGACGGCACCCAGCCACATGCCGTAGACGCTCACGGCGAGCAGCACGACGGTGCCCGCGACGGCGACCGCGAGGTTCGACCCGAGCCATCGCGACCGGGACACCGGGGTGGAGAGCGCGAGCTCGACCCGTCCCTCGGACTCCTCCCCCTTGGGTCGCGCACCGACGACGACGGCGTACCCCGCGCAGCACAGGGCGGCGAACAGGAGCATCACGCCGAGGAACGTCACCCCGAGCACCGACGGGTCGTCGCCGAAGATCTGCCCGGCGGCCGGGTTCTCCGTCACGAGGTCGCCGATCATCGTGCCGATCTCCGGCATGAGCGTGCCGGTGGCGTACCACATCAGCCCCAGGCCCAGGCAGCTCCACACCAGCGGCCCCCGCTGCTGGAGCCAGGCCAGCGCGACCGGGCCGCGCAGCATCGGCCTCGCGTCCGCGCGCCCACCGCGGGACGCGATCATGCCCCCGCCGAAGTCGCGCCGGGACGCCAGGACGGCGCCGAGCCAGAGCAGCAGGCCGATCGCCGCGACGGACAGCAGGGCAGGCCACCACCGCAGGTCGACGAACGACCGCATCTGCTGCGCCCACGCGAGCGGGGAGAACCAGGAGAGCGTGCTCCCGCCCAGCTCGCGCATGTCCCCGGCCGCCCGGACGACGAACGCGAGGCCGAAGACGGCCAGGCTCGCGCCGGTGGCACCCCGGCCGTGCTCCATGAGCTGGCAGAACACGACCGCCACGGCGCCGAAGACGAGGGCGCTGAGGCCCGACCCGACCGTCACGCCGAGCGAATCGACCAGGCCCATGTCCTCGCCGACCCCGACCATCACGAGGGCGCCGAGGAGCGCGATGACGGCCTGGGCGAGCACCAGCGTGGCGAACGCGGCGGTCGCGGGCGCGTGCCGCCCCACGACGGCGGCGCGCACCAGCTCCGAGCGGCTGGACTCCTCCTCCGCGCGCGTGTGCCGCACGACGTGCAGGATGCTCATGATGGCGAGCGCCATGACCATCCAGGTGATGCCCTCGTTGGCGATGGCGACACCGGTCGTGTAGTCGTCGATCCCGTAGCCGGGCCCGCCCATGACGATCCCCGCGGGGGTCTCCATGACGGCGGCGCGCCCCTGCTGCGCCGCCGGGTCCGCGAACACCGTGTCGAGGGCGAAGGTGAAGTAGGCGTAGAACAGCACGACGGACCCCGCCCAGACCGCGAGGCGCACCCGGTCACGGCGCAGCACGAACCGCATCAGGCTCCCGGTGCCGGTGAGTGTGCCGCCGCCGCGAGCGGCGGCCGGGACCTGCGCCGGGGCGGCGGTGACGGCGCTCATCGCGCACCCGCCCCACTGCGCGCCGGGTCCGCTCCTGCGCCGTCCCCGCGCACCGGGACGCCGTCGGCGGCGAGCTCGTCGCCGTAGTGGCGCATGAAGAGCTCCTCCAGCGACGGCGGCTGCGCGGTGAACGACCGCACGCCGAGCGCGCCGACCGCGGGCAGCACGCGCCCCATCTCGGTGTTGTCGACGTCGAACGTCACGCGGGTGCCCTCGCCGTCGGCCGTCGTCGCGAGGTCGTGCACGCCGGGCATGGCCGCGATCGCCGACGGGTCGCCCTCGACGACGGCGGTCACGGAAGAGCGGGTCAGGTGGCGCAGCGCGTCGAGGGTGCCGGACTCCACCGCGCGGCCGGCGCGGATGATCGTCACGGTGTCGCAGACCTTCTCGACCTCGGACAGGATGTGGCTGCTCAGGAGCACCGAGGTCCCGGCGGCCTTGGCCTCCCGCAGCTGCTCGGTGAAGACGGCCTCCATGAGCGGGTCGAGGCCCGAGGTCGGCTCGTCGAGGACGAGCAGGTCGACCTGGGAGACGAACGCCGCCACGAGCGCGACCTTCTGCCGGTTGCCCTTGGAGTACGTGCGGGCCTTCTTGGTGGGGTCGAGCTCGAACCGCTCCAGCAGCTCGGCCTTGCGCCGCTTGTCCGGCCGGCCGCGCAGGCGGGCGAGGTAGTCGATCGCCTCGCCGCCGGTGAGGTTCGGCCAGAGCGACACGTCGCCAGGCACGTACGCCAGCCGGCGGTGCAGCGCGACGGCGTCCCGCCACGGGTCGCCGCCGAGCAGCCGGACGCTGCCGGAGTCGGAGCGCAGCAGGCCGAGCAGCACGCGGATGGCGGTGGACTTCCCGGCGCCGTTGGGGCCGAGGAAGCCGGCGACCTGGCCGGTCCCGACGGTCAGGTCCAGCCCGTCCAGCGCGCGGACGGTGCCGAAGGACTTGTGCAGGTCGTGGATCTCGACCGCGGGCGCGGCCGCGCTCCGCGAGGTCGTGGATGTCGCCGTGGTGGTCATGGTTCCTCTTCGTCGTGATGGGGGGTCTCGTCGGTGGGGGCCTGCGCCCCGCCCGGCGGGTCCGGCACGTACAGGAGGTAGTCGTCGAGCATGCGGCGGCTGGTGAGGAAGCCCTCGGTGAACAGCTCGAGCATCGGGAGGTAGAGGTCGTCCAGGAAGGCGCGGACGGCGGCGTTGACGTCCTGGGGGTCCCGGGGCGGGTTCATGGTGACCGACAGCAGCAGGGCGCCCAGCGACGAGTAGACGAGGTAGCGCACCCGGGCGCGCTCGTCGCGGCTCGGCCGCACGATGCCGTCGGCGACCGCCTCGGCGGTGTACTGCTCGGCGTCGTCGATCATGTGCTCGACGAAGCCGCGGCCCGCCGCCCCGCCCGTCTGGAGCGACCGGAGCGTGTACCCGACCAGCGGCGCGAGCTCGTCGGCCTGCGCGAGCACCTCGAAGAGCCGTCCGGAGGTGGCCTTGCCCATGTTCTGCCGCTTGCTCTCCGCGATCCAGGCGAGCACGTGCTCGTCGCAGGCCTCGCGGAGCCGGTCCTTGGAGCCGAAGTGGTGGATCACGAGCGCCGCGCTGACGCCGGCGTCGGCCGCGATGGTGCGCACGGAGGCGCCGAACCCGGACCGCGCGAAGCGCTGCACCGCCGCGTCGAGGATGCGGGCGCGGCCACCGCCGTCGGGCGACGCCGACGACGCCGACGGCGCGGGGGGCGTGGGTCCCGTGGCGGCGGCCGGGTCCTCGGCTCGGGCATCGGCTGAACGCATGTTCAACACTAAACACGTGTTCAACCGTTCCACAAGCCCCCGCTCGGGCCGCCGGTCCGCCAGGATCGGAGCGTGACGCAGCTCGCTCGCCGCCTCGGCACCACCGACGCGGTCGTGATCGGCCTGTCCTCGATGATCGGGGCCGGGGTCTTCGCCGCCTTCTCGCCCGCCGCCGCGGCCGTGCTGCCCGCCGGGACCGGCGCCGCCCTGCTCGTCGCCCTCGGGGTGGCCGCCGTCGTGGCGTACGGCAACGCGACCTCCTCCGCCCAGCTCGCGGCCCAGTACCCCGCCTCGGGCGGCACCTACGTGTACGGCCGCGAGCGCCTCGGCCCCTGGTGGGGGTACGTCGCCGGCTGGGGCTTCGTGGTCGGCAAGACGGCGAGCTGCGCGGCGATGGCGCTCACCTTCGCCGCGTACGCGGCGCCGCCCGGGTGGGAGCGGCCCGTGGCGGCACTCGCCGTCGTCGCGCTCGCGGCCGTGAACTACCGGGGCGTGACCCGGACCGCCCGGCTCGCCCGGTGGATCGTCGCGGGGGTGCTGCTGGCCCTGGCGGTGACGGTCGGGGTGGCGTGGGCCGGCCGCGCGGCGGTCGAGCCCTTCACCGCGCCGTACGCGACCGGCGGGTCGGTCGCGTACGGCGTCCTGCAGGCCGCAGGGCTGCTGTTCTTCGCCTTCGCCGGGTACGCGCGCGTCGCGACGCTCGGGGAGGAGGTGCGCGACCCCGCCCGCACGGTGCCGCGCGCGATCGTCGGGGCGCTGGGTGGCACGGTGCTGATCTACGCCGCCGTCGCGGTGACGCTCCTCGCGGTGCTCGGCCTCGCGGGGACGGCGGCCGCCCCGGCGCCCCTGGCCGCGGCGGTCGCCGGGACGCCGTGGGCCGGCGTCGTGGTCCGCGCCGGCGCGGCCGCGGCGTCGCTCGGCGCGCTGCTCGCCCTGGTCGCGGGCGTGGGCCGGACGGTGCTGGCCATGGCGCGGGAGCACGACCTGCCGCACCCCCTCGCCGCCGTGCACCCCCGCTTCCGGGTACCGCACCGGGCCGAGGTCGCCGTCGCCGCCGTCGTGGTCGTCCTGGTGCTCACGCTGGACCTGCGCGGCGCGATCGGGTTCTCGTCGTTCGGCGTGCTCGTCTACTACGCCGTGGCGAACCTTGCCGCGTGGACCCAGACGGCCCCGCACCGCCGGTACCCGCGCGCGCTGCAGGCGGTCGGCCTCGCCGGGTGCGTCGCTCTGTGCGCCACGCTGCCGGTCGCCGCGGCGCTCACGGGGGCGGCCGTGCTCGCCCTCGGCCTGCTCGGGCGGTGGGTCCGCGTGACACGATGACCGCGTGCGTCTCTGGTCCCTGGCTCCCGGCTACCTCGACCGCCAAGGGCTGACCGCCTGCTGGCGCGAGGCGCTGCTCGCGCAGGCCGTGCTGGCCGGGCGCACCCGGGGGTACCGCAACCACCCCCAGCTCGTGCGCTTCCGCGCGACCCCGGACCCGCTGGCGGCGGTCGGCGCGTACCTCGACGCGGTCGCCGCCGAGGCGTCGGTCCGCGGCTACGCCTTCGACCGCGGGCGGATCCTCGAGCCTCCGGGCCCCGGCCGGGACGCGGTGCCGCGGATCCCGGTGACGGACGGCCAGCTCGCCCTGGAGTGGGAGCACCTGACGGCGAAGCTGCGGGTGCGCAGCCCCGAGCGCGCGGCCGCCCTCGCGGGCGTGCAGGTCGTGGAGCCGCACCCGCTGTTCACCGCCGTGCCCGGCCCCCGCGAGGCGTGGGAGCGGGCCTGAGGCTCAGAGCCAGCCCAGGCTGACGGCGATGAGCAGCTGCGTCACGAGGAACCCGGTGACGAGGTTGAGCCACAGGAAGCGCCGCCATCCGGCGTGGGCCTCCTCGCAGCGCGCGTCGGGCAGGGACCGGTACGGGGCGATGCTCACGACGTACGGCACCACCAGCAGCGCGGCGAGGGCCGTGGGCCAGCCCGCCACGAGCAGCACGACGCCGGCGGCCGCGTACGCGGCCATCGCCCCGCGCACCGTCCACGCGGCGCCGAGCCACGTGGCCACGGAGCCGATCCCGGCCGCGCGGTCCGCCTCGACGTCCTGCACCGCGCCGAACGCCTGCGACGCCATCCCCCACAGGAAGAACGCCGCGAGCGCCGCGACCACGGGCCCGGTGACGGTGCCGCCCGCCAGGGCGAGGCCGAAGACCGCCGGGCTGACGAAGTGCGTGCTCGACGTGGCCGAGTCCAGCACCGGCCGCTCCTTGAACCGCAGCCGCGGCGCGGAGTAGGCGACGACGGCGAAGACGCTCACGGCGAGCACGGCGGTGGACGCGGCGTCCCCGACGACGACCAGGTACGCGAGGAACGGGACGTTGCTGGCGACGGCCGCCACGACGGTGAGGCGGTGCCAGCGCCGCGACAGGACCACGCCCTCGATGCCGCCCTTGCGGGGGTTGCGCAGGTCGGACTCGTAGTCCCACACGTCGTTGAGCCCGTACATCAGCAGGTTGTACGGCACGAGGAAGTAGAGGACGCCCACCACGAGCTCCGTCACGCCCACCCGGCCGGCCCCGCCCGCCAGCAGGTACGCCGCCGCGAACGGGTACGCCGTGTTGATCCAGCTCACCGGGCGCGAGGACCCCACGAGCTGGCGCAGCGCGCTCCCCGCGCCCGCCTCCGCCGGAGCCGTCATGCGTCCACCTCCCGTTCGGTGCCGCGCGCCAGCGCCCACAGGGCCGGCAGCAGCAGGGCGGCCACGACCGGCCAGGCGAGGTCCTCGACCGGGGTGAGCCACAGCCGCACCCCCAGGAGCGCGCCGTCGTCGTAGCGGAACAGGTCCGCGGCGATCATGAGGCTGTCGAAGACCACCGTCAGCGCCACGAGGACGACCGCGGTGAGCGCCGTCGCCGCCCACCACCGGGCGTCCAGGCGCCGCACGCCCGCGGCGACCAGCGCCACGACCACCGCGACGACGACCGCGACGAGCGCGAGCCCCGCGTACGTCATCGTCCCTCCCGGGCGGGCAGCGCGCGCCGCACGAGGCCGTGCAGCACCAGGGTGAGGTAGCAGAGGAACAGGATGAAGAACAGCTCCTCGAGCGGCAGGTGCGGGGCCAGCTCGACGCCGGTCATCGCGGCTCCCCCGCGCGAGTAGAACCCGGCCGCGATCGCCACGAGGTCCCACGCGAGGAACGCCACGGTGCCGACGACGAGCACCGCCGCGCCGCGCCGCGGGAACCGCGACCACAGGACGAGGCGCGCACGCCGGTCCACGAGGGCCATCGAGGCCAGCGCCCCGAGCAGCAGCGCGAGGTAGACGAACGAGGTCCAGTGCAGGGCGATCACTCCTGGGCGGCGAGGGTCGTGCGGGGCTCGGGCAGGGGCCGGGAGGTGGTGTCGCCACGCACCCGCTTCACGGCGAGCTCCGCGCTGATGAGGCACATCGGCAGCCCGACGCCGGGGATGGTCGACCCTCCGGCGTAGAGCAGCCCCGCCACGCGACGCGAGCGGTTGCCCGCCCGGAACATGGCGCTCTGGCGCAGCGTGTGCGCCGGTCCGAGCATGCCACCCGACCACGACGAGAGGTCGGCGGCGAAGTCGCCCGGCCCGACCGTGCGCCGCACCACGATCCGCTCGCGCAGGTCGGGCACGCCCGCCCACGCCGCGACGCGGTCGATCGCGGCGTCCGCGATCGCCTCCACCGCGGGGTCGCCGGCGCCGTCCTCACCGCCCCGGCCGAGGCCCGGGTCGGCGGGGACCGGCACGAGCAGGAACAGGTTCTCGTGCCCGGGCGGCGCCACGGACGGGTCGGTGCGCGAGGGCGCGCACACGTACAGCGACGCCGGGTCGGGGACGCGGCCGGCGGCGATCGCGCCGAAGTTCTCCTGCCAGTCGGCGGTGAAGAACAGCGAGTGGTGCGCCAGGCGGGGCACCCGCCCGCGCACGCCGAGCATCACGAGCACCCCGCCGGGGCCGGGGTCCCGCCGGGACCACCACGCCGGGGACCGGTCCCGCAGGTCGGGCGGCAGCAGGTCCTGCTCCACGTGGTGCAGGTCCGCCGCCCCGACGACGACGTCCGCCGCCGCGTGGTGCTCCCGCCCCTCGGCGTCCGTCCAGCGCACCCCGGTGACCGCGGCCCGGGGACGGCGCGGCCCGGGCACGGGGAGCCGGGTCCGCGCCGTCCCCGGTGCGGCCCCGACGGCGGTGGTCGTGATCGCCGTCGCCCGCGCGCGGGTGCGCAGGGTGACGCCCGCGCCGACCGCGAGCCCGGCGAC
>Ga0180221_1000405_pt1 | contig 40084 bp, 33 predicted proteins | sample eDN5th37CKraftMG_FD_151339 | JGI IMG/M metagenome (GOLD analysis project Ga0180221, IMG submission 151339) | Enriched Miracle-Growth compost microbial communities from Emeryville, California, USA - eDNA 5th pass 37_C Kraft MG (version 2) (version 2) ...
CCATGACCGAGCGGACCTCGTCATTGGTCGGCCAGATGTCCTTGAGATAGACGTCCTGCCCGTCGCTGCCCTGACCGATGGGTGTAGCGACGAAGTCGGTGGTGACGGTGCCCTTGAGCGCATAGGCGACCACCAGCGGCGGCGACGCGAGAAAATTGGCGCGCACGTCGGGCGACACGCGGCCTTCGAAGTTGCGGTTGCCCGACAAGACGGACGCGGCGACGATGTCGTTCCCGTTGATCGCCTTGCTGATCGGCTCGGCCAGCGGGCCGCTATTGCCGATGCAGGTGGTGCAGCCATAGCCGACGAGGTTGAAGCCGACCTGATCGAGATAGGACTGGAGGCCAGCCTTCTCTAGATAATCGGTGACGACCTGCGAACCGGGAGCGAGCGAGGTCTTGACCCAGGGCTTGGGCTTCAGGCCCTTTTCGACCGCCTTCTTGGCGACGAGGCCGGCGGCGACGAGGACGCCGGGGTTCGACGTGTTGGTGCAGCTCGTGATCGCGGCGATGACGACGTCGCCGTCGCCGATGTCGTGGGTACGCCCTTCGACAGCGACCCGGGCGGGCGCGGCCTTCTTGTAGACCTTTTCGAGGTCGGCGTTGAACACGTCATCGACCTGCGTCAGGATCACCTTGTCCTGCGGGCGCTTGGGACCGGCGAGCGACGGGACGACGGTCGACATGTCGAGTTCGAGAATGTCGGTGAAGACCGGATCGACCGAGGCATCGAGCCAGAAGCCCTGTTCCTTGGCATAGGCTTCGACCAGCGCGATATTTTCTTCGCTGCGGCCGGTGAGGCGCATGTAATCCAGCGTCTTGTCATCGATGCCGAAGAAGCCGCAGGTCGCGCCATATTCCGGCGCCATGTTGGCCAGCGTCGCGCGGTCGGCGAGGCTGAGCGAAGCGAGGCCGGGGCCGAAATATTCGACGAAGCGGCCGACGACGCCCTTGGCGCGCAGCATCTGCGTGGCGGTCAGCACCAGATCGGTGGCGGTGATGCCTTCGGCCAGCGCGCCGGTCAGCTTGAAGCCGACGACTTCGGGGATGAGCATGGAGACGGGCTGGCCCAGCATCGCCGCTTCCGCCTCGATGCCGCCCACGCCCCAGCCGAGCACGCCCAGGCCGTTGATCATGGTGGTATGGCTGTCCGTGCCGACACAAGTGTCGGGGTAGGCGACAGTGTTGCCGTCGGCATCGACCGACGACCAGACGGCCTGCGCGATGTTTTCCAGGTTCACCTGATGGCAGATGCCGGTGCCGGGGGGCACGACCTTGAAATTATTGAGGCTCTTGGAACCCCATTTCAGGAAGTCGTAGCGTTCCATGTTCCGCTGATATTCGAGTTCGACATTATCTTCGAACGCCTGGGGCGTGCCGAATTCGTCCACCATGACCGAGTGGTCGATGACGAGGTGCACAGGCACCTGCGGATTGATCTTGCTGGCGTCGGCGCCTAGATTGTTCATCGCGTCGCGCATCGCGGCAAGATCGACGACACAGGGCACGCCGGTGAAGTCCTGCATCAGCACGCGGGCGGGGCGATACTGGATTTCGCGGTCGGATCTGCGTTCCTTCTGCCAATCGACGATGGCCTGGATATCCTCCACCGTGACCGTCACGCCGTCTTCGAAGCGGAGCAGGTTTTCCAGCAGCACCTTCATCGAAAAAGGCAGGCGCGAAACATCGCCGAGCCTGGCGGCGGCCTTCTTCAACGAATAATAAGCAACGTCCTTGCCGCCGACCTTCAAAGTGTCGCGGGTGCCTAGTGTGTCCTGTCCGATGGCGGTCATGAGTCGTGCGTCTCCTCGCAATTGCTCCGGCCACGGCGGGGAGGATGACGCGATTCCACCAGAGGCTCGCCAAAGGCAAGGCCGAGGGATGCGCCCCAACCGACGGTCGAAGCGGGTATGTCCCGATGTTGGAGCGCCATAGCGCTTGTCGCCCCGGAGTCAAATGCGCAAAGCGTGAAACGAGCCTTTGGCGGACATCCGTTCCTTCACGCTCCATTGATCGCATCGCGGTGGGAGGCATCGGAACTTTCACGACTCACGGGACGTTCCTTGAGAGCGACGAACGGAGTTTCTACCATGCCTCACATGCCCGCGCGCGATCGTTCCGCCACACCGGCAGCTTCCTGGTTTCCGCGCGGCTATGCGCTGCTTTATCATTCGGGAGAAACAAACCACTGCCCCGGCTGCGGCCAGCGCCATTGGATCATCGGCCGGATGATGGCACAGTGCGCGCTGCGATACCGCGCTTCCTCTCGATGAAGTGCATGGCGTGGGTTACGCGCCGCGCTTCATCAATGGACGTCAGGAAACGGACGCGGACGCCCTTTTCAACAGCCCTTTGCTTGAGAACTAGTCCCGGCTTTGTCGACGAGGATCAGGCGGCGGCGACGCCCTCCACTTCGACGATGTCGTCGCCGATATGCCAACCCTTTATCCTGACACGCTTTTCGACATGATCGACAGGCACGCGCAGTAGCACCAATCTATAGGCGCCGCCGCCGTCCCGCTGAAGCAGGAAGCCGGCCGCATCCCTCAGAAGGCGGCCGGTCTCATCCACTTGCGCCTCATGCCGTTTCATGAGGTCAATCTACAGCGTCCTTGACGCCCTTGCCAGCCATGATGCCGAGCACGAGGAAAATCAGGAACAATATAATGGCGACACCAAATAGCAGTTTGGCGATACCCACGAACGTGCCTGCCGCGCCGCCAAAGCCCAACAGGGCAAGAACCGCGGCAATGACAAGCGAGATAAGCGCGAGCCGGATCATGAAGACCATCCTTTCGATAAGAGGATAAACTGCCAACGAGCCGCGCAGTGACTTGTTCCGGCAATCGGGTGGAGGATCATCAACATAATGGCACGGAACAGGAGCGAGGAAGGCAATCCTCCCACCGTGCGGCTGGCGATGGGTGCGCTTCCGGTTTTAAAAGGAAGCGGCGGTTCGCCCTAGATCCAGCCTTCGAGCACCTGATTGGGCGGGCGATGCCCGTCCACCCAACTGCGGATATTGGCGATCACAAGCCCGCCGGTCGCGTCACGCCCCTCGAACGTCGCCGATCCCATATGGGGCAGAAGCACGACGTTGGACAGCAAGAGCAGGCCAGGGTCCACGGCGGGCTCATGCGTATAGACGTCCAGCCCCGCACCCGCGATCCGGCCTCCGCTCAGCGCCGCGATCAAAGCCTGTTCGTCCACGATTTCAGCGCGCGACGTATTGATGAGATAGGCGTCCGGCATGAGCAACGCGATCCGCCGCGCGTCGATCATCCCCCTGCTATCCGCGTTCAGGGGGCAATTGATCGAAATGATGTCGGAGCTTCCCAGCAGGCTGTCCAGGTCGGCGCACCAGCCGGCCTCCAGTTCCTGCTCCACCTCGAAGGGCAGGCGGTGGCGATTATGATAGGCGATGGTGAGGCCGAAGGCCCTGGCCCGGCGCGCCACGGCCCGGCCGATCCGGCCCATGCCGATGATCCCCAGCTTCTTGCCGCGAATGCGATGGCCCAACATGCCCGAGGGACTCCACCCCTGCCACTCGCCCGAGCGGACCAGTTTTTCCCCCTCGGCCAGGCGGCGCGGGACGGACAGGATCAGGGCCATGGTCATGTCGGCGGTGTCTTCGGTCAACACGCCCGGCGTGTTGGTGACGATGATGCCCTTCTGCCGGGCAGCGCCCAGGTCGATATGGTCGACCCCGCTGCCGAAGCTGGCGATCAGTTGCAGCCGTTCGGGAGCGCCCTCGATCAGCGCGCCGTCGATATGGTCGCTGATGCAGGGGACCAGCACGTCGCACTGCGCCATGGCGCGGGCCAGCCCCGGACGGTCCATCGGCACGTCGCCGGCGTTGAAGCTCACATCGAACAGTTCGGCCATGCGCGCTTCCACATTGGGAGGCAGTCGGCGCGTGACGATGACACGCGGTCTGGCGGGGCGCGGTTTCTTGGCCATGGCGTCGGCGCTATTCTCCCCCAGCGCGCGGGTCAAGCGCTTATGCCGCCGCGCAAGACAGCGGTTGTCGCGACCGGGGAGGAGCGGCTATGATTGCGCTCTCACGACAAAGGAACGGGTCGAGACATGAAGGGGTTTCCGTTGGCCGCCGCTATGATCGGGGCCTTATCGGTCGCGGGCGCCGGCAATGCCGCACCGAACAAGCCAGTGCCCTATTGGGCGTCGCTTTCACAAGATGAGGCGCGGATGCGGGTCGGCCCCAGCCTCGATTATCCGTCCAACTGGGTGTACCGCCGCCGCGATCTGCCGGTGAAGGTGGTGCAGGTACTGGGCCTGTGGCGCAAGGTCGAGGATTCGTCCGGCACGCAGGGATGGATGCATGTCCGCCTGCTCAGCGACACGCCCACGGCGATCGTGACCGCCCCCATCGCGCCCATGCGGCAGTCGCCGCGTGACGGCGCATCGGTGCTGTATCGTGCGGAAAAGGGCGTGGTGGGTCGTCTTTCCTCCTGTTCGGATGGATGGTGCGCGTTCGACGTCCATGGGCAGAAGGGCTTCATCAGGGCAGGCGATATCTGGGGAGCGACCTGATCGGTTGGTTCCAGGCGCACGATTCCGAGGGAGAAGGGAAGATATGCCCCCCCCTTCCCCCGTTTCCGTCCATCATTGCACCCCATGCATCCACCTTTTGATAAGCGGCGCCAGAACCAGCAGCACCGCGCCGACCACCGCCGCCGCGACGCCGATGGTCCAGAACACGCCGACATAGGTGTCGAGGCTGAGCTTGAGGTTCGTCACCTGACCGCCCACGGTTTCGACGCTGGCGACCTGCGCGACCATGCCCGCCACATATTGCGCGACGGAAATCGACAGGAACCACACGCCCATCATCAGCCCCACGACGCGCGCCAGCGACAGCTTGGTAATCATGGAAAGGCCGACCGGCGAAATGCACAGTTCAGCGGCGGAATGGATGAGATACAATCCGGCAAGCCACCAGATCGCGACCTTGAAATCCGCGCCCGCATATTGCGCGCCCCAGACCAGGAACAGGAAACCCGCGCCGACGCCGACCAGGGCGATGGCGAACTTGACCGGGATGGACGGTTCCAGCCCTCTCTTCGCCAGTGCGTTCCACATGATGCCGAACACGGGCGCGAGCGCGACGATGAAGAAGGCGTTGAAGAATTGCGTCTGCCCCGCGCTGATGGAAAAAAGCCCGAAGAACGACAGGTCCGTATTGCGATCCGCGAACAGGGTCAGCGACGATCCGGCCTGTTCGAACAGGGTCCAGAAGACGACGTTGAAGACCACCAGCACCATGGCCGCCAGCATCATCTGAAACTCCGCCCGACTCCCTTCGAACCAGGACCACAGGAGGATGCCGGGGATCGACAGAAGGAATGTGGCGAACAGCACCTTGCCCATGATCGGCAGCGACAGGAGATAGGCGATGATCCCCTCGCCCGCCGTCGCTTCGGCATTATGCATCAGGTTGATGAAGAGGAACCAGGCCAGAGGCACCGTCAGGATCGCGCCCGCATAGATCAGCAGGCTGCGGTCGGGGCCGGACCGTTCGGGCGTTTCGCCATAGCCGGCGAGCTTGCCGCCATCGAACCGGATCAGGCTCCAGCTGAACACCATGCCCAGCGCCGCGAGGCCGAAGCCGGCCCACCATCCGACCGTGTCGGCCAGCAGCGGACACAGAAGCTGCGAGAACAGCGATCCCAGGTTGATGCCCATATAGAATATGGTGAAGCCCGCATCCCTGCGCCGGTCGCCTTTCTCGTAAAGCTCGCCTACGATGGTGGAGATGTTGGGCTTGAAGAAGCCATTGCCCACCGTGACCATCGAAAGGCCGATCAGCAGCAGCATCGTATAGAAGGGCGCGCGCTCGCCATCGGCTTTGAAACCGCCCTTTTCGACCGTGCGCGCGACATGGCCCTCGCCGTCCAGCAGCGACACGGTGCCATCTTCATTGCCCCGGATTTCGAAACGCCGCGCGCCGTCCACGACGAAACGCTTTTCCGCCCCCGTGCTGGTGGGGCGGTCGACGGCATTTTCGACCTGCACTTCATAGCGCTGGCCGCCGATCGTGGCGTGGGGCCTGGCCGTCTCCCCGCCGAAGCAGAGGATGAAGTAGCCAGCCGCCATCAGTAGCGCGCCGAACTTGACCGAGCGTTTCGCGCCCAGATAACGGTCGGCGATCAGCCCGCCGGCGAGCGGCGTCAGATAGACGAGCGCGGTGAACCCCCCGTAGATTCCATTGGTCGTCTGGTCGTCGAAAAGGAAATGCTTGGTCAGGTAGAGCGTCAGCAGCGCCCGCATTCCGTAAAAACCGAACCGCTCCCACATTTCGGTCGTGAAAAGCCGCGCCAACTGCCGCGGATGGCCGAACCATTGCGGCCGGTCGTCCACGGGCTGACGGGCCGCATCCGCGCCGGCGTCGGCACCGGCGGTTGGATTGGCCATATTATAACTCCCTTGCTATGCTTTCCCGCCCCTTGCAGAGCCGTTCGCATGGCCTCGACCCTAGCGAAAAAATTGCGCGTGTGAAGAATATCATTACAAAGCGGACCAGCAACCCATGGGAGATGATGTGACCTTCAACGACCGTTCCACCCCGCTTTCGCTGCTCCGCACGCGCCGTTCCGGCAAGCCGCGCGACTTGACGGCGCCCGGCCCGGACGCCGATCAACTCCGGCAGATTCTGGAGATCGCGTCCCGAACGCCCGATCATGGAAAGCTTTTCCCGTGGCGTTTCGTCATCGTGCCGCAGGAAAGCCGTCCGGCCCTCGCCCACCTGCTGGAAACCGCGTATCGGAAGGAAAAGCCCGACGCGGGACGGCTGGAGATCGAGGCGATGCACCAGTTCGCGCATCAGGCGCCGGCTCTGGTGGCCGCGCTGTCTTCACCCGTTGCGGGCAGCAAGATTCCCGTGTGGGAACAGGAACTGTCCGCCGGGGCAGCCATCATGAACCTGCTGCACGCCGCGCACGCGCTGGGCTTTGCCGGAGGATGGCTGACGGGCTGGGCCGCCTATAATGACGATGTGCGGGCCGCTTTCGGGCATGAAGGCGAACATATCGCCGGTTTCGTCTTCCTGGGCACGCCCGGCAAGCCGCTCGAAGAACGGCCCCGGCCAGATTATGACAAGATCGTTTCGGTCTGGGACAGATAAATATACCGGAAACCCATGATGTCGTAACGCCATGGCTTGACCCGCAATGCTGTATTATGGCACTGATGCACTATGGCCGATGACAGCAAGCCCGTTTACCTGCGCCTTCGCGACACCATCGCCGCATCCATATTGGACGGCGAGTATCGCGACGGCGACCTGCTTCCGTCCGTCCGCGCCTTCGCCGGGCAGCAGGGCGCCAACCCTCTCACCGTGGCGAAAGCCTATCAGAGCTTTCAGGACGACGGCCTGGTCGTGGTGAAGCGGGGCGTCGGCATGTTCGTCGCGGAGGGTGCGACTCGCCGCCTGCGCGAAGCCGAGCACAAACGCTTCCTCGAAGATGTGTGGCCCCCCGTGGCCGCGCAAATCCGTCGGCTGGGATTGCGGCTCGAGGAACTGGATTTGCAACAGGCCTGAAAAGCCCGGCGCGCCTCACCGGGCCGCGAGCCGGCCCGTCCCTTTCCTCAAGGCCGCGCGGGCCTGCGCAAGATGCGCCCGCACCCCGGGCTGTCCCGGCGCGAGCGCGTCCGCCTTTTCCAGCAGATCGATGGCGGCCTGCCCGTTTGCGCCGGTCCTGAGCAGGGTCCAGCCATAGATGTGCGCGGTGACGGGGCTGGCCGGCATCAGGCGATAAGCGAAGGACGCATAGGCGCGCGCCGCATCCGCAGCCCCAACCTCCAGCGACGCACGGGCCAGATCGGCCATCAGCAGCGCATCATGAGGCCCGACGCGCGCTTCCACCGCCTTCAGCATCCGCAGCGCCTCCCGCCATTGTCCGCCCGCCATATAGCCGGCGGCGGCGAGCCTTTGGATTTGCGGATCGTCGGGGTTTTGCGACAGGAACAGATGCACCACCTGCAAGGACCGGGCAGGATCGCCCGCCCGCTGAAGCGCGGCGATCAGGCGCAGGGCTATATCGCGGCTGAAACGCAGATTGGCCGCCCTTTCATAAACCTTCACCGCCTGCCCCGGCCGCCCCGCCGCGCCGAGCGCATCGCCCCATATGACATAGGCGTCGGGCGCACCGGGATTGCCTTCGCTGAGCAGGCGCGCGCGCGCCACGGCCCGTTCCGCCTGCCCGGTGCCGAGCAGCGCCCGGATATAGGGAATGTTGTCCCGCGCGGCGGCCGTGCCGGAAGGGGCGGAACCGGCCAGGGCGGCATCATCCGCGCCGGCAAAGAGATCGGCCGAGAGACGGTCGGGCCAGGACGCGCGGGCGAGCATGTCGTCCGCCATGATCCTGTCGCCCAACGCCTCCTGCGCGCGCGCGGCCAGCGTCAGGACATAGGGTTCCGCATCCCTTTGCGCGACGAGCGGCGCAAGGGTCGTCGCGGCTGCGGGGAAATCGGCGGCCAGATAATAGGCGCGTCCCAGCAGGGTGCGCGCGATGCCGTTATCGGGCTGTTGCCCGACCAGCGGCGCAAGGGCCTGTATGGCAAGCGTCGCATTGCCGTCTTCGAGATGAAGCACGCCGCGCAGGAGCATGACGGCGGGTTCACCGTCGAGCCGCCCCTGTGTCCGCGCCAGCAGCGACCGGGCAAGATCGGCCCTGCCCGCGCGCGCCGCCATGACCGCCTGCATGAACCAGGCCCGCGCATTGCCCGGCTCCAGCGCCAGCAGGCGGCGCGTGACACTGAGCATCCGGCGCGCTTCTCCCGCATCCGCGAGCGTTGCGGCATATTGATCCAGCACCGGCACGGAGTCGGGATTGACGGCAAGCGCCCGCTCGAACCATGGCAGCGCCGCGATCAATCCATATTGGCTTCGCGTCAATTCGCCGCGAAGGAGCAGGGCTTTGCCATTTTCCGGCGCCAGAGCGACCGCCCGGTCCGCCGCGACGATGGCGCCCGCCTGATCGCCCTGCATCCACCGGTAACGCCCCATGTCGATCCAGTTTTCCGGATCGTTCCCGGCCATCTCCCTTGCCCGGTCCAGCGCCGCTCCCGCCGCCGCCATATCGCCGCGCGCCATGTGGATGTTTCCGCTCACGCGCATCGCGGCCGCGGCGAAGGAGGCAGGAATATCGTTCGCCTCCATCTCCGTGAGAGCGGCGTCCGCATTGCCCTGCAAAAGCAGCGCCTGCGCCATCAGCAACCGCGTATCGCCCGGCCTGCCGCCCAGAGCGCGCGCCTGTTCGATTTCGCCCTGCGCTCCACCCCCGTCGCCCAGATCCACCAATGCCCGCGCCTGTGCGATGCGGGCGGGAATGGAGCGCGGATCGGCGCGGATGGCGTTCAACAGCTCGACGCGGGCCGTGCGCGCATCGCCCTTGACCAGCGCGGCGATCCCGCGTGCCAGCGGGGCGGTCCCGTCCGCCTCATGCAGGCGCCATTGCCACAAAGCCGCCGCCGACAGCAGCAGGGCGGCGACGCCCGCCAGCAGGAACAGGCGCTTGCGGTTCATGCGCTCACCCCTGCCCCTGCATCTGATATTGCTTCAGCAGGTCATAGAGCGTGGGGCGGCTGATCCCCAGCATCTTGGCCGCGCCGGAGATATTGCCGTCCGTCCTGGCGATGGCGCGGCGGATGGCGCGCCGGTCCGCCATTTCGCGGGCGGCCTTCAAGTTGACGAGATCGCCGCCTTCCTCCCGCTCGCCGTCCAGATCGAGGTCGGCCGCCGTCACATGCTTGCCGTCGGCCATGATGACCGCGCGCTTCATCCTGTTCTCCAGTTCGCGCACATTGCCCGGCCAATGCCAGGCGTCGAGCGCGGCCAGCGCGTCCGGAGCCAGTCCCTTGACCTGCGGGTTCATGTCCTTGGCGAAGCGGTTGAGGAAATGGCGGGCCAGCAGCGCCGGATCGCCCGGCCTGTCCCGAAGCGCGGGAATCCGCACGACGATTTCGGCGAGGCGATAATAAAGATCCTCGCGGAACGTGCCCGCCGCGATCATTGCCTCCAGATTCTGATGGGTGGCGCAGACGATCCGCGTATCGACGGCGATGGCTTGCCGCCCGCCGATCCGCTCGATCACCCTTTCTTGCAGGAAACGCAGCAATTTGACCTGAAGCGGCAGCGGGATGTCGCCGACTTCATCCAGAAAGAGCGTGCCGCCCTGCGCCTGTTCGATCTTGCCCGGCGTCGTCTTGACCGCGCCGGTGAAAGCGCCCTTCTCATGCCCGAACAGTTCCGATTCCAGCAGGGTTTCCGGGATCGCGGCGCAATTGATCGCCACGAAATGACCCGACTTGCGCGGGCTGGCGTCGTGAAGCCCCTGCGCCAGCAATTCCTTGCCCGTGCCGCTCGCGCCGAGCAGGAGCACGGACACCTGCGCGCTGGCGACCCGCTCGATCGTGCGGGCGACCTTCATCATCTCCGGCGCGCTGGTGATGAGCTTGCCGAGGACGGGCGCGCCCTCCGGCGCGATCTCCGCCAGCCGGGCATTTTCCCTTTCCAGCGCATGGACGTGGAAAGCGCGGCGGACGATCAGGCCCAGTTCGTCGATGTCGACGGGCTTCTGGTAGAAATCATAGGCCCCGCCGGAAATGGCGTTGAGCGCGCTTTCCCGCGCGCCATGGCCCGACGCCACGATGATCTTCGTATCGGGCTTGATCCGCAGCATGTCCGTAAGCGTCGCGAAGCCTTCGGTCGTGCCGTCGGGATCGGGCGGCAGGCCGAGGTCCAGCGTCACCACATCGGGCGCCTCGGCGCGGAGCAGGTCGATCGCCTCCTCGCGGTCGCCCGCGATGAAGAGTTGATATTCCTCATAGGCCCAGCGCAATTGACGCTGCAATCCGGGATCGTCTTCCACGATCAGCAATTTGGGCCGCGTGTCGCTCATCAGGCGGCCTCCCCTTTCCTCATGATCCGCGCCGCTTCAGGCGCGAGCGGCAGGCGCAGGGTGAAACGACTGCCGACCCCCGGTTTGCTTTCCACCTCGATCCTCCCCCCCATGGCGGCCGCCAGTTCGCGCGCCTCGAAAGCGCCGATGCCGAAGCCGCCTGTCTTGCTGCTCGAAAACGGCTTGAAAAGCTCCCGCCGGACGAATTCGGCGGTCATTCCCGTCCCGCTATCCACGATCTCCACGCAGGCTTCCTCTCCATCGGTGGACAGGCGAAGCTCAACGGGGCTGCCGGGTCCGCTGGCGTCGATGGCGTTCTGGAGCAGGTGCACCAGTATCTGCTCGACCCGCACCGGATCGGCCATGACCGGCGGCGCATCGCCGGTTACGCGCACGGGATGCTGGCGCGAACGCGAGCGCGCCACGCCGTCGGCCATGTCCCGCAGCATCATCGGGCGGGGTTCTTCCATCCGTCCCTTGTTGTGCTGGGACAGCCGCGCCAGAAGGTCGTTCATCTTGCCCACCGATTCCTTGAGCGTCAGGATCATGTCCGCGCGGAAGTCGGGATTGTCGGCGTGGCGCTCGGCGTTGCGCGCGAGGAGCGAAAGCTGGCTCACCAGATTCTTGACGTCGTGCATGATGAACGCGAAACGGCGGTTGAACTCGTCGAAGCGTTGCGCGTCGCTCAGCGCCTCCTGCCCCTGCGCTTCGCTGATATAGGTCGCGGCCTGCCGCCCGGCGGCGCGGAGCATGTCCAGATCCTCCCAGTCGAGCCGCCGGTCGATGGGCGGACGCGCGAGCAGGATCGCGCCGATCAGCTTGCCGAAATGGATGAGCGGCACCAGCGCCCAGCCCCGTCCGTTGCCCTTCACCCAATCGGGCAAGGGCACAACGCCCGATTCGCCCTGCATCCCTTCGAGGTCGATAATCCATCCCGTCTGCTCCAGGCGGACCGCCAGTTCCCTGGAAAGCGAAGGCGTGTGGGGAAAATCGGTGTCCCAGTTCCATTGCGTCTCGAAAACCAGCCGGCCATCGTCCCCCCGCAGCAGCAGCATGGCGCCCGAGGAATCCGTGATGTCGGCCACCGCCTTCGCCACGCGCTTGCCCAATGCGGGCGCGTCGCTGCCCGGCCTGCCGATGGTTTCGCCGAAACGCATCCATTCGGTCCGGTAATCGTAGCGATGCTGGAAGAAATGCTTGGCGACCTGCACTTTCCAGAGCGCGCGCAACTGGGGCGAAGGCAGGAGGATCAGCGCCGTCACCGCCATGAAGAAAACGCCGCCGATCTCCATGACCCGCGCATAGGGTCCGGCGATCAACTCGATCAGGACCGTCGCGGCGGTGAACAGGATGATGTACAGCGCCACCGCCGCGACGGAGAGCGACTGGAAAGTCAGGCTGCGCGACAACTGGATGCGGCCGGACAGTTCCTTGCGCAGGCTGACCGCGACGATGGGCGCAAGCAGCGCCATCATCAGGCCGCGCAGGGCATAAAGCGCGTTCATATGGTCCGGCGCGAAATAGCCGACCGCATAGAGGCTGCAATCATAGGTCCACATGGCGGCGAGCGTGGCGAGCAGCAGGACGACCCTTCCCCTGTCCCGCACCGGCCAAGCCGTATAAAGCTGATGGACCAGCACGAGGCTGCCGATCGCCGTCATCATGCGCAATATCAGCGAAAGCAGGACCAGCGCGCGATGCAATTCGCTTTCGTTCAGCAATTGCTGCGCCACGAAATCCGTGAAGCTCTGAAGCAGCAGCAGGCCCATGACCGCCGCATAAACCATGCCGATCGCAAGGATCGGCCCCGTGCGCCCGGCGGGACCGCGCCTCAACATGACGAACATCAGGAGCAGCCAGGCCGCGTTGCGCAGACTTTCACCCAGGCCGGACAGCGACTGCCCGACCCCGCCGAACGACACATAGAGCGCCCAGCAGGACGTCATCAGCAACGCGCCCGCCAGCAGGCGCGGCTCGATCTCGCCATCGCGCCTGCGCAGGATGAATATGCCCAACGCCGCAAACAGCGCCGCAGCCAGCGCATGGCCCCAGTTGCCGATGAATTGCAGCAGGATGCTCATCGCCCCGGCCTTCAGCGCGCGCCGTCGGGCCAAAGGACGACGCGCACCGTCTGGACCAGGATCAGCAGGTCGAGGAAGGGCGTGTAATTCTTGGCATAATAGAGGTCGTATTCCAGCTTGTGCCGGGCATCCTCGATGGATGCGCCATAGGGATAGTTGATCTGCGCCCAGCCCGTGATCCCCGGCTTCACCATATGGCGTTCCGCATAATAGCGCAGATGCTGTTCCAGATCCTCGACGAACTGGCGGCGTTCGGGACGAGGCCCGACGAAGCTCATTTCCCCTTTGAGGACGGTCCATGTCTGCGGCAATTCATCGATGCGCAGCTTGCGCAGCCAATAGCCCAGGCGCGTGATGCGCGGATCGTCCTTTTCCGCCCAGACCGCCTGTCCGGCGACTTCGGCGTCCTGGCGCATGGTGCGCAGTTTGACGATCCAGAATTCCTGGCCGAACAGGCCCACGCGCTGCTGCCGGTAGAAGGCCGGTCCCCGGCTGTCGAGCTTCACCAGCACCGCCGCGAGCAGGATGACCGGCCCGGTGAGGAGGAGCAGGATCAGGCTGGCGACAATATCGAAAACCCGCTTGGCGATGCTGGACAGCCTTCGGCCGGCGGAAAAGCCATCGGAAAAGATGAGCCAGCTTGGATTGACGCTGTCCAGGTCCACCCGGCCCGTTTCCCGTTCCAGGAAGGTGGAAATCTCATTGACGTGGACGCCCGTTGTCTTGACCCGCAACAGATCGGTCAGGGGCAACGCGTTGCGGCGCTCTTCGAGCGCCAGCACGACCTCGCTCGCGCCCAGGCGGACGACGAAATCCGCCAGATTGTAGATCGCGCTGCGATTGATCGCTTCGGCAACGGTCTGGGGACCGTCGTTCATGGCGATATATCCCACAACCAGGAAACCGGCGCCCTTTTTCCGTTCCAGTTCGCGGATGCGGTCGGCGCGGCTCCCCGCGCCCAGAACGATCAGACGGCGCTTGAACGCCTCCCCGCCGAGCATGGACCCGAGCAGCAGGCGGACCAGGATCAGCAATCCCATCGCCAGCCCCATCGCGTAAAGCGAATTGGAACGCCACAAGGTCATGTCAGGCCCCACGAAATGCATCACCGACAGGAAGATGACGCCCAGCGATACGGCGACCAGCAACCGGGCAAAGGCGAAGCGGATCGACTGCAACGCCTCGGTCCCATAGACGCCGACCGCGATCATGGCCGTCTGGATCGCAAGAACGAAGCTGAGCAAAGGCCAGAGCCGGGTCATGACATGCTCGACGTCCATGCCGATCTGCCGCGCCCGCAACACCCAGCCGCCTTCCGCCGCCCCCAAAAGCAGCAGGAAATCCAGAAGGCCCAACAGCAACACCGCGTACGGCACGTAATGTTTGAAAAGCCTGATCATGATCCCGCGCATTCTCCGGGCCGCCGTAGCGCGGCTCTGTCACGCCGGATTTATCTTACATGTGCTGTAAGGAAATCCGACACTGCGGGGAGAATGCCCGAAAATGGCAAATAATTTCTGAACGGAAAATGAGACGAAAGGCAGATCGACATGCAGCCGACCGCGGATTCACACGGAGACGGGGAGGATATGAATACCCGGAGAGCGCATCTGCATTCCGACGATTCTCCATGCGCCGACGGAATGGATGCGTTGCCGGCTTCCCGGACACTCCGCGTCTTCGCGTGAATAAGATCGTTCAATTCGCCCCGGCACGATCATCCTTGCGAAAAGCGTTGGCGGCGTTTCTCGCCGCGTCGCCCACCATCCGTGCCGCATCGTCGGCTGAATTGGCCGCTTGCGTCACCCGGTCTGCCTGCCGGTCCGGACGATCCTTGGAGAGATAGAAGAAACCGATGGCCAGGATCAGAGCGAGCGTGACGAGCAGGAAAACAAGCCCGCTGCCATGCTGCCGCCCCGTTTCCGACGGATCACCTTGCGGGCCTTCCTCTTCCATCTTCCTGCTCCTTCGACAGGAACGGACGATATTCGTCCGTTTCGTTCAGCCTGTCCGGTCCCCCGGCGTGGCTTCCCGCCCGCGGCTGAGGCGTTCGACATCTTCCATGATTTCATCGAGAACAGCGGAGTCCGTGGTTTCCTGGGTCCGGCGTGAAGGCAGATCGCCATTCTCCAGGATCTGCTCCAGCGCCGCACGGCCACGCGCCACGCGGCTTTTGATCGTCCCCACGGCAACGCCGCAGATTTCAGCGGCTTCTTCATAGGCGAAACCGCCCGCGCCCACCAATATCAACGCCTCGCGCTGGGGCTGGGGCAATTGCAGCAGTGCCCTTTGCATGTCGGAAAGCTCCACATGCTTGTCCTGCCCCGCCGGAGCCGCCAGCAGGCGGTCGGCCGTCAGGTCGTCCCAGTCCCCCCGGAACCGCGACCGGCGCATTTGCGACAGATAATGATTGCGCAGGATGATGAAGGTCCACGCCCTCATATTGGTGCCGGCCTGAAAGCGGCTGCGCGCGGCCCATGCTTTCAACAGCGTTTCCTGGACCAGATCGTCCGCCACGTCGCGATTGCCTGAAAGAGAGCGGCCGAATGCGCGAAGATGCGGAATGACCGCAGCCAGTTCGCGCTTGAAATCCGTGTCGGACAATGTGGTGCGCTCCACTGCCCCCGCCTGTGCAGGAGCAGTCCCAGAGCCGCCTGTCGCTCCTGCCGCGTGAACCGAAGTGGTCAAAGCCATATAAATCGCTTGCGCCTTATGCTGAGGTCAGCCGACCGAAAATCCAACTTCCAGACTTCAACGCCATAGAACCAGCAGCATGGCGATGACCACCAATGCCAGGGAAATTCCCAGCACATACCGCACGATATGGGGCGTCGATCCGGCGCGGGCGTCCTCGGTCGAAATATGCGGGCTCTCCTCGGCCATGTCCATCTCCCATCGTTACGCATCAATAACGCAACGAGCGGGCGGGGGTTCCGACACGCCCTCGATCCAACCGGTCAAGCCGGTGCGGTGGCTTCGTCAAAGAAAAGCGCCTGGGAGATTGCCGCCTTGACGGTGGACCGTTGAAAGGGCTTGGTGATGAGGAAGGTCGGTTCGGGCCTTTCCCCGGTCAGCAATCGCTCCGGGAAAGCGGTGATGAAGATCACCGGCACCGAAAATTCCCCGAGGATGTCCTTCACGGCGTCGATGCCGCTGGAGTCGTCCGCGAGTTGAATGTCCGCCAGCACCAGCCCCGGACGCTGCGCCATCGCTTCGCGCACGGCGTCTTCCCGCGTCACCGCGATCGCCGTCACTTCATGGCCGAGATCGCGGACGATGGTTTCGATATCCATCGCGATGATCGGTTCATCCTCGATAATCAGGACTTTGGCCCTGGTCTGCGATTCGATCGCGCTCAGCGCCTCTTCCACCAGCGCCTCAACCTCGTCCGCGTCCATGCTGATGAGATAAGCCACGTCTTCAATGGTAAAGCCCTCCAACGCGGTCAGGAGCAAAGCCTGGCGAGGCAAGGGCGTCAACCGCCCGAGCCGGGCCTGCGCAATCGCTTCCTGTCCGTCGGGCCCGATGACGGCGGGCACATCGTCCAGATGCGATGACGACCAGATCGCATGGAATATCTTGTAAAGGCCCAGGCGCGGATCGACGCCCGCGGGAAATTCTTCAGGCGCGGCGACGATCGCTTCCAGCGTGGCGCGCACATAGGCATCGCCGTGAATCTGGTCGCCTGTAAGGGCGCGCGCATAACGGCGCAGAAATGGAAGATGGGGGTGCAGCTGCTGTCCAAGCGACATGTGTTAGTCTTCTCCCTGCCCTTCATGGGCTCAATGCTGCGAAATCTGTTCGGACAAGGGAGGATGGATCGACAATGCCCCCATGGCAAGGCCAGCCCCCTCGTCACCGGCAACCCGATATACAAAAAACGCCTTGGATGGGGGAACCATCGAGCGGTGGATTTGTTTCACTGCCGTTCGTTTTTTTAGATGGCAAAGCCAGGGTTACGGATTTTACGGCATCCGCGAATTGACGCGGCCCCGGAAACCCGCGAAAAAACAGATCGGCGGGCATGTCAGGATTGTTTCAGAGGGGCTGAATTTTGGTTGCTTCAACAACGGAACGAAACGCGACGGAGGCAGGCGACATCAATGCAGACGTCTCCGTTACGGATATGAAACGTGCGCCATCACGCCCGCGCGGCAAACGAGCGTCCCGTTCCAAGAGCAAGGAGCATGTCGCCGACGCCTTGCGATCGGTTTATCAACGCGCCGTCGACGAGGATATTCCCCCGGAAATGCTAGACCTTCTCGGCAAGCTGGATTGACAGCACCGTGATCGGGGGCAGCCATCCTCCGCCAGACCCTGAAATGCCCGCACATACCCCCTCTGCCATAGCGAACACATATTTCCGTTCGACCGGCGTCAAGATGTTCCTCATCCTGACATTGGCGCTGCTGCCTCTGGGCATATTGGCCCTGGTGGCTTCGCTTCAGGCGATCCGGTCCGCCGATCTTGAAAAGGAAGCCCTGCTGAGAGTTGCGGTGACGCAGAGCGCCCGCAAGCTGACGGCCGATCTTGCATCGGACCGGATAGCCATAGCCCTGACGGTCAATGCCATCGCCGCGCGGACGGCGGATTCGGACATGTGCGGGCGCCTGTCTTTCTTTCTGCGGTCCCATGCCGACAGCGAAGGCAATTTCTACATTTATGACCGGGCAGGACGGCGCCTGTGCGGATCGCGCAAGGACGAACCGGCCGGAATATCGCCGGCACAGCGGTTCGCGTCCGCCAAAGCGGAGCTGCTGCCCCAGGCCGGCCTCCTCGTCAGCCGCGAAATCAGCCGTGACGGCAGGGTCGTGGCCCTGGCCTATTATCCCCGCGCCTATCTGGAAAGAGTGGCTGATCCGGCCACGGCGCTGCAAAATCGCCAGCTAAGCCTTCGGCAGGGAGCCAGGACGCTTGTCGTTACCCGGCAACCCGATCGCCAGCGGTCGAAATATCGCAGCACCAGCCTGTCCGCGCGGGTGGTTCCGTCCGACATATTCCTGACCATGACGGTTCAGGACCCGCCCGCGACCGCCGCCCGGCTTCTCTCGCTCTTCCTGCCGCTCGTCATGTGGTTCGCCGCCGCCGCGATCGGCTGGTTCGTCGTCAACCGGCTGCTGATCCGTCCCCTGGTGCTGCTGCGCCGTTCCGTCGCGGCCTATCATCCGGGGGAGGTGCTGGAACCCCTGCGCCGTATGCGCACCCCCGCCCAGGAAATCGTGGCGCTGGGCCAGACATTCCGGGCCATCAGCGAAGATGTCGCCATGCATGAGACCGAAATGGCCGACGCGTTGGAAACGCAGCGGAAACTCACGCGTGAGGTGCATCACCGCGTCAAGAACAATCTTCAGATCATTGCCAGCCTGATCAACCTGCACGCCAGATCGGCGATCACGCCCGAAGCGGCCGAAGCCTATGCCTCCATCCAGCGCCGCGTGGATGCGCTGTCGGTCGTCCACCGCAATCACTATGCGGAACTGGAAGAAAATCATGGCGTGGGCGTGCGTTCGCTCGTCAGCGAACTGTCCGCTAGCCTCCGGGGCGGCGCTCCCGCGGAGGCGCGGCGCTTCGCCATCCAGATCGACAGCGACAATCTGCATATCAGCCAGGACGTCGCGGTGCCCGTCGCCTTCCTCCTCACGGAGCTGATCGAACTGGCGATGCTTTCCGATCCCGACGCTTCCATGCGGATATCCATCCAGGCGGATGCCGGATCGCGGGATCGCGCCAAGCTGGAAATCCATTCAACCGCCCTGCGCGCCTCACCTGACATGACGATCCGCCTTGAGGAGCGTTATGGGCGCATTCTCACCGGCCTTTCCCGGCAACTGCGCTCACCGCTCGACCATGATATGGCGGCGGGAATCTATTCGATCGCAATCACCACGCTGGCCTGACTCAGGGGCGTTTATATTCGTTCCGGAAACCGGCGGCGAAAATGGCGAAATGGCCCTGCGCGATGCTGTCACGGATATTCCGCATCAGATCCTGGTAGAAATGGATGTTATGCTGGGTCATCAGCATCGCCCCCAGCATCTCGCCGGCCTTGACGAGATGATGCAGATAAGCGCGGCTCCATGTCGAACAGACCGGGCAGGCGCAGCGCGGATCGAGCGGCTCCCGATCTTCCGCGAAACGGGCGTTGCGGATATTGAGCGGTCCGTTCCAGGTAAAGGCCTGGCCGTTGCGGCCGCTGCGCGTGGGCAGCACGCAATCGAACATGTCGATGCCCCGTTCCACCGCGCCCACGATGTCGTCCGGCTTGCCCACGCCCATCAGATAGCGGGGCCGGTCCGACGGCAGCATGTCCGGCGCGAAATCGAGGCAGCCGAACATGGCTTCCTGCCCTTCCCCCACCGCAAGACCGCCGACGGCATATCCATCGAACCCGATGTCGATCAGCCTGTCGGCGGAAACCCGCCGCAATCCTTCATCCAGCGATCCCTGCTGGATGCCGAACAGCGCGGCGCGATCCGCATGGGCGCCGCCCGCGTCGAAGGCATCGCGGGAACGCTTCGCCCAGCGCATGGATCTTTCCATCGACTGCGCCGCTTCGTCATGGGTGCAGCCGTTTCTGGTACATTCGTCGAACGCCATGACGATATCGCTATCGAGCAGGCGCTGGATTTCCATCGAGCGCTCCGGGCTGAGCATATGCTTCGATCCGTCGATATGGCTGGAAAAGGCCACGCCTTCCTCGCTCATCCTGGTGAGCGCGGACAGACTCATCACCTGATAGCCGCCGCTGTCGGTCAGGATGGGCCTGTCCCAGCCCATGAACCCGTGCAACCCGCCCAGCCGGGCCATGCGTTCCGCGCCGGGACGCAGCATCAGGTGATAGGTATTGCCCAATATGATATCGGCGCCGGCCGCGCGCACCTCCGCCGGCCGCATGGCCTTGACGGTGGCGGCCGTTCCGACCGGCATGAAAGCCGGCGTGCGGATTTCGCCCCGGCGCATGGAAATGACGCCGGTGCGGGCTTTGCCGTCCGTGGCCGAGACAGAAAAGGAGAAACGGGGCTGGGTCACGTGCGCCGTCTAGGATCGAACGATGGCGCGCACAAGTGCGCCATGGCGGTCCTCTGCGATCAGCCCGACTTGCGCAGCCCTTCGAACAGCATCATTGCGTCGACGTGGAAGCCCTCCACCCGCCGATACCGGCCGATGAAGCGCAGGCAATCGTCGGACAATCGCAAGTGCCACGCCCCGCCCGCGGCGTCGTGAAGCATCAAGGTCACGCTTTTGGAGTGGGACGAGCGCCGATACATGAACGCCTATCTAGCCTGTAAAGGTTAATAAAAGGCGGATCGCGTCGGAAAATCGAAAACATTTCGTTGCATAAACGCAACGGAATCGGGGTAGTTGAGGGTCATATATGGGGCTTCCGGGCAACAGTTTCTAAAAAATTGGTTAATATCCTTTCCTAACGACCTGGAAGCATTGCATCAAACCTGCAACCCTGTTCTGTTAATGGAAAATGGGAATTCGGGGGCGCAGATGATTGATTCAGGTCGATTTAATCCGACCCATGTGGATACGCGAACATCGCATGAGGAAGTCACCGCTCTTCCTCTCGACAATGAGTATCTCGCCGCTACGGAAAACAGGGTTTCGGAGGACTTCCGCCAATCCATGCTGTTCGATCTGGGACAGATCGACGTGCGCTGGGACGCGGAGCTGGCGACACTGTGGGCCTTCATGACGCCGCATGAACGACCCAATTCGAATCAGAGCCTGATTCGCGACACGATGGCCTGGCTCAGCGAAACCAAGCGGCTGTTCAGCGCCAATCCGGAGTCGCTCAAGTTCATGGTGCTGGGATCGCGCTTTCCGGGGGTTTTCAATCTCGGCGGCGATCTGGAGATGTTCGCGGAATGCATCCAGACCCGCAATCGCGACGCCTTGCTGAAATATGGCATATCCTGCGTCGAGATCGTGGACCGCATCTGGCACAGCAACGACATGAACATCATCAACATCGGCCTTGCGCAGGGAGACGCGCTGGGCGGCGGTCTGGAAGCGCTCATGTGCTTCGATGTCATCATAGCGGAACGGCAGGCGCGCTTCGGCCTGCCCGAAATCCTGTTCGGCCTGTTCCCCGGCATGGGCGCCTATTCGATCCTGTCCCGGCGCGTGGGTCCCGTGCTGGCCCGGCGGATGATCATGGAAGGCCATGTCTACAGCGCCGAAGAGATGTACGACATGGGCATCGTCTCTCAGGTCGTCGAGACGGGAGAGGGTGAAGAAGCCACCCGTCAGTGGATTGCCGATCACAGTCCACGTCATGCGGGCTATGTCGGGGTCGCGCGCGCGGGACGCCGCGTCGATCCCATGACATTGGAAGAATTGACCGACATCGTCACCACCTGGACCGACACGGCGCTCATGCTTTCGGATCGGGACTTGCGGATGATGCGCAGGCTGGCAGCGGCCCAGACCCGCCTGCGTTGAAATCGCCGCCTTATCAGCCCAGGCGGCGACGCGAATGGTTGAGAGGCGGCGGCTCCTGGATCGGGGCCAACGCGCCATGGGCGATCAGGGCGGTGACGACATCGCACGGCACCGGCCTGCTGAACAGATAGCCCTGGACGTTGGTGAAGCCGGCATCACGGGCATGTTCAAGCTGGTCCACGGTTTCTATGCCTTCGGCCACGGTATCCATCGCCAGATCGCGGGCCAGGGCGCCGATGGCCCTGACGATGGCGCGATCCTCCGCATTGGCGCTCACGCCCGCCATGAAGCTCTGGTCCACCTTCAGCGTGTCGAAACGGTAGGAGCGCAGATAGGAAAGGGAGGAATAACCCGTCCCGAAATCATCGAGCGCCAGCCGTAAACCGATGCGCTGCAATTCCAGCAGAATCGCATTGGCCTGACCGCTATCGTCCAGAAAGATGGATTCCGTCACCTCCAGTTCCAGCCGGCGCGCGGGCAATCCCGATTCCAGCAAGGCGGCGATAACGCTTCCCGGCAGTTCGGCGGATTTGAGCGATGCGGGCGATATGTTCACCGCCACCCGCGCGTCGCTGGGCCAGGATGCGGCGGCCAGACAGGCGTTGCGCAACACCCAGGACGTGATTTCCTCGATCATTCCCATGCCCTCGGCAATCGGAATGAACTCCGATGGCGGTATCATGCCCAGGATGGGATGTTCCCATCGCAGCAGCGCCTCGCAGGCGTCGATGTGCATCCTTTCCAGATCGACGATGGGCTGGAACACCAGCCGCAGTTCCTGCCCCTCGATGGCGCGGCGCAGCCCCGTTTCGATCTCGTGAATGCGATTGAAGCGTTCCTTGAACAGCCAGCTGAAACTGGCCGCGCGGTTGCGCCCTTCCCGCTTGGCTTCGTAGAGGGCGATGTCCGCATGCTGCATCAGCTCGTCCATGTGACGGCCATCCTGCGGCGCCACCGCATAGCCGATCGATGCGGTCGCCTGGAGATGGTGATCGCCGATCCCGAATCCATGCGCGAGATATTCGAGGATTTCGCGGGCTATGGTTTGCGCGGTCAGCCGGTCCGTATCAGGACAGATGATGACGAATTCGTCCCCGCCGAAGCGCGCGACCCGGCCCCGGTCCTGGACGACTTCGATCAATCGTCGGGCAACGCCGCGAAGCAACTGGTCGCCGACGATATGGCCCAGCGAGTCGTTGATTTCCTTGAACCTGTCGATATCCATCCAGAGGATCGCGACCGCGTCATGCGAACTCATGCGGTTGTCGAATATGTCCTGCAACCGCATCTGCATCGCCATGCGGTTTTCCAGACCCGTCAAACTGTCATAGCGGGCCAGGCGCTCGAATTTTTCGGCAAGGACGGATTGGTCCCGCTTGCCCTTCAGCGCCTGGACAACGATGCGGTGCGTCGTGGAGCTGATCTCCGCCAGGCCCAGGACCATCATCACCATGGCGACGGCAAGCACACGATAGCCGGTTGACCCCTCCAGCCACAGGCCGGTCGCGGTCGGCAGCAGGGCAAGGCAGACCTGCCCGATGGCGATGTGGACCCGCCCGGCATTGCGGCCTGAAATGCCCCCGGCATAGCCCGCCGCCATCGACACGCTGAGCATGTGCATGACCGAATTGCTCGATGCGACAAGGGTCGCAAAGCTCATGAGTCCCAGAAGCCCGGCATAAGCCCACGCCCCCAGTTCATAAACCAGTTCCCACAGGCGCGAAGCCACCGCCGCGCCGCGCACGAACTGCCGGTGAAAGAAGATCGCCGTGATGACGCGCAGCGCCGCTACGATGCATAGCGTGATGACGACGGCGTCGGTGGTGGCATCCTGGCTGAGACCGCTGATAACGATGCCCACGGCGGCCCCGGTCACGGCGCCAATGGTCAGGGATGCGGGTGACGCATAGAGCGTTTCCACCAGGCTGCGGCGTACCTCCGCGTCCTGCGCCATGTGCCGGGCGGATCGGCTGGTCAGAAAAGTTCTTATAGCGCGCAAATCGGCGGGTCTCCGGTTCCCCGTCCGCACAATGGGGCCGTTGGTTTATTTTTTGGTTAACCCCGCGAAAATAGCATGTCCCGGAACTGGCGCGCCGCCACAGGAAAAAGGCCGGCGGATTGCTCCACCGGCCTCTTGTCGCTTGAACGCGGCCTTCCGACTGCCACGATCGGACCGCAGGCGGATAATATATATCCGACTACGGCGACCGCTTTAGAAGTCCATGCCGCCCATGCCGCCCATGCCGCCGGGCATGGCGGGCATCGCGGACTTGTCGTCCGGCAGTTCGGCGATGGTCGCTTCCGTGGTGATGAGCAGACCGGCGACCGAAGCAGCGTCCTGCAACGCGGCGCGAACGACCTTGGTCGGGTCGATGACGCCGGCGGCGACCAGATTCTCATAGGTGTCGGTCGCGGCGTTGAAGCCCTTCGTCTCGTCATTTTCGCGCAGCAGGTTGCCGGCGACGACGGCGCCGTCGACGCCCGCATTCTGGGCGATCTGGCGCAGCGGCGCTTCGATGGCCTTGCGGATGATGTCGATACCGCGGGTCTGGTCGTCATTGGCGCCCTTGAGGCCGCTCAGGGCCTTGGTCGCGTAGAGAAGCGCCGTGCCGCCACCGGGGACGATGCCTTCTTCAACGGCCGCGCGGGTCGCGTGCAGCGCGTCGTCGACGCGGTCCTTGCGCTCCTTGACTTCGACTTCCGATGCGCCGCCGACCTTGATGACGGCCACGCCGCCAGCCAGCTTGGCCAGACGCTCCTGCAGCTTTTCGCGGTCGTAATCGGACGTGGTCGTCTCGATCTGAGCGCGGATCTGCTCGGTGCGGCCCTTGATCGCTTCGGCGTCACCGGCGCCATCGACGATGGTGGTGTTGTCCTTGTCGATGGTGACGCGCTTGGCGGTGCCGAGCATGCCCAGGGTGACGTTTTCGAGCTTGATGCCGAGGTCTTCGGAAACGACTTCGCCCTTGGTCAGGACGGCGATGTCTTCCAGCATGGCCTTGCGGCGGTCGCCGAAGCCCGGAGCCTTGACCGCAGCGACCTTCAGGCCGCCGCGCAGCTTGTTGACGACCAGGGTCGCCAGCGCTTCGCCTTCAATGTCTTCCGCAATGATGAGCAGCGGACGGCCCGACTGCACGACCGCTTCGAGGATCGGCAGGATCGACTGAAGGTTCGACAGCTTCTTCTCATGGATCAGGATGTAGGGGTCAGCGAGTTCGACCTGCATCTTTTCCGGGTTGGTGACGAAGTAGGGCGACAGGTAGCCGCGATCGAACTGCATGCCTTCCACGACGTCCAGCTCGAATTCGAGACCCTTGGCTTCCTCGACGGTGATCACGCCTTCCTTGCCGACGCGCTCCATCGCTTCGCCGATCTTCTCGCCGACGACCGTGTCGCCATTGGCCGAGATGATGCCGACCTGCTGGATTTCCTTGGTGCCGGAAACCGGCTTGGAACGAGCCTTGAGATCTTCGACAACCTTCGTGACGGCGAGGTCGATGCCGCGTTTCAGGTCCATCGGGTTCATGCCGGCGGCAACCGACTTCATGCCTTCGCGCACGATCGCCTGGGCAAGGACGGTCGCGGTGGTGGTGCCGTCACCGGCGACGTCGTTGGTCTTCGAAGCGACTTCGCGGACCATCTGGGCGCCCATATTCTCGAACTTGTCCTTCAGTTCGATTTCCTTGGCGACCGAAACACCGTCCTTGGTGATGCGGGGGGCGCCGAAGCTCTTGTCGATGACGACGTTGCGGCCCTTGGGACCGAGCGTCACCTTGACCGCGTCGGCCAGGATGTCGACGCCGCGCAGGATGCGCTCACGGGCGTCGCGGGAGAATTTTACTTCTTTTGCAGCCATGGGTAAAAACCTCTGCTTTCTTGCAAATTAGAGTGCGGGGGAAATCAGCGATTTCAGGCGACGACGCCCAGAATGTCCGATTCCTTCATGATGAGCAGGTCTTCACCGTCGACCTTGACTTCGGTGCCCGACCATTTGCCGAACAGGATGCGGTCGCCGGCCTTGACGTCCAGCGGCGTCACCTTGCCGTCTTCCGCCTTGGCGCCGGTGCCCACGGCGACGATCTCACCTTCCTGCGGCTTTTCCTTGGCGGAATCGGGGATGATGATGCCACCGGCTGTCTTCTCTTCCGCCTCTACGCGGCGGACGAGAACGCGGTCATGCAACGGACGAAATGCCATGTTGTGTGCCTTTCCCTCTACGGACGTTGACGGGATCCGGACAGACGCACGGGGAGGATATCCCCGGAACGATGCGCCTTGACCCTTCTCCCAATGAACCTTCACTTGTTAGCACTCTTCTTTTGGGAGTGCTAGCAGGCGTGAATATGGAAGGAGGATTTTTCCGGTCAAGAGGCGGGCGTCATTTTTTCTCCGCAGGGCACTCGGGTCTCTCTCCAAGCCCCTCCTGCCACCATCGCGTTGCGGGATTGTTGCGGCCGTCGCCATGCCGTTGCCCGCCGGCATTATTTCATGTCGCGCCCGCTCCTTGCTTCCATCTCCTCACGGGACGCGAACAATAGCGGGAAGGCAAAGGAGAAGAAGAATGCGCTTTTCGAACATCATCGTCGCGGTGGACGTCAATGATCCGGACAATGGCCGCGCGGCTCTTGCGCGCGCCGCCGCCATCGCCGGGAATGAGGGGCGGCTCCATCTTCTCTATGTCCGCTACCATTTGCCGTCCCGCTACGCCGAACTGCTCGCAGAGGATTTCGACCTGCACGAACAGCGGGATGCCATGGCCGCCATGCGCCAATGGTGCGCGGACCTGAACATCGACGAAAGCCGCGTCGATTTCATCACCAAACGCGGCCCGGTGCGCGATGAGACGGTTTCCTATGCACAAGCGCAGTCGGCCGACCTCATCGTCCTCGGCTCGCATCAGCCGTCCCTCTCCTCAAAGCTGCTCGGGTCGAACGCGTCGGCCATTGTGCATCATTCCCCGGTGAGCGTTCTTATCGCGCGGACAGACAAGAAATAAATCCGCCATTGCGGCAGGAGCGGTTGCCGGGTCGGGGGCCGCTTCCTACCTGCGGGGGTAACTGCCATCCAAGGGAGCACCCCGCATGACCCAAAGCTATACCCCGCCCCGCGTCTGGACCTGGGACAAGGCGAATGGCGGCGCCTTCGCCACTATCAACCGGCCTGTCGCCGGACCGACGCATGAGAAGGACCTGCCGGTCGGCAGGCACCCGCTTCAGCTTTACTCGCTCGCGACGCCCAATGGGCAGAAGGTGACGATCATGCTGGAGGAACTGCTGGCCGCGGGACATAGCGGCGCGGAATATGACGCCTGGCTGATCCGCATTGGGGATGGCGATCAGTTTTCGAGCGGCTTCGTCTCGGTCAATCCCAACAGCAAGATTCCCGCGCTGATGGACCGCAGCGTCTCGCCGCCGCAGCGCGTGTTCGAATCGGGCGCGATCCTGCTCTATCTGGCGGAGAAGTTCGGCGCTTTCCTGCCCACCGACCCCGCCGGACGCGCAGCGGCGCTGTCCTGGCTGTTCTGGCAGATGGGCAGCGCGCCCCTGCTGGGCGGCGGCTTTGGCCATTTCTTCGCCTATGCGCCGGAAAAATATGAATATCCGATCAATCGCTTCACCATGGAGGTGAAGCGGCAGTTCGATGTGCTCGACCGCCATCTGGCCGACAACGAGTATATGGCAGGCGACGAATATACGATCGCGGACATGGCGATCTGGCCCTGGTATGGCGGTGTCGTCCTCGATCGCACCTATGAAGGGGCGGCGGAGTTCCTGGATGGCGCGAGCTACAAGCATGTCAACCGCTGGGCGAGGCAGATCGACTCGCGCCCGGCGGTGAAGCGCGGCCGCATCGTCAACAAGACCTCCGGCCCGCTGGAGGAGCAGCTTCACGAACGCCACGACGCCGGTGACTTCGACACGAAGACGCAGGACAAGCTGGAACAGACGGCCTGAGAGGCACGGCGGGGTTTCAGGAAACGCTCTAGCCCTGCCCCGCCGCCTTCACGATCTCCGCCCATGCGGCCTCGTCGATCACTTCGATGCCGAGCGCGGCGGCCTGCTTGAGCTTCGACCCCGCACCGGGACCGGCGACGACAAGGTCGGTCCTGGCGCTTACCGACCCCGCCGCTTTCGCGCCCAGTCTTTCGGCCTGCGCCTTGGCCTCGTCGCGGCTCATCGTTTCCAGCTTGCCGGTGAAAACGACCGTCTTGCCCGTCACCACGCTCGCAGTCGTTTCCACTACATAGTCGGGCGGCGACACTTCACGGAGCAGGTCATTCCAGACCTCCACATTATGCGGTTCGTGGAAGAAGTCCGCGAGCGCATGGCCGACCGCCGCCCCGACATTCTCCACCCCGATCAGTTCGGCGATGGCCTTGTCCCGCCGGTTGAGGAAACGGCTCTCCTCCTCGCCCTCGACAGGCGCCATGCTCTCGCGCAACGCAATGATCTCCTGCGCCAGCGCCCGGATCGCGGGAAGGCGCGTATAGCGCTTGAGCAGATCGCGCGCCGTCACCGCGCCGACATGGCGGATGCCCAGCCCGAAGAGCAGCCGCCCCGCATCCGGCTCCCGCTTCGCCTTGATCGCGGCGAACAGGTTGTCGACGGACTTCTCCTTCCACCCTTCCCGTCCCAGCAGGTCCGCGCGATGGGCCGGCAGGCGGAAGATATCCGCAGGCTCCGATATCCAGCCAAGGTCGAGGAATTCCTGAATCGTCTTCTCGCCCAGTCCTTCGATATCGAGCGCCCCGCGGCTGACGAAATGGCGAAGGCGCTCGAAACGCTGCGCCGCGCAGACCAGCCCGCCGGTGCAGCGTATGTCCACCTCTCCCTCCTCCCGCACGGCTTCCGAGCCGCAGACGGGGCAATGATCGGGAAAGAGGAAGGGCGGGCGCGCATCCTCGCGGGTCAGATTGTCCACCACCTGCGGGATCACGTCGCCCGCGCGCTGGACGATGACCCGGTCGCCCGGACGAACGCCCAGCCGCGCGATCTCATCGGCATTGTGGAGCGTGACATTGGACACCACGACCCCGCCGACGGTCACGGGGGTCAAGCGGCCCACCGGGGTCAGCTTGCCGGTGCGGCCGACCTGGATATCGATGGCTTCCAAAGTGGTCTGCGCCCGTTCCGCCGGGAATTTATGCGCGATGGCCCAGCGCGGCGCTTTCGCGACGAAGCCCAGCCGCTGCTGCCAGTCGAGCCGGTCCACCTTGTAGACGACGCCGTCGATGTCGAAGGGCAGTTCGGCGCGCTCCGCCTCGATCCGGCGATAATGGGCCAATATGGCTTCCAGCGTGTCCACACAGGCCAGCAGATCGGAAACGGGCAGGCCCCATGCGGCGATGGCCTGCATCACCTCCCATTGCGTCGCGCCGGGCAGCGCCGAACATTCTCCCCATCCATGCGCCAGAAAGCGCAGCGGGCGGCTGGCGGTGACATGGGCGTCCTTCTGCCGCAGGGAACCGGCGGCGGCGTTGCGCGGATTGGCGAACTGCCGCGCCTTTGCCGGATCGTCCGCCTCGGCCAGAAGGCGTTCATTGAGGGCGACGAAATCCGCCTTGGCCATATAAACTTCGCCCCGGACCTCGAAAACCTCCGGGACGTCAGCCCCCGCCAGCCGCTCGGGAATATCGGCGATGGTGCGGGCATTGGCGGTCACGTCCTCGCCCGTCGTCCCGTCGCCGCGCGTAGCCGCCAGCACCAGTCCGCCCTTTTCATAGCGCAGCGAGCAGGAGAGGCCATCGATCTTCGGTTCCGCCGTCAGCGCGACCGGAGCATCCCCCGGCAGCGCCAGAAACCGCCGGACCCGCGCAAGGAACTCCGCGATATCCTCATCCGCAAAGCCGTTGTCGAGGCTCATCATGCGGATGGCGTGCCGGACCTTTTTCAGGGCGGAAGTCGGCGCCGCCCCCACCTGCCGATTGGGGGAATCCGAACGCACCAGTTGGGGAAATGCCGCCTCCAGCGCGTTGTTCTCCCGCATCAAGGCGTCATATTGGGCATCCGTGATCTCCGGCTGATCCTGATCGTGGTAAAGCCGGTTATGCCGCGCGATTTCCTTCGCAAGGCGCATCAGGCGGTTGGCGGCTTCGGCTTCGGTCATGGCGGCGGGATCGGTCATGCGCCTTCCATAGCGTTGCGCCTCCCAGGCGGGAAGCGCCCTCTCAAACCTCCAATAGCCGTTCCGCCTGCGCGCGCGCTTCCGCCGTGATTTCCGCGCCGGACAACATGCGCGCGATCTCCTCCCGACGCTCGCCCTCGTCAAGCGCATGAACGCCGGTGCGCGTGACCGTTCCGTCGCTGGATTTGGCGATCAGCATATGCCCTGTCCCACGCGCCGCGACTTGCGGGCTGTGGGTGACGACCAGAATCTGACTGCTTTGCGCCAGCCGGGCCAAACGGTCGCCGATGGCGGAGGCCACCGCGCCTCCCACCCCCCGGTCGATCTCGTCGAAGATCAGCGTATCGGCGCCGCCGCGTTCCGCCAGCGCCACTTTGAGCGCCAGGATGAAGCGCGAGAGTTCGCCGCCCGATGCGATCTTCACCAGCGGGGCGAAGGGGGCGCCGGGATTGGTCGAGATTTCGAATTCGATCCGGTCCATGCCCTGTGCGCTCCACTGCCCCTCGCCCAGCGGCGCAACGACCGTGCGGAAACGCGCGGCATCCAGTTTGAGCGGCGCCAGTTCCGCCGCAACGGCCCCGTCGAGCCGCCGCGCCGCCGCCTGCCGCTCCGCCGAAAGCGCCTGCGCCGCCTGCCGATAGGCATCCGCCCTGACCGCCACGGCTGCTTCCAGCGCGGCGAGATGCTCCTCGCCCCCTTCGATAGCGGACAGTCTGGCGGCCATCTCCTCCCGCAAGGCGGCCAGTTCATCGGGCTGCACCTGATGCTTGCGGGCAAGGCCGCGCAGGTCGAACAATCGCGTTTCGATCGCGTCCAGCCTTGCCGGATCGAAGCTCAATGCATCGGCCGCTTTGTTCAGCCGATCCTCCGCCTCCCCCGCTTCTATCACCGCGCGGTCGAGCGCCGCCAGCACATCGGCCAGCGGCTCATATTCCGCCGCGATCCGGTCCAGCCGCCGCGCTGCCTGCCGCAACTGCGCCAGCCCGCCGTCCGATCCCGTCAGGCATCCCGTCACGACGGCAAGATCGTCGGTCAGGCGCGCGCCCTTCTGCATCGTCGCCCGTTCCCCGGCCAGGGCGGCTTCTTCCCCCGGCTGCGGCGCGAATTGCGTCAGTTCCTCCACCGCATGGGTCAGATAGTCGCGGTCGCGGGCCGCATCCCGGACCGTTTCCCGTGCATCGCCCAGCGCATCGGCGGCCGTTCGCCACGCCGCATAGGCCGCGGCGACCTGAGCGACGTCGCAGCGCCCATAGGCATCCAGCAGCGTCCGATGCCCCCGCGGGTTCAACAAGCCCCGGTCGTCATGCTGGCCATGGATTTCAACCAGCGCCCCGCCCAGTTCCCGCAGCAGCGCGGCGGAACAGGGCTGGTCATTGATAAACGCGCGACTGCCGCCATCGACCTTGAGCGTCCGCCGGATGATGAGCGGTTCGCCCGGCTCAAGGTCGATCATGTTTCCGGTGAGGAGGGTAAAGGCCCTATGGCCCGGCGCGGGCGGATCGAGCGTCGCGGTCACGCTCGCCTGCGATTCGCCGTTCCGCACCAGTCCGCTGTCGGCGCGCGCGCCCAGCGCCAGCCCCAGGGAATCGAGCAGGATCGACTTGCCTGCCCCGGTCTCCCCCGTCAGCACGCCCAGCCCCGGCCCGAACTCCAGGTCCAGCGCCTCGATCAGCACGACATTGCGGATGGACAGGGCGGTCAGCATGGCGTGCTTCTACCCTTCAATGCACAAAAGGGGAACAAACGATCCTATGCCTTGGGCGCATATTCCCGGATCAGCTTGTAGGACCGGTCATACCATTTGGTGCCCGGATAATTGGCGCCCAGCACGGCGGCGGCTTTCTTCGCCTCCTCGGGAATGCCCAGGGAGAGATAGCTTTCGACCAGACGCTCCAGCGCTTCGGGCGTATGAGTCGTGGTCTGAAATTTGTCGATCACGGTGCGGAAACGCAGCGTGGCGGCCAGCCATTGCCCGCGACGCTGATAAAAACGGCCGATCTCCATTTCCTTGCCGGCCAGATGGTCGTTGACGAGGTCGATCTTCAGCCGGGCGTCGGAGGCATAGCGCGTATCGGGATAGCGGCGGATCAATTCGCCCAGCGCATCCAGCGCCTGACTGGTGATCTTCTGGTCGCGCGTCACGTCGGCGATCTGCTCATAATAGCACAGCGCGATCAGATAATAGGCGTAAGGGGCATCCTTGTTGCCCGTATGAATCGACAGGAAGCGCTGCGCCGCGCTGATCGATTCATTATAATTGCGATTCATGTAATAGCTGAAGGCCGACATGAGCTGCGCCCGGCGCGCCCAGGGCGAATAAGGATGCTGACGTTCCACTTCGTCGAACAACGCCGCCGCCAGCTTGTATTGCCCGCGATCCAGCCGGTATTTGCCTGCATTATAGAGCGTGGACACGTCGCGGGCGACATATTGGGTGTCGGCCTTGTTCTTCGATGTCGCACATCCCGCGAGCAGGACCAGAGCGGCGGCAGCGCCAAGGCGCGTCATGGTTTTCGTCAGCATGGGCCGGGTCATAGCCGAGCGAATGGCCGCCGCCAAGCGGCAGAATGGTCAGTCGGGCGTTCCGTTCGCCGACGGCGGAAGATCGAGCCGCGCCACCGCTCCGCCATTGGGGCCCGGTTCAAGCAGGAAACGTCCTCCAAGCTGGGAAGCCAGGGCCGCCGCGATACGAAGACCAAGGCTGTTCGCCGCGCCGATCTCCGTGCCTTGCGCTATACCCTTGCCGTCGTCGACGACCCGCAAGGAGAACCCTTCCTCGGAGGCATCGAGGGAAACGAGAACCGTCCCCGCGCGGTCGGGCAGGCCATGTTCGATGGCATTGCTCACGGCTTCGGCCACGATCAGCGCCAGCGGAACGCTGACGTGCGACGCCAGCAACAACTGGCCGGGGGCCGAAACCCTGACGACGACATCCTGCCGCCCGCTGGCTTCCACGATGTCGCGGCACAATGCCGTGAGGAAAGTGCCGACATCCTGCCCCTCTCCGGATGGATGATACATGGCGCGGCTGATCTTGCCGATCAGCGCCAGCCGGGCCGATGCGTCATCCAGCGCCCGGCGCGCGGCGTCATGATCGATATGACGGCGCTGCAGGGACAGCATGGCCGCGACCACCTGAAGGTTGTTCGACACGCGATGCTGCAATTCGCGAAACAGAAGATCCTTGGTCGCGGCCAGTTCCCTGCTGCGTTCGCGCTCCACCGCCAGCCGGAAATTCACCCGCTGCATGAAGTGGATGAGGGCGATGGTCACCCCCATGACCACTATGTAAAGGCATATGATCACTGCGACGCGGGGCGTGACCTCAAATCCCGATGGCCCAAGCAGGAAAAAATAGCCGCCCAGGGCAAGCCCCAGCGTCGCCGCCCATATGCCCGACCGCGCGCCGAACAGGAAAGCGGACAGAATCACCGTCGGGAAAAAGGTGATGAAAGGCGCACTATTGATCAGCAGGGGAGACATGGCGCGGCGCAGGCCGAACGCCGCGAGGCAAAATAAAGTCGCCCAGAAATAGCCCTGCCACCGCTGCTCAAGCACAAGCGGCAGTCGTTCCACGAATCGCTCGTTCCTGCGCTGCATGAAAATCCTCGGCTAGCCCTTTGTTACACTAACATAACTTTTCGAGGATTCATTGATCGAGATCAGTTCCGTCTCATTTCGGTGAAGGGAGGCATATGACGCCTGAAAGCCATCGTCGTGCGAGGATTGATTGTGACAAAAAAGGCGCCCGGAAAATCCGGACGCCTTTCTTTTGCCGTTGCGGCAGGTTCGATGCGCCGATCAGTCCTGCGTCAGGAAGTCGGGCAGGCCTGCGCTGGAGCCGTCATCGTCGCCGCCCTTGTCGTCACGGGGACCACGGTCACGGCGCGGCCCGCGATCGCCGCCACGTCCACCGCCATCACGACGCGGGCCGCGGCCCCTGTCGCCGCGTTCACCACGATCGCCACGAGGTTCGCGGGGTTCGCGCGCAGGACGCGTGTCCTCCAGTTCCTCGCCCGTTTCCTGGTCGACGACGCGCATCGACAGGCGCACCTTGCCGCGCGGGTCGATCTCCAGGACCTTGACCTTCACTTCCTGGCCTTCCGACACGACGTCGGTGGGCTTTTCCACGCGCTCATTCTTCATTTCGGAGACGTGGACGAGCCCGTCCTTGCCGCCCATGAAGTTCACGAACGCGCCGAAGTCGACGATGTTGACGACCTTGCCGTTGTAGATCTTGCCGACTTCCGCTTCCTCGACGATGCCGAGAATCCACTTCTTAGCGGCTTCGATCTGGTCGATGTCGGACGAGCTGATCTTGATGATGCCTTCGTCGTCGATATCGACCTTCGCACCGGTTTCCGCGACGATCTCGCGGATGACCTTGCCGCCGGTGCCGATGACGTCGCGGATCTTCGACTTGTCGATCTGGATCGTCTCGATGCGCGGGGCGTGCGCCGACAGCTCGGTGCGGGTCGAGGACAGCGCCTTGTTCATCTCACCCAATATGTGGGCGCGGCCTTCCTTGGCCTGATGCAGCGCGGTTTCGAAGATCTCCTTCGTGATGCCGGCGATCTTGATGTCCATCTGCATCGTGGTGATGCCTGCTTCCGTGCCGGCCACCTTGAAGTCCATGTCGCCGAGGTGATCCTCGTCGCCCAGGATATCGCTGATCACCGCGAAATCCTTGCCCTCCAGGATCAGACCCATGGCGATGCCCGACACCGGACGCTTGAGCGGAACACCCGCGTCCATCATCGAGAGCGAACCGCCGCAGACCGTCGCCATCGACGACGAGCCGTTGGACTCGGTGATGTCCGACAGGACTCGGATGGTATAGGGGAACTCTTCCTTGCTCGGCAGCACGGGATGCAGGGCGCGCCATGCCAGCTTGCCATGGCCGACTTCGCGGCGGCCCGGCGCGCCGAAGCGGCCCACTTCGCCGACCGAATAGGGCGGGAAGTTATAATGCAGCATGAAGTTTTCATAATAGACGCCGTTCAGGCCGTCGATCATCTGCTCCGCGTCCTTGGTGCCCAGCGTAGTGGTGCAGATCGCCTGCGTTTCACCGCGCGTGAACAGCGCCGAACCATGGGTGCGCGGCAGGAAGCCCACCATCGCCTCGATCGGACGGATCTGCGTCGTGGTGCGGCCGTCGATGCGCTGGCCGTCCTTCAGGATGGCGGTGCGGACGATTTCGGCTTCCAGCTTCTTGGTCAGCTTGATGCCGGCCATCACCATCTGCGGCGCAAGACCGTCGGCCTCGAACATCGCCTTCGCCTTGGCGCGCGCTTCGTTCAGGGCGTTGGAGCGCGCCGACTTGTCGGTCAGCTTGTAGGCGGCGGCGATATCCTTGCCGATCAGCTTCTTGAGCTTCGCCTTGAGGTCGCCCAGATCGTCCTGCGCGGCCATTTCCCACGGGTCCCTGGCAGCCTTCTCGGCCAGCTCGATGATCGCGCCGACAACCTTCTTGCTCGCTTCATGGGCGAACAGGACGGCGCCCAGCATGACCTCTTCCGAAAGCTCCCTGGCTTCGGATTCGACCATCATCACGGCATCCTGCGTGGCGGCGACGACCAGATCCAGTTCGCCGGTCTTCACTTCGTCCAGCGACGGGTTGAGCTGATATTCGCCATCCTTGTAACCGACGCGCGCCGCGCCGATCGGACCCATGAAGGGCACGCCCGACAGGGTCAGCGCAGCCGAAGCGGCGATCATCGCCACGATGTCCGGCTCGCTATCGCCATCGAACGACAACACCTGGGCGATGACGTTGATCTCGTTGTAGAAGCCTTCGGGGAAGAGCGGGCGGATCGGACGGTCGATCAGGCGGGAAACCAGCGTTTCCTTTTCCGTCGCGCCACGCTCACGCTTGAAGAAGCCGCCCGGTATGCGACCGGCGGCCGAATATTTTTCCTGATAGTGGACGGTGAGCGGGAAGAAGTCCTGCCCGTCCTTCACCGACTTGGCGGCGGTCACGGCGCACAGCACCACGGTTTCGCCATAGGTCGCCAGCACGGCGGCGTCGGCCTGACGCGCAATGCGGCCGGTTTCGAGAGTCAGGGTCTTGCCCGCCAGCTCGATGGATACTTTCTTTACGTCGAACATGTGATTTCCTTCGCCCGCCTGGCCCTATTGCCCGGCGGGGCCTCATATGCGGACAAAGCCGGCCCGCGGCGGTTTCGGAGCATCGTCTGGCCCCTTGATCGGCACCATTGCCGGATTGCAATGGCCCCGGAATCGGAAACGGCCCCGCTGGGGGGCCGTCCCTTCTATAGCAGGCTTACTTGCGCAGGCCCAGCTTGGAGATGAGGTCGGTATAGCGGCCCTCATCCTTCTTCTTGAGGTAATCCAGCAGCGAACGGCGCTTGTTGACCAGCATCAGCAGGCCGCGACGGCTGTGGTTATCCTTGTGATGACCCTTGAAGTGCTCGGTCAGGTTGGCGATACGCTCGGAGAGGATCGCGACCTGGACTTCGGGCGAACCCGTATCGCCTTCGGCGCGGGCATGTTCCTTGATGAGCGCTTCCTTGCGCTCCGCAGTGATCGACATCGGCTTCCTTTCTTCAACTAGAGATTAAAGCCGCGCACCACCCGGATCTCCGGGCCACTGGCCTCCACCAGCGCGACGGGCGTGCCGCCCTCCATCGCCAGTAACAAGCCGGTATGCGGTTTCCCCATCAGCACCCGCCCCTGCCGGAGCATCAGCGCTTCATCGGGAGAGACGGGGAGAGCCGGGATGTCGTCCAGCCCCGCCGTCAACGGCAGCATAAGCCCGCCGATGCCGCCCCTAGCAGCTTCGTCCAATTTGTCCAGCGAAATCGCGGTTGCAAGGGTGAACGGCCCCGCCTTGACCCGGCGCAGCATCGTGACATGCCCCACCGTGCCCAGCGCCAGCGCAATGTCCCGCGCGAGGCTGCGGATATAGGTGCCCTTGGAGACATGGGCGGTGAGAGTGATCGCCTCAATCGGATCGTCACCCTGACCCTGGTTCAGGGTCCATTCCTCCTCGCGCAATTCCGCTCCTGAAGGCGCGATGGATGCTGAAACAAGCAGGGAATGGATCGTCACCGCCCGCATCTTCATCTCCACATCCTGTCCCGCGCGGGCGAGGTCATAGGCGCGCCGGCCGTCGATCAGGATCGCGGAGTAAGCGGGCGGGGCCTGTTCGATGGGACCGGTGAAGCGGGGAAGGATCGCCTCCACCTGCGCCAGCGTCGGGCGAATGGCGCTGGTCGCGATCGCCTGCCCTTCCAGATCGAGCGTGTCGGTCTGCGCGCCGAACGCCACCGTGAAATCGTAGATCTTGTCGCTGTCGAGCATCCGCCCGGCGAGCTTGGTCGCTTCCCCGATGGCGACCGGCAGCACGCCCGTCGCCAGCGGGTCGAGCGTGCCGCCATGGCCGACCTTCATCTTGCCCGAGCCGCTTTGGCGCAAGGCGCGCTTGACAGCGCTCACCGCCTGCGTCGAACCGAGACCATGGGGTTTGTCGAGGATGATCCAGCCGTGCATCCGCGCGCCTCTATCGTGCATGAGCGGCGCTGTCAGCCCCCGGCCTCACGCGCGGACGGATCAATCCTCTTCGGGCGTTTCCAGATCGCGGGCAACCTTGGGATCGCGCAGCAGCCGGTCGATATGGCTGCCTTCGTCGAAGCTCTCGTCCGCGAGGAATTTGAGCTTCGCCGCATATTTGAGGCGGATGCGATGCGCGACTTCCCGCTGGAGATAGGCGGTGTTGGTCCGCAGCGCCTTGAGCACCGCTTCCTCATCCGTCCCCAGCAGGGATTTCACGAACACCGTCGCATGGCGCAGGTCCGGGGACATGCGGACTTCGGTGACGCTGACCACATGGCTGGCCAGCACATCGTCATGCACGTCGCCGCGCGTCAGGATTTCGGACAAGACATGACGCACCTGTTCACCCACGCGAAGCAGGCGGACGGAGGGGCCTTCTGGTTGTTGAGCCATAGCAAATCCTCGTCATCCCGGCGGCAGGCCTTGGCTCGCGCCGCCGGGATGACGCACTTCATGTTTTACAATGTGCGAGCGCGTTCCTCGACCTCGAACAGCTCCAGCGTATCGCCGGGCTTGATGTCGTTCGTGTCCTGGAGCACGGCGCCGCACTCCATGCCCGCGCGGACTTCGGACACATCGTCCTTGAAGCGGCGCAGCGACGCGATGTGCGTGCGCGAAACGATGACATCGTCGCGGGTGAGACGCGCGGACAGCCCCTTGCGGATGATGCCGTCGAGCACCAGCAGACCCGCCGCCTTGTCCTTCTTGCCTGCCGGGAAGACCTGAAGCACCTCGGCGCGGCCGACGATCGTTTCGATACGTTCGGGCGCAAGCTGCCCCGCCATTTCGCCGCGCACTTCCTCCAAGAGGTCGTAGATCACGTCATAATAGCGCAGCGATATCTTCTCGCGCTCCGCCAACTGGCGCGCCTTCGCATTGGGACGGACGTTGAAGCCGATCAGCGGCGCGCGGCTGGCCGCGGCCAGCGTGACGTCGCTTTCGGTGATCGCGCCCACGCCCGAATGGAGGATGCGGACCTTGATCTCGTCGGTCGAGATGCGGTTGAGCGAGGACACGATGGCTTCGACCGATCCCTGCACGTCGCCCTTCACCACCACCGGATATTCGATGACGGTCGTGTTGAGCGCCGAGAACATATGTTCAAAGCTGGTCGGAGCCGCAGTCGTCCGCTTGCGCGTCGCCTGTTCCTGACGATAGGCGGCGACTTCGCGGGCGCGGGCTTCGTTTTCCACGACGGTCAGCTGATCGCCCGCGAGCGGAACGCCCGACAGGCCCAGCACCTCGACCGGAGTCGACGGGCCAGCGATCTTCACCTGCTGCCCCTTGTCGTTGACCAGAGCGCGGACCTTGCCGCTTTCCGCGCCGATGACGAAAGTGTCGCCAACCTTGAGCGTGCCGCGGCGGACCAGAACGGTCGCGACCGCGCCGCGCCCCTTGTCGAGCTGCGCCTCGATCACATTGCCTTCGGCCGCGCGATCCGGGTTGGCGGTCAGTTCCATCAGTTCGGCCTGAAGCAGGATCTTCTCGATCAGTTCATCGAGGCCCGTCTTCTTGAGCGCGGACACTTCGACGTCCTGCACTTCACCGCCCATATCCTCGACCACGACCTCATGCTCCAGCAGGCGCTCGCGCACGCGCTGGGGATTGGCTTCGGGCTTGTCGACCTTGTTGATCGCGACGATCATCGGCACGCCGGCGGCCTTGGTGTGGTTGATCGCCTCGATCGTCTGCGGCATCAGCCCGTCGTCCGCAGCCACCACCAGGATGACGATATCGGTGACGTTCGCGCCGCGCGCGCGCATTTCCGAGAAAGCCTCGTGACCCGGCGTATCGAGGAAGGTGATCGTGTCGCCGCCCTTGGTCTTCACCTGATAGGCGCCGATATGCTGGGTGATGCCGCCGCTTTCGCCCGCCACGACATCCGTGCCGCGCAGAGCGTCCAGAAGGCTGGTCTTGCCATGGTCGACATGGCCCATGATCGTGACCACGGGAGGACGGGATTTCAGCGTTTCGGGCGCATCCGCTTCGCCTTCCATGCCGATTTCGATGTCGGCTTCGGATACGCGCTGGATGCGGTGGCCGAATTCTTCCACCAGCAGTTCCGCCGTATCCTGGTCGATCGGCTGGTTCAGCGTGACGGCGGTGCCCATCTTGAACAGGGCCTTCACCAGGTCCGCGCCCTTTTCGGCCATGCGGTTGGCGAGTTCCTGCACGGTGATGCTTTCGGGCACCACCACGTCGCGGACCTGCTTTTCACGCTGCTGCGCGCCGCCCTGATAATGGGCGCGGCGTTCCTTTTCGCGGGCGCGCTTCAACGCGGCGAGCGAGCGGGCGCGGGCGCTGTCGTCGTCCGCCAGAGCGCGGGTGACGGTCAGCTTGCCGGACTGGCGGCGGTTGTCGTCGCCGCGCTTGGCGCGGTCGGGCTTGGCCGGTTCGGGGCGCTTGGCAGGCGTGACCGGCGTGAAACGGCGCGGCGGCGGCGCGGACTGCGCCGGACGCTCACTCGCTTCGGCAGGAGCCGGGGCGGGCGTTGCGGGCTCTTCCGGCGCGGCAGGCGCAGCCGCTGCCTGCGCGGCGTCCTGTGCGCCCTTCGGCTCTTCTTCAACGCGCGCGGCCTGCGCTTCGGCAGCCTGCGCGGCGGCGCGGTTTTCTTCGGCGCGGCGGCGTTCTTCCTCGCTCGCGGCCTGACGCTGGGCGTCCTCGCGGCGGCGCGCTTCCTCCAGCGCGGTCATGCGCGCCTCCTCCGCTTCGCGCAGCAGCTTGGCCTGCAATTCCTGACGCGACATCAGGTTCTGCGGCGGGGCCTGGCGAGCGGGCGCGGCGGGTTGCGGCGCGCGCTGCGGCTGCGGCGCGGGCGCGGCGGGGGCCTGCGCGGGCGTGGGATCGGGCTGAGGCGCAGGCGCGGCTGCGCCGGTGCTTTCGCCCGGCTTGCCCAGGACGCGGCGCCGCTTCACCTCAACCACGACCGTATTCT
>Ga0180221_1000406_pt1 | contig 39902 bp, 33 predicted proteins | sample eDN5th37CKraftMG_FD_151339 | JGI IMG/M metagenome (GOLD analysis project Ga0180221, IMG submission 151339) | Enriched Miracle-Growth compost microbial communities from Emeryville, California, USA - eDNA 5th pass 37_C Kraft MG (version 2) (version 2) ...
CGGGGCGGACGTACTCCTGCCGGGGCAGGTTCGCGGTGTACGGGCGCCCGGTGAGCTCCACGACCTCGAGCGCCCGCACGATGCGGCGGGTGTTCTGCGGGCCGATCGACGCCGCGGCGTCGGGGTCGAGACGGGCGAGCTCGTCGTGCAGGGCGCATCGGCCCTCGCGCTCGGCGCGCGCCTCGAGACGCGCCCGGACCTCGGGGTCGGTGCCGGGGAAGTCCATGTGGTCGAGCAGCGCGCGCACGTAGAGCCCGGATCCCCCGACGACCACGGCCCGGGCGCCGCGGCCCGCGATGCGGTCGACGTCGGTGCGGGCAGCCTCCTGGTAGCGGGCGACCGACGCGTCCTGCAGCGGGTCGAGGACGTCGAGCTGGTGGTGCGCGATGCCGCGCCGCTCGGCCACGGGCACCTTCGCCGTCCCGACGTCCATGCCGCGGTAGAGCTGGAAAGCGTCGGCGTTGACCACCTCCGCGGGGGCGGCGCCCCGCAGGTCGTCGGCGCCGCCGGGCGAGAGCGCCTCGGCGAGGTCGAGCGCGAGATCCGACTTGCCCGTGGCGGTGGGGCCGACGACGGCGACGATCACGGGGGCGGCCGGGCCGGCGTCGCGGGGTGCTGCGCTCACGCGACGACCCTAGCCCGCGCCGGGTCACCCTCGGCCGGCGACGCCCTCGGCGACGCGGTAGACGGCGGGCAGGTGCTCGTGCCCGCCGGGGACGGTCGTGACCGTCCAGGTCCACCGGCCGGGCGCGGCCGCCAGGTCGAGCGCTGCCGCCACCGCGGGATCGAGGCCGGGATCGCCGGCGGGGCGGCCACCCCCGTCGCCCGGGGCACCGGCCTTCGCGGCCGCCGCCGCGCCCGGCGTCCCCGGAGCGACGCCGCCCGCGACGACGACCGCCCGTGCGCCCCGCAGCGCCGCGACGTGCGGCGCGGGCACCTCGCCGGAGACCTCCAGCACGGCGACCGGGGGCCGGTGTGCGCGCGGGCGGCCTGAACGGTCGGCACGATCGGCATGCCCGGCACGGCCGGCACGGTCCAGCGCGCCGGCCAGGGCGACGAGCGCCACGGAGGCGGGGGCGTGGGCTGCCGGGACGTCCCGATCCGGCCAGCCCGCGACCGCCGGGACCCACCGGTCGGCCACCCCCACCCCGGCCAGGGACGGGCGGCGGACGCCGAGCCCCGCCGTGGCGCGCCGCGGGACGGGCGCCAGCACCATGAGCGGGGCTCCGGCGCGCGGGTCGAGGGCGGGGACGGGGGCGGGCTCGGGGTCGGCGGCCACCAGATCGCCGAGGTCCGCGATCAGCCGGTCGAGGGCGGCGTCCGCGACCCGGCGCACGTCGCCGAGCAGGTCGGTGCCGCCGCCGGCACCGGGCACGAGCAGGGGCGTTCCGGGCAGGACGACGGCGCGGGCGAGCACCCGACCAACCTACCCGCGCCGTCCCCGCGCCCGGCCCGCCGCAGGGACGGGACACGCGCGCCGTCCGCCCCTGGGGGCACCCCGGCCCTCGGTCGGCCGCGGCGTGTAGCGTGGTCGGGTGAGGTTCTTCGGTTCACGCCGGGCGAGCAGGATCCGGCCGACCTCCGTCGGCCGGGACGAGCTCGCCGGCGCCAGGCACGACGACGAGCTCCACGACCGGGTCGAGGGGCTCCTGACCGAGCAGGTCGGCACGGACGACGTGCTGGCCCCGCTCTCCCGCGACCGCGTGACGGACTGGCTCGAACGCTCCGGCTTCTCCTACTTCATCGACTCCGACGGCGACGTCGGGGGCCTGTGGCACGGGTGGTTGTTCTACTTCCTCGTGCTGGGCGAGCGGTCGGAGGTGCTCCAGGTCCGCGGGCAGTGGCACCGCGACCTCAGCATCGAGCGGCTCGGGGAGATCCTCGAGGTCTGCAACGAGTGGAACGCCGAGCGGATCTGGCCCAAGACGTACGTGCGCGTGCGCGACGACGGCTCGGTCGTGGTGTGCGCCGAGGTCACCGTGGACGCGGGGAGCATGGTCGGCGAGGCACAGCTCGACCAGCTGCTCCAGTGCGGGCTGAGCACCGGGTCCATGTTCTTCGAGCACCTCGACACCACGTTCCGCGACCCGCTGCGGGACGCGTCGTGACCGCGCCCGACCGCGGAGTCGGCGCCGCGCGCCGCGTGCTGCTGGGTGCCCGGCGGGCTGCCGGGCTGGTGGGCCGCGCCGTGCAGGACGCGGGCGCCCGGGTGGCCGCACGCAGCGAGGGCGGCCCCGCCCGCCCCGGCCGCGTGTCCGCCCACCGGCCGCGCCCGCTGTCGAGCGCCCGGGTGGCCGACGACCTCTCCCGCCGCGGCTACCGGTTCCGCACGGACGACGACGGGGACGTCACCGGCACCTGGGACGGCAACCGGTTCTGGTTCCTGCTGCTGGGCGACCACGACGAGATCCTGCAGGTGCGCGGCCGCTGGGCCGGAACGGTGCCCCCGGACTCCCGGCTGGCGGTGCTGCAGGCCGTGAACGACTGGAACCGCGAGCGCGTGTGGCCGAAGGTCTACGCGCGCCGGGAGGGTGACGGGCTCGCCCTGTACGCGGAGGTGTCGGTGGACTTCGAGCACGGCGCCACGGACGAGCAGCTCGCCGCCACGGTGTCGTGCGGGCTCGTGACGTCCTCGCAGTTCTTCAGCACCGTCGGCACGATGGCGCCCGGCGGCACGGAGCCCGACGACCTGTCCTGAAGCCCGGCTCCGGGTCCGGAGGCGGGCCCGGAGCGTCAGGCCCGCAGCGACGGCATCCCGAGGCTGACCGGCCCGGACGCCGGCGCGGTGGGGTGGGAGTGCCCGTCGTCACCGCCGCCGAGACGCGCCTTCTCCCGCTGCGCCCAGGCGTCGCCCGAGCGCGTGCGCCGCACGGCGTAGGCCCCGCCGTCGAGCACGGCGTCGGCGACGAGGAAGTGCGGCGCCGACCGGGTGACCCCCACGGTCACGACGTCGCCCGGGCGCGGCAGGCGCGGGTCGAGGACGGCGACGTCGGCCAGCCGCGGGTCGTCCAGCGACGCCGGCGCCCCGGCGAGGCCCGCGGCGCCGGCCGCGACGTCGTCGGGCAGGGCGAGGTGCACGAGCCGGTTGTCGGGGGCGCGGCCGGACAGGCGGTGCGTGGCGCCGTCCTTCTTGCCCGCGCCCTCCGCGACGAGGACGTCGAGGGTGCGGCCGACCTGACGGGCGGCCTCCTCCCCCGCGATACGCTCCTGCAGGGCCAGCAGGCGCTCGAAGCGCTCCTGCACGACCTCCTTCGGCAGCTGGCCGTCCATGGTCGCGGCCGGCGTGCCGGGGCGCGGCGAGTACTGGAACATGAACGCCGAGCTGAACCGCGACGCCTCCACCACGCGCAGCGTCTCGCGGAAGTCCTCCTCGGTCTCCCCCGGGAAGCCGACGATGATGTCGGTGGTGATCGCGGCGTCCGGCATGGCGGCGCGCACGCGGTCGAGGATGCCGAGGAACTTCGCCGACCGGTACGACCGGCGCATGGCGCGCAGCACGCGGTCCGAGCCGGACTGCAGGGGCATGTGGAGGCTGGGCATGACGTTGGGCGTCTCGGCCATGGCCGCGATGACGTCGTCGGTGAACGCCGCCGGGTGCGGGGACGTGAAGCGGACCCGCTCCAGGCCGTCGACCGTGCCGCAGGCGCGCAGCAGCTTCGCGAACGCGCCGCGGTCGCCGAACTCCACGCCGTAGCTGTTGACGTTCTGCCCCAGCAGCGTGACCTCGACCGCGCCGGCGGCCACGAGCGCCTCGACCTCCGCGAGGACCTCCCCCGGCCGGCGGTCGCGCTCCTTGCCGCGCAGGTGCGGCACGATGCAGAAGGTGCACGTGTTGTTGCAGCCGACGGAGATCGACACCCAGCCCGCGTAGACGGACTCCCGCCGGGTGGGCAGCGTCGAGGGGAAGACCTGGAGCGACTCGGCGATCTCCACCTGGGCCTCGGCGTTGTGCCGGGCGCGCTCGAGCAGGACCGGCAGCGCGTCCAGGTTGTGCGTGCCGAAGACGACGTCCACCCACGGCGCCTTGGACACGATCTCGCCGCGGTCCTTCTGCGCGAGGCAGCCGCCCACGGCGATCTGCATGCCGGGGCGGTCCGCCTTGATGCCGGCGAGCTGGCCGAGGTTCCCGTAGAGGCGCGTCGCGGCGTTCTCGCGCACGGCGCAGGTGTTGATCACGACGACGTCGGCGCGGCTCGCCGCCTCGTCCTCGGCCGTGGCGCGCGTGTAGCCGGCCTGCTCGAGCATGCCGGCCATGTGCTCCGAGTCGTGCACGTTCATCTGGCAGCCCAGGGTGCGCACGAGGTACGTGCGCCGGCCGGACGCCTGCTCCGTGGTACGGACCGGCGCGGCGGGGCTCTGCGTGGTACTGGACATCGCCACTAGGGTACGGTGCCCGACGCCAGGCCCCCGACGCGGCGGCACTGTTACTGAACCGTTGCGGAACCGGACTTGCCGGTGCTGGTCGCGGAAACACCGAGTGGATAGGTTCGAGAGATGGATCACGGCGATGCGACCACGACGACCGACCCCGCCGAGGCGGCGTCCTCCCTCGGGGCTCCGCTCGTCGAGCTGAAGAACGTCAACAAGCACTTCGGCGACCTGCACGTGCTGCAGGACATCGACCTCACCGTGCGCCGGGGAGAGGTGCTCGTCGTCATCGGCCCGTCCGGCTCCGGCAAGTCGACGCTGTGCCGCGCGATCAACCGCCTCGAGACGGTCGACTCGGGCGAGATCCGCATCGACGGCGTCCCCCTGCCCGAGGAGGGCAGGGCGCTCGCGAAGCTGCGGGCCGACGTCGGGATGGTGTTCCAGGCGTTCAACCTCTTCGCCCACAAGACGATCCTCGAGAACGTCACCCTCGGCCCGGTGAAGGTGCGCAGGGAGCGCGGGGCCGCCGCCAAGGAGCGGGCGCTCGAGCTGCTCGACCGGGTGGGCGTGAAGAACCAGGCCCACAAGATGCCCGCGCAGCTCTCCGGCGGGCAGCAGCAGCGCGTCGCCATCGCGCGAGCCCTCGCGATGAAGCCCAAGGTGATGCTCTTCGACGAGCCGACCTCGGCGCTCGACCCGGAGATGATCAACGAGGTCCTCGACGTCATGGTCGCGCTCGCGAAGGAGGGGATGACGATGATCGTCGTCACCCACGAGATGGGCTTCGCCCGCAAGGCCGCGAACCGGGTCGTCTTCATGGCCGACGGACAGATCGTCGAGGAGGCCACGCCCGAGGAGTTCTTCACCGCGCCCAAGAGCGACCGCGCGAAGGACTTCCTGTCCAAGATCCTCTCCCACTGACCTGGCAGGGACCCGAACGGAACCGGCCTCGCACTGACGAAGGGTAAGAACGATGCGCACACGACACGCAGGTGTTGCCACGCTCGCCGCACTGACCGCTCTCACGCTCGCCGCCTGCGGTGGCGGTGAGGTCGGCGGGGGCGGCGGTGGCGGCGAGGAGACCGGGGGCTCCGGGGGCGGCGAGTCCATCAAGATCGGCATCAAGTTCGACCAGCCGGGCCTCGGCTACCAGGACGGCAGCGAGTACACGGGTTTCGACACCGACGTCGCCCGGTACGTCGCGGAGAAGCTCGGCTACTCCGAGGACCAGATCGAGTGGGTCGAGGCGCCGTCCGCCAACCGCGAGACCATGCTGCAGACCGGCCAGGTCGACATGATCTTCGCGACCTACTCCATCACCGACGAGCGCAAGGAGCAGGTCGCCTTCGCCGGCCCGTACTTCATCGCCGGCCAGGACCTGCTCGTCGCGGAGGACAACACCGACATCACCGGCCCGGAGGCGCTCGAGGGCAAGAACCTCTGCTCGGTGACCGGCTCGACGTCGGCGCAGCGCATCAAGGACGAGTACGCCGAGGGCGTCCAGCTCGTCGAGCGCCCGGGCTACGCGGAGTGCGTCACCGCGCTGACCGCCGGCCAGGTGGACGCCGTCACGACCGACGACATCATCCTCGCCGGCCTCGCCGCCCAGCCCGCCAACAAGGGCAAGGTGAAGGTCGTGGGCAACCCCTTCTCCGAGGAGAACTACGGCGTCGGCCTGCCGCAGGAGAACGACACCTGCGAGGACATCAACGCGGCCATCACGTCGATGATCGAGGACGGGTCGTGGGAGGAGGCCGTCAAGGCCAACACCGAGGGCACCGGCTACGAGCCCAACGCCGACCTCAACCCGCCGACGCCGGACGCCTGCGCCTGAGCAGACCGTCCGACCCTCCGATCGGCCCGAGGGGAGCGGCGCCGCCGCGCCGCTCCCCTCGTCCGTCCACCGCGGCCTCGGCCGCACCACCCTCCGGGAGGCTGACACACCGTGGGTGACTTCCTGTCCCAGTTCGGCGCCCTGTTCGCCGAGTACCCCGTCGCGAGCGCGTTCTGGGTCAACATCCAGCTCACGTTCTGGGCCGCGATCTTCTCGCTGCTCCTGGGCACCGTGCTCGCGCTCATGCGGATCTCGCCCATCGCGAGCCTGCAGTGGGCGGGCGCGGCGTACGTGAACATCCTGCGCAACACGCCGCTGACCGTGATCATGACGTTCCTGTTCCTGGCCGTCTGGACGCAGCTGCAGATCACGCTGTCCGACGACTTCGCACAGAACTTCTTCCGCTTCGGCGTGGTGGGCCTGACGGTGTACCACGCGGCGTTCGTGTGCGAGGCGATCCGCTCCGGCGTCAACACGGTGCCGCTGGGACAGGCGGAGGCGGCGCGCGCGATCGGGCTGTCCTTCCTGCCCGCGGCCCGGCTCATCATCCTGCCGCAGGCCTTCCGCGGCGCCATCGCCCCGCTGGGCAACACGCTCATCGCGCTGCTGAAGAACTCCACGGTCGCCGTGGCGGTCAGCGTCTCCACGGAGACCTCGACCCTGATGCGGGAGATGATCGAGAGCAACGCGAACTACATCTACGCGATCTTCATGATCTTCGCGATCGGCTTCGCGGTGCTCGTGATCCCCATCGGCCTGCTCACCACCTACCTCTCCAACCGTCTGGCGGTGCGCCGATGAGCTCCCAGCACTCCGTCCTCTTCGACGCCCCCGGACCGCGGGCGCGACGCCGGATCGCCGTCGGCAACATCGTCGGCGCGCTGATCGTGCTCGGGATCGCCGCACTGGTCGTGGCCGAGCTCGCCCGCAAGGGCCAGTTCGCCGCGTCGCTGTGGGAGCCGATCTTCACCTCGAACGCCTGGCAGAACTACTTCATCCCCGGCCTGCAGAACACGCTGCGGGCCGCAGGGTTCGCCATCGTCGGCGCCGTGGTCTTCGGCCTCATCTTCGGCTCGGGGCGCCTCGCGCGCGTGCGGGTCGTGCGCTGGCTCAGCGGCGTGGTCGTGGAGTTCTTCCGCGCCGTGCCGGTGCTGCTGATGATGGTCTTCTTCTGGCTGCTGTTCGGCTTCAACCGGATCAGCGACGACCCGGCCTTCCTCGCCGTCGTCCTCGCCCTCATCCTCTACAACGGCTCCGTCATCGCGGAGCTGGTGCGCGCCGGGGTCGGGAACCTTCCGAAGGGCCAGTCGGAGGCCGGGCTCGCGGTCGGGCTCACGGGCGGGCAGGTGCTGCGGTCGATCCAGCTTCCGCAGGCCCTCATCGCGATGCTGCCGGCTCTGGTGTCCCAGCTCGTGGTGGTGCTCAAGGACACCGCCCTCGGCCAGATCATCACGTACAACGAGCTGCTGCGCGCGGCGCAGATCTTCGGCAACGGCAACAGCAACAACCTGCAGACCCTGACGGTCGCGGCGCTGGTCTTCATCGTCATCAACTGGGCGCTGACCGCCGTGGCCCGCTGGCTGTCCCGCTACCTCAGCGGGCGCACGTCGGGCGTCACGGCGGCCGGTCCCGGCATCGGCAACCCGACCGCCGTCGCGGGTGGCGGGCCCGGCCGCCCCGGCAACGCCGTCGCCGCCACCGGGGACCCGAGCGCGACCTGACGTCGACGCACGTCGGTCGCCCCGGCCCCTCCCGACACACCACCGCCCCCGGACGCATCTCGCGTCCGGGGGCGGTCTCGTGTCGGGGCGGTGCGGCAGGCGGTGTGTCGGGGCGGTGGCGTGCGAACTGCTCAGTCGAACGCGCCGGGGTAGTCCTCGTCGAGGTCGTCCTCGCCCTCCTCCGTGAGCGCGTCGCGCACGACGCCGAAGGAGACGCCGGGCGCGTAGCCCTTGCGGCCGAGCGCGCCGACGGCGCGGCGCACGCGCACGTCACGCTCGAGGCCGCGGGTCCGGGCGACGTGCTTGCGCGCCAGCGCGAGCGCGGCCGCACGCTCGTCCTCCGGGTCCACCTGCTCGAGGGCGTCGGCCGCCGTCTCCTCGGCGATGCCACGGCGCCGCAGCTCCATCGCCAGGGCCCGACGCGAGAGGCCGCGCTCCGCGTGGCGCGTACGCACCAGCATGTCCGCGTACGCGGCGTCGTCGACCAGCCCGACCTCGTCGAACCGGTCCAGCACCGGCCCGACGACGGCCTCCGGGTAGCCCTTGCGCGCGAGCGACTGCTCGAGCTCGGCACGGCTCTTCGGCGCGGCGGTGAGAATCCGCAGCAGGGTCTCGCGGGCCTTCTCCGCCGCGTCCTCGAGGGTCAGCTCCCCGGCCTCGAGCCGCTCCGCCACCGTCCGTCGGGGTGCCCGCGTGCGCTGCCCGCGACCCGAGGACGACCCGGACTCCGCGCTGTCGCCGTCAGGGCCGTCGCCCCGGCCCCAGCCGTCCTGACGGCGGCCGCGACGCTTCCCCGCGCCGCGACCGCCGCTGGCGTCCTCCCGCGTCAGAACGGCGCCTTCTTCCCCTTACCGCCCTTGGCGGCCGGCGCCGGGTCGACCGACAGGCCGGTCGCGCTCCCGGCACCCGGTGCGGCGGCCGCCTCCTCGGCGGGGGCGTCGAGCTTGGCGCCGACGCCGAGCTTCTCCTTGATCCGCTTCTCGATCTCGTTCGCCAGGTCGGGGTTGTCCCGCAGGAAGGCGCGGGCGTTCTCCTTGCCCTGCCCGAGCTGGTCGCCCTCGTAGGTGAACCACGAGCCGGACTTGCGCACGAACCCGTGCTCGACGCCCATGTCGATGAGGCCGCCCTCGCGGGAGATGCCCACTCCGTACAGGATGTCGAACTCCGCCTGCTTGAACGGCGGGGCCATCTTGTTCTTGACGACCTTGACGCGGGTGCGGTTGCCGACCGGCTCCGTGCCCTCCTTGAGGGTCTCGATGCGGCGGATGTCCATCCGGACCGACGCGTAGAACTTCAGCGCCTTGCCACCGGTGGTGGTCTCCGGCGAGCCGAAGAAGACGCCGATCTTCTCGCGCAGCTGGTTGATGAAGATCGCGGTGGTGCCCGAGGAGCTCAGCGCACCGGTGATCTTGCGCAGGGCCTGCGACATCAGGCGTGCCTGGAGACCCACGTGGCTGTCGCCCATCTCGCCCTCGATCTCGGCCTTCGGCACCAGGGCCGCGACCGAGTCGACGACGATGATGTCCAGCGCGCCCGAGCGGATCAGCATGTCCGTGATCTCCAGGGCCTGCTCACCGGTGTCCGGCTGGGACACCAGGAGGGCGTCGGTGTCGACACCGAGCTTCTTGGCGTACTCCGGGTCCAGCGCGTGCTCGGCGTCGACGAACGCCGCGATGCCGCCGGCCCGCTGCGCGTTGGCGACCGCGTGCAGGGCGACGGTCGTCTTTCCGGAGGACTCCGGACCGTAGACCTCGACCACGCGGCCCCGCGGGAGCCCGCCGATGCCGAGCGCCACGTCCAGCGCGATCGAGCCGGTGGGGATGACCTCGACGGGCGCACGGCCCTCGTCGCCGAGGCGCATGACCGAGCCCTTGCCGAAGCTGCGGTCGATCTGGGCGAGCGCGGCCTCGAGTGCCTTCTCGCGGTCTGCCGGTGCGGGCATGTCGGTCACCTTTGCGTTCTGGGCGCGGCGGCTGCGCGCCGGCGTTCGTGGCTGCGTGCTCATGTTGTCGTCGACCGTACGTGCCACCACCGACACGGTCGGGGCGGCCCGTCGCGGCTGTGGACGACGACGTCCGAGTACCTCCTGGGGACAGACTCTACCCGAACACGTGTTCGAGGCCCGCGTCGCCGTCCGGCGTGTCGCACCACGACTCCCCCGGCCGCAGGACCACCACCCGCACGCCGGGCGCCACCCGGCGGCAGGCCGCCGCGAACGCCTCGCCCGCGTGGTCCATCCAGCCCCGCGGCAGGTGCCGGCCGCCCGGCACGTGCAGGGTGCCCCAGTGCACCGGGATCGCCACGCGGGGGCGCACCTCCGCGCACACCTCCGCCGCGCCCCGGGGCCCGAGGTGACCCCCCGACAGGCGCGGCCCCCACCCCGCGACCGGCACCAGGGCCACGTCGAGACGCCCGCCCGCCAGCTCGCGCACCCGACGCACGCCCGCGTAGTGCTCGGTGTCGCCCACCGCCCACACCGCCCCGCCCGGCGCCCGGACCAGGTGCCCGTGCGCCGCGTTCGGCCGGTGCGGCATCGGACGGTCGCCGTGCACCGCCGGGGTCAGCCGGACCTGTACCCCCGCCACCTCGTGCCACCCGTGCGCCGCCCGAGCCCGGAGGACCACCCCCTCGTGCTCCCCGGGCACGGCCGGCGGCTCCAACCCGACGCCGCGCACGCCCTTGCCGCGCAGCCAGCGGGCGTTGGCCGGCGCCGTCAGGACGGGCACGTCGCCGAGCAGCCGCAGCGACCCCAGCTCGGCGTGGTCGTGGTGCAGGTGCGACAACAGGGCGGCGTCCGCGCCCCGCCAGGCCTCCGCCTCGGGCCGGTCGCCACGCCGGCGCAGGAGGCCGGCGTGGCGCCGCAGCAGCGGGTCGGTCACCAGGCGGGCGGTGCGCCCGCCCGCGGCCGCGACGTCGAGGACGACCGTCGAGTGCCCGAGCCACGTCACGCGGAGCCAGCTCGTCCCGGTCCCCGAAGGCCCCGGCGCCCGGGGTCCCGCCGCCCGGCTCACGCCGTCCCCCGCAGGCCCAGCTCCGCCAGCCACCCCGCGAGCCGCCGGTGCACGCTCTCGGCCCCGACCAGCATGCGCGCGCCGTCGACGTCCTCGCGCTCGTCGTCGGGCACCACGAGGTCGGCCGGGTGCAGCAGCAGCGCCTCGTTCTGCGCGCCACCCAGCCCGCCGTGCGAGCCCACCAGCCCCTCGAGCGCGTGCACCCGGCCCATCGGGCCCACCGCCGAGACGACCACGAGGTCCCCCGCGTCCTCCAGCCCGGCGACGCGCAGCAGGTCCGCCCGGGCGCGCGAGCCCAGCCCGGCGAGGGGGTCCTGGCCGGTCACGCGGCCGGTCGCCAGGTCGTGCGAGCCGAGCCTGCCGAGGGCCACCGGCCCCTGGGACCCGTGCACCACGACGCAGCCGACGGCCGGCGACGCGGTGAGGCCCGGGACGAGTCCCGGCCACCGGGCGGAGACCTCCGCGGCCGAGAGGCGTCGGGGCTCGCGGCAGAACCACACCATCCCCAGGTTCCCCGACCCGATCACCTCCACCTGCGGGAGGTCGGGCCGGTCGGCGTCGCGGTCCGGCCCGACCAGGAGGCGGCCGCCGTCGTCGCCGTCCCGGCGCAGCGCGTGGAGGGCCGTGTTCGCCGGGCCCCACGCCTCGGCGTCCGGCCGCTCGCCGCGGTCCGGGACCTCCAGCGCCATGAGGCGGTGCACCTCGTCGGCGAAGGACCGGCCGACCACCTGCTCGAAGGTCGCGCCCAGGGACTGCCCGTGGTCCGAGACCACCACCACGCGGTAGCGCCGCGGTGCGCCGCGGGCGATCTCCTCCCAGAGGCCCACGACGCGGTCCAGCCCCTCAAGTGCCCGCAACGCCTCCGGGCGCAGGGGACCCGCGTGGTGCGCGATCTCGTCGTAGTCCACGAGGTCCACGCACACCACGGGGGCGCCCCGCACGAGCTGCTCCGCCACGAGCGACGTGTTGAGGTCGCGCAGGAGCACGTTGGTCACCGCCCGCAGCAGGGGGTACCAGCCGCGCCGCGGCACGCGGGGCAGGACGCCGCGGACCACCTGCTGCCAGCCCTGGTACAGCTCCTTGAGCGCCTCCGCGACCGTGCCCACCACGGCCCGCACGAGCACGAAGGGGCTGGAGAAGAAGCGCACGAACGTCTGGCCCGGCCCCAGCCCCTCGCCCGCGCGGCTCATGACCAGCAGGCTCGTCGGGGCGTCGCCCGAGAACATCGTGGACACCGCCACGCCGCCGTCGGCGAGGAGGCCCCGCCCGTCGGAGGCGGAGCGCTCCACCCGGGCCGCGTCCGCCGGCCGGTTGCTCACGACCAGGCGTCCGTGCCGCCGCGACCACCACCGGAACGCGGGCACGGCGTCGGTCGTGCCGTGCAGCAGGCCGAGCGTGCTGGCGGGCGTGGTGCACGGCACTCGCGCCCACCATGACTCGAGCCGGTGGGTGCCCGCGCCGAGCCAGCGCTCCAGCGTGGGCGTCAGCCCCGCCTGCAGGGCGTGGTCGAGCGTCGGGCGCGCGACGCCGTCGAGCATCACGACGAGCATCCCGGGCGGTCGCTCGTCGGTGAAGCCGGCGTCGTCGGGCACCGCGGCTCGTCGGGGGACGCCTGCCTGCCGCCGCGCCCGGCGCAGCAGGTCGCCGACGACGTACGCGTTGTCCCGCGCCCCGACGACCCAGTGCCCGCACGCCATCACGACGCCCGCCACGAGCAGCACCGCGAGCACGTCGGTCCAGGAGTCGCTGGCCACGCCCGGCAGGAGCGTCAGCGCCGCCCAGACGACGAGCACCTGCCCGCCCACCCCGAGCAGCAGCGCGCCGACCACGCCGCCGGCGCGCGCGAGCCGGCGCAGCGGGGCGCGCAGCAGCGTGTCGCCGACGCCGACCGCGAGCGCCGCCCCCAGCACGCCCACGGGCGAGGTGGTGCGCACGCCGTCGACCACCAGCACCGCCACGCCGAGGCCCGCCGCCGTCGAGAGCAGCGACCACAGGGCGGAACGCACGTCCCCGACCGTCACGAGCACGGGGCGGTCGCGGCGCATGGCGCCATGATGCCGCGCGGGCGCGACGCCGGCGCGGCAGGCGGAGGTCAGCGGGGCGGAGGTCAGCGGGGCGGCGGCGCCTGGCGCCGGTCGTCCCGCCCCCAGCGGTCCGGCTCCGGGACGTCGAGGGCGTCGCACAGCGCGTGCCATACGTCCCGCGGTTCCAGGCCCACCTCGAGCGCCTCGGCGGGGGTGCGGCCGTCCAGGCGGGGCAGCACCTGCTCGCGCACGAGGGCGCGCCCGTAGGCGGGCCCGAAGACCTCGTCGACCAGCTCGGCGAACTCGCGATAACGCACGACCCCAGCCTCGCACGACGCGCGGCGTGCTCCCGGTCCTGGCGGCGCCCGCCCCACACCGCTCGCGCTGCGGGTTGTCGGGGTCCCCTGCCAGGATGACCAGGTGCCCGTGCCCCCGTCCGACGCCCCTGTCGACCCCGACGATGTGCTCGCGCGGTTCGGCCCGGCCACCCGCTCGTGGTTCGCCGGGGCGTTCGCCGCACCGACGGCGGCGCAGACGGGCGCGTGGGACGCGATCAGCTCCGACCGGCACGCGCTCGTGGTCGCCCCGACCGGGTCCGGCAAGACGCTCGCCGCCTTCCTCTGGGCGATCGACCGGCTCACGACCGAGCCCCCTCCGGAGCGCGCCCGCCGCTGCCGGGTGCTGTACGTCTCGCCGCTCAAGGCCCTGGCCGCCGACGTGCAGCGCAACCTGCGCTCGCCCCTCGCCGGCATCCGGCAGGCCGCGGCCCGGGACGGGCTCACGGTCGAGGACGTGACCGTCGGCGCCCGCACGGGCGACACCCCCGCTTCGGAGCGGCGCGCGTTCGCCACCCGCCCCCCGGACGTGCTGGTCACCACCCCGGAGTCGCTGTTCCTCGTCCTCACCTCGCAGGCGCGCGCGGGCCTGGCGGGCGTGCAGACGGTCGTCCTGGACGAGATCCACGCGGTAGCGGGCACCAAGCGCGGCGCCCACCTGGCCCTGAGCCTCGAACGGCTCGACGAGCTGCTCGACCGCCCCGCGCAGCGCATCGGGCTGTCCGCGACGGTCCGCCCCGTCGACACGGTGGCCGGGTTCCTGGCCGGTCACCGCTCGCCCGCCGACGGCGGCCGGGAGGTCGTCGTCGTCCAGCCGGAGGCCACCAAGGAGTGGGCGATCGACGTGGTGGTGCCGGTGCCGGACCTGGCGGACCTGGACTCCGCCGGCGTCCCGGACCCCGACCGTCCCGGGTCGGCGCCGCCGGCCCCGACCGCCGGGGGCGGCGGGCTCGGGGACGAGGAGACGGACCTCTCCGGAGGTGCGGCCTCGCCGTTGCGGCGGGCGTCCGTGTGGCCCCACGTGGAGGAGAAGGTGGTGGACCTCGTCGCGGACCACCGCTCCACCCTCGTGTTCACCAACTCCCGCCGCGGCGCCGAGCGGCTCACCGCCCGGATGAACGAGATCTGGGCCGAGCGCTCCGGGGTCGACCTCCCGCCGACCGGCTCGCAGTGGCCCGCGCAGGCGCAGGGGCAGTCAGGCGCGTCCGCGGGAATGCCCGAGGGCGACGGCGCCCCGGCGCTCGCCCGGGCCCACCACGGGTCGATGAGCCGCGTCGAGCGCACCCGCACCGAGTCGGACCTCAAGGCGGGGCGGCTGCCGGCCGTCGTCGCGACGTCGTCCCTGGAGCTCGGCATCGACATGGGGGCCGTCGACCTCGTGGTGCAGGTAGGCGCCCCGCCGTCCGTCGCCAGCGGGCTCCAGCGCATCGGCCGGGCCGGCCACCAGGTGGGCGCCGTGTCGCACGGCGTCGTGTTCCCCACGTTCCGCGGCGACCTCGTCCCGGCCACCGTGGTGGCGCAGCGGATGCGGGCGGGCGAGATCGAGCACCTGCACGTGCCGGCGAACCCGCTGGACGTGCTCGCCCAGCAGGTGGTCGCGACGCTGGCCACCGACGACTGGCAGGCCGACGAGCTGCTCGCCGTGTTCCGTCGGGCCCACCCGTTCCGCACCCTCGGCGACGCGACGTGGCGCGCCGTGCTCGACATGCTCGCCGGCCGCTACCCCAGCGAGGAGTTCGCGGAGCTGCGCGCCCGCATCGTGTGGGACCGCGCCACGGGCCGTCTCTCGGGGCGGCCGGGGGCGCTGCGGCTCGCCGCCACGAGCGGCGGCACCATCCCCGACCGGGGGCTGTACGGCGTCTACCTCGCGACGGAGCCGCCCTCGTCGGGGTCGCCGGCGGACGGCGCGGGCGGGAGCGACCGCCCCCGGGGCGGCAAGCGCGTGGGCGAGCTCGACGAGGAGATGGTCTACGAGTCCCGCGTCGGCGACACGTTCACCCTCGGCTCGTCGACCTGGCGCATCGAGGACATCACCCCCGACCGGGTCCTGGTGACCCCCGCGCCCGGCCTGCCGGGGCGGCTGCCGTTCTGGAAGGGCGACTCCCCCGGGCGCCCGGCCGAGCTGGGCCGCGCGGTGGGCGCCTTCGTGCGGGAGACCGACGCCCTGCTGGCGGAGGACGAGGCGCGCGGGACCGGGCGCGGTCGCGAGGTGCTGCGCGACGCCGGCCTGGACGACTGGGCCGCCGACAACCTCGCCGCGTACCTGGGCGAGCAGCGTCGCGCGACGGGGCGTCTGCCGGACGACCGCACGGTCGTCGTGGAGCGGTTCCGCGACGAGCTGGGCGACTGGCGGGTCGTCATCCACTCCCCGTTCGGGGCCCCGGTGCACGCCCCGTGGGCGCTGGTCGTCGCCGCGCGGCTGCGGGCCCGCTACGGCACCGACGTCGCCGCCATGCACGCCGACGACGGGATCGTGCTGCGCCTGCCCGACGCCGGCGACTCCGGCTGGGACCTCGGCGGGCCGGGCTGGGGCGCGGGCGCGGCACCGTACGACGGCGACGGCGACGGCGTCGCGGGCCGCGGGGAGGCGCCGGCGGTCACGGTGGACGACCTGCTCGTCGACCCCGACGAGGTGCTCGACGCGGTGCGCGACGAGCTCGGCGGGTCGGTGATGTTCGCGGCCCGGTTCCGGGAGGCCGCCGCGCGGGCGCTCCTCCTGCCGCGCCGCCGCCCCGACCGCCGCCAGCCGCTGTGGCAGCAGCGCCAGCGCGCCTCGCAGCTGCTCCAGGTGGCGTCGCAGTTCCCGGACTTCCCGATCATGCTCGAGGCCGCACGCGAGTGCCTGCGCGACGACTTCGACGTCGCGGCGCTCGTGGAGCTCATGCGCGACCTGCAGGGCGGCCGCGTCCGGCTGGTCGAGGTGACCACGGCCTCGCCGTCGCCGTTCGCGCAGGCGCTGCTGTTCGGCTACACCGCGCAGTTCCTGTACGACGGGGACGCGCCCCTCGCGGAGCGCCGGGCGGCCGCCCTGTCGCTCGACCCGGAGCTCCTCACGGAGCTGCTCGGCGAGCAGGGGGCGACGCCGCTCGCGGACCTCCTCGACCCGGGGGCCGTCGAGCGCACGGAGGCGGAGCTGCAGGCGCTCGCCGACGACCGGCAGGCGCGGGACGCCGAGGGGCTCTGGGACGTGCTGCGGCGGACCGGCCCGCACCCGGCCCACGCGCTGCGGGCCCGCACGCGCCAGGAGTCGCGCGACCAGGTCGACGAGTGGCTGGTCGGTCTGGAGCGCGACCGGCGGGTGATCCGGGTCCGGCTCGGCGGTCGGACGGGCGACGAGGACGCGGAGCAGTGGGCCGTCGTCGAGGACGCCGGCAGGCTGCGCGACGCCCTCGGCGTCGCGCTGCCCGTGGGGGTGCCGGAGACCTTCACGGAGCCGGTCCCCGACCCGCTCGGGGACCTCGTGCGGCGGCACGCACGCACCCACGGGCCGTTCCCGGCGGCGGACGTCGCGCGCCGGTTCGGGCTGGGGATCGCGGTCGTGGTCCAGGTGCTCGCCCGGCTCGAGGCGACGGGTGCCGTGGCGCGCGGCGCGCTGCGGCCGTCGTCGCTGGGCGGGACGGGCGACGAGTGGTGCGACCCGGAGGTGCTGCGCACGCTGCGGCGGCGGTCCCTCGCGGCGCTGCGCGCCGAGGTCGAGCCGGTGGAGCCGGAGTCGCTCGGGGTGTTCCTGCCGCGCTGGCACGGCATCGGGGTGCGCGTCGGGGGCGCGGGGTCCGGCGGCGGCGCGCTGCGCGGCGCGGACGGCGTGCTGCGGGTCGTGGAGCAGCTCTCCGGCGCCGCGGTGCCCGCCTCGGCCCTCGAGACCCTCGTGCTGCCCGCCCGGGTCTCGGACTACTCCCCCGCCGTGCTCGACGAGCTCACCACGGCGGGCGAGGTGCTGTGGTGCGGGCACGGGCGGCTGCCGGGGTCCGGCGGCGGCGACGGCATGGTGAGCCTGCACCTGGCGGACGGGGCCGCCCTCACGCTGCGCGACCCCGACCCCGTCGAGGAGGGCGGCCCCCTCGACACCGACCTGCACCGCGCCGTCCTCGACCTGCTCACCGGCTCGGGCGGGTACTTCCTGCCCCGCCTCGCCGAGCTCGCCGACGCCAGCCAGACGGCCACCCTCGAGGCCCTGTGGGACCTGGTGTGGGCGGGCTGGGTGACCAACGACCGCCTCGGCCCGCTGCGCGAGTCGCTCGGCGGGTCCACGCGCCGCGGCGGCGGCGCCCACCGGGCGCCCGCGGCCCCGAACCGGGTGCGCCCGGTCCGGCCCTCCCGTTTCGGGATCGCCCGCCCGGCGTCCACGACCGTGATCCCGCGGGCGGGGGGCGGGCGGTGGTCGGCGCTGCCCGCCGTCGAGCCGGACCCGACCGTCCGGGCGCACGCCCTCAGCCAGGTCCTGCTGGAGCGGCACGGCGTCCTCACGCGCGCCGCGGCGCCGGCGGAGGGCGTGACCTCCCGGTTCCGGGACGTGTACCGGGTGCTCCGCGCGCTCGAAGAGCGCGGCGCCGTCCGGCGCGGCTACTTCGTGGAGGGGCTCGGCGGCTCGCAGTTCGCGCTGCCCGGAGCGGTCGACCAGCTGCGCACCGACGCGGCCGACCGCGCCCGGGCCCGCGACGCGCTCGTCGAGGGCGGGGGCACCGGCGGCGACGGCCACCGGGTCGAGCCGGGCGCGGTCCTCCTCGCCGCCACCGACCCGGCCAACCCCTACGGGGCCGCCGTCGCCTGGCCGCCCACGGCGTCGGCCGGCGCGCGCGAGTCGGGCGGTGAGGACGGCGCCGGCTCGCACCGCCCCGGCCGCAAGGCGGGCGCGGTCGTGGTGCTCGTCGACGGGGAGCTGACGCTGTTCGTCGAGCGGGGCGGTCGCACGGTGCTCTCGTTCGGCCGGGGCGACCCCGGCGACGGACCCCGGCTCGTGGCGGCCGCCCGCCTGCTCGCGGCCCAGAGCCGCACCGACCGGCTCGGACGGGTCACCGTCCAGCGCGTCGACGGCGTCCCCGCGCTGGCCGCCGCGCGGGACCGGACCCCGGCCGCCGCGGCACTGCTCGACGCCGGCTTCAGCGTGACGCCGCGCGGCCTGCGCCCCGCCGCCGGCACGGGCAGGCCGCGGTGAGCGACCGTCGCCGATCCCCCGACGCCCCGTAGGCTCGGCCCGTGCCCGAGGGAGACGTCCTGCGACTCACCGCCCAGCGGCTCGACTCCGCGCTGCGCGGCTCGCCGCTGGTGCGCGCCGACCTCCGCTGGCCGTCGGCGGCCGGGGTCGACCTCGTCGGCGCCACGGCGCGCGAGACCGTGGCCTACGGCAAGCACCTGCTGACCCGGTTCGACGACGGCCGGACCCTGCACACCCACCTGCGCATGGACGGCACCTGGCGCGTCTACCGCACCGGCTCGCGGGAGGCGTCGGGGCGCGGCCCCGCCGTGCGGGCCGTCCTGGCGACCGCGTCGTGGACCTGCGTCGGGCGGCACCTCGGCATGCTCGACGTGCTGCGCACCCGCGACGAGCCGCGGCTGCTGGGCCACCTCGGTCCCGACGTGCTGGCCGACGACTTCCCGGACCGGGCCGCCGAGGGCGCGCGCCGTCTCGCGGCCGACCCCGCGCGGCCGCTGTGCGCCGCGCTGCTCGACCAGCGGTCGGTCGCCGGGCTGGGCACGATCTGGACGGCGGAGTCCCTCTTCCTCACCCGGACCTGGCCGTGGACGCCCGCCGGTGACCTGGGCGAGGACGCCCGGCGCACGCTGCTCCTGGCCGGCCGGCGGCTCATGTCGCGCAGCGTGCAGGTGGGACGGCGCTCCGGCCTGGGTGCCGTGGAGCTCGCCGTGCACGGACGGCACTACAAGCCGTGCCGGCGCTGCCACACCCCGATCGCGCTCGGCAGCACGCTCGGCCCGGGGCTGCGGCCCGACGCGGGCGAACGGGCGGTCTACTGGTGCCCGAGCTGCCAGGCAGCGCCCTGACCCGTCGGCGCGCCCCCCGGACACGCCAAGATCCGGCCCCCCGAGGCTCGGGAGACCGGATCCTGGGCGAGTGTCAGCCGACCGGCGCGAGGTCGTCGCGCAGCGCCGGGTCGGCGTCGCGCGGCTCGCCACCGCGGCTGAGCAGCCCGGCGTAGACGTCCGCCGGGATCGTGTCGGGGATGTGCAGGCCCTCGGCCACCGCGATGCGGTCGCTCACCTCGCGCAGCACGAGGGACATCGGCACGTCGAGAGCCTCGCAGATCGATGCGAGCAGCTCCGACGATGCTTCCTTCTGTCCGCGCTCGACCTCGCTCAGGTATCCGAGCGAGACCCTCGCAGCGGACGACACCTCACGCAGGGTGCGCCCCTGGCGCTGCCGCGCATCGCGCAGCACGTCGCCGATCTCACGTCGCAGTACGACCATCTCGCGCCCCCTCTCCGTGGCGGATCGTCCCGGCACCGGACCGGTCGTGACCGGGTTCCTCGTCCGTCCTGTCGTTCCCCTGGGACCAGGGGTGGCACTACCGTACCGCGAGCGCGGCTTGCCCGGCCGGGTGAGGCGCGGATCGAGGCGGGTTCGTGCCCTGTCGGTCATCACACCCTCCGCAACGTGCCTGGCCCCGTCGTTGTTCCCGCCCGCGGGGCGCCGACACCCTCGTCACCCACCCTTCACACCTGCGCGTCGTGGGGCCCCCGACCGTCGGGCGGAGCGGCGTCCCAGGCCTCGAGCACCAGGGCCAGCACGGCCCGGACGCACGCCGCCCGGACGTCGGCCCGCGAGCCCGTCAGGTCCAGGCGGCGGACCTCCTCCCCCGCGGGCGAGCTCACCGCGACGTAGGCCTCGCCGGGCGCGTGCCCGTCCTGGGGGTCCGGCCCGGCGACGCCGGTCGTCGCCAGCCCGACGTCGGTCGTGAGCACGCGCCGCACGCCGGCGGCCATCTGGAGCGCCACCTCCGGGTCCACGGGGCCTCGCCGCCCGAGCAGGCCCGGGTCGACCCCCGCGACGGTGGCCTTGAGGTCCGTGGCGTACGCGACGACCCCGCCGCGCACGACGGCGGACGCCCCGGGGACGTCGACGAGGGTGGCCACGACCAGGCCGCCGGTGAGGGACTCGGCGGCCCCCAGCGTCCAGCCGCGCGACCCGGCGTGGTCGAGCACCGCGCGGGCGAGCCCGGCCGCCTCCGACGGCGCGCCGTCCGCGGCGCCGCCCGGTGCCACCGTCACGCCGCGGGCCGGGGCCCGGCCTGGCGCCGCCCGGAGACGAGCAGGCGCGACCCCTTGGCGAAGTAGTCGACCCCCGTCACCACCGTCACGGCGACGGCGAGGCCGAGCACGACCCACGCCACGACGCCCACCGCGTCCGGCAGCGCCCACAGGGGCAGCAGGAACAGCGTGATGGCGACCGCCTGCAGGACGGTCTTCAGCTTGCCGCCGCGCGACGCCGGCATCACGGCGTACCGCAGCACGACCATCCGCAGGGCGGTGACGCCGAGCTCGCGCACGAGGATCACGGTGGGCACCCACCAGGGCAGCTCGCCCAGCGGCCAGCAGAGCAGGATCAGGGCGGCGCCCACGAGCGCCTTGTCGGCGATCGGGTCGAGGATCTTGCCGAGATCGGTGACGAGGTTGCGCGAGCGGGCGAGATGTCCGTCGACGCGGTCGCTGATCGCCGCCACCACGAACACACCGGTCGCGACGAGGCGCCACGCGACCGAGTCACCCCCGTCCACGAGCAACGCCCAGGCGAACACCGGCACGAGCGCGATGCGCACGAGGGTCACCGCGTTGGCGATGTTCCAGGGCGAGGGAGCTTCGTTGACCACCTCCCCACCCTATCGGGGCGTCGGCCACCGCCCGTCCCGCGAGTGCGCCGGGACCGCCGGCCGCGTGCGCAGTAGCCTCCTCGCGTGCCGAGCCACGCGTCCGCCCACGGCCGACCCCCACGACGACGTCTCGTCGTCCTCGCCGCCCTGTGCGGCGTCGTCCTCGGCGTGGGCGGGTCGCTCGCCGTCGGGGCGCTCGGGGGGCCGTCGCCCTCTCCGGGCGCGGAGGGCCCGTCGGGCGCGGCGACCGTGCCCCCGAGTCCCTCGCCGTCCCCCAGCCCGACCCCGGAGCCGGTCGAGTTCACCCTGGTCGCCGGCGGCGACATCCTCACGCACGCACCCGTCGTCCGGTCCGCCGGCGGCCCACAGGACCCCGACTTCACCCCCCTGCTGGCCGGCATCGATGCGTGGGTGCAGGGCGCCGACCTCGCCCTGTGCCACCTCGAGGTCCCGGTGGCCCCGCGGGGCACGGAACCGAGCGGGTACCCGCTCTTCGGTGCGCCGCCCGGTCTCGTGCGCGACCTGGCCGAGCAGGGGTGGGACGGCTGCTCGACCGCCTCGAACCACTCGGTCGACCGCGGGTACGACGGCGTCCGGGCCACGATCCGCCGCCTGACGGACGCCGGGATGGGGTTCGCCGGCACGGCCCGCAGCGCGGACCAGCAGGACGCGCCGCAGCGCTACGTCCTCGCGCGGGAGGACCGGGAGATCACCGTCGCGCACCTCGCCGCCACGTACGGGCTCAACGGGCTCTCGATGCCCGCGGACGCCCCGTGGGCCGTCGAGCTCATCGACGCCGACCGGCTCGTGGAGCAGGCGCGGCGTGCGCGCCAGGACGGCGCCGACGTGGTGCTCGTGAGCCTGCACGCGGGGGTCGAGTACACCGAGGAGCTCACCGACCAGCAGAAGGACGTCGTGCGCCGGCTGGCCCGGTCGCGCGAGGTGGACCTCGTGATCGGGCACCACGCGCACGTGCCCCAGCGGATCGACCGCGTGGGCAAGGGGCCCGACGGCGAGGGCATGTGGGTGGCGTACGGCCTCGGCAACCTGCTGTCGAACCAGAGCGCGGCCTGCTGCGACGCGCGCACCAGCAACGGCGTCCTGCTCTCGGCCACCTTCGCCCAGGAGGCGCCCGGTGAGCCCACGCGCGTGTCGTCGCTGGGCTGGACCGGCACCACCGTCGACATCGGCGGCGGGCACGAGGTCGTGGCGATCGCCGACGCCCTCGACGACGCCGGGGCGCCCACCCTGTCGGTCGCCGAGCTCGAGGCCCGCGAGGAGCGCGTCCGGGACGCGGTCAGGGACGGCGCCCCGGAGCTGCGGGAGCCCCCGGAGGCCACGGGCCCCCCGCCGCGCGTCCTGTCGCGGGGCGACTGATCCGGCCGACCCGGCGGACCTGCCTCGCCCGTCCGGTTCAGCGCCAGCCGTTCTCCGGGTCGGTGTCGGCGTCGTCGTGGTAGTCCTTCGCGACCGGCGGCGCGTGCCCGTCCGTGCCCTGGGCGTACGGGTCCCCGCCGCCGTCGGGCGCCGCGGCCCCCGTGTCGGCGTCCTGGTCGTAGGCCTGGGGCGTCTCGCCGCGGATGAGCGCGAGCGCCGCGGCCAGGTCGTCCGGCGCCACCAGGACCTCGCGCGCCTTCGAGCCCTCGGACGGCCCGACGATCTCACGCGACTCGAGCAGGTCCATGAGCCGGCCCGCCTTCGCGAAGCCGACCCGGAGCTTGCGCTGCAGCATCGAGGTCGACCCGAACTGCGTGGTCACGACCAGCTCCGCCGCCTGCAGCAGCAGGTCGAGGTCGTCGCCGATGTCCTCGTCCACCTGCTTCTTGGCCGCGGCCGGCGCCGTGACGTCCTCCCGGTAGACGGGCTTGAGCTGTTCCTTCACGTGCTCGACGACACTGTGCACCTCGGACTCGGTCACCCAGGCGCCCTGCACGCGCATCGGCTTGGCCGCGCCCATCGGCAGGAAGAGCGCGTCACCCTGCCCGATGAGCTTCTCGGCGCCCGGCTGGTCGAGCACCACGCGCGAGTCGGCGAGCGAGGACGTGGCGAACGCGAGCCGGGACGGGACGTTCGCCTTGATGAGGCCCGTGACGACGTCCACCGACGGTCGCTGCGTGGCGAGCACGAGGTGGATGCCGGCGGCTCGTGCGAGCTGGGTGATGCGCTGGATGGAGGCCTCGACGTCGCGCGGGGCGACCATCATGAGGTCCGCGAGCTCGTCCACCACGACCAGCAGGTACGGGTAGGGGGCGATCTTGCGCTCCGACCCGGGCAGCGGCTTGACCTTGCCCGCGCGCACCGCGGCGTTGAAGTCGTCGACGTGCTTGAAGCCGAACGTCGCGAGGTCGTCGTAGCGCGCGTCCATCTCGCGCACGACCCACTCCAGCGCCTCGGCGGCCTTCTTGGGGCTGGTGATGATCGGCGTGATGAGGTGCGGGATCCCCTCGTAGATCGTCAGCTCGACGCGCTTCGGGTCCACGAGGATGAGGCGCACCTGCTCGGGGGTGGCGCGCATGAGGATGGACGTGATCATCGAGTTGATGAAGCTGGACTTGCCCGCGCCGGTGGCTCCCGCGACGAGGATGTGCGGCATCTTCGCGAGGTTGGCGACGACGTAGCCGCCCTCGACGTCCTTGCCGACGCCCATGACCATGGGGTGCTCGGTGCGGCGGGCGGCCGACGAGCGCAGCACGTCGCCCAGCACCACGGTCTCGCGGTCGGAGTTCGGGATCTCGATGCCGATCGCGGACTTGCCGGGGATCGGCGACAGGATGCGCACGTCGGCGCTCGCCACCGCGTAGGCGATGTTGTTCGACAGCGAGGTGATGCGCTCGACCTTGGTCTTGGCCCCCACCTCGACCTCGTACCGCGTCACCGTCGGCCCGCGGGTGAACCCCGTGACCTGCGCGTCGACGCCGAAGTCCTCGAAGACCTTCGTGAGCGACTCGACCACGCGGTCGTTCGCGGCCGAGCGGGTCTTGTGCGGCGCGCCCTTGCCGAGGGAGTCCTCGCTGGGCAGCAGGTACACGGTGTCCCCGTCGAGCATGGGCTGCTCGGCGCGGCCCATCGGCGGCAGGTCGCCCGCCGGCGGAGCGGCCGCCGCCTCGTCCGCCGGCACCGCGTCCACGGGCGCGGTCGCCGCCGCGCCGACCCGCTGGGTGGCGGCGCCCCGGGCGGCCTTCGCGGCGGCGGCGCGCTCGGCGGCCGCCTCCCGCTCCAGCATGGCCGCCTTCTCGAACGCCTCGTCCCCGGCGTACTCGTCGAGCCCGGCAGCCTCGGCCGCCTCCGCGGCACGCTGCGCCTTCGTCTTGCGCGTGCGCTTCTTGCGCGGCGCGGGGTCGGTGCCGTCGTGCCGGGAGACCCCCTCGGCGAGGGCGAGCCCGTCGTCCGTGCCCTCGTCCGCGCGGTGGTTGCCCGTCAGCCGGTCGTACAGGCCGCGCAGCCGCTCGGGGATGCGGTGGACCGGCGTCGCCGTCACCACCAGGAGCCCGAAGAAGCCCAGCAGCAGGAACAGCGGGACGGCCACCCACTCGGTCAGGCCCGTCACGACCGGGGTCGCGGCGAGGTAGCCGATGATGCCGCCCGCGTCCTGCAGGGCGGCGAACCCGTCCGCGGGCGCGGGGGTGCCCTCGGCCACGGCGACCAGCGCGCACACGGACACCACGATGAAGACCAGGCCGATGGAGACGCGGGAGTTCGCCTGCCCCCGCTCCGGGTGCCGCATGACGCGGAACCCCAGCCACAGCAGCAGGACGGGGACGGCGACGCCGGCCAGCCCCACGGTGCCGGCGACGACGGCGTGCACGACGGTGCCGAACGTGCCGCTGACCCCCCACCACTCGCGCGCGGCCACGACCAGCGCGAGGGCGACGAGGAAGAAGGCGAGGCCGTCTCGGCGGTGCTCGGGTTCCAGGTCTCTTGCTCCCTTGGTGATGCTGCGGATCACGCCGCCGATCGCGTGCGCGACGCCCAGGTACAGGCCGCGCACGGCCCGGACGGGCCACGACGGCCCCGCCGGCCGGCGCGCCGGGGTCCGGCGGCCGCCGGACCCGCGGCCCGAGCCCTTGCCCGACCTGCCGGACGACCTGCCCGAGGACCGCCCCGACGAGGACGACCGTGCCGGCGCGCGCCGGCTCGGGGCGGCCACGGAAGCGGTCCGCCCCGTGCGTGCCGTGCCCCGCGGGGTCCCGGTGATCCTGCGGGCGGGTGTCCGGGTCGCCATGATGCCCCCACGGTACCCGCGCCCCCGGCGCCGACGTCGCAGGTCGCGGGCGCGTGTTGCCGGGCGCGCCCGCGACGGTCGTCAGGCCTCGACGACCACCGGGACGATCATCGGGCGCCGGCGCAGGCGGCGGTTCACCCACTGGCCGATGACCCGCCGCATCACCTGCTGCAGCTGGTAGGTGTCGGTGGCGCCGCCCGCGATGGCGTCCTCGAGAGCCGCGACGACGTCGGGCTGGATCTCCTCGAAGACGGCGGCGTCCTCCGCCATGCCGCGCGCGAGGATCTGGGGCCCCGCGAGGACCTTGCCGGTCGCGGTGTCGACGACGGCGAAGACGGAGACGAAGCCCTCCTCGGACAGCGTGCGGCGGTCCTTGAGCTCGTTCTCGGTCACGGCGCCGACGGTCGAGCCGTCGACGAAGACGTAGCCGCACGGCACGGCGCCCACGACGGACGCCTTGCCGTCGACGAGGTCGACGACCACGCCGTCCTCCGCCAGCACCACGCGGTCGGCGGGCACGCCGGTGCGGACCGCGAGCGCCCCGTTGGCGACGAGGTGGCGCACCTCGCCGTGCACGGGCATGACGTTGCGCGGCTTGAGCACGTTGTAGCAGTACAGGAGCTCGCCGGCGCTCGCGTGCCCCGACACGTGGACCTTCGCGTTGCCGGAGTGCACGACGCGCGCGCCGAGCCGCGTGAGGCCGTTGATGACCCGGAACACCGAGTTCTCGTTGCCCGGGATGAGGGACGACGCCAGGATCACCGTGTCGCCGTGCCCGACCTGGACCCGGTGGTCACCGTTCGCCATCCGGCTGAGGGCCGCCATCGGCTCGCCCTGCGAGCCGGTCGACATGTAGACGATCCGGTCGTCGGGCAGGTTCGCGGCCTGCTTGAGCTCGACGAGGACGCCCGGCGGGACGTCGAGGTAGCCCAGCTCGGCCGCGATGCCCATGTTGCGGACCATCGAGCGGCCGACGAGCGCGACCTTGCGGCCGTGCGCGTGGGCGGCGTTGAGCACCTGCTGCACGCGGTGCACGTGCGAGGAGAACGACGCGACGACGATCCGCTTCTCCGCCTGGGCGAAGACGTTGTCGAGGACGGGGCCGATCTCGACCTCGTTGGTGACGAACCCGGGCACCTCCGCGTTGGTGGAGTCGACCATGAACAGGTCGACCCCCTTCTCGCCGAGGCGCGCGAAGGCGCGCAGGTCCGTGATGCGGCCGTCCAGCGGCAGCTGGTCCATCTTGAAGTCGCCGGTGTGCAGCACGGTGCCGGCGCCGGTCGTGACCGCCACGGCGAGCGCGTCCGGGATGGAGTGGTTGACGGCGACGAACTCGCAGTCGAACACGCCGAACCGCGCCGCCTCGCCCTCGGCGACGACGCGCAGCACCGGCTTGATGCGGTGCTCCTTGAGCTTGGCCTCGACGAACGCCAGGGTGAGGCGGGAGCCGACCAGCGGGATGTCCCGGCGCAGCCGCAGCAGGTAGGGCACGGCGCCGATGTGGTCCTCGTGCCCGTGGGTGAGGACGATCGCCTCGATGTCGTCGAGGCGGTCCTTGATGTACTCGAAGTCCGGCAGGATCAGGTCCACGCCGGGCTGGTGGTCCTCGGGGAAGAGCACGCCGCAGTCGATGACGAGCAGGCGCCCCTCGTACTCGAGGACGGCCATGTTGCGGCCCACCTCGCCCAGCCCGCCGAGGGCCACGATGCGCAGCCCCTTCGACGGCAGGGCGGGGGGCAGGGGAAGTTCGGGGTGAGGGTGGCTCACGGGGCCTCCAGGCCGGTCGGTCTTACGGAAGAGTGGTGGCGCCCGCACGGACGCCGTCGTTCAGGTAGCCCGCCGTGACGAGGGCGTCGCGCACGCGCGCGACGTCGTCCTCGGTGGCGGCCACGTTCGGCAGGCGCAGCTCGCGGTTGCCCAGCACGCCGAGCAGCTCGAGCGCGGCCTTGGCCATCACGGCCTGCGCGCCGGCGCCGTTCAGCGCCGCGATCACGGGCAGGGTGGGCAGGAAGGCCTCGAGCGCGCCCGCGGTGTCGCCCGCGTCCCAGCGCCGCACGACCTCGGCGAACGCGCCCGCCACGACGTGCGCGGACACGGAGACGATGCCGGCTCCCCCGACGGACAGGAACGGCAGCAGCAGGCCGTCGTCGCCGGAGTACCAGGCCAGCCCGGTGGCCGCCCGCAGGCCGGCCGCGGCCGCCACGTCCGCCGTCGCGTCCTTCGTCGCGACGACGCGCGGGTGCCGCGCGATGCGCTCGTAGGTGGACGCCGCGATCCGGACGCCCGTGCGCCCGGGGACGTCGTAGAGCATGACGGGCAGGTCGGTGGCGTCGGCGACCGTCACGAAGTGGCGGTACAGGCCCTCCTGCGTCGGCCGGGAGTAGTAGGGCGACACGACGAGGAGCCCGTGCGCGCCGGCCTCCGCGGCCTGCTCGGCCATCCGCACCGCGTGCGCGGTGTCGTTGGACCCGGCGCCCGCCACGACGAACGCGCGGTCGCCCACGGCGTCCACGACGGCGCGCACGAGGTCCGCCTTCTCCGGGGCGTGCGTCGTCGGCGACTCGCCGGTGGTCCCCGACAGCACGAGCCCGTCGTTGCCGTCGTCCACCAGGCGCTTCGCCACCGTGACCGCCGCCTCCAGGTCCAGGTCGCCCGAGGGCGTCATGGGGGTCACCATCGCGGTGAGGACCGCGCCGAAAGGGCGCGCGGCGGTCGGGGCGAGCGTCATGAGGTCAACCGTACCGGGCGCGGCCGCGCGCGTCGGACGGTGTCCTCCCCTCGAACAGGTCGGCGAGCCGCACCCGCTCCGGAGGTGCGTCCGTCCGACGAGCCTACGGACCGGGTGCGACGCATACTCGGGGCATGAGTTCGCTGTCGCCCGCGCTCGTGGCCCACCTGCCGACCGGCATGCTCGCCGGCGGTCAGTGGACCGCGGCCTCGGGCGGCCGCACCTTCGAGGTGGTCGACCCGGCCACCGGCGAGGTCCTGTTCGACGTCGCCGACGCCTCGCCGGAGGACGGGCGGCGGGCGCTGGGCTCGGCCGCCGACGCCGCCGCGGAGTGGCGCGCCGTCGCGCCCCGCGAGCGCTCCGAGCTGCTGCGCGCGGTCTACGAGCGGATCGTCGCGCGCAGCGGCGCGTTCGCGTCCCTCATCACGGCCGAGTGCGGCAAGCCGCTCGCCGAGGCGCGCGCCGAGGTCACCTACGGCGCCGACTTCCTGCGCTGGTACGCCGAGCAGGCGGTCCGCGCGGACGGTCTCGTGCGCACCGCCCCGGCCGGGGCGAACCGCCAGCTCGTGCACCGGCGCCCCGTGGGCCCGGCGCTGCTCGTCACGCCGTGGAACTTCCCCATCGCCATGGCGACCCGCAAGATCGGGCCGGCGCTCGCGGCCGGGTGCCCGGTCGTGATCAAGCCCGCCCACCAGACCCCGCTCACCACGATGCTCGTCGCGGAGGTCATCCGCTCCGAGGCGGCCGAGCGCGGGCTCCCCGCGGGGATCGTGAACGTCGTGCCGACGGCGAGCTCGAGCGACCTCGTCGCCCCGCTGCTCGGCGACGACAGGCTGCGCAAGCTGTCGTTCACCGGCTCCACGGCGGTGGGGCGCACGCTGCTCAAGCAGGCCGCCGACCAGGTGCTGCGCACGTCGATGGAGCTGGGCGGCAACGCCCCGTTCATCGTCTTCGCCGACGCCGACCTGGACGCGGCCGTCGAGGGCGCGACGGTCGCCAAGCTCCGCAACGCGGGGCAGTCGTGCGTCGCGGCCAACCGGTTCCTCGTGCACGACTCGGTGGCCCGCGAGTTCGCCCAGCGGCTCGCCGACCGGTTCGCCGGGCTCCGCGTCGGGCGCGGGGACGTTGACGGCGTCGACGTCGGGCCGCTGATCGACGAGAAGGCCGTCGCGAAGGTGGCCGAGCTCGTCGACGACGCCACCGGTCGCGGCGCCCAGGTGCTCACGGGCGGCGACCGGCCGGACGGCCCGGGCACGTTCTTCTCCCCGACCGTGCTGTCCGGCGTCGACACGGACGCGCGGGTGGTGCGGGAGGAGATCTTCGGCCCGGTGGCCCCCGTGGTCGCCTTCGGGGACGACGACGAGGCCATCGCCCTCGCGAACGACACCGAGTACGGCCTCGCGGCGTACGCCTACACCGCCTCCCTGGCGCGGGCGCTGCGGGTCGGGTCCGAGGTCGACGCCGGGATGATCGGCATCAACCGCGGGATGGTCTCGGACGCCAGCGCCCCCTTCGGCGGCCTCAAGCAGTCCGGCCTCGGGCGCGAGGGCGGCGAGGCCGGGCTCGAGGAGTTCCTCGAGACGGTGTACGTGGCGCTCTGAGCGCCCGGGGGCCGCGGGTGCCGTCACGCGGTCGCGGGTGCGCCGGTCCTCGCGCACGCGTTTCCCGCAGCCCGGCGCGCCGTGGTTTCCTACCCGCGTGACACGAGGAGAGGGACGTGACCCGGCGGTCAGGGCCGCGGTACGGCAGGGCGTGAGCGTCGCCGTCGCGACCGGCCTGTACGGGATCTCGTTCGGGGCGCTGTCGGTCGTGGCGGGCGTCAGCGTGCCGCAGACCATGGTCCTGAGCCTGCTGCTGTTCTCGGGCGGCTCGCAGTTCGCCCTCGTGGGCGTCGTCGCCGCGGGCGGCTCCCCCGTCGCCGCCGTCGCGACCTCCACCCTGCTCGGCGTGCGCAACACCCTGTACGGCGCCGTCGTCGCCCCGCTGCTCGGGGTGCGGGGCTGGCGGCGGCTCGCCGCGGCCCAGCTGACGATCGACGAGTCGACGGCCGTCGCCGTCGGGCAGCGCGAGCGCGCGGCCACGCGGGCCGGCTTCTGGGTGACCGGGATCGGCGTGTTCGTGCTGTGGAACGCCTTCACGCTCCTCGGCGCGCTCGCCGGCGACGCGCTCGGCGACCCGCGCTCCTGGGGGCTCGACGCCGCCGCGGGCGCCGCGTTCCTGGCGCTCGTGTGGCCGCGCCTCGCGGCGCGGCCCGCCCAGGTCGTCGCCGCGCTCGCCGTGGCTGTCACCGCGGCCCTGGTGCCGTTCGTGCCCGCCGGCCTGCCCGTGCTGGCGGCCGCGGCCGTCGCGATCGTCGTGGGCGTGGTGGCGACGCCGCGCCCCGGCGCCCGGCCGGGGGCCGCCGCATGACCGCCGGCGTCCTGTGGGCGACGGTCCTGGTCGCCTCCGTGCTCAGCCTCGGGCTCAAGCTGGCCGGCCACCTCGTGCCCGAGCACTGGCTCGCCACCGACCGGGTGCAGCGCACGTCCACCCTCGTCACCGTGGCGCTGCTCGTCTCGCTCGTGGTCGTGCAGACCTTCGCCGACGGACAGGCCCTGGTGGTGGACGCGCGCGTCCCCGCGCTCGCGGTCGCCGCCCTCGCCCTCGCCCTGCGGGCGCCGTTCATCGTCGTGGTGCTCCTCGCGGCCGCGACCGCGGCCGGCCTGCGCGCCCTCGGCTGGGGCTGAGGCCGAGGCGCAGGCCGACTCCGCGCGAGTCACTAAGGTGGCCGGATGGCACTCTTCCGCGAGACGGCCGACGTCTCGGTCCGCCCGGCCGTCCCCGGCGACGAGGACGCCGTCACCCGCGTGCAGGTGTCCGCATGGCGGGCGACCCACGAGGTCGCGCTGGGTGACGGCGTCGTCGACGCCCTCGACACCGACGCGATGCGGGAGCGGTGGGCGCAGGCCATCAGCGCCCCGCCCGGGCCGGGGTTCGCCGTCCTCGTCGCCCTCGACGGGCCGGAGGTCGTGGGCTTCGCCGCGGTGGCCCCCGGACAGCTGATGGCGCTCGAGGTGGAGCCCCGCCACCAGCGGGGCGGCCACGGCTCGCGCCTGCTGTCGGCGGCGGTCGACCGGCTGCGCACGGACGGCGCCGAGCAGGTCGTCACCTGGGTGCTGGACGACGACGCCGCGCGCGAGCGGTTCCTCTCGTCCGCCGGCCTGGGCCCGGACGGGATGTCGCGCACCCTGGCGACGGGCGTGCGGGACGTCGTCGAGCGGCGCTGGTCGGCCGAGATCTGACGACGCCGTCCGCCCCCGCCCGTCCCGGACGTCCCCGACGCCCCGCGGGCGCCGGTGGGAGGATGTCCCGGTGAATCGTCCCCCGGCCCGCACCGTCCGCGACGCCGCGGCGGGGATCGCCGTCCTCGGCGTCGCGAACTTCGTCGCCATCACGACCGAGGTGCTCCCGGTCGGCCTGCTCCCGCAGGTCGCGCGGGGTGTCGGCGTCTCGGAGTCGACGGCAGGGCTGCTCGTCACCGTCTACGCCTTCGTGGTGGCTGCCTGCGCCGTCCCGCTGACGATCGCGACGCGGGCCCTGGCGCGCAAGCCCCTCCTGCTCGGGACCCTCGCCACGTACGCGGCGAGCAACCTCCTGGTCGCCGTCGCGCCGTCGTACGCGGTGGTCGCGGGGGCGCGCGTGCTGGGCGGCATCGGCCACGCGGTGTTCTTCTCGGTCTCGATCGCGTACGCCGCGCGGCTCGTCAGCCCCCTGTACACGGGGCGGGCGCTCACCCTCGTGACCGCCGGCGGCACCCTCGGCTTCGTGCTCGGCGTGCCCCTGTCGACGTCGCTGGGGGCCGCCGTAGGCTGGCGCTGGTCGTTCGGCGTCCTCGCCACCGTGTGCGTCGTGACGGCGCTGCTGGTGGCGCGGCTGCTCCCGTCCGTGGCCGTCGAGGCGGCAGCGCCGCGCGACGCCGCCGCGGCCCGGCGGGGCCGGGCCCGGCTCGGGCTGGTCGTCGGCACCAACACGGTGCTCTTCGGCGGCCAGTACACCGTGTACACCTACATCTCGGTGCTGCTGCTCGCGGCCGGGCTGTCGGAGGCCGCGGTGGGCCCCGTGCTGCTGGTGTTCGGCGCGCTCGGCCTCGTCGGCCTGTGGGGCGCCGCGCGCTACCTCGACCGCAGCCCGCGGGCCCTGACGATCGTCGCGATGGCCGCCATCGCGGTCGCCCTCGTCGCCGTCGCCGTCGCGCTGCCGCAGGCCGCCGGGGTGCTCGTGGCGGCGGGCGTGTGGCTGGCGGCCTTCGGCGCCATCCCCGCCACGTTCCAGGCCGCCGCGCTGCGCACCCAGGGCGCCACCCCCGACGTGGCGGGGGCGTTCGTCAACGCGACGTCGAACTTCGGGATCGGGCTCGGCGCGGCGGTCGGCGCGGTGGTGGTCGCCGGCCCCGGCCCCCAGGCGCTGGCGCTCACCGGCGCCGCGATCGTCGCCGTCTCGCTCGCCGTCGTGCTGGTCGCGCGTCGGGCGTTCCCCCACCGGGCCTCGTAGCGAGCCGTTCCCGGGCCGTCACGACGCCGTGACGCCCCCGTAGCACCGCGGTGCGAGCGTGTCCCCATGAGAGACCCGGGGACGGACGTGCTCGTGACCGACTACTTCGCCGCGCCCACGGACGCCGTCGCCGCGACGGCGTCCCTCCAGGGTGCGGGGCCGTCGGTGCTCGCGCGCGGGTCGGGACGGCCGCTGTTCGACACCGTGCGCCTGCCGGCGCTGGAGCCGTTCGTCATGCTGGGGCGGGTCGGCGCGGCCCTGAGCGGGAGGCCGTACGCCGAGGTGACGGCGCACCCGCGGCACGGCGCCCTCGTCGACGGCACCGACGACGGCCCGTGGGTGGTCGCCGTCTCGGACCGGCTCACGGAGGCCCTGGCCACCGCCGCGCCGGACCGGCTGGTCGCCGTCGCGCGGTCCTGGGCGGCGCGCGACGACGGCGCACCGCCTCCCGACCGGCTGGCGCCCGCCCTGGTCGCGCTCGGCGGGCTCGCCGACCGCGCGCGGCAGGTGCGGCACGCCCTCTACTGCTGGACGTCCCTGGCGCCGACGGGCGCGGGCCCGCCGGCGGACGCCGTCAGGACCGGGCGCCCGGCCTGAACATCGACGACGCCGTGCGCAGGGTCTCGCGCGCCCGGCGCCGGTCGCCCGCCGCGTCGTACGCGAACGCGAGGTGGTACCAGGCCTTCCAGTCGTCCGGGTCCCGCTCGACCGCCGCACGCCGCTTCTCGAAGGCGGCGTCGGCCGCGGCGCGGTCGATCCTCCCGCCCGGCGAGCGCGGCAGGTCGTCGACGGGCAGCTCCCCGGTGGCGGCGAGGGTGTCGGCCATCTGCTGCACCCGGGTCGCGAGGCGGTACTCCCGCGCGACGAGGCCGATCACCAGGAGCGGGATCACCACCACGGCGACGCCGATCGCGACGAGTACCGGCTCGCCGGTCCGGATCATCGAGACGCCGCGGCCAGCGATCTGCCAGACGTACAGCGCGAGCAGCGCGGTGACGGCGAGCGCCCCCGCGAGCCCGCGCGGCAGCCGTCGGCGCGGCGCGTCGCTCACGACAGGTCCAGCACGTTCTCGAGCCCCACCGTCAGGCCGGGGCGCGAGACGACCTCGCGCACCGCGAGCAGCACCCCGGGCATGAAGGAGGCGCGGTCGAACGAGTCCTGCCGGATCACCAGCTGCTCCCCCACGTTGCCGAAGAGGATCTCCTCGTGCGCCACGAGCCCGCGCAGGCGCACGGCGTGCACCCGCACGCCGTCGACGTCGGCGCCCCGGGCCTCGACTCCCGTCTCCGTCGCGTCCGGCACGGCCCCGAGGCCCGCCTCGGCCCGCGCCCGGGCGACGGCCACCGCGGTGTGGCGCGCCGTCCCCGACGGGGCGTCGACCTTGTCGGGGTGGTGCAGCTCGATCACCTCGGCCGACTCGAAGTACCGCGCGGCCTTCGCGGCGAACGTCATCGCGAGGACGGCGGACAGGCCGAAGTTCGGCGCGATGAGCACCCCCAGCCCGGCCCGGTTCCCGCGCGCGGCGTTGGCGCGCTCGAGGTGGTCGGCGACGCGGCCCCGCGAGTCGTCGTCCCACCCCGTCGTCCCGACGACGACGTGCACGCCCGCGTCGAGCGCCGCGTGCACGTTGGCCTCCGTGGCCGCCGGGACGGTGAAGTCGACGGCCACGTCGGCGCCCGCCAGGCTGCTCGCGTCGACGACGTCGCCCGCGTCGAGGCGGGCGACGAGCTCGAGGCCCTCCGCGTCCTCGACAGCCCGGCACACGGTGGCGCCCATGCGCCCGGCCGCGCCGAGCACGGCCACCCTGAGGGTCTTGCTCATGAGGTTCTGGTCTCCGTTCGCTTCGTTCGTGGGACGCTCAGTCGCCGAAGGGCCCGACGCGCACGACGGACCGCGGCCGCGACGCCAGGTCGGCGGCGAGCTCGCGGACGTCGTCGGCCGTCACGGCGCGGACCCGCTCGAGCGACTCCTCCAGGCTCAGCAGCTCGCCGTACACGAGCTCGGCCTTGCCCAGCCGGCTCATGCGCGACCCGGAGTCCTCCAGGCCCAGCACGAGGCCACCCGAGAGCTGGCCGATGCTGCGCGCCAGCTCGTCGTCCGTGATGTTCTCCTCGGCCAGGCGCTCCAGCTCCGCGACCAGCAGCTCGGTGACCTGGTCCACCTTCGCGGGCGTGCAGCCGGCGTACAGCCCGAAGGTGCCGAGCCCGCCGTGGCCGGAGGCGAACGAGTAGGTGGTGTACGCCAGGCCGCGGCGCTCGCGCACCTCCTGGAACAGGCGCGACGACATGCCGCCGCCCAGGACGGCGTTGAGCACGGACAGCGTGAAGCGGCGCTCGTCCGTGGCGGCGAGGCCCGTGGAGCCGACGATGACGTTCGCCTGCTCCACCTGGCGGCGCACCGTGATGTCCACGCCCTCGAGGGGCACGCCCGTGGCGTCCGCCGTGGTGGGGCGCCGGTCGCGCGGGACGGCACCCGCGCCGAGCTCCCAGCCGCCGGCGGCGAGGGCGTCGGACACCTGCGCGACGAGGGCGTCGTGGTCCACTCCCCCGGCCGCGGACACCACGAGCGTCTCGGGCCGGTAGTGCCAGCGGTAGTGCTCCCAGACGGCGTCGCGGGGCACGGCGCGGATGGTGTCCGGCGTGCCGCCGATCGGCCGGCCGAGCGGGTGCGCGCCCAGGACGGCGGCGGTGAACTCCTCGTGCACCACGTCGCCCGGGTCGTCGTCGTTCATCGCGAGCTCTTCGAGGATGACGCCGCGCTCGGTCTCGAGCTCGCCCTCGTCGAGGCGCGCCGAGGTCACCATGTCGGCGATGACGTCGACCGCCATCGGCAGGTCGGCGTCGAGCACGCGCGCGTAGTAGCAGGTGTGCTCCTTGCCGGTGGCGGCGTTGGCCTCGCCCCCGACGGCGTCGAACGCCTCGGCGATGTCCATCGCGGAGCGTCGGGGCGTGCCCTTGAACAGCAGGTGCTCGAGGAAGTGGGTCGAGCCGAAGTGCCCGTCGGTCTCGTCGCGCGAGCCCACGCCGACCCAGGCGCCCACCGTCGCCGAGCGCAGGCCCGGCATCGACTCGGTGAGCACACGAACGCCGCCGGGCAGGACGGTGCGACGGATCGTCGCACCGTCCTGCCCGGCGGTCAGGTCGGCACCGGGCTCGCCCGCGGGGACGAGCGGAAGGTGCCAGGTCATCAGAGCGTCAGGCCTCCGCGGGGGCGTCGGCCGCGGCGGACTCGTCCGCCTTCTCGTCCTCGGTCACCGCGACGAGCGACAGCTTGCCGCGCGGGTCGATCTCACCGATCTCGACCTGGACCTTCTGGCCCACGGACAGCACGTCGTCGACGTTCTCGACGCGCTTGCCGCCCACGAGCTTGCGGATCTGGCTGATGTGCAGCAGACCGTCCTTGCCCGGCGAGAGCGAGATGAACGCGCCGAACGACGTCGTCTTGACGACGGTGCCGACGAACCGCTCGCCCACCTCGGGGACGTGCGGGTTGGCGATCGCGTTGATCGCCGCGCGGGCGGCCTCGGCCGAGGGGCCGTCGGTGGCGCCGATGTAGACGGTGCCGTCGTCCTCGATGGAGATGTCCGCGCCCGTCTCCTCCTGGATCTGGTTGATCATCTTGCCCTTGGGCCCGATGACCTCGCCGATCTTGTCGACCGGCACCTTCACGGAGATGACGCGCGGGGCGTTCGGGGACATCTCGTCGGGCACGTCGATCGCTTCGGCGAGCACCTCGAGGATCGTCAGGCGCGCGTCGCGGGCCTGGGTCAGCGCGCCCGCCAGGACCGACGCCGGGATGCCGTCGAGCTTGGTGTCGAGCTGGATGGCCGTGACGAACTCGCTCGTGCCGGCGACCTTGAAGTCCATGTCGCCGAACGCGTCCTCCGCGCCCAGGATGTCGGTCAGGGCCGCGTAGCGGGTCTCGCCGTCGACCGTGTCCGAGATGAGGCCCATCGCGATGCCCGCGACCGGCGCCTTCAGCGGCACACCGGCGTTGAGCAGCGACAGCGTCGAGGCGCACACCGAGCCCATCGAGGTGGAGCCGTTCGAGCCGAGCGCCTCCGAGACCTGGCGGATCGCGTAGGGGAACTCCTCGCGGCTGGGCAGCACGGGCACGAGCGCCCGCTCCGCCAGCGCGCCGTGGCCGATCTCGCGGCGCTTCGGGCTGCCGACGCGGCCCGTCTCGCCCGTGGAGAACGGCGGGAAGTTGTAGTTGTGCATGTAGCGCTTGCGCGTGACCGGCCCGAGCGAGTCGATCTGCTGCTCCATGCGCAGCATGTTCAGCGTGGTGACGCCCAGGATCTGGGTCTCGCCGCGCTCGAACAGGGCGGAGCCGTGCACGCGCGGGATGACCTCGACCTCGGCCGACAGGGTACGGATGTCCGCGAGCCCACGACCGTCGATGCGCACGCCCTCGGTGAGGACACGCTGGCGCACGAGCTTCTTCTGCAGCGAGCGGTACGCGGCGGACAGCTCCTTCTCGCGACCCTCGAAGGCCTGCGCCGTGAGGGCGCTGACCATGCCGGCCTTGATCTCGTCGAGGCGGTTCTCGCGGTCCTGCTTGTCCGCGATGGCGAGCGCGTCGCGCAGCGCGGGGCCGACCTCGGCCTCGACGGCGGTGTAGGCGTCCTCCTGGTAGTCGAGGAAGACCGGGTACTCCTGGACCTCCTTGGCCGCCTGGGCGGCCAGCGAGGACTGGGCCTCGCACAGCGCCTTGAGGAACGGCTTCGACGCCTCGATGCCCTGGGCGACGACCTCCTCGGTCGGCGCGGCGACGCCCTCGTTCTTGATGAGCTTCCAGGCGTCGTCGGTCGCCTCGGCCTCGATCATCGCGATGGCGACGTCGTCGCCCACGACGCGGCCGGCCACGACCATGTTGAACACGGCGCGCTCGAGGTCCGAGTACTTCGGGAACGCGACCCACTGGCCGTCGATGAGCGCGACGCGGACGCCCGCGACCGGGCCGGAGAACGGCAGGCCGGAGATCTGCGTGGACGCCGACGCGGCGTTGATCGCCAGCACGTCGTAGGCGTCGTCCGGGTGGATCGACAGGACGTCGATGACGACCTGGACCTCGTTGCGCAGGCCCTTGACGAACAGCGGGCGCAGCGGGCGGTCGATGAGGCGGCAGGCCAGGATCGCCTCGGTCGAGGGGCGGCCCTCGCGCCGGAAGAACGACCCGGGGATCTTCCCCGCGGCGTACTGCCGCTCCTCGACGTCCACCGTCAGGGGGAAGAAGTCGAACTGGTCCTTGGGGTGCTTGCCGGCCGTGGTGGCCGACAGCAGCATGGTCTCGCCGTCCAGGTACGCGGCGACGGAGCCGGCGGCCTGGCGGGCGAGGCGGCCCGTCTCGAAGCGGACGGTGCGGGTGCCGAAGCGGCCGTTGTCGATGACGGCCTCGGCGAACTGGATCTCGGGACCCTCCACGGGTGCCCTCCTTGATCTCGAGGGCGCCGCCGCGGCTCGGCGGTCTTCGATCGAGGCCCACGGAGCCGGGCCCGGCACGTGGGCCGGACGGTTCGGGGGGCCACTACCGAGGACCGGACGAGGATCCGGCGGCGCGGTGGTGGTGCGACGGGCGGTCACCCGTCGCCGTGCGGTCGGTGGCTGTCGGCGTCGCCTCGCGACGCCGTGCCGCCAGGGACATCACACCAGACCAGCCCGGCCCCCGCGAGGGTGACCGGGCTGGCGGAGGAGGTCAGCGGCGCAGGCCGAGGCGCTGGATCAGCGCGCGGTAGCGCTCGATGTCGACCTTCTGCAGGTAGGCCTGCAGGCGGCGGCGCTGGCCGACGAGGAGGAGCAGGCCACGACGCGAGTGGTGGTCGTGCTTGTGCTCCTTGAGGTGCTCGTTCAGGTCGTTGATGCGCTGCGTGAGGAGCGCGATCTGCACCTCGGGCGAGCCGGTGTCGCCCTCGTGAGTGGCGTACTCGGTGATGATGGACTGCTTGGTGGCAGCGTCGAGCGGCATGGCTCTCCTTCGGTGTCGTTGCGCGGTGCTCCGGGACTTGTTCACCGGGCGCTCTGGATCCGCGGCCGTTCGTACGGCCCCACCATGCTACCAGCGCACGACGTCGCCCCCGCCCCGGGCCGGGACGGGGGCGACGTGCCGCTCGACACGTCGGCGCGAGGGGCGGGCTGTCAGGCGTCCCCGTCGTGGCCCGCCGGGACACCGCCGGCCTGACGGAACGACCCGTCCGGCAGGGGCAGCACGCCCGCGAACCGCTGCAGGTCGACCAGCGTGGTGACCATCCGGCCGTCGTCGAAGCGGACCCCGGCCGCCGGCGTCCAGACCTCGGAGCTCGTGTGCGAGCCCGTGCGCAGGTACGAACCGGCGTCCTGCCGCAGCAGGTAGACGAAGGTCTCCGCGAGGATGCGGCTGCCCACCTCGCCCAGGAAGTTGCCGTCGCCCTGCACCTCGGCCTCCTTGAGCACGTAGTACCACAGGGGCGTCGCGCCGAGCTCGGCCAGCGCCTGGCCGACCTCGGGCGCCGCGCCCGCGGTGAGCTCCTCGGTCGTCAGGGGGGCCACGCCCAGCGCCTCGGCCACCTTCTCCCCCGTCGGGAGCGACAGCCAGTACCCGCGCACCAGGTTGCGCCGCGCGAGGTGCTTGAGCATCGCGCGCACGCCCTCGGCCAGGCCGGGGTCGTTGCCCTCGTTGCGCAGGTCCGCGAGCCCCGCGGCGAGGAACGGGTCGATCTTGCGCGCCCTCCGCACCGCCTGCAGGTCGCCCTTGCGCACGAACCGCGGCCACTCGATCGGCCAGTTGGACGGCAGGACCTCGCCGCGGGAGCCGTCCGGGGCGCCGAGACCGCCGCCGCCCGTGAACTGGAAGAGCTGCACGAGGGTGGCGACACCGCCCGCCCCTCCCCCGGTGAAGTTCACGTTGAAGTCGTACGCGCCGCGCACCATGGAGTGGCCGAACCGGAACGCGGCGGTCGCGAACTCCAGGGGCATCGCGATCGGGTACGGCGGCGTGAAGAGCAGCCGGTCGCCGAGCAGCACCTGGTCGAGGACACCGGGCGCGGTCAGCGTGCGCAGGTAGTCGTTCACCACGAGCCACTGGTAGTGGTGGCGCACCAGCTGCTGCGCCCGGTCGAACACGGCGCGGTCCCCCGCGTGCTCCGGCTCGTGCCGGCGCACCCAGTCCACCACCGCGTTGTGGAAGCGGATCATGCCCACCTGGAACTGCCCCACCACGAGGTTCTCGTCGTTGCGGGCGTCGGGCACCTTGGGGTCGCCCGCCTTCGGGAGCTCCTCGGGAGCGCCCACGAGCTCCGCGACCTCGGCGGCGGAGAACCGCGGCAGGT
>Ga0180221_1000407_pt1 | contig 39760 bp, 38 predicted proteins | sample eDN5th37CKraftMG_FD_151339 | JGI IMG/M metagenome (GOLD analysis project Ga0180221, IMG submission 151339) | Enriched Miracle-Growth compost microbial communities from Emeryville, California, USA - eDNA 5th pass 37_C Kraft MG (version 2) (version 2) ...
CGTGGTCGACACCGTCCGGGCCCTGTTCGCGCAGCAGCCCGTCGGGGCCGACGTCTGGGTCGCCCTCGCCTGGCTGCTCGGCATCCTCGCCGTCGCGTACGGCGTCGCGGCGTCGTCGTGTCAGGCGACGGGGACGGCGTCGTGCGGCGCGGTCGCACGCCACGCCCGCAGCGCCTCGCGGCGGCGCGGGTCGCCGACGAACGCCGGGTAGCGCACGAGGCCGGGCCGACGGCCCTCCAGGACGAGGCCCTGGACGGTACTGCGGCAGACCAGCTCCTTGAGCCACGCGCCGGACCGGGCGCCGAGCCGCCCGCCGAGGATCAGCCGCACGGGAACGTCGCCGCGGCTGGAGAACTGGAACAGGCCGGCCCCGCGGCCGAGGCTCAGGCACTGGCCGAGGAAGCCGACGGCCGCCGGCGAAGGCTCGGCACCCGCCAGCCGGGACAGGACGGTCTCGGCCGCCGCGGCCCCCAGCTGCCCGGCGGCCTGGCAGCTCATCCGGTACGGCAGGCCGGACGGCGCGCCCGCGTCGCCGGCGGCGACGACGTGGTCGTCGTCCACGCTGGTCAGCGTCTCGTCGGTGCGCAGGCGCCCGGCGTCGTCGGTGCTCAGGCCGCTGCGCGCGGCCAGGTCCGGGACGGCGAAACCCGCCGTCCAGATCGTGACGTCGCTGGGCAGGTCGCGGCCGTCGGCGAGCTGTACCGCGTCGGCGGTCACCCCCGTGACGTTCGCCCCCGGCCCGTCGAGGATCGTCACGCCGAGGCGTCGCAGCTCCCGCTCGACGGCGCGGCGGCCCCTCGGGTGCAGGTAGGGGCCCATGACGTCGCCGCTGACCAGCGTCACCGTCCTGCCCTGCTCCGCGAGCTCGGACGCCGTCTCGATGCCGCTCGGCCCTGCGCCCACCACGGTGATGCGTGCATCGGGAGCCGCGGCGGCGAGCTCCGGCGCCAGCCGGTCGGCCTCCTCCAGGCTTCCCAGGGGGAACGCGTGCTCCGCCGCGCCCGGCACCGTCGGCGCGGCGCTGGTGCTGCCCACGGCGTAGACCAGGTAGTCGTACGCGAGGGTGCCGCCGTCCGCGATCTCCAGCCGGCGCCCGGGCGCGTCGATCCTCTCCACCGTGGCCACCTCGAGGCGGACGGCGTCGGCCAGGACGTGCCGAAGGTCCACGACCGCGTCGTGCGTGCCCGCCACCCGCTGGTGCAGGCGGATCCGCTCGACGAACGTCGCGCGGGCGTTCACGAGCGTGACCGCCACGTCGTCCCGCTGCGTCAGGCGGTTCGCCGCCATCACCCCGGCGTACCCGCCGCCCACCACCACGACCTGCGTCCTGTCGGACATCTCGTCCTCCTCGGTGTCTGCGTCATCGGTTGCTCACGGTGACGACGAGACGGTGCGCCGAGGTGTGACGGTGCCGGCGCCGAGCACGGCGACGGCGCCCGGCCGCGGGTGCGACCGGACGCCGTCGGATGGGCCGAGCGATCAGGCCGTGGTGACCTCGATGCGCTGCGGCGACGTGCCGGCGAAGACGCCGGCGACGGTGACCGTCAGGACGCCCGCGTCGTAGGACGCGCGGACGGTGTCGCCGTCCACGGCCTTCGGCAGGGTCACGACCCGGCGGAACGCGCCGAAGCGCACCTCCGAGACGCGGCGGCCCTCGGACTCCTCCGAGCGCTGGTCCTTGCGCTCGCCGCGCACGACGAGCTTGCGGCCGTCGACCTCGACGGTGACGTCCTCGGCCGGGTCCACGCCCGGCAGGTCCAGGCGGGCGACCAGGTCGTCGCCCTCGCGGTACACGTCGGCGGCGGGCACGGGCCCTGCCGGCGCGCCCTGGGAACGGGCGAGGTCGACGAGGCGCGGCGCCCACAGGTCGCGGAGCCAGGCGTCGGTGAACGGGGTGCGGGTCAGGGTGGTGGTCATGCTGTCCTCCTCCAGGTGAGTGCTGCTGACCCGTGCAACTTGAGCCGCCCCGACTCAATTTCCTGGTTCGCCGACGGCGGACGTCACCCCTGGGGCGGTTCCCAGGCCATCACCGGGCGCAGGGCGCGGGCGCCCAGCGCTTCGGTCCAGCGCCCGACGGCGCGCATCCCGGCGTCGCGGAGGGTCGTGGCCACGGGGGACGTCCACAGGGTCGGGGCGGAGATCCTGGCCGACAGCCGCATCACCGTCGCCACGCGGGGCCGCCGCTCGGCCGACCAGCGCTGCAGGGCGGCCGCCACGTCGTCCTCCGGGCGGACGCGCGCGCCGAGCACCACGCCGTCCTCGAGCGCCTGGCACCCGCCCTGGCCGAGGTTCGGCAGCATGGCGTGCGCGGCGTCGCCGACCAGCGCGACACGGCCCGTCACGAGCGACGCCGGGGGAGCGGGCAGGTGCCGCAGCTCGTGCCGCAGCGCCGTGGCGTCGTCGACGGACGCGAGGAGAGCAGGGATCGGGTCGTGCCAGTCCGCGAGGCGGGCGCGCAGCTCGTCGAGGTCGCGCGGGACGCCGACGCCGTCGGCCACCGAGACGTACATGTAGACGCGCCCGTCGGCCAACGGCATGACGCCGGCGACGATCCCTCGCCCCCAGATCTCGGAGCCCACCACACCCGGGACGCCCGGGGTGACGAACCGCCACGCCGTCGACCCGCCCGAGACCGGGGCCGGGGCGCTCGGCCACCAGCGGGTGCGTGTCGCGGAGGCGATGCCGTCGGCGGCGACGACGAGGTCCGCGTCCACCTGGGTGGTCGTGCCGGCGGCGTCGGTCGTGGTGACGCGCGCCCGGCGCGAGGCCGTGCCGGGGTCGGTGACGGTCGCCGTCGTCCGCAGGTGCAGGGCCCCGGCCGGGAGCGCGTCCGCGAGGAGGTCGACCAGCTGCGCGCGGTGGAGCATCAGGGTGCGGTCGCCGAACACCGACGTGGCGCCCTCGGCGCGACCGCGCACCAGCCAGCTCCCGTCCGGACGCCGCAGCCCGAACTCGCCCTGCAGGGCGGCGAGGTCGCGCGTCGCGTCGCCCACGCCCAGCGCGTCGAGCGACCGCACCGCGTTCGGTGCGACGACGATCCCCGCGCCCACCGGGTCCAGCGACGTCGCGCGCTCGACGACGGTGACGTCCCAGCCGTGCCGCGCCAGCGCCACGCCCGAGGCCAGCCCGCCGACGCCGGCACCGATCACGACGGCGGTCCGAGTGTGCTCCGCGGGGCTCCGAGTCATCGCGTCAGTCTCGCAGCGGCGTGTGACGCCGTACCGGCCCCTGGTGGAATCCCGCGTGCGTGCGGCGCGTTCCCGTGACGTGACGACGACCGGGACCGTGCCGCAGGCGGCGGACGTCGTCGTGATCGGGGCGGGGCAGGCGGGCCTGTCGGCGGCGTACCACCTGCGGCGGCGCGGGTTCGTCCCCGCGGTGGGCGCGACGTCCCGCGAGCGCACGTACGTCGTCCTCGACGCCGAGGACGGGCCCGGCGGCGCGTGGCGGCACCGGTGGCGCTCGCTGCGGATGAGCACGGTGAACGGCATCCACGACCTGCCCGGCATCGAGCAGCCCGACGTGGAGCCGGAGGCGGCGAGCGTCGACGTGCTGCCCGCGTACTTCGGCGACTACGAGCGCGAGCTGGGCCTCGCCGTCGTCCGGCCGGTGCGCGTACGCCGCGTCGAGGAGGCGGACGACGGCGGGCTGCTCCTCCGGTGGGAGGGCGGTGGCCGGTCCGGCGTCGTCGTCGCACGGGCGATCATCAACGCGACGGGCACGTGGTCGAAGCCGTTCTGGCCGGCGTACCCGGGGCAGGAGAGGTTCCGCGGTCGCCAGCTGCACACCGCCGACTACGTGCGCGCGGAGGACTTCACCGGGCGGCGGGTCGCGGTCGTCGGCGGGGGGATCTCCGCGGTGCAGCTGCTGGAGGAGGTCTCGCACGTGGCGCAGACCTTCTGGTTCACGCGGCGCGAGCCTGTGTGGCGCGACTCCTTCGAGCCCGAGGACGGCTCGCGGGCGGTGGCGATGGTCGCCGACCGGGTCCGCGAGGGGCTGCCGCCGCTGAGCGTCGTGTCCGTCACCGGCCTCATCAAGACGCCGTCACTGCTGGCCGCCGAGGCGCGCGGCGTGCTCGAGCGGCGGCCCATGTTCACCCGCATCGAGCCCGACGGCGTCGTCACGCCGGACGGCGCGCTGGTCCCCGTCGACGTCATCTTCTGGAACACCGGCTTCCGCGCCGCCCTGGACCATCTGCGGCCGCTGCACCTGCGCGCCGCCGGCGGCGGCATCCGCATGGACGGCACCCAGGTGGACGGTGAGCCCCGTGTGCACCTCATCGGCTACGGGCCGTCCGCGTCCACCATCGGCGCCAACCGCGCCGGCCGGGACGCCGTCGTGCGGATCGTGCGCTACCTCGATGCGGCCGCCGACGCGGCGGCGTCGAAGCGTTCGTAGCGCCACGCCAGGTGGTCGCGGTCCGGACGGTCCGCCCGCCGCCGCGGCAGGGTCAGCTGCCGCCCGTGCATCTCCTGCAGCCCGTGCTTGAGCATGGGCCCGTCGATCTCCTCGAGCAGGCGGAACGCGATGCGGACCTCGTGGTCCGGCGTCACGCCGAGCATGTTCTGGTCGTAGGCGGCGTGGTGGATCTTGCACAGGGCGAGGCCGTTGTTCACCGTCGGTGCGCCGAGCTCGTGCCCATCCGGGACGATGTGCGCGGCGTCGAGCAGGGACCCGTGCTTGAGCTCGCAGATCGCGCACCGCGTCTCGTACGCGACGAGGACGCGGGTGCGGAACGCCGGCTGGTGCAGGCGCTGCTTCGCGAGACGGCGGGCGTACTCCCGCTGTGGCTCGCTGAGGTGGGCGGGGTCGTGGATGAAGCGGAACGCCTCGTCCAGCGCGACGAGGAACTGGCGGTTCTGGGGCTCGTCGTCCACCACGTACACCGGGAACACGGGCGTGTAGATGTTCGCGATCTCCTTGCGGAAAAGGATGAGCGGCATCCCTGTCTCCATCGCCTGCCGGAGCTTGCGGTTGTCGCCGGACCACGGGTCACCCTTGCGGTACGCGTAGTGCAGCAGCCCGTCCTCGGACTCCGTGTCGTCGTAGGGGCCGTCGGCCGCGCTGACGATGGACAGGGTCGAGCTGAACGACGCCGGGTTCCGGATGCCGCGCGAGTAGTCGATGACGGGCAGCTTCTCGCCGTCGAGGTGGAAGTCGAGCAGCTCGTCGCGCCGCAGGAAGCCGCCGTTGGCCTCCGCCCGCTCGCCGACCCACGCCATGATCTGCCTGCGCAGCTCCGCCTCGACCGCCGATTCCACCCGAGGAGCTCACCATCGGGCGAGAGCCACCGCAAGAGGTTGCCGAGGAGCAACTTGCTGATGGCAGGCGTTTCACCCCGCCCGGTCCACCAGCAGGGCGAGCTGCACGCGGTTCACGCCGAGCCGGGTGGTGGCGCGGGTCAGGTGGGTCTTGACCGTCGCTTCGCCGAGGAAGAGGCGCTCCGCGATCTGGGCGTTCGACAGCCCTTCGGCGACGGCGCCCGCGATCTCCCGCTCCCGGTCGGTGAGCTGCGCGAGCAGCTCGCGCGCCTCGCGCTGCCCGCGGGCGGCCGGCCGGGATCCGACCTGCTCCATGACGACGCGCGCGGCGCGCGGGGACAGCGCGCCCTCGCCTGCGGCGACGGAGCGGACGGCGGCGACGAGCTCGTCCGGGCCGGCGTCCTTCGCGAGGAAGCCGGCGGCGCCGGCGTGGACGGCATCGAGGATGGCCGACTCGGTGTCGAACGACGTCATGGCGATGACGCCGGGCGGGGACGGCAGCGCGGCGGTGGCGGCGGTGGCGCGGATACCGTCCATGCGCTCCATCCGGAGGTCCATGAGGACGACGTCCGGGTGGTGGGCCTGCACCGCGGTGACGACCTCGTCGCCGTCGGCGGCCTCCGCGACGACGTCGAGGCCGCTCTTCGTGAGGATGGTCCGGAGGAACCCGCGCACCATCGCGTCGTCGTCGACGATCATCACCCTGACCACACGCCGACCTTAGTCAGTCCTCCGCGGTGACCACCCACGGCAGGTGCGCCCGCACGCGAAACCCGCCGTCGTCGGTCGGGGCGGCGTCGAACGACCCCCCGAGGGCCTCGCACCGCTCCCGCATCCCCGGGATGCCGACGCCAGCGCCCGGCACGGCGCCGCCGGCGGCACCGGCGTCGTTGCGCACGACGACGTCCATCCCGGCGCCGGGGCGGGCGCGCACGCTGACGTCCACGCGCGCTCCGGGCGCGTGCTTCGCGGCGTTCGTCAGCGCCTCCTGCGCGACTCGGTAGACGGCGCGGGTCAGGGCGGGCGGCGCGGCGTCGGCATCGGTGACGAAGACGGTGGCGGTGACGTCGACGCCGCGCTCCCGGGCGCCGTCGAGCAGCTCGGCCAGGTCCCCCAGGGACGGAGCGACGCCCGAGTAGTCCTCGGCGCCGTCGCGCAGGGACTGGATGAGGGTCCGCATCTCCTCGAGGGCCCGGTGCGCCGACGAGCGCATGGACCGTGCGGCGTCGGCGACCCCCGGGTCGTCGGACGACACCTCGAGGGACGCCGCCTCCAGGGAGACAAGGGAGAGCTGGTGCGCCACGGTGTCGTGCATCTCGCGGGCGATGAGGTCACGCTCCTCCTGCCGCGTGAGCTCGGTGCGCAGCGCCTCGGACTCCGCCCGCAGGTCCTCGGCGGCCCGCGCCGCGGCGGTCGCCTTCTGGCGGGCGTCCTGGGCCAGGACGTCGGCCTGGTGCGCCACCTGACGTGCGGCGTCGGCGTCGGCGTTCGCGGTGACCAGCCGCCGCAGCAGGCCGGCGCCGACGGAGACGGCGAGCCCGAGCACGCCCAGGATCACGTACCCGACGGGCGTCATGGCGGAGGTGGAGCCGTTCTCGAGCACCACCGAGAAGACCGCCTCCGGCGAGGTCGTGACGTCGCGCCAGAAGGTGACGGCCAGGGCGAGGGCTGTCGCGGCGCCGCACAGCAGGCTCCGCCGCAGGTCCGTCCGGGCGATCACCCACGGGAGCGCGATCAGGGGCGCGACGGCGCCCAGCGGCCCGACGACGCCGACCGCCGCCGTCGCGAGGCAGACCAGCACCGGCTGCGACGTCCGCCACCACATCGCGGCGCCGACGCCGGCGGCGACGACGAACCACAGGAGCACCAGGGCGACGTCGCCGCCGCCCAGGTCGTCCACGGGGGTGGCGAACGCGATCCCGACCATCGCGCACGACCACGCCACGACCATCGCGCCGATCGTGCCGGCGACGCCCCAGAACCGTCGCGCGGGCGAGCGCCGCGACGCGGGTGGGGCGGGGACGGGTCGCGGCGGCGGGGCGTAGGGCTGCGCGATGCCGGGCTGCGCGATGCCGGGCTGCGCGACGCCGGGCTGCGCGACGCCGGGCGGCACGGCCGGGCCGTAAGGCGGCGCGGCGCCGTAGGGCGGGGCCCAGGGACGAGGCGTGGGTGCCGGCGGGGGCGGCGTGCCTGGGGTCTCACCACCGGGCGCGCCCGACGGCGGGCGGCCGTACGGGTCGGCGGGGCTCGGTGGCGGGAACATGCGGGCAGCGTACGGCGGGCACCGGCCGGCCGCCGTCCCCCGATCGGCTCGACCAGGGCGCGACGGCGTCCACCGTTCGGCTCCGCCGGTCGAGCCGTGAAGGGGATCCGCGCGGGCACCCCCGCGCCGGACGATCGTGCCGTTCCGATCGACGCCCCGGCCCTCGTGGCACGCACCCCAGGAGTCCTCATGTCCACGCCCCACCCCGACCCCTCCCAGCAGCCCCTCCCCCCGCAGCCCGGTCAGCAGCCGCAGCAGTACCCGCAGCCGTACCCGGAGCAGCAGTACGCGCAGCAGCAGTACCCGCAGCAGTCGGCCCCCCAGCAGCCGTACGGGGCACCGCAGCCCGGTCAGCAGCTGCCCTACGGCGCGCCGCAGGGCTGGGCGCCGCAGCCGCAGACGCCGCCGGAGCCGCCCAAGCGCAAGAACTGGTTCGCCCGCCACAAGGTCCTCACCGGCCTCGGTGCCGCCGTGATCCTCGTCGTCGTCATCGCGAACGCGAGCGGCGGTGGGGACGACGACGCCGCCGTCGCCGACGCCGGCACCACCACCGCGCAGCAGGCGGAGGCCGGTACCGCGGACGAGACCGCCGAGCCCGCCAAGGCCGAGAAGGCCGACAAGAAGGCCGACAAGGCTGAGAAGAAGGCTGACAAGAAGGCCGCGAAGGCGCCCGGCGTCGGCGACAAGGTCCGCGACGGCAAGTTCGAGTTCACCGTGACGAAGCTCGAGGACGGCGTGCAGGAGGTCGGCGACGAGTTCCTGGGCGAGAAGGCGCAGGGCCAGTTCGTGCTCGTCCACATGACGGTGGAGAACATCGGCGACGAGGCGCAGTTCTTCAGCGGGGACGACCAGAGCCTCGTCGACACCGAGGGCCGCACCCACTCGGCGGACACGGCGGCGGCCATCTTCCTCGGCGACTCCAACTCGTTCATCAACGAGATCAACCCCGGGAACAAGGTCGACGGCGTCGTGGTCTTCGACATCCCCCAGAACGCCACCCCGGCGACCCTCGAGCTGCATGACTCGATGTTCTCCGGCGGTGTCGAGGTCGCGGTGAAGTGACGCTCGCGACCCGGTGACCGTCCCTGCCCGCCGTACGTCAATCCCCGACGGACGGCGGGCAGGGACGGTTCTCCGGTTCCCCGCCGGGAGCCGTGGGAGCGGATACTGGCGGGATGACGACGGTGACGAACCCGGTGGAGCGGCTCCGGCTGCGGCTGGGCGACGCGCTGTTCGAGAAGGTCGCGGGCCCCGAGGCGGAGGCGTCGCGCGACCGCATCCACCTCACGCCGGGGCCGCGATGGTTCGCGCCGGACAGCCCGGTCGCGCGGGTGCACGCGGACGCGTCGATGTTCGTGGGCGGGCTGCGCGCCCTGCTCCTGCAGTCGCTGCACCCTCTCGCGATGGCGGGGGTGGCCGGGCACTCCGGCTACCGCGGTGACCCGTGGGGGCGGCTCGAGCACACGGCGACTTTCCTCGCGACGACGACCTTCGGCACCGCCGACGACGCGCAGGCGATGATCGACCGCGTCCGGTCGGTGCACGACCGCGTGCGCGGCAAGGCCCCGGACGGGCGGCCGTACCGCGCGGGCGACCCGCACCTGCTCACCTGGGTGCACGCCGCGGAGGCGGACTCGTTCCTCACCGCGCACCAGCGGTTCGGGGAGCGGCCGCTCACCGCCGGTGAAGCCGACGAGTACGTGGCGCAGGCGGCGCGGGTCGCGCGGGCCCTGGGCGCCGTCGTCGTGCCGGAGACGGTGGCCGAGCTGGGCGAGACGATCGAGGCGTACCGGCCCGAGCTGGAGGCGTCCGAGGCCGCGCTCGACACCGTGCGGTTCCTCCTGCGCGAGCCCCCGCTGCCGCGCCCGGCCCGCCCGCCGTACGCGCTGCTCGCCGCCGGCGCCGTGTCGACCCTGCCGGCGTGGGCGCGCGACGCGCTCGACGTCGGCACCTGGTTCCGCCGCGCCCTCGGCGGCCCGGCGGGCACCGTCGCGACCCGCGCCGTGCGCTGGGGGATGGGCACGTCGGAGAAGACCCGCGCCTACCCGCGTGCCGGCGTCCCGGCGACGACGCCCGGCTGACGCCTCGCCCTCCGACCCCGGAGCTGTCAGGGCCAGGGGCGTGTATACCCGGCCCTGGTCCTGACAAGTCGCGGGTGGCTAGGCTGACCCCGCATCGAAGCGCTTCGACGACCCACGGAGGTATCGCGGCATGACGGCTGGTCTCGCACGGCTGACGGACGAGCTGGGGCTCCTGTACGGCGGTGACTACAACCCCGAGCAGTGGGACCCCGCCGTCTGGCGCGAGGACGTCGCACTGATGCGGGAGGCGGGCGTCAACCTGGTGACGGTGGGCGTCTTCAGCTGGTCGCACCTCGAGCCGCGCCCGGGGGAGTACCGCTTCGGCTGGCTCGACGAGGTGCTCGGCCTGCTGCACGACGCCGGCATCGCCGTCGACCTGGCGACGCCGGTCGCGTCCCCGCCGCCGTGGCTGGGCCACCGCCACCCGGAGTCGTTGCCGACGACGGCGGACGGCACGGTGCTGAGCTACGGGTCGCGCAACCAGTTCTGCCCGTCGTCCGACGCCTATCGAGCGGCGGCAGCGACGATCGCCGAGCAGCTGGCCGCCCGGTACGCCGGACACCCCGCCGTCCGGATGTGGCACGCGGGCAACGAGTACGGCCAGGTCTGCTTCTGCGACCGCTGCGCCGAGCGGTTCCGCGACTGGCTCCGCGCCCGCTACGGCACCCTCGACGCGCTCAACGCCGCGTGGGCCACGACCGTCTGGTCGCAGGAGTACGGCGACTGGGCCGAGATCCTGCCGCCTCGTGTCGCCCCCTACCACCGCAACCCGTCCCAGGAGCTCGACTTCCGCCGCTTCGGCTCGGACCTGCTGCTCGACCTGTTCCGTGCGCAGAAGGCGATCATCCGGCGTCACGACGCCGAACGCCCCGTCACGACCAACCTCATGGGGTTCTTCGGCGGCGTCGACCCGCACGACTGGCGCGCCGACCTCGACGTGATCGCCGACGACGCGTACCCCGACCCCGCGTCGCCCGACGGCCCCGCCGACGCGGCGCTCGTCAACCACCTCGCGCGCGGCCTGGCGGGCGGGTCGTCGTGGCTGCGGATGGAGCAGGCCGCGAGCGCGGTGAGCTGGCGCGAGCACAACCTCACCAAGTCGCCCGCGCGGCTGCGCTCCGAGGTGCTGCAGGCCCTCGCGCACGGGTGCGACGGCGCGCTGTTCTTCCAGTGGCGCCAGGCGCGCTCCGGGCCCGAACGCTTCCACTCCGCGATGTTGCCGCTCGCCGGCCCGGACACCGTCGCGCACCAGGGGATCCGCGCGCTGGGCGGCGAGCTGCGGACCCTGCGCCGCCTCGCCGGCGCGCCCGTCCACCGCCGCGTGGCGCTGCTGTGGGACTGGACGTCGTGGTGGGCCGCCACGCAGGTCGCGCTCCCGACGGCGCGGCTCGACCCCCTCGCCACGCTCCGGTCGTGGCACCGGGAGCTGTGGTGCCTCGGCGTCGTCGTGGACGTCGTGCCCGTCGACCGCGCCGACGTCGCGCTCGACGCCTACGACCTCGTCCTCGCGCCCGCCCAGTACGTGCTCGACGACGCCGCGGCGGCGCGGCTCGAGGCATACGTCGCGGGCGGTGGGCACCTCGTGTGGGGGCCGTTCGGGGGCGTCGCCGACGCGGAGGGGCATCTGCGCACGGGCCGCTCGCCCGCCTGCCTGCGGCACGTGCTCGGCGTCTCGGCGGAGGAGTGGGTGCCGCTGCCCGACGGCGGGAGCGAGGTCGCCTGGTCGGCGGGGTCAGGGCTCGCCGGTGGCGGACCGGTCCGGGCGGCGACGCTCGGCGAGCGGACCCGGTCCGACGGCGCGGAGGTGCTCGCCACGTACGCCGACGGGCCGCTCGCCGGCTGCGTGGCGGTCGCGCGGCACGTGTTCGGCGAGGGCCGCGCCTGGTACGTCGGGGCCGACCTCGGCGGGCCGGACGGCGGCCTCGCCGCCGTGCTCCGCGCCGCGCTGGACGCCGCGGGCGTGCCGCACGGCGCCCAGGAGCCGGGCGTCGAGACCGTGTGGCGCGGCCACGCGCTCGTCGCCGTCAACCACACCGACGCCGCCACGACGGTCGACGTCTCCGGGGCGCTCGCGGCCGGTCCCGACGGCGTCCGCGCGGCGAGCGCCCTCACGGACCTGCTCGACGGCACCCGCCACGACCTCGCCGGCCCGACGGCTCCCGCGGCGCTGCCGCTGCCCGCCCGCGGCGTCGTCGTGCTCGAGGCTCAGGCCCCGACGTCGCCGTCGACGTAGAACCACCGGCCGCCCTCGCGGACGAACCGGCTCACCTCGTGCAGGCGGCCGCGCTCCCCGGTGGCGGCCGACCGGTGCTGCGCGACGAACTCCACCTCGCCGCCGTCGTCGAACGGGCCGCCTGCATGCGTGGCGAGCACCGTGAGGCGCTGCCACCGCAGGTCGTCGTCCAGGTCCAGCGACGACGGCCGCGTGCGCGGGTGCCACGTGGCGCGCAGGTAGCCGGCGTCACCCACGGCGAAGGCGGTGTAGCGCGAGCGCATCAGCGCCTCCGCGGTGGGCGCGGGCCGGTCGCCCGCCAGCAGCGGGCCGCAGCACGCGCCGTACGTGTCGCCGGAGCCGCAGGGGCAGCGGTCGTCGTCGGTGAGGGAGACGGTCACGCCGACCATCCTGTCAGCGGGACCCGGGCAGGCGCGGGCTGAACCGCTCCTCCCCGAGCGCGACCAGCAGGGCCAGCAGCACGACGACGGCGCTCACCAGCGGCACCACGCGCACGCCGACGGCGGCGACCAGGGCCGCGCCCAGCCCGGACCCGGCGGCGATCCCCACGTTGAACATCGACGACGAGATCGCCACGCCCATGTTGGTCGACCCGGGCGCGACGAGCATCACCCGGTGGGACAGGACGGGCGGCACGCAGGAGAACGAGAACCCGAACAGCGCCAGGGCCGCGACGGCCGGGACAGGGTGCTCGCCGAAGGCCCACAGCGACGCGAGCGCCACGGTGAGCACCCCGAGGGCCACGAGCAGCACCGCGACGGGCCGCGCGTCGATGAAACGGCCCACCACGATCGTGCCGATCACCCCGGCCGCGCCCTGCAGGAGCAGCAGCCGCGCCATGTCCGCCTGCACGAAGCCCGTGACCTCGATGAAGTACTGCGTGACGAAGGTGATGACGCCGAACGCCCCCGCCAGCACCAGGCCCGTCGTGACCATCTGGAACACGAAGCGGCGCCGGCTGGGGTGCGGCGCACGGCTGGCCCCACCCTCGGACGGCGCCATCGTGGGGAACAGGGCCAGCACCACGAACGTCACGACCAACGACAGGGCGGCGACGGCCGCGAACGTCCACCGCCACGACGTGTGCTCGCCGAGCCACGTGCCGGCGGGGACGCCCAGCACGGGCGCCAGCGAGTTGCCGAGCGCGAGCCGCGACATCACCCGGCCGCGCACCACCGGGCGGAACAGGCCCGTCGTGGCGGGCACGACCGCTGCCCAGAACAGTGCCTGCGCCGTCGCCGTGACCAGGCGCGCGGCCAGCAGCTGCTCGTAGCTGGGGGCGAGCGCGGCCCACAGGGTCGCGACGGCCGCCACGCCCGCGCACCCGGACAGCACCCAGCGCCGGGGCACGTGCCGCGCCCAGTGCGCCAGCGGCACCGTCGTGACGAGCACGACGAGCGCGTACCCCGTGACGAGCAGGCCGATCTGGGACGTGGAGCGACCCAGGTCAGGGGCCATGAGCGTGAGCAGGCCGGACGGCAGCGACTCGACGGTGACGAACAGGAACGTCGACAGCGTCATCGCGACCAGGATGGTCGTGGCGCGACGCTCGTCGACGGGGGGCGTGATGGCGGACGCCGGCGCGGGAAGGTTCTCTGTCATGGGGATCGAATCGATCCTAGGCGCGAGCTGTCAGGGTGCGCGCGTGGTTTTCACCACGGTGGCCCTGGCAGGTCCCGGGCGCGGGCGGTTGTCAGGACGTGCGCAGGGTGTGCCGTGCGCTCGGTCTGACAGGTGCGGCGGGTGGGGTTGCGGCAGGCGGCGCGCGTCCCGATTCTCGGAGGGTGCCCACGCTGGCGGAGCTGCTCATCGACGCGGCCGGGGAGCTCTACGCCCTCGACCCCGCGGACTTCGTCCCCGCGCGCGACGCCCGGGCCTCCGCCCTGCGCGCCGACGGCGAGGACCAGGCCGCCGACCGGGTGAAACGGCTGCGCAAGCCGTCGACCGCCGCGTGGGTGGTCAACGTCCTCGCCCGCGCCGACGCCGACCAGGTGGACCAGCTGGTCGAGCTGGGCGCCGCGTTCCGTGAGGCCCAGGACGACCTCGACGGCCCCCGCCTGCGCGAGCTCACGCGGCAGCGGCGCCGGCTCGTCACGGCGGTCGCGGCCCGGTCGAGGGCGCTCGCCGTCGAGGCGGGCGCGACCGTGTCCGCCGCCGTCCTCGCGCAGGTGGAGTCCACGCTCACGGCGGCGATGATCGACGCGGACGCCGGCCGCGCCGTCCGCAGCGGGCTGCTCGTGGGGCCGTTGCAGGCCACCGGCATCGGGCGGGCCGACGTCGCGTCCGCCGTCGCCGTCCCTGACGCCCTCGGCATCGCGCCCGTCGACGACGACGGCGCGCCGTCGCGCCACCTGCACGCCGTGCCCGACCTGCCCGGCGGGAAGCGCGGCGGTCGTCGTCGCAAGGCCGACGCCGCGGCACGGGCCGAGGAGGAGGCAGCCGAGGCGGCCCGGGAGGCGGCCCGGCAGGAGGCGCAGCAGGCCCTCGCCGACGCGGAGGACGACGTCGCGGCGGCGCGCGACGCGGGCAGCGCGGCCGCCGCCGAGGTGGGACGCATCGAGGCAGCCGCCCGCCGCACCGAGGCCGAGCGCGAGGCCGCGCGCCGCCGTCTGGCCGAGCTGGACGAGGAGGCCGCCGCCGTCGACGCCGAGCTGCGCGGCGCCGTCCTCGCCCGGCAGCGCGCCGAGCGCACCCTCGCCGACGCCACCCGACGCCGCGACGAAGCCGCCGCCCGTCTCGCCGAGGTAGTACCCACCCCGCCGAGGTAGTACCCACCCTGCCGAGGTAGTACGAAACCTGCCGAGGTAGTACTTCCACAGACCTGTGCTCGCTCACCGGCGCGCTAGCGGTACTACCTCGGCAGGTTTCGTACTACCTCGGCGCGAGCGGTACTACCTCGGCGGTCCGGCGGACGGCGGAGGTCGCGGAGGTGGATCTCCGTCGTCCGACGGATCCCACGACATGGTCCGCCTTGCGAGGGTGAGGGCACCGACACCCAGGACGAAGGAGAACCATGCGCCGTCGCATGCGCACACCCCTGACCGTCACGACCGCCGCCGCACTCGCGCTGGGCCTCGGCGCGGTACCGGCCGGCGCCGACGAACCCCCGGCGCCCGCCCCGACGGCGACACCCGCCGCGCTGGACGAGGACCGTTCGTCCGTGACGCGGGCGGTGGCCCAGGCCGTCGCGGAGGCGGAGCGGCAGGCCCGCGCCCGCACGTTCACCGCGCCGAGCGAGACGGCGGGCGCCGGCACCGCGGTGACCGACGCGCTCGACCAGGCGCTCGCGGACACCGTCGCGGGAGTGCCCATCGGCGTGGTCGGCCGCGTCGACGCGCCCGGCCTGCACTGGAGCGGCGCGGACGGCACCCGCCGCCTGGACGGGCACGGGCCGGCGCGGCCGCAGGACCGGTTCCGCGCGGCGAGCAACACCAAGATGATGGTCTCGACCCTGGTGCTCCAGGAGGTGGAGATGGGGACGTGGACCCTCGACACCCCGGTGGTCGACGTCGTGCCCGAGGCGGCCGCCGTCGTCCCGGACGCCTACGAGGACGACGTGACTCTCGAGACGCTGCTCACGCACCGCTCGGGCCTTCCCGACCACCTCGGGCCGCTCGTCGCGGACCGGATGACCGACCCGGAGGACCTCGACGAGTTCTTCGACGTCCTCGGCCAGGAGTACACGACGGCGGACCACCTCGCCGCGATGGACGACCAGCCGTGGCTGTTCGAGCCCGACACGGACGCCTCGTACTCCAACGCCGGCTACGTGCTGCTGGGTCTCGCGCTGGAGCGCGCCACCGGCCAGGACGTCGAGCGGCTGCTGCAGGAGCGGGTGTTCGCGCCCGCCGGGATGCGCCACTCGGCGTACCCCGACGACCCCGGCTACCGCGGCCCGTTCCTGCGCGAGGCCGGGTATACAGGCGACCTCGGTGCCGGTTGGTACGGGCTCGACGATTTCGACCCGAGCGTCTTCGGGTCGGCGGGCGCGGTGACCAGCACCACGGCGGACCTGCAGCGGTTCACCGAGTCGCTGGTGACGGGTGACCTGCTCCAGCCGGAGACCGTGGCCGACGTCCTCACGCCCCGCACGGTCGACAGCGCGACCCTGCCCGACTACGGCCTCGGCGTGTACCGGCTGCCCGACCCCTGCGAGGAGGGCGCGTGGCTGTACGGCCACGACGGTGCGTCGTTCGGCACGCTCAGCATCACGCTGACCTCCCCGGACGCCGAGCGGCAGGTGACCGTGGCGCTCTCGGGCCGCGACCTCACGACGCTGGAGTCCGACCTCAATACCGCACTGGTGCCGGCGCTGCTCGCCACCTGCTGAGCCCCGCCGACCGGGCCCGCCGTCGTCACGCGTCCGTGGTGGTGTGCGGCGGCGGGTCCGCGCGGACCTCGTCCGCCAGCCGCTCCAGAAGCACCTCCGGCTCGAGGTCGGCGGGGGGCTCCACGCCGTCGGGCACGAGCACCCCGACCGCCAGGAACGCGCCCTCCGCGACGGTGGCGAGCGACGTGGTGCGGAACTCCGCGCCGTCGGGGTCGCGCTGGTGGGTGGTGATGCCGAACGGCCCGGCGGCACTCAGGTCCTCCCGGGTGAGGTCGAAGTACTCCAGCTCGGTGAGCTGTCGCCCGACGAACTCGGCCGACAGGACGGTGCCTTCCGGCCTCCAGACGAGCGAGCGTCGGGACCAGGCGTCCGGATGCAGGGAGGCCTCGTACCGCAGCTGTTTGACGGGGCTGAACCGTTCGTCGGCCGCGCTCGGGCCGTAGGGGCCGTAGGGCGACACGGAGACGAACGTGACCACCTGGACGTCGTCCACGACGACGCCTGACGTCGCGTCCGTCGGGTAGGCCCCGACCTCCTCCACCGTGAGGTGGCTCGTGTAGCCGAACTCCTCGTAGCCCGTGTCGCCGGCGAAGAGCGGCCCGAGCGCCTCGTGGGCGATGGCGGAGACGCTCCAGTCCGCCTGCCGGTCGCGCGTCATGAGCTGCGTGCCCACGGGCAGCTCGGCGGCGTCGTGCCCGGGGAACTCGTCGGCGGTGAGCCCCCAGGGTTCCGGGCTCCAGTGGGCCGCCCGGGCGATCTCCCGGTCGAGGCGCCACTCCCGCCACGGCTCCCTGCCGAAGTGGTACCAGAGGAACAGGCCTGTCACGACGAGGCAGAAGACGAGGAGGGGCGTCACGCTGGGGTTGGCGAAGACGCGGCGCATCGCGGGGCTCATTCAATTCTCCTCGTGGGGGTCGGACAGCTGGTCGAACGGCGCGTCGAACAGCGTGCGGGGCGTGGAGCCGTTCCGGGACGGGTCGTGGTCCTTGGTCCGGGTGCGGACCTTGGCGGGGTCGAGACCGAGGTCGCGGTCGTGCTCGACCAGCGTGTGGTAGACGTCGGCCGCGTAGCGGTCGATCAGCTCGTCCTCGGTGGCGCGGACCTGGACCCGGGCGTCGTCGAGCGGGGCATCGACGTCGACGAGGGACAGCAGCGGTCCCCGAGAGTGGGAGACCGCCTCGGTCAGGGCCTTGTTGCTGAACCTGAGGTACCCGGCGCCCGCGCCGACGAGGTCGACCACGGTCTGGCGGCTCTCCATCTCGGCCCGGGCCGCGTCGATGGTCTCGGCCTGCATGCCGCCCGCCACGGCACCGACGTCGCCCAGCGCGTCCTGGACGAGGGTCTTGCGGGGTCCGGTGTCGACGTCGTAGTGCTCGGAGGTGGCCTGCTCGAGCACGCTGGCCATGTGGCGGTCGGTCACTCCCAGCCAGGCGGAGGTCGCACCAGGCGTGCGGGAGGTCGCCCCGATCACGCGGCGCAGGGCGAAGGCGTCGAGCTCGGGCTGGACGGCCATCGGGGCGTCGTCCCCGGAGCCGGGTGTCGCCTCGGCGTCCTGGTCGACCGCGGGCCCGACGAACGGTTCGACGCGGGAGGGGCTGGTCGACGGGGTCTGCTCACGGACCGCGTCGCCGACGGAGGAGAGATAGGGCTCGTAGACGATCGCGACGGACCGGGCCGCCTCGTCGGCGAGCCGGGGCGTGCGGAGCAGGCCGGCGGGCAGCACGCTCGTCGCGTGCGAGACCAGGGACGCCGCACGGGCCTGGTCGGTGCGGTCGGCGGAGGTCGACCCGACGTCGACGGCGGCGCCGAACGCCCCGGCGACGGCGCGGCCGCCGTCCGGCCACCCGGTGCGGGGCAGGGTCGCGAACCAGCGCGACGTCGAGCGGGTGAGCCGGCCCTGGTCGGCGGGGGCGAGCCTGTCGAACGCGAGGCGGGGGTGGGCGGCGAGCCCGGCGGCGACCGCCACGGCCACAGGCGCCAGCACGGCGTACGACCCGTCGAGGGGTGGCCGGTCGGCCCACCAGGCGTCCAGGGCGTCGTCGGCGCCCGCGTGGACCGCGGCAGGTAGCGACTCGGGGAGCAGGGCGGCGGCCACCGCGGAGACCCCGGGCCGTGCGAGGGGCGATCCGGCCGTCTCCGCGACGTCCTCGACGATGCGGCGCCCGAGCTCGCGCTGGTCGTCAGTCGACGCCGTCCGGGCCCACAGGCGGACGCCGTGGCCGAGCGCCCGTGCCAGCTCGTCGTCCTGCTCGAGGGCGCCCCCGTCGTCGAGCCTGCCACCGAAGCCACCGGGCGGAGGGCCCGTCGGCCCCGTGCCGCCGGGGGCGAGGGCGTCGTAGAGGCGGGCGGGCGAGGCCGTGTCCCAGAAGACCGCCCAGAACGCCCCGTCGTCCGCGTGCGCGAGCAGGATCCGACGCACGTCGTCGCGCGCGGCGTCGTCTCCCGACGCGGCCCGCGGCAGCAGCCCGAGCGTGCGGCGAGCAGCCTCTCCCGAGGCCTGGAGGCCCGCCGGGTCGGCGCCGGCCGCGGCGACCGCTCGGACCGCGCGGACGTCCGCGAGCGCGGTCAGGGCGGCGGCGGCCCGCCGCGAGGACTCGGCCTTCGCGTCCCGCGCGGCCCGCCAGCGCGCCTCCGCCGCCGCGACGTCCGCGCGTGCCCGGGCCAGCTCCCGCTCCGCGGCGGCCAGTCGCAGGGCCGCCTGCTCCGGGCCGTCGCCCAGCGTCGAGGTGGGCCCGGTCGCCGTCGGCAGGACGCCCGCAGCCGGCAGCACCACGGCGGCGATGTTCCACGTGGAACGTCGGGCCTCGTCCGCCTCCGCCCTCCAGCGCGCCTCGCGGGCGAGCGCCTCCGCGCGGTCGGTGAGGGCGGCGTGCGCCGTCGCCTGCGCGTCGGCCAGCGTGGCCGCGTGGCGACGCAGGGTGGCGGCCGCCGCCTCGAGCATGGTTCCGGCGGCCCGGGCGTCGTCGGCCAGCGCCGTGATCCGGTGCCGCGCCCGGCCCACCGCGCCGCTCTGCTGGTCCTCGAGCATCGCGTGGACCCGCAGCAGGCGTGCGCGCGAGCCGTCGAGGTGCGCCCCGGCGCGCGCCGCGTGGTCGGCGGCGTCGGCGAGGGCCGTGGGGCTGCCGGGGAGAGAGCTCCACTCGGCCTCGGCACCGGGCCTCACGCGTCGCCCCCGGCCGGGGTGGCGGTGAGCAGCGCAGCGAGGGCCTGCGCCGTCCCGTGCTCCGCGCCCTCGAACTCCTCGGCAGCCCGGGTGAGCGCCGCACCCGCGGACTCGAGCGCCCCGACCAGCGCCTCGTGGGTGGTGCGCCACGCCGAGGCGAGGTCGCCCAGGGCGGCCGACAGGTTGGCGTCGCCGGTCGCGGCAGGCGCCGCCGCGGCATCCAGCACGCCGTGGGGCACGGCGGCGAGCGACGCCGCCGTGTCCCGCAGGTCGGCACCCGTCGTCGCGAGGGTCGTGGTGTCGAGGTCGAGCCGGGTCATCCCGTCCTGTCCTGGTCCGTCGTCGGGTCCGTGGGTCGGCGCGCCGGAGCGCGGCTCCGACGGTAGCGACGGCGGGAGCAGTCGGGACGACGTTGTCCACAGGCGTGGGGAGCGTCCGCGCGGCGGCCGCGGGTACGGTCAGTCCCACCAGACGCGGAACCACGGCTCGTCCCGGCCGCCGGCCGCGCCGGCCGGGGGGAAGACGCCCCACCACGGCGTCACCTCGTCGGGCGGGGCGTGCATGTCGTCGACGCCGACGTCGGCCAGCGCCCGCAGGACGTCGGCACGCTCGAGCACGGGCCCCGTCCAGGGCGCGCGGAGCAGCACCCCCGTCACGCTGATCCGCTCGTCGCACCGCAGCGGCCCGACGACGTACCCCTGCGCGCGCACGCGGTCGGGGCGACGCACGACGGCGCGGAGCACCGCACCGAGCGTCGGCCCCTGGTTCTGCCGCTCGATGGCGAGCTCCGCCTCGTCGAGCCGCTCGAGGAGCCCCGCGGCGACCCGTTCGTCCAGGGCGCCGAACGGGTAGTAACCCGGCGTGGTGCTGTCCGCGAGCGCGGGCTCGAGCAGCACGTCGAGGCCGTCGTCGAGCAGCCACCCGTGGCGCCGGGGACACGGCGCACCGTGGCGGTCCGCGCCGTGCCGGGCCCCCGGCGCGGCGGCGTTCTCCCGCTCGCGGGTCCAGGCCGTGCGCAGGTCCACCCGGTCGGGTGGGGAGAACCGTGCCGCGGTGCGCGCGGGCTCCGGCGCCGGGTGGGGTGGCAGGGTCGCGGCGGGCACGACGGACTCCTTCGGTCGGGGCGGCGCCCGGGCAGGGCGTCCGGGACCGACCCTGCCCGCCGGCGCGGCGCCGAGGAGCCGGACGGTCAGGAGCTGTGGACGCCCGGCGGCTGGGGGCAGCGTCCCCGGCCCGGCGCGCCGCCACCGCGTCGTACCAGGTCACGCGGCGATGAGTTCCACCCTGGTGCGCCGTCTGATCCTCAGCGCAGGATGGACCCCACCCCGACGAGGAGGCCCCGATGACCGAGCCCACCACCCGCACCCTGGACGTGCCCGGAGCCGTCCTCACCTACGACGTGCGCCCGGCCGCCCGCCCGGGCGACCACCCGCCGCTCTTCGTGCTGGGCTCGCCGATGGCGGCGTCGGGGTTCGCGCAGCTGGTCGAGCGGATCGACGACCGCACCGTGCTCACCTACGACCCGCGCGGGGCCGAGCGGAGCGTGCTCGCCGCCGACGGCGAGGTGTCCGTCGAGGCGCACGCCGACGACTTCCACCGGGTGGTGCAGGACGCCCGGGCGTTGATCGGCGACGGGCCGGTGGACGTCTTCGCCTCCAGCGGCGGGGCGGTCAACGTGCTCGCGTGGGTGGTGGCGCACCCGGACGAGCTGGGCACGGTCGTGGCCCACGAGCCGCCTCTGTGGGCGCTGCTGGAGGACCGCGACGTGCAGCGCCGGGTCACCCAGGACATCGTGGCGACCTACCGGCGCGACGGTTTCGGCCCGGCGATGGCCAAGTTCATCCAGGTGTCGATGCAGGACGCGCCGCTGACCGAGGAGTACCTGGCGCAGCCGGCGCCCGACCCGGCGGCGTTCGGCCTCCCCACCGAGGACGACGGCTCGCGGGGCGACCTGCTCCTCGACGGCAACATGGCCGCCCTGCCGTGGTTCGAGCCGGACCTCGACGCCCTGCGCGGCACGACGGTCCGCCTCGTGCCCGCCGTCGGCGAGAAGGGGCCGGGCACGATGCCCCGACGCGGGGGCGAGGCCCTCGCCGCGGCGCTCGGCGTCGAGGCCGTCGTCTTCCCCGGCGACCACGGCGGCTTCGAGGCGAACGACTGGTCGCCCGACAACGACCCGACGGCGTTCGCGGACCGGCTGCGGGAGGTGCTGGCGCGCTGACCGACCGGGGCGACCGTCAGATCCGGACGCCCGCGTCCCGGCCGATCCGTTCGAGCCCGGCGATACCGGCGGGCGCGTGCTCGAGGTAACGCGCGACCGCCGCGCGCACGTCGGGCCGCGCGGTCTCCTCGGGCGGCACGCGAGCGGGGTTGAGAAGCACCGTGTGGGCCCACGCGGACACGTCCGGGTCCGCCATGAACGTCGCGGCCGCCCGCGCCCCGCGGCCCTGCATCGCCGCCCAGTCGGCAGGGGTGCTCCAGTACGGCGTGGACGGGCACAGGCGGTTCTTCTCGTCGTCCGGGCGGTCGTGGCGGCGGGCCTCGACGAAGCCGACGAGGGCGGCGCAGAACGGCGGGAACCCGGCCCGCACCGACTGCAGCGTGATCCGTTCGCCCCAGATCGGCAGGGCCGGGCGCACGTGCAGCCCGTACGCCGCGCAGTGCACGACGACGGCGTCCCGCGGCACGGCCACCTCGTCCTCGTCGAGCACGAGCCGTCCCGGCTCGACCCGGCGCAGGTGCCCGGCGCGGACGACGCGCGTCACCGAGCGCAGCAGCTCGAGCTCCCACCGGCCGAGGGTGGGGGTGCGGGCCATCGACGGCACCGCGGCGGTGTCGATCCGCGTCATGACCCCGGCGTCCTCGAGACGCAGGAAGAGGTCGTCGGGAGACGAGGCGTCGCAGGCCGTGGCCATGAGGGTCCCCGCCATGCCGAGGAAGACCGCCGGGTCCGGCTGCACCGCACGGCGGTCGAGCATCCACGGGTCGCGCGGGCGCACCCACTGGATGGCCCCCGGGTCCACGCCGTGCCCCAGCAGCCACACCACGGCGTCGGTCGCGGTCTTCCCCGACCCGACGACGACGTACCCGCTGGCGTCGCCCACGTCGGGCAGGGCCCCGACCGGCACGACGTGCGCGCCCTCGTCGACGGCGAAGGGCGGCGGGTCCAGGGCGGGGATCGACGGCGCGAGGTACCGCGCGTCCACGACCCGTCGCCGCACCCGGGTCTCCAGCGCGTGGCCGGTGGCGAGGTCGACGACGGCGCCGTCGCGGTACTCGTGCCCACCGAGCAGCTCGACGCGCCCGGTCGGCAGCAGCCGCTGGGCGAGGACGCGCGCGAAGTGTTCACAGATCTCCGGCCCGGTGGCGCGCTCGGCCAGCCCACGCTCCGGCCCCGACGTCTGGGGCTCGCCGGTGCCGAGGCGTGTGGAGGCGACGCCGTAGAACTGCGACGCCTGGTGCAGCCGCACGAAGGGGTACGCGTCCAGCCAGTGCCCGCCCGGGGCCGAGCGCCGGTCGACGAGCGTCGCGCGAGCGGTCGGGTCGTGGTCGACGAGCGCGTCGACGAACGCCATCCCTGCCACCCCGGCGCCGACGACCAGGTAGTCGGTGTCGACCGAGCGGGCCATGTCTCCAGTGACCCACCGGCGCCACCGGCGGTCAACGGGCGTCCGGGGTGATTCGAGATGCCCCGGGCGACGCCGGACGTCGTCGGCCGTCGTCGGACGTCGTCGGCCGTCGTCGGCGCGGCCGACCCCTTGCGCTTGACGCGACGTCAACCTCTAGCGTCGTCGACATGACCCGTTCCATCCAGGACGTCGCCCGCCTCGCCGGCGTCAGCAGCCGGACGTTGCGTCACTACGACCAGATCGGGCTGCTGCCGCCGTCGGGCACGGGCGCCGGTGGGCTGCGCCACTACGACGCGGCCGCCGTCCGGCGCCTGCAGCGCATCCTGCTGCTGCGCGACCTCGGCCTGCCGCTCACCGACATCGGCCGGGTGCTCGACGAACAGGAGGACGAGGCCGGCGCGCTGCGCCGTCACCTCGACCAGCTGCATGCCGAGCAGGACCGCCTGGCGCGGCAGGTGGCGTCCGTGGAGCGGACAGTGACCGCGATCGAGAGAGGAGAAGAACTCATGGCCGAGGACATGCTCGACGGCTTCGACCACACGCAGTACGAGGAGGAGGTGACCGAGCGCTGGGGCGCCGACGCGTACGCGAAGAGCGACGCGTGGTGGCGTGGCCTGGGGCCCGAGGGCCAGCGGCGGTGGAAGGCGCGGGCCGAGAAGCTCGGCATCGCCTGGGTCGACGCCGCCCGCCGCGGGGTCGACCCGACGTCCGACGAGGCGCAGGCGCTGGCCGCCCGGCACGCGGACTGGCTCGGCGGCATCCCCGGCACGCCGGGGTCCGAGCAGGGCCGGCCCACCCGGGAGTACGTCGTCGGGCTCGCCGAGATGTACGTGGCCGACCCCCGGTTCGCGAAGAACTACGGCGGCACCGAGGACGCGACGTTCGTGCGCGACGCCCTCGTCGCCTACGCCGAGCGCGAGCTCTGACCGCCCGCGCCCGGGGAGCTGTCAGGGCCGGCGGGGCCTCGACCCCGCGGCGGCCCTGACAGCTCCGGTGGGTGGGAGGATGCCGTGGTGAGCGACGACTGGGCGGCACAGCGCACGGAGGCGGCCCGCGTGCAGGCGGAACGGCTGCGCGCGCGGCAGGACGCCGAGCACGCGGAGGCCGAGGCGCTGCTGCGCGACTTCGTGCGGGCCGCGGCGGACGCCGGTCTGGAACCCGGGCCCCTCCAGGTCCAGGGGTACGGCGGGCGCGGGACGGCGCGCACGTCGCTGCGCGGCTGGTACCTGCGTCACGACCGCACGGCCGCCGTGGCGACGGACGGCGCGTTCTACGTCCTCACCGCCCCGCTGACGCTCGTCGACAGGGTGCGCGGGGCACGCGTCGAGCCGCAGCGCCCGCCGCTGGTCCTCGGGGCGGGCGGCAAGGACGGGAGCTCGATCGAGCTCGTCGCCGCGCTGGAGCGGCTGCTCCCCGGCTGGCGGCCGGTCGGCGGCTGACGGCCGCCCGGCGGCGACCCTCCCGGTGCTACGCCAGCGCCTCGCCGACCGGTCCCGCGACCTCGGGCAGCGCGAGATAACCGGCCCAGCCGCCGTCGAGCGGGAAGGCCGCGGCGTGGTACCCGGGCGCCCGGTTGGTCACGCGCGGCGACTCGATCGCCGGCGACCCGGGCGGCAGGGGGAGGACGGCGGGCGTGAGGTCGTGGAGGGCCAGCAGGTCGCGCGGGTCGCGGGGACTCACCCAGCGGCCGACGCCGTCGGGGAACCTGAGTGGCGCCCGCGCCCGCAGCGCCGCGGAGACCGCCGCGATGCCGAGCGGGGAACCGGGGGTGAGCAGCAGGGGCACGGCGGGCAGCGCCGCCCGTCCGGCCGTCAGCACCGAGTACGCCACCACGCTGCCGAGGGAGTGCGCGATCACGACGGCGGGCTCGTCGCGAGCCGCGAGGCCGGCCAGGACGTCGGCCAGCCCCGCGTCGACCGCCCGCCGGACGGCGTCGTCGTGCAGGTAGGCGTACACGTCCCGCGTCAGTGTGAGCAGCACCGCCGCGCTGACGCCGGGCACGTACCGGTCCACCAGCGCCAGCGCCGCCACCAGCGCCTCCACCACGGCGTCGCCCACGACGCCCTCCGCCTCGACCTCCGTGGCCGGTCGCGTCGACACGTCGTCCGGCCCGTGCCCCGCGGCGGCGAGGACCTCCCGCGCGACGTCGAGCGCGAACCGCAGCTCGCCCTCCGGCAGGGCGCGCACGGCACGGGGGAGCACCGCCGGGTCGGCGGCGAGCGCGTGCACCGTGACCGGGGGCGCGGTCCCCCCGTCGACGAGCCGCTCCAGCGCGTCGCCGTAGAAGACGAACGACGCGTCGGCGTCGGTGGGGCGCAGCGGTGAGCCCGCCGCGGCGAGCCCGGCCCCGAGGGCGCCGAGCCACTGCGCCTCGAGCGTCTCCGGGTCGTGTCCGTCGAGGTCGCGGCCGTGGAGGAGCACGAGTCGGGTCACCCGGCGACGGTACCGACACCGGCGTCCGTGGTGGGCGCGTGGCACGCTGGGCCGGTGACACACAGCACGCAGGACACCGAGCAGGACACCGAGCAGGACACCGAGGACGTCGCCGCCCTGATCACCGAGGTCGAGCAGCAGGAGCGCGAGCTCGTGCTCTCCCGGTTCACGCACGACGACGCGTGGCAGCTGGGCTGCCTGCTCGTCGAGCTCGCCACCGAGCGCGGCCTGGCGGTCACGGTGGACGTCCGCAAGGGACCGCAGCAGGTGTTCCACGCCGCGCGCGAGGGCACCACGCCCGACAACGACACGTGGGTGCAGCGCAAGGTGCGCGTGGTGGAGCGGTTCGGCGCGTCGTCGTTCCTGACGGGCCTGCGCGCCCGGGCGAAGGGCACGGACTTCAACGCCGCCCACCAGCTGCCGCTGCAGGAGTTCGCCGCGCACGGCGGCGCGTTCCCCGTGCGGGTCGACGGCGTGGGGATCGTCGGCGTGGTGACCGTGTCCGGGCTGGCCCAGGCCGACGACCACGCGCTGGTGGTCGAGGCGCTGCGCGTCCACGCGGCCGGCGGCGCCTGACCGGGACACGGCCTGCCCGGCGCCGGCCTCCGCCCGGCGTCTACGGTGGCCCCGTGCCCGCTCTGCTCCTGACGAACGCCCGCCTCGCGGGCCGGCCCGACCGCCCTGTCGACGTGCTGCTCGACGACGGTCGGGTCGCCGCGGTCACGCCCGCCGGGACGTCGGTGCGCGAGTCGGCCGGCGCGCCGTCGGAGACCGTCGACCTCGGCGGCCGCACGCTGGTGCCCGGCCTCTGGGACGCGCACACCCACCTCACGCAGTGGGCGATGGTGCGCCAGCGTCTCGACGTGTCCGCCGCGACGAGCGCCGCGCACGCGGCGTCCCTCGTGCGCGACCGCCTGGAGCGGGCCGCGGCACCCACCGGCGGCACGCCGCTCGTGGGCTACGGGTTCCGGTGGGCCACCTGGCCGGACGACCCGACCGCCGCGGTGCTCGACTCGGTCGCGGGCGACGTCCCGGTGGTCCTGCTGTCCGGCGACCTGCACAGCGCCTGGGCGTCGACGGCGGGCCTGCGCTTCCTCGGCATCGCGGAGCACCCCACCGGGCTGCTGCGGGAGGAGGAGTGGATGCCCGCCAGCCCGCGCATCGTCACCGTCGACGACGCGGTGTCCGACGCCCTGGTCGCCGACGCGGCACGGGCCGCGGCCGCGCGCGGCGTCGTCGGCGTCGTCGACTTCGAGGTGTCGGACAACCTCACCGCGTGGCGGCGGCGCGTGGCCGGCGGCTGGGACGGGCTGCGCGTGCGCGCCGGCGTGTGGGAGCAGCACCTGGACGCGGTGCTCGACGCCGGGCTGCGGGACGGCGACCCGATCGGGCGGCCGGAGTGGTCCGACCTGGTGACGCAGGGCCCGCTCAAGGTGATCAGCGACGGGTCGCTCAACACGCTCACCGCGTTCTGCTTCGACCCCTACGCGGGGGTGTCCGGGCCGGACGCGCACGGCATCCTCAACATCGCGACGGACCACCTCGTGCCGCTCATGTCCCGCGCGCACGCGGCGGGGCTGCGCTGCGCGGTCCACGCCATCGGCGACCGTGCGAACACGCTCGCCCTGGACGCCTTCGAGGCCTCCGGCGCGCGCGGGTCGGTGGAGCACGCGCAGCTGCTGCGCCGCGAGGACGTGGCGCGGTTCGCCGCCCTGGGGACCACCGCGAGCGTGCAGCCCGAGCACGCGATGGACGACCGGGACGTGGCCGAGGAGCTCTGGCCGGGCCGCACCGGGCGCGCCTTCCCGCTCGCCGAGCTGCGTGCCGCGGGCGTGCCGCTGGTCCTCGGGTCCGACGCGCCCGTCGCGCCCCTCGACCCGTGGACGGCGCTCGCCGCCGCCGTCACCCGCTCGCGGGACGGCCGCGACCCCTGGCACCCGGAGCAGCGGATCGACGTGCGCGCCGCCCTCGAGGCGTCCGTCGACGGGCGGCCCCTCGACCTGGCGGCCGGCGCGCCGGCCGACCTCGCGGTGCTCGACGTCGACCCGCTCGCCGCGGCGGCCGAGAGCGACGACGTGGTGGAGCTGGCGGCCGTGCTGCGCGCGATGCCGGTGGCCGGCACGCTCGTCGCCGGCCGCTGGACCCATCACGCCCTCTGACGCCCGCCCCCTTCGAGCACGGGATCCGTACCGCCAGGTCGGTCGTGGCGGTACGGATCCCGTGCTCGAAGGTGTCGTCAGGCGCGGAGCTCGGCGATCTCCGCGAGCAGGGCGTCGCGCTGCTCGGCGTCGTGGACGTGCTTCCTCACGACGCGCTCCAGCCGGTCCCAGTCCTCCCGGGCGAGGGCGGAGAACAGCTGCTGCGCGTGCCCGGGGGACAGGTCCAGCGCGGCGAGGCGGGCGAGCAGGCCCGGCGCGGGGTCCGCCTGCTCCTGTGCGGCCTTCCACCCGATGAACGCGCCCGGCCGGTTGGTGATCATGCCCTCGACGCCGAGGTCGGTGAACCGGGACCAGTCGGCGGCGGAGTCGACCGTCCAGACGAAGACGCCGATGCCGGCCGCGTTGAGGTCCTCGACGACGGACGGACGGGAGGCCAGCTGGGCAGCGGACGGGTTGTAGTACGTCGCGTGCAGACGCTCCGCCGTGGCGACCGGGTCGGCGTCGAGGGTGCTGCGCAGCAGCCCGAGCGGGATCTGCGGCGCCCGGTCGTACGCGTACTCCAGGGCCTCCTCGTCGAACGACTGCAGCACCACGCGGTCCTCCAGCCCAGCGTCGAGGATCATGTCGACCGTCCGGTTCACCTCCTCACGGGTCTCCGGCCCCTTGATCTCGAGCAGCAGGTCGGAGCTGCCCGTGTCCATGAGGTCGAGCACCTGCGCGAACGTGGGCACCCGCTCCCCGGCGAACGCGGGGCTGAACCACGACCCCGCGTCGAGGGAGCCGATGTACGGCGACCGCAGGAACTCGACGTCGCCGGTGCCGTCCGTGGTGCGGTCGACGGTCTGGTCGTGGATGACGACCGGGACGTCGTCGGCGGTGGTGTGCACGTCGATCTCGACGTAGTCGGCGCCGGCCTTCATGGCGGCGGCGTAGGCGGCGAGCGTGTTCTCGGGGTTGACCGACGAGTAGCCGCGGTGCGCCGCGGTGACGGGCAGGTCGCCGGGCTCGTTCACGACCGGCTTCGGCTCGATCTCCGTGGCGGAAGCGGTGGTGCCGAGCGGGGCGGCGGCCAAGGCCGCGGTGACGGCGGCCGCGAGGGTGACGGAAACGGTGCGCGTCCCGGGCGGGGCGAGCAGGGTGCGGTGGCGTGCGGTCATGGTGGTCCCTCCTGGCGTCTTCGGTCGGATGGCAGGCACGCTAGGCAGGGCGGATGGCCGGATCGGAGCCGACGGGGTGACCCGTCGGTGACGGCCGGACGAATTTCAGGTGTGGGTGCGACACTGCCCGGATGACCGACGATGCGCATCCGCAGGCCGACCCTGGGGCACGCCTGCGGGCGCGGCTCGCGGAGGTGGAGGACCGTCTCGCGGCGCAGCGCCGCGCCGTCGACGGGATCGTCGAGTCGGCGCGTGACTCCAACGCCGACGACGAGCACGACCCCGAGGGGGCGACCCTCGCGTGGGAGCGGCAGCAGGCGGCGGCCCTCGCGGTGGAGGCCGAGCGCGAGCGCGACCAGCTCCACGCCGCGCTCGACAGAGTTGCCGACGGGACGTACGGCGTCTGCGAGGTGTGCGGTCGGCCCATCCCCGCCGCTCGTCTGGAGGTGCGCCCCGCCACCACGCGGTGCGTCGAGCACGCGCGCTGAGGCCCGGGCCTGGGCTACCTCGGCGCGGCACTTCGGGCTCACGTCGGCAGTTCGAACTGCCGCGCTCGGCCCGAACTGCCGCGCTCGGCGCGGGCGTGCGCGTCACCTGGCAGCATGACGGCGTGCGGGTGGAGCCGGTGACGTTCGAGCGGGTGGTGGGCCACGTCGTCGAGCAGGTCCTCGAGCGGGGCCCCGGTCGCGATCTCGACGGTGGCGGCCCCCGGCCCGTGCGGGTGCTGGTCGACGGCCACCCGTCCACGCACCCCGAGCGCCTCGCCGACGCGCTCGTCGAGCCGTTGCGCGCAGCGGGACGCCCGGTGGCGCGGGTGCGCGTGCGGGACTTCCTGCGCGCGCGGTCCCTGCGGCTCGAGCGTGGTCGGCGCGACCCCGACGCGCTGCTGGAGGAGTGGATCGACGTCGACGGGCTGAACCGGGAGGTGCTGGGCTCGGTCGTGACGCGCGGGCGGTGGCTGCCGAGCCTGCGCGACCCGGACACCGGCCGCTCCACCCGCGCCGCGTACGTGGAGGCGGGCCCGGGCACGGTCGTCGTCCTCGACGGCTCGCTCGCGACGGGCCGCGGGCTCGACGTCGACCTCACGGTGCACCTGGCGCTGCGACCCGCGACGGAGACCCGGAACACGCCGCTCGACGACGCGTGGACGCTCGCGGCGTACGGCCGCTACCGCCGCGAGGCGCAGCCCGAGCGGCGGGCCGACGTCGTGGTGCGGGTGGACCACCCCGACCGGCCCGCGCTGGTGCACAGCGAGTAGGCACCACGAGTAGGCGCTACGAGTAGACACCACGGGTATACACCGTGTGTATAGTTCCCCGCATGTCTGCATCCCACGCCCTGCTGGCGCTGCTCGAGCAGGGCCCGCGCCACGGGTACGACCTCAAGCGCTCCTACGACGAACGGTTCGGACACTTCCGCGAGCTGCGCTACGGGCAGGTGTACTCCACGCTGGCGCGGCTGCTGAAGAACGGTCTGGTGCAGGTGGCGGAGGAGCCGGGTGCCGGCCCGGACCGCAAGATCTACGCGATCACCGACGCGGGCGTGACCGACGTCGCGACGTGGCTGGCCCAGCCCGAGACGCCGGAGCCGTACCTGCAGAGCACCCTGTACACGAAGGTCGTGCTGGCGCTGCTCACCGGCCGCAGCGCGAACGAGGTGCTCGACGTCCAGCGGTCGGAGCACCTGCAGCTCATGCGCCGGCTGACCGAGCGCAAGCGCACCGGCGACGTGGCGGACCGGCTCGTGTGCGACCACGCGCTGTTCCACCTGGAGGCGGACCTGCGCTGGCTGGAGCTGACCGCCGCACGGCTGGACGAGCTGGCCGCGGAGGTGCGCGCATGACCGCGTCACCGAGCCTCCCGCCGCAGGCCGCGACCGGCGCCGCCGTGCTGCTCGAGGCGCGCGAGGTCTCGCACCGGTTCGGCCCCACGCGGGCGCTGGACGGCGCCAGCGTGCAGGTCGCAGCCGGTGAGGTGCTGTGCCTGATGGGCTCGTCGGGATCCGGCAAGTCGACGCTGCTGCAGTGCCTGGCGGGGATCCTGCGACCGGACGGCGGCACGGTCCGGTACGGAGGGCGGGACGTGCACGCGATGTCCGACACCGAGCGCAGCGCGCTGCGCCGGCACGAGTTCGGCTTCGTGTTCCAGTTCGGTCAGCTCGTGCCGGAGCTGACCTGCCTCGAGAACGTGGCGCTGCCGCTGCGGCTGGAGGGCGTGCGCCGGCCCGAGGCGCGGCGCCGCGCGCTGGAGCACCTGGAGCGGCTCGGCGTCGCGGACGTCGCGGGCAAGCGGCCCGGCCAGGTGTCGGGCGGCCAGGGGCAACGGGTCGCGGTCGCCCGCGCCCTGATCACCCGCCCGTCCGTGATCTTCGCCGACGAGCCGACCGGCGCGCTCGACTCGCTGAACGGCGAGAGGGTCATCGAGGCGCTCGTCGGTGCGGCACGCGACATCGGCACGGCGGTCGTGCTCGTCACCCACGAGGCCCGCGTCGCCGCGTACTCCGACCGCGAGGCGATCGTGCGCGACGGGCGGGTGCGCGAGCAGGTGATGGCCTCGTGAGCCGGGGTGCCGGCCGCGCCGGGGTGCGACGCTGGCTGCTGGACCTCGGCCTCGGGGTGCGGATGAGCGTCGCGGGGGGCCGGGAGGGCTGGCTCCGCCTGCTCCTGGTGGGCGTCGGCGTGAGCGTCGGTGTGGCGATGCTGCTGGTCACGGCCGCGCTGCCCACCCTCGTCGCCGAACGCTCCGACCGTGCCGACGCGCGCTCGTTCACCGCGAGCGAGCCCGTCGCCGCTCCGCACCCCGGTGTCTACGTCCGCACCGTCGCCTCGCAGGTCGGGGAGCAGTCGTTCACGGTGGTGCTGGTACAGCCCGACGCCGACGACCCCGCCCGGACGCCCACGCCACCCGGCGTCCAGCGCCTGCCCCGTGCCGGAGAGCTCGTCGTCTCGCCCGAGCTCGCACGCCTGCTGTCCACCGTCCCCGACGACGAGCTCGCCGACCGCTGGCCCGGCACCGTGATCGGCACCATCGACGCGGCCGGCCTGACCGGGCCGCGCGAGCTGTTCGCCTACGTCGGCTCCGACGCCCTGGCGCAGGACGGCACCGCCGTGCGGATCGGGCAGTTCGGGGCGCCCGGGGACGCCGGCGGGATGCCACCGGTCTTCGTGCTGCTCGCCGTCGTCGGCATCGCCGCCCTGCTGCTGCCGGTCATGGTCTTCCTGGCGGCCGCGGTGCGCGTGGGCGGGCAGGCCCGCGACCGCCGGCTGGCGGCCGTCCGGCTCGTCGGCGCCGACGCCGCCATGATCCGGCGCATCGCCGCCGGCGAGACGCTGGTCGGGACCCTGCTCGGCCTGGCGCTCGGCGGGGCGGCCTTCGCCGGAGCCGTCGCGCTCGGCGCGGCGACCGTGCCCCCCGGCCTGAGCTTCGCGGTCGCGGACGCGCGGCCCGTCCCCGTGCTCGCGGCGCTCGTCGTCCTGGCGGTGCCGCTGACGGCGATCGGCGTCGCGACCAGCGCGATGCGCGAGGTGGTGGTCCAGCCCCTCGGGGTGGTGCGGCGCGCCGCGGACCGGCGCCGTCGGTGGTGGTGGCGGCTGGCCTTCCCCGCGGTCGGGGTGGCGCTGCTGGTGCCGCTGCGAGGCGCGCTCGCCGAGGGGGCGAACCCCGGGAGCTTCGTGGTCTACCAGGCGCTGCTCGGGGTGGTCGCCCTGCTGGTGGGCGTCGCCCTGCTCCTGCCGTGGGCGGTCGAGGCCGTGGTGCGCCGGCTCGGCGCCGGGCCGGTCCCGTGGGAGCTGTCCGTGCGGTGGCTGCAGAGCGACGCCGGCGGCGCGACGCGGGCCGTGACGGGGATCGCGGTGTCCGCAGCCGGGCTCCTCGCCGTCGGCGGGTTGCTGGCCGGCGTGCAGGCGCAGCTGGACGACGGGCCCGCCGGCGGGTTCGACGCGCGCGTCCTGCCGGGCGCGAGCGACGCCGCGCTCGGGGCGGACTGGCCCGCGCACCTGTCGGCGGTGGACGGCGTCACCTCGGTCGCCACGCTGACGGCCACGTCGGCCCGCCCCGCCGCCCCCGGCGTCCGGGGCGACGACCTGACGGTGACCGTCGGCACCTGCGCGGCGCTCGCCCAGGCGATCGTCGTCGACGACTGCGCGGACGGGGACGCCTTCGTCGTGTCCGGCGGCGCCGCACCGGCGCCCGGGACGGAGCTCCTCGTGGGGGACCCCGGCGGCGCCCCCGAGGACACCGTGCGCGCGACGGTCCCGGCCGGCGTGCGCGAGGCCGCCGCGGCCGACGTGATGCTCGCGCCCACCGGCCTGTTCCTGACGCCCGGGGTGCTCGACGGACCTGTCCCCGCGATCGACCCGATGCAGGGGTGGACGGAGGTCTACGCCGCGGTCGACCGGGACTCCTCCGGGGTGATCGACCGCCTGCGCACCGCCGTCAGCCAGGTGGACCCGACGGCCGACGTCCGCGACATCCGCGTGACGAACGTCGACCGCACGCTCGGCACCGTCCGTCAGCTCATGCTCGTCGGCACCGTCGCCCTGCTGGCGGTCGTCGCCGCGAGCCTGGTGGTCGGTGTCCTGGACCAGCAGCGCGAGCGACGTCGCATCTGGGCCGTGCTGGCCGCGTTCGGCACCCCGCGCCGGGTGCTGGGTGCCGCGGTGATGTGGCAGGTGGCGATCCCCGTCGCGCTGGGCGTCGGCCTCGCCCTCGTGACGGGCACGGTGCTGGCCGCGTCGCTGCAGTCCCTCGTCGGCGCGCCGCTCGGGCTGAACTGGTCGGACCTCGCGGTGATCGCGGCCAGCGCCACGGGCGCCGTCGCGCTGGCCACTGCGGCCACGCTGCCGGGCCTGCGGCGCAGCACCGGTCCGCACGGCCTGCGGGCCGAGTGACGGGCGCCGACGTGCTCGCCGCCGAGGGCCGGCCTCAGGAGCCGCAGAGGCAGAAGGGGTGGCCGGCGGGGTCGGCGAAGACGCGGAACGTCTCACCGCCGCCGGGCAGCCGGCGGGCCCCGGCGGCGAGCACGGCCTGTTCCGCGGCGTCCATGCCACCGGGCGGCACCTCGAGGTCCAGGTGCAGCTGCTGCGGGTACGCCGGGTCCGGCCACCGGGGCGCGGAGTAGCCCTCGACCTGCTGGAACAGCACCGCCCGCTCGCCGCCCAGCATCGCCATGCCGTCCGCGTCGTACACCACGGGGTCGCCGAGGGCCTGCGACCAGAACGCGGCCGCCGCGGACGCGTCGGGCACGTCGAACGTGACCCCCATGACCGTCAGCCCCTCGTTGTCGGGCGCATGGCACAGGTCGAACGGGTGCCCGGCCGGATCGGCCAGCGTGGTCCACTCCGGGTTCTCGCGCAGCACCGTGGCCCCGAGGCCGACGGCGCGCTCCACGGCCGCCGCGACGTCCGGGACGCGCAGGTCGAGGTGCGCCTGCTGCGGGTGCTCCTGCCCGGGCCACTCGGCACGCACCAGGTCGGGCGCGAGCTGGAACGCCAGCCCCCATCCGTCGGGGGTGACGATGGTGATCCAGTCCTCCTCCTGCTCCGTGGTGCGGGTGGACCCCGTCAGCTCGCGCCAGAACGCGGCCGACCCCTCCATGTCGGGCGTGTCGAAGACCACCGAGTCCAGCGTCGTCGCCGTCGTGTCGTCGCTCATCCGTCCAGCGTGCCGCCACCCACCGACACCCGCACCGCACGGCGGGTGAACCCGCGCGCTCGCCCGGCGGCGGCGCCGATCCGGTGCCACGGTGGTCGGATGGACCAGGTGCCACACACGCGCGGCGGGGCAGGGCCGGAGAGGCGCGGTGCGCGCCGGGCGGCGACGGCGGCGCTCGCCGTCGGCGCCCTGGTGCTGCTCGCCGCGTGCGCGGCGGGCCCCAACCCCGGGCTGGACACGTCGACCCTCTCCGGCGAGGGGCCCTACGGGTTCTGGTGGGGGCTGTGGCAGGGGATGATCCTGCCAGTCACGTTCGTGGTGTCCCTGTTCACCGACTCGGTGTCGGTGTACGAGGTGCACAACAACGGCAACTGGTACGACCTCGGGTACGTGCTCGGCATCTCGCTGGTCTTCGGCGGCCCGCTCGGCGCCCGCCGGGCGCGCCACTGAGGGCGCCGAGCGCGCTCAGGAGGAGCCCTCGTCGGCGGAGTGCTCGTGGGCCGCGCGGGCGATGTTGCGCTGCATCCCGCCGAACACGATCCCGTGGAAGGGCTTGATGGCCCACCAGTACAGCTGCCCCGGCAGCCCGTGGGGGGAGAAGATCGCGCGCTGCCGGAAGACGGGCCGGTCGCCGGAGCCGTCCTCGACCGACAGCTCCAGCCACGCGGGGCCGGGGAGCCGCATCTCGGCCCGCAGCCGCAGGAGCCGCCCGGGCTCCACCTTCTCCACGCGCCACCAGTCGAGGGCGTCGCCGGGCTCCAGCCGGTGCGGGTGGCGCCGGCCGCGGCGCAGCCCGGGCCCCCCGAAGAGGCGGTCGAGCACGCCCCGGGCCACCCAGCCGAGGCGCCACGAGTACCACCCGTGCGCCCCGCCGATGCCCTCGATGACCGACCACAGCGACTCGGGGGTCGCGTCCACCTCGCGCGACCGGTCGTCCACGAGCAGGCTGCCGCCCGCCCAGTCGGGGTCGTCGGGCAGCGGGTCGGACGGCGCCCCGCGCACGGACGCGGAGCTCCAGCTGGTCCGCACGTCGAGGTCGCGGATGCGGGCCAGCGCCAGGGCCACCGCGTCGTCGAACCCCACGAGGCCCTCCGGCGGGTCGGGCACGAGCTCGGCGATGTCGCGGTCGCGGGCCACGACCTCGTGGACGAGCGAGCCGACGAGCGGGCGGGCGATCGCGGGCGGCACCGGGGTGACGAGGCCGACCCACAGGCTCGCCAGCTTCGGGGTCAGCACGGGCACGGCCCGGATCCAGCGGGGCCGCAGCCCCGCGACGGCGGCGTACCGCTGCATCATCCGGCGGTAGGTCAGGACGTCGGGTCCGCCGATGTCGAAGCCGCGGTCGACGTCCTCCGGAGCCTCCGCGACCCCCACGAGGTAGCGCAGCACGTCGCGGACGGCGATCGGCTGGATGCGGTTGTCGATCCAGCGCGGGGCCACCATGGCCGGGAGCCGCTCGGTGAGGTACCGCATCATCTCGAACGACGCGCTGCCCGAGCCGAGGATGACCGCGGCCCGCAGGACGACGGTGGGCACCGGGCCGTCGAGCAGGATCTCCTCCACCTCGCGGCGCGAGCGGAGGTGGGGCGACAGGTCGTCGGTCTCGGGGTAGAGGCCGCCGAGGTAGACGAGGCGACGCACGCCGGCCTCGCCGGCGACCGCGGCGAACCCGCGCGCCGTGCGCCGGTCGGTGTCCGCGAACCCGGACCCCGCGCCGAGGGCGTGGATGAGGTAGTACGCGACCCCGACGCCGTCCAGGGCGCGGCGGAGGTCGTCGCGCTCCCCGGCGTCGCCCTGCACGACCTCCACGTCGTCGGCCCAGGTGCGGGCGGCGATCCGTTCGGGATGGCGGGCGAGCACCCGGACCCGGTACCCGGCGTCGAGCAGCTCGGGCACGAGCCGCCCGCCGATGTACCCGGTGGCCCCGGTGACGAGCACGAGCGGGCTGTCGGTCGTCATGGGCGTACCTCGATCTCGTCTCGACTGGCGGGTCGCTAGCCAGGCTAGCAATATTGTGCGTGCGGCGACGGATGGGGCGCAGGAGCGCACCGCAGCCGCACCCGACGAACGAGGAGGACGGATGGACGACACGAACGACGCCCCGCGGCTGCAGCAGGTCGTGGTCACGGTGAGCCTGCTGCTGTGCGTGGTGGGGTCGATGATCGGCGTCGGCGTGTTCGGCGGCACCGAGGTGGAGGACGCCGCCGGTGGCGCGCTCTCGGCCGACGCGACCCTCGTGGCCCCGGCGTCGCCCGCGTTCTCCATCTGGAGCGTGATCTACCTCGGCCTCGCCGGCTACACGCTGTTCCAGTGGCTGCCCGCCCACGCCCGCGACGACCGCCAGCGCCGCCTGCGGCTGCCCGTCGCGGGGACGATGCTGCTCAACGCCGCCTGGATCCTGGTGGTCCAGGCGGGCGTGGTGTGGGGGAGCGTGCTGGTCATCGCGGCGCTGCTCGTGCTGCTCGCGCGCGTCTTCGTGATCCTGGTCGGCACTCCCGCGAGCGGCGTCGCGGAACGGGTGGTGGTGGACGGCACGCTCGGCCTCTACCTGGGCTGGGTGTGCGTCGCCACCGTCGCGAACGTGGCGGCGGCTCTCACGGTCTCGGGGTTCGACGGCGGCGACGCCGCGGACTGGTGGGCGGTGGGCGTCCTCGCCGTGGTCGCCGGGATCGGCGTGGCGCTCGCCGTGCGCGGGCGCGGTCGCCTCGCCGTCGCGGCGGCGATCTCCTGGGGGCTCGTCTGGGTGGCCGTCGCGCGGTCGCAGGGCGAGCCCGGCTCGGCGCCCGCCGCAGCCGCCGCGCTGGCCGCGGCCGTCGTCGTGCTCGGCACGGCGGTGGTCCTGCGGGTGCGGGCCGTGCGCCAGGACGGGAGGCTGGCGGCATGACCGGCACAGCGACGAGCGACCTCGCGGACCGCACGGACCACGTGGTCCTGCTCGACGACGCGGGGGAGGAGGTCGGCATCGCCGCACGCGCGACCGTGCACACCGACGACACCCCGCTCCACCTCGGGTTCTCCTGCTACCTCTTCCGCCCCGACGGCCGCCTGCTGGTCACCCGGCGCGCGCTGACGAAGCGGACCTGGCCCGGCGTCTGGACCAACTCGTTCTGCGGGCACCCCCGGCGCGGGGAGTCGCTGGCCGACGCGGTGGCGCGGCACGGCCGGCACGAGCTCGGGCTGGACGTCGGGTCCGACGGCCGGCCGGTGCTCCCGACGTTCCGCTACCGGGCCGTGGACGCGGGCGGCGTCGTCGAGAACGAGATCTGCCCGGTGCTGGTCGCGACGGTGGACCGCGACCCGGAGCCGAACCCCGACGAGGTGTCGGACTGGCGGTGGGTGGTGCCCGGCGACGTGGACGCGCTCGTCGACCACGCGCCCTGGGCGTTGAGCCCGTGGATGGTGGCGCAGGTGCCCGAGCTGCGCGCGGCGGGCTGGGCCGCGCCCGGCGGTGCGTAGGGCGTCAGGCCGGCGGGTCGCCGGCCACGGTCCCGGCGGCGTGGTCGGGCTCGCGCTCGGCCTCCGCCGCCATGGCCAGCAGGAAGTTCCGCACGGCCGGCCGGGAGCGGGCCGGCACGGCTCGCGCGATCTCGAGCATGCGGGCGTGCACGGGGGCGAGGCGCTCGCGCACCTGCGCGTGCGCGGCGTCGGAGGCGACGACTGTCACGGAACGGCGGTCCGACGGGTGCGGGCGCCGCGCGAGGTGGCCCGAGGCCACGAGGCGGTCGAGCAGCTTCGTCGTCGAGGCCGTGGAGATCTCGAGGTACTCCGCGAGGCCGCGCGGCGTCACCGGCTCGTCGCGACCCTCGCACGCGATGACGTGCTGGAGCGCGCGCAGGTCGGTGAGGTTCATGTGCATGTCGCGGCCGGCGCGCCGGCGCATGGCCTCGTCCGCGCGGCGGAAGGCCCGCAGCGCCTCGAGGAGACGGCGCGCGTCGGCGTCCGTCTCGTCGAACCAGTAGGAGGAGCCCTCCGAGGATGCCTGGGTCACGCGGCCATCCTAACGAAATGTGGCCCGGCTAGTATCTTGCTAGGCTAATTAAATGGGAACGAGGAGGTGAGCGGCATGGAGCACTCGTCGTGGACGACCGACGACACCGTGGCCGACTCCTGGGCCGAGACGGTCGAGGGCGCGGTCGACCGGCTGCTCGTGGCGGGCGACCGCCGCGACGGCACCAGGCTCTGGGAGGCGGTGCGCGACACGAGCGGCGGCGGCAAGCGGGTCCGACCGCGGATCCTGCTCGACACGTACGACGCGCTCGCCGGTGCCGGGGCGCCCGAGCCGCGGGAGGTCGCGCTCGCCGTGGCCGCCGCCGTCGAGCTGCTGCACCACGCCTTCCTCGTGCACGACGACGTGATCGACGGCGACGACGTGCGGCGCGGCCGCCCGAACGTCGCCGGGGCCTACGCCGAGCGCGCCCGGCGGTCGGGGGCCGACGACCGGCAGGCCGCGGGCTACGGCGCCGCCGCCGGCATCCTGGCGGGCGACCTCGCCCTCGCCGGGGCGGTCCGGGCGGTCGCGCTGTGCGGCGCCGCCCCCGCGACCACGGCGCGCCTGCTCGACGCCGTCGACGAGGCCCTGCACCTCACCGCCGACGGCGAGCTCGCGGACGTCCGGCTGAGCCTCGCGCCGTCCGCCGACCTCGACGAGGCGCTCCGCACGGCGGAGCGCAAGACGGCCGTGTACTCGTTCCAGCTCCCGCTGCGCGCCGCGGTCCTCCTCGCCGGCCGCGACGACCTGGAGCCCGACGTCCTGCGGCTCGGCCGGGCCCTCGGGCTCGCCTTCCAGCTGCGCGACGACCTCGACGGGGTGTTCGGGGACCCGACGGTGACGGGCAAGAGCAACGCCTCCGACCTGCGCGAGGGCAAGGGCACCCCGCTCGTCGCGCTCGCCCACGGCACGTGGGCCTGGGACGAGCTCACCACCGTGCTCGGGAACCCGGCCGCCGGGGAGCCGGAGCTGCAGCGCGCGCGGGACCTGCTCGCCGCGTGCGGGGCCCGGGCCGCGGTCGAGACCCTCGTGGCGGAGCTCGAGGCCGAGGCGCGCGCCCTCGGCGCCGAGCTCGGGCTGACGGCGCCGGTGGCGCGCCTCGTGGGCGCCGGGACGCGTGCGGTGAGCGTCGCGTGAGCACCGCGACCGCGCCGGACGGAGCCGCCTCCGCCGCCTCGCGCGCCGGGGCGGTGGACGCGTTGTACGACGCCGTGGCCGTGCGCAGCGCCGCCGTGGTGGTGCGCGCCTACTCGACGTCGTTCGGCTGGGCCTGCCGCCTGCTCGGCGACGACGTGCGCGACCACGTGCGGGCCGTCTACGCGCTGGTGCGGGTGGCCGACGAGATCGTCGACGACCCGCGGGCCGGGCTGTCCGTGGCCGCGCGGGGCGAGCTGCTCGACGAGCTCGAGCAC